>ERZ1740068.448-NODE-448-length-20511-cov-10.191582_pt1 | contig 20511 bp, 19 predicted proteins | sample MGYA00581735_ERZ1740068 | MGnify/ENA primary metagenome ERZ1740068 (study PRJEB43018, sample SAMN04849740) | marine metagenome | isolation source: floating plastic debris | place: Pacific Ocean | collected 2008-08-30 | study: EMG produced TPA metagenomics...
GTGTAATGCGGTTGAGTTCTGTTTCTCGAACTCTACTTTTTAGGTTGGTAGCGCATCTCCCTTTTAAGGAGAGGGTCCTGGACGGGTCGCCGACGGTCCGCCGCTGCGGTGCGATTCGAGCCTCCGGGACGCGTAGTCAGCGAAATCACATCTTAAAACGCCAGTTTTGAGGATTTTTTTGTGGGGTGGATTTTTGGGTGTAATGCGGTTGAGTTCTGTTTCTACGAACTCCATTTTTTAGGTTGGTTAATGTTAGTAAGTAATGTTATCTAGTTGATTGAATTACAGCTAGACAAAAAAGTGTGAGTTAGAGCAAGAGTCTTGAGTAGATTCATCATAGATGGTATTTTGCTTGGCCCTATTTGCGTTGGTAGCGCATCTCCTTTTTAAGGAGAGGGTCCTGGCCGGGTCGCCGATGCGATTCGAGCCCCCGGGACGCGTAGTCAGCGGAATCACCTCGAAAACCCTTGAGACGTCAGTTTTGAGGTTTTTTTTGTGGAGTGGGTTTTGGGTGAGATGTGGAGTAGTCTTGTTTTCTAGAGTTCTATCTTTTACTACTCTTTGTTGATAGCCTGTAGGAGACAGGCTATACATGTAGGTTGTAGCTGGAAGCTACACCTAGTTGGGGAAACAGGCTGGATACTTAGATTGTAGCAGGAAGCTACGCCTAGTTGGGAGGCAGTATGAGAAAAAAAGCGTAACATTGTCAATCTGTCATGTTCTCTTACTTAATGATACCAAAACGCTAAACTAGGGGGGCAGTATCACCAGTACGGGGGTCAACATCACCGGAATATCCACATACCATCAAGAAGATTTTTATCCACTTAGAAAGTCGTTGAACCTACAGCCGGAATAAAAAATGGACTTCTACAGACACAGCCACCAGAAAGCACTAGGGAATCCTCGCAGCGGCATGATTTCATACCAATTGTTACCCACTGTTTTACTATACGTCATAGTTGATTCCAATTTCGGTTAAGTCAACACGAAGCTTATCTAAATCTTCTAGATCAGGGTTGATTGAGTCAATCATTTCTTTCGTGATCGTTGCACCGCGATACACCTTTTCAACCACATTTGAGTCAAGAGTTCTGTTTTCAAACTCTTCTTCGTAATACTCTTGCGCCCATTCAATGTATGTGGAAGGATTTCCGTCAAGCAATTGTAACAAGTCTTCAGAACCATCTCCGTATTTATCGTTAGGGAATTGGACATCACCAATAACCCAGGCACAGTCTTGAGTTGTACTCCAAATGCAAAATGTTGTGCCTATACTCTTTATAGGTTCACCAAATATGAACTCATTAAATACTTCTGGAAGTGATTCAACTACTCCCTTTGTAATTTTTTGCATTCTAGTTGATGGAGTTTGTTTTTTAGATCCAATTATCTTTTGAAGGAATGACTGCTTGGATTCCTGTTTCTCAACTCGCCAACCATTCATTGAACTTTCATGTGCAAATCCGTTGATTGCAACGCCATCTGGACTAAATAGAATTAGCATTTGGTCTCCCGTTCCAGTTCGCATTTCGCAGAATTCTTCTGTATCACTCCATTCCTTGTTGTATGAGTAATATCTGTATTGCCATTCAGGACATATAATCGCTTCCAGTGCAGAAATGGACTTACAAATCCGTTGAAGCTCCTCTTTCCTAGGTAGAAATTCTAAACTCTTGGTTGATGGTTTTTTCATCTACAATAATCTCATGGTGGGTAACAATTGGGCTAAAAGGTGTTTTCAATGGCTTTTAGGTTTTGTGTGTGCCTTGAATGGTGAATATAACTCATGAATCTGAGTGTTCCAAAGGGTGAAAGCCGCCGTGGCCCGGTCCCGTGAGCGCTGGGGTCGTGCCCGGAAGCTAAGCAAGTGGCAAGGTGGTTTGGAGCGATTCATACGCTGAATTAATCAGACCGCGGAGTGGCCGGACTGCAGTATCTGTACTGACGAACAGGATCGAAGGCCGGGTGCTTACAAACTGAGGGTTTTTCTCACTATTAATGCATATACCTCTAAAGGTTTAAATACTCATTGTAATAGCCTGTAAGAAACAGGCTGGATACGGAGGTTGTAGCAGGAGGCTACACCTGGTTGGGGAACATCCACCTCCCATCACCCCTAAGGCCTCAAAGTATCGATGATCTTTGCATCCACCCAATATCTTGTGGATTCCCAATAGGTACTGCCATCTTCATTTTCGAGTTCTTCTGACCTGTTAAATAGCAAATACTTGCCATCTGGTGTCAACTGGACGCCATTTTCTACGAGTTCCGAATTGATTTGATCACCCATATTGATCGCAGGACCCCATGAACCGTCTGGCTGTTGAAAGCTGATGTAGTTGTCTGACATGCCATATCCTTTTTCCCGCTCACTGCCCCAGATGATAAATGATTCGTCGGGGGCGATGAAAGGGTGGGCGGTCCATTTTCCAGTATTGATGTGCTCGCCTAGTAGTCTGGGTTCCTCGCGTTTACCGTCTACGATCCTGGAGATTCGTAGCACATCATCGTTTTTATAGTCATCAAAGACCAAAGTACCTTTCGCAGATACCGACATCACCATGATGCCCCAATCGTCACGGTCAAACATGGGGCCCAGACTTTTGATCTTTGACCAGCCATCGGCTGTACGCTCTATGTAGTTCCACCGGGAGTACAAGATGTTGCTATCGCTGGGGTTGTGTTTAAAGCTATACCTGTTGACCCGGTAATAACTTCCTTCCTGCCTGTAAACGACTACCGGGTCTTCAAAGGGGTCGTTCCCTGTGTAAGTGAAGTAAAACTCCTGTAAGTCCAAAGAACTCTCATTTCCCAATTTCCAATCCTGAGAATCGCCCTTGTTTGGAACAAAAATTTCAGGGGTGAGCCCAGGAGGCTTGTACCCAAAGTAAAGAATGTCCTCAGTGGAGGTATCATCCTCTTCGATCTCAGACTTTTCAGTAGTACACGCATTAAGGAAGATTAAAAATGCCAGTACTAAAAAATTAATGCTGCTATTTTTCAATGTTTATTGTGTTTTAATACAGACTGCCACCCATATGGGGTCTCGCTCATCAATAAGGTAAAAAATCGATTTAGTTGTTCTTGAGTACAACGACTTTGTAACGTACACACCCTGTGTGATGGATAGCTCAAACCTACTTTTTTTCAAACATTATGTCCAGCGGTTCATGTCCTCAGTGAAAGGTATTCCGCTATTTGGTCGTAGGGCCTGCCAACATACCTACAAAATCATATTGAAATAAATAAGTCTCAACTAAATATAAGGCATGGGTTAATTAATTCAATCCTATTAACCAGCTTGCTATTGACAATCTTGTCGAGAGGTTCTGATATCGGCTGTGTCCCCACAGCCGTCAACAGAAAGCGGCTCAGCAATGAGTCGCTTTTTTTGAATAAAGAATATTTATTCTCTTTTTCGTAATAAATTATTATCTTCACCATATATTACTAAAAAGAGATGAAATGAAAAAGGTTACCCTGGGAGCATTTGAGGAATTGGTATTATTGGCCACGGGCGTGCTGCAAGACAATGCATATGGCGTCACTATCAAGCTGGAATTGGAGGAGCAACTCAATAAAAAGATCAGCCTGGGTGCATTGTATGCGGCACTTCAGCGCCTGGAAGAGAAGGGATGGGTGAGCTCCAGAGTTGGTGGAATTACCGAGAAGCAGGGGGGAAGGCGCAAGCAATATTTTGACATCACCAAAGAAGGTGTCATGGCACTCAATGAAGTGAGGAATATGCGCAACGGGCTATTCGGTCGTCTTCCTCAATCCAAAATCGATTGGTTAAAATCATGAGTTCAAAGCATCAAAAGGCAACTCCTCCCAGGCTTGGGCAATGGCTTCTCAAAAGTTTCTGTTCCTATGATTTTCTTCCCACCGTGCTTTGGGACCTGGAAGAGCTTTTCAATGCCAATATAGCAACTAAGGGCATCCTGAAAGCCAGGTGGATCTACTTAAGGGAAGTGCTCAGCATCATTATCCATCTCTCCGATCAAGGAAAAAGTCAATACTCAATAAATCAAATTGCTATGTTAAAACACAATATCCTAATTGCTATCAGGGGTTTCAAACGATTCAAAACTACTTTTTTTATCAATCTGTTTGGGTTGGCTGTCGGGCTGTCCAGTGCCATTTTGATCTACTTATGGGTTGCTGACGAGATGCAGGTAGATGGTTTTCACGAACATGATAGCCGCTTGTATCAGGTGATGCGAAATGCCCAAAGACCTGATGGAGTCAACACCGAAGCCAGTACGCCAATACCTTTGGCAGCATCATTCAGAGAAGAGCTTCCTGAGATTGAAAAGGCCATCAACATCAGGCGACCCTCAGAGGGTGTTGCGTCTGTTGACGATACTCATATCAAAGCAGACGTCCTTTTGGCAGGAACTCAGTTTTTTGAATTATTCTCTTTTCCCCTCCGGCAGGGCGACAAAGACAGGGCTTTTGCCAACACAAAGTCTGTTGCTATTTCTACAGACATGGCTGAAAGACTGTTCGGAAAGGAGGTGAATGATGTCATTGGTCGATCTATCCAATTGAAACACTATACCTACACCGGATTACTGGAAATTTCTGCAGTCTTTGAAAGGGTTCCTTTCAAATCAACGCTTCAGTTTGACATGGTCCTGGATATCGAGCTCTTTACCAAAAAGTATGAATGGGCCAACGACTGGAATGGCGATGAGGCGGAGACTTTTGTCTTGCTGAATGAAGGAGCAGATAAGGACGCCTTTAATGACAAGATTGAAGGGTACCTGGAAGAGAAAGAGCCAGAAGACAGGAAAGGATCACAGCTTTTTGTACAGCGGTATTCAGACATATATTTATATGGTGAGTACAAGGCTGGCAGGCCTGTGGCTGGCAGAGCGAGTTATGTACGTTTATTTACCTATGTGGCGATTTTCCTCGTGCTGATCGCCTGTATCAACTTCGTCAACCTCTCTACTGCGCAGGCTTCTCAGAAAATGAAGGAGATTGGCGTCAAAAAGGCATTGGGATCTGGTAGAAGTGCTTTGGTGACGCAGCTGCTCACAGAAACAATCGTAATGACGGTAATTTCGGTGCTGATTGCCTTGTTGTTGGTGGCGCTGTTGCTTCCAGGCTTCAATGAGTTGGTAGGTAAGCAGCTGTCACTCCAGCTTAACCTGGTGAATGGTCTGGTGATCTTGGGGCTTGCCACGGTTGTGGGTATCGGTGCTGGAAGTTATCCCGCTTTTTACATATCAGGGTTCAATCCGGTAGCCGTACTCAAAGGCTCATCTATTGGATTTACCCGTAGCAAGTCTGTCAGTGAAACGATGATTAGAAAATCCCTGGTCATCTTCCAGTTTACGATCTCTCTGGTTTTTGTGATGGCCTTTGTGGTGATCAATCAACAACTGACTTTTGTACAAACCACTGACATCGGCTATGACCGGGATGACCTGAATTACTTCAAAATGAAACCTGGATATGGCTACAGGCCCAAGACATTTATCGCTGCATTGGAGAACATCCCCGGGGTGGTTTCGGCCTCCAATATGACACAGGGAACCATTGTAGGCAACCCAGGTGAAGGAGGTGGTTTTACCTGGGAAGGTCAGACACCTGATCAGGAGGTCAGCTTTGGCAGACCTCAGGTGGGCGCAGGTTTTGTGGAGACACTGGGCATCGATTTGCTGGAAGGGCGGGACTTTTCCAGTGAGTTTGGAGATGAGGATGCTAAACTCATCATCAACAAGGCCACCGCGGACTTGATGGGTATGGACAACATAGTGGGTACCATGGTCATGGATTCGGACAAACCAAAGCAAATCATTGGGGTAGTCGCCAATTTCAATGTACATTCCCTCAGGGAAGAGATCATGCCTACTTTCATCCGTTATTATGCCAACGGCGCCACTGTCATGCTCAGACTCACAGACGGAGCGGAACAAGAGACCATTGCGCGGATCAGGGATTACTATGAAGAGATTCATCCCGATTATCCATTTGAATTCGCCTTCATCGATGCGCAGTACAACGACCTGTATCAGGCAGAGACCAGGGTAGCTAAGTTGTCTACTTATTTCACGACCATCGCCATCATTGTTTCCTGTCTGGGCATTTTTGGACTGGCTTCCTTTACGGTGAGAAGAAGAAGGAAGGAGATTGCCATCCGAAAACTACACGGTTCATCCATCCGTGCCATCGTTTGGTTGCTCTCTCTGGAGTTTATGAAAGTGATCGCCGTATCGATTACGATAGGTGTACCGGTCAGTTATTTTCTTTTGCAAAACTGGCTGGAAGGATTTGCTTTCAGAATTGGCCTATCTCCCCGGTATTTCATTATAGCAGCAGTGCTGATGATTTTGATGGCCTGGGTGACGATATTGTCTCAGACCGCCAAGTCAGCCAAGGTCAACGTTGCGGAGAGTTTGAGGAGTGAGTAGCTTTTGAAATCAATGCGATGGTCATTTTCAAACCTTAGATCTTCTGGTATGAGTGACCTGGTATTTTGACTGATTTTTATTGTTACTTTGTTGTGCTCCTGTTGAATTCCAGGGCTTTGTCAATCCAATATTCCAGATCGACATCTAGGTCAAACCCATCGGGTGTGATGTAGATAAAGCCCTTTATTGGTCTGCCTGTGAAGTCCATGGGCAGGCAGACTTCCTTTTTGATCTCTTTTTCATATTGGGTTGCTCCAATTTTTGCCATGAGCAGACTATGGCCAAATTTCTTAGGGATATGAATGAAACAACACATTTTCTCATTGACCATGAAGACGAGTCCTCCCATCATTTTCTTGTCGTGAAAATTTACCTGCTTTGATTTCAGAAGTTGTCTGATTCTATCGCCCAGGTATTCATCATATGCCATAAAAGAAGCTGTTAAATACCCAATATAGTACTTTTAGTCCTTCATGGGAAGTTTAATATTCTCGCTCAACGATTTTGCCAAGATTGATCCACTGACAGACCACAGAGATACGTCAGTGGATCAATCTACCTTCGCGGAAGCTTCGGCAGACGAGAAGGTTTGGGTCTGATTCCCCGAGGCTTGCCTCGGATTTAGGGTCCAGGGCTTGCCCTGGGGTTCATACCATTGATTGTTTTGATTCAGTATGTTCCCGCCCGTTTCAAATCCCGCACTTTCGTACGATGGTTGTCAAGGTAGACGAGGGCAAGACTCACTTCATTTGCTTTTTCAGCGCGTTGATCTCCTTTTGCATCTTCTCCATTTGCTGGTCTTTCTCAATCAGGTGGAGGGTTAGCTCTTCTATTTTCTCCAGCAGTTTCTCGGTGAAAACACCAAGTTCTACGCCTTTTTCTGTTTCAGTGGCAGGAGCGATACCGGGGAGGTGATTGTTGGCTTTGATGTATTTCGCCACTTCGCTGAGCGGCATCAGGTCATAATCCGATGCAAAGACATAATCAGCACCCACGTCTTTCACTTCAATTTCCTCTGCGTTGATTTTGCCATTTACTTCAAACTTCACATCAGGCGTGCTGGTGCCAATACCCACGTTACCGTTGGAAGTCACCGTAATGCGATCGCTGCCACTGGTTCTCAGGGTAATTTTATCGTTGGAAGGGAAGCCTACATGGGTATTTTCATCACCATTATGTCTCAGGTAATTATTCATGTCGATGCCCCCATTCACATCCAGTTTGTTGTTGGGTGATGTAGTCCCTATCCCTACTTCTCCATTGGATTCAATCTCCATTCTGGTACTTCCCGATGTTTGAAAAATGATGTTGTCATTGGCATTGAAGCCAATTTTGGTATTATCATCGCCATTGTGACGCAGGTAGTCATTCATGTCGATGCCACCGTTGACGTCCAGTTTATTGCTTGGTGAACTAACACCGATGCCGAGTTCGCCATTGATGTTGACGTGATCGGAAGAGAAATCTCCCCAGATCAGTGGTGAAGCAGTATTGGAATTATCGATGTACAGTTTGTTGGAACTGGTTTCGTTATATCCTGCCAGGCTACCGATGAAGACATTTCCACTACCGCTATTGTTGGTGTATCCTGCGAAAGCACCCAGGTAGACATTGTTTCCTCCATTCTGATTGGTATATCCGGCTTGATGCCCCAACATGGTGTTTTGAGTACCGTATTGTGTAGAACGACCGCTCTTGAAACCCATGAACACATTATAGTATCCCGCACAACTCATTCCCGATTCAAAACCAAAAAAAGCGTTTCCGCCACCTGTTGAAGAGTTAAAACCGCTGTAAGCGCCCACACTGGTGTTGTTGTCACCTCCATAGTTGTACCTTCCCGCGCTGTATCCGATGAAGATGTTGTTATCGCCGTTGGTGCTGATGTTCTCACCCGCATAGCGCCCAATATTAACGCCATTGTTTCCCTTGTTTTGTGGTGAGCTCCCCACACTTCCATAGCCGAATGCTGCGGTGTTGGTTTGCGCAACTGAAGTAGAAAGTGTCAATAGAAAAGCGATTAAGTTTAATAAAAAAGTTTTCATGATGATAAAAAAGTTTAGTTAGTGGGCACCACTAAAGACTCGCTTCGGAATTTTGATAATAAAGACCAGTATGGAATTATTAGAAATGCCTCTTAATTAGTTTCTATTAAAGATAGTTAAAAAGCGCCAATAAATCGTTGCCTTTTGTGTGTGATTTGTGTGTTTACTGCGGTGCTGTATAAAATGAAGAGATAGACATTGATCAGACGTCAAATTATTTGATGCAATTGGGGGATTCACAGGATGTCAGAGACTCTTTTGCGCAATTCAGGTAGCAGTAGCTCTGCAAACCAGGGGTTCTTTTTCATCCAGATATTGTTCCTGGGGGAGGGGTGAGGTAGCACAAATGTACTGGGCAGAAACTGTTCAAAGTTTTGGATGCGCTCAGTGAGTGTCTGACTTTTTGATTCGGGAAGGTAATATGCCTGAGAATAGGCGCCGATCAGAATGGTGAATGCAATGTTGTGCATCTTGTCGAGTAGCTGCTCATGCCATTCGGGGGCGCATTCTTTTCTGGGAGGTAAGTCGCCGGATTTCCCTTTGCCAGGATAGCAAAAGCCCATTGGAATCAGGGCAATGAGTTGTGGATCGTAAAACTGTTCTGGTGTGACGCCCAGCCAGTCTCTCAGTCTTTCTCCACTTTTGTCATCCCATGGAATACCTGATTGATGCACCCTCAAGCCAGGAGCCTGACCAATGATCGCGATTTTTGAATCAACGGCTGCGCTCACCACAGGTCTTGGTCCCAGTGCGAGGTGTTCTGCACAGATTGTGCAATTTTGAATTTTGGTGAGAAGCTGTTTCATGTAAAAAATGAGTGCTGTAAGATCAGTAAAAATCACATTCACATTAAAGCTACAGTTTTTCGGGAAAGATACTTGGGAAGACAGTGTAACGGGACGACACTTTACCCTGATATTTCGGTAGAAGAAAGTATTTATGAATCTACTTGAACCTGGAGGTTCCTGCCGATGACCGAAAGTATTTGATGTTTTTTAGGTACATTTTTTTGACGGCCGAATCACTGTTGATTTAGGCTTGCTGAAAAACATAATGGGTTGTTTTGTGTGTTTAAATGAGGCAGTAAATTAAACTTATTCAATGATTGGTGAAATTCTCAGCCGCTATTAACTAAATGGCAGTATGAATCACCTGGCATCACTGAGGATGGGCCATATTTATGTATCAGAAATATGATGGAAGGCAGACGAAAAAGTCAGAAGACCTTAGAAGTTTCCTGACTTTTTCTAAATCCTAAATCATTGACCGGTCAGATATAGTAATAACAAACTGTCGATGGCCCTTGCTACAGCTAGTGTGCTACAGCGGCACATCCGGATAAGTTCCCACTACAATGTACTTAAGTGGTTTCGCGTCATTGGACTTCACGCTGAAGTGAATGGCAATGGGCTGAGGATCTCCCTGATTGAAAATCACGGGGGATTTTGATACAAACCCTTGCTCAAAGCCACTTCCCTCAAGGTGTTTTTTCTTGATCTTTTCCAGTTCAATAGGATAGTAATGAGGTTCCCGCTGTGAAGGTCCGTGGTAGTGCATGTCGTAAACTTCAACAGCTTCCGGTTCGTGCGGCAAAAACAGATAGTAGAAACCGGAGTTCACAATAGGAAAATGCGTAAAGTTGTCGCCATGGTCTACATCGTCTACAACTATCGGAACATTTCTTGGTCCGTGATGGGGTGGTGAAAATACATCTGAAAGTTCGGAGGTCGGAGCAATTCCTTCTTCAGCATTAGGTACCCTAAATTGATCAGAAGCCAATTGGATTACCTCATCTAGTGATAAACTAGCCATAATTAGTATTGGTTTAATGAAAATGTGTTAATTAGAATTAATTGAAATTACTTCATTGCCGTCAAATATGCAATCTATTTGTATTTTCATTCTGTTCACTTTTACTCCTGTGAAATGAATGTTTACATAGGTGAAGGTAATTTGCTGTATGTAGAGGGTGCTTGATTAAGTATGAAAAAAGGAGCTCAGCTAATTTTATCACTTTCTTTCAGCAGCCTGAATGAGTTTGATATTACTTTTTTCCAGGCTGGTGAGAAATTGCTTGACGTCTGCATGCTGTGGCCTATACCATTTTTGCTGACGGAAATAGGTATCCATTTCTCCTCCTGATCTAAACCGGTAGCCGTAGCGCGCAAAAATCTCATTGCGCATCAGCTTGAGTTCGTATTGCGACCGCTGTTGCAGTTCATCGGTGCTGAGTGGGCGGGTGGAGGCGTGAGCGTACTTGCCGGGAAACATATAGTCCGTTGCAGCATCGTCTTTGCAACCAACCTCATATTCTCCCTTCTTGGATGCTACACCCGTCCATGAATCATAGATTTTTAAACACCTTTGGCGCTCTCCACCATTCTCGTAGAACACAAAGCGTCCATTGTATTGGTCCGACCTAAACCGCCCTTGTGCATCTATTCGCACATTCGATAAGTTGTCGTAAATATTGAGCCAGGCACTGGCGTCATCATTCCATGTACCACTTTGGACCTGTCCAATAATCTCTTCACCGGCAGGAAAAAGCACCAGGGTAGATTCGGCTTCGGAATCTCCAAAATGGTAGGCACCGTAGTATTCAAACTCAAACTTTGGAATCCATTTACGCACATCAGTATCTTCGATGCGCTCAAAACCCAGGTATTGGCCATACAAAGAGGAACTGGCCATCACTAAAATGAGTGTCAAAATATTACCGATTCTTTTCATGGGGCTACGCAGTTTATTTGTCAGACCCTTGAAGATACAGTATTTATCGGTGATTTGACATATAGTACAGTTGCCGATACGGTGAATGACGAGTTGCGCTATGCTTTTGGTGTGCGCAGTTTCCTGAAGATTAAAATATGAAGAAAGATGATAGTGGCGGGAGCAAAAGTAGGAATCCAGCTAAAAGGAAATGTGCCAAATTGCCCTACACCCGTTTCATTGTTAGCGATCGCAAAGCGTGTGGTGACGATGGCTACAGCGATGACTGATAAGATGTCAAGTAATCCAAAAATGTTCCAAGCCCATGCCAAAGCTTTGGCAAAAGCTGCTTTCTTCTTCAAAAAGTAAACTGTAGGAATCGCCAACAATGCTGTGAGGATATCACCCGTGCCGCCAATAACTGCAAATGGCCTGGGCAGTGCTTCGTAGGCATAAAGGATGTAGAAAAAGACGCCTACGAAGCGAAAAACATGGACCTGTATCAATTGCGCAACGGTGACTGCTGCAAAAGCAGATTTAAACCATGCTTGCCTTTGCACATATAGTAAATAAAATAGTAACAAAGGAATGGCAGCAAAGACAATGACTCTTGGTGGTAAGGTATTTACCGTGAAAAAGCCCGTCAATGAAATCAGGGCCATTAGTAGGAAAAATAAGAAATAGAAAACAGCAATTTGTCTGGCCTTATCTCTGGAAGGCAGATATCTTGTATCTATTGAAGGAGTGATGGCTAGTCTGGAAATCAGTAGGACGGGAACCGAGATCATTGACAATCCGAAAACGACGGAGATCCATATAGGTACTTGTGTGATAGATAAATCCATAGAATTGTTCTTTTTTCACAAAAGAAGAGTACCTGTATAAAAATTGAGTTGCCCTATGACAACTTATCATCCGAGTTGGAAATTTCTTTCCTTATTCTGCTCAAAGAGTGCTTGGTAATGCCCAAATAACTGGCGACATACTTCAGTGGTACGCTTTTTATGATTTCAGGGTGTTGGCGCATCAGGAGGAGGTACCTTTCTCTGGCTTCATACTTATGGAAGGAGATCATCTGCTGATGCATGTTGGCATAGTTCATAGAGAGCATCATTCTACCCCACTCTCTGAACTCTGGAATGTGGTGGAAGCAGTATTGTACTTTTTCCAGATTTATCGTCCAGGCATTACAATCAGTGAGTGTTTCATAATTCTCTTCACTAGGCTGCTGCTTGAAAAAGGAGACAAAGTCATTGACGAAGTCTGGCGCGCTATAAAACCTGGTGGTAATTTCGTTTCCTTGATGATCATACAAATAGCATCTCGCAATACCGTTCTGAAGCACATAAGAGCTTCTTGGAGTCTTTCCAGACTGGATTAACACGGTGCCTTTCTCCAGTTCACAAGGGATAAAATGAGAGGCAATTAAATTGGCCTTTTGATGTGAAATAGGGGTTATTGATATGATGTATTCTTGTAATTCCTGGCTCATCTGGGTTGAATTTACAGGAAAGGTAGTTCAACCTTGTAAGGAATTCCTTCAGAGTATTACATTTTCATCGATTTTTGATTGGGTCTTTCTTCCTGATATCTTGTCTCAGAAAAAAACTCATGATCAAATTTTCAAATCTAGTTTTAAGAGGTCCCCTTTATCTACTCAGATTTGCCTCCAAATAGCCCATAAAAGCTCGTGATGATGGCCAGCGCAGAAAAAATAGTCATGACCGTACCTGGCATAAAGTTAGCATAGCCACCCAGATCCATGAAGAGGAAATAGCCCACATCTGCAAGACCTCCTGTGATAGCCGCCAGGATGATGGCGTTTTTGCTACCCTTCCAAACATAAAAGCCACTGATGGTGGTGATGATACCGATCCAGAGCAGGTTGAATCCGTGTTGCCCCAGGATGGCACCGGCTGCAGCAGGATAGTCTACTTTTAAGGTGTCCGGATCCACTGCATCGGCGATTCCGGCTACAGAAGCGGTAATGTCATTGCTCAAAATACCTTTGATGGTCATTACGCCAGCCAGAATGTGCACCAGACCCCAGATGATCCAGAGAACAGAAGATACTTTGAATAGAATTGCAGGATTTTTCATTGAATGCTACGGAATAATTTTCAGTAAAGGTCACCCACTGTTCAGTTGCATGCATTAATCTACATTAAGAAATGACCTATTTGCTGCGCTTGCGGCGTACCGTACTAAGCGCCTCTGGCGTAATGCCGAGGTAAGAAGCGATCATTTTTTGTGTGACTCGCTGTACAATGTCAGGATAGGTCTCTTCGAAATGCTCATACCGCTGCAAGGCTGAAGCACTCATGAGCATGATGACTCTTTTTTGAAGTACGCCCATTCGCTTGATAAACGCGAGGGAGTTATTGCGCTCTCGTTCCAGGTCTTTGGGCAGTATCTTCAAAACAGCATCTTCCAGGGCGTCAATGTACAGGTCGCAAGGTACGTCAGCAGGATTGCTGTCGGCAATGACCCAGCCCTCCGGGGCAAACATGAAGATGTGTTCCTTCCCTTTGCTGTCGATGGCGTAGCTGCGTAAAAGACCAGAAACCACGTGGTATACTCTGCTGTTCAGGTCACCCTTGCGTTGTATGACAGTACCTTTTTTGACAGTAATCTCTTTCAAGTCTTGCCGGTTTTGATGTTGGAACTAGCTGCTGCTGTTGCCTAAAATTATAAAAATCAATTTTAATCCCGGAATATCGGGGCTTTCAAGGTGTGTCAACCTCATTATTATTTCCAGGGCATCATACTTGTTGGCGGTAAAAGGTGATCTGAAACAACAGCCATCGGCCCACTTTTAAGGATATTTTAATCGTTTGCTAATACCTTGCCTTTGCGGCACATATGGCAGAGGTAACAACTTGAAAAGAGCCTTAAAACTAAACTATACACTACCTCAACAAAGCATCAAATCCCCCTTTTGAAAGTTGGAAAGTTCCTTTGTCTGTCAAATCGTACTTTCGGGGCTTTTAGGGTGATTTTCAACTTATCATTTGTTAAATAAACGATGGATTTCATGCCTCTAAATTACCGTTTTTGACACATTTTGGCAGGTTTTACCTCTTGACACGTCTCGTTTTTCTCCTCAGCTTTGAACCATCAAATTTTTACTAATAAACCTATTTTTTTATGACTAGATTAAACAATCGCGTATATCTCACATTGAGTCTGCTGTTGACTATGTGGATACTGCCGGGATGTCAACAAGAGGAGGACTTTCCAACTGTTGACAACGAAGCTCAGGAGATTCCTGAGTCTGAAAAATTTATTGCCGATCAAAGAGTGCTGGGTACCATTGCCACGTTCAACGAGGTGAAGGGAGCGCTTGGGGAGTCTTTCCTCAAAGATTACAACGGACAGGCAGTGGTATTGAATGACCTTTCGGATTACGATCCGAAGGTTGCGGGTTTTATCCATTTTGATGTGGATCGTTTGAAATTCAATGCGGAGACATTTGATGAGATCAGAAACTGGGCCGACGCCAATGACGCCAGCCTGATTTTTGAGTCTGGAAGCCAAAATCATGCAGCCATGAAAGATTTTTACCTGGCTGTTTTTACAAATGATTCTTACGTGGATTATGACGTGAAAGGATTGGTTATCGAGAATTCGGGTTTATCCAATGTGACCAGGACCACTGTGATTTCTGATGCAGTCTCTATCTCAACAGATGCTGCTATCAAGACTTTCTTTAGTGGAATGCAGCGTGTAAATCGCGTAGAGGCCGTGCAACAGGTAGGTTCTTCTACTTCTATTTCCTATCCTGACAAGACCACCCGATGTATGAGAGGTAGATGCACAACTACTTACGGTACACCATTGTATACAGTGACCAATGGGTTCAAGGCGGTACCCAATAGTAGTTCAACTTATGACTACAGGGCTTCCAGCGTTTCTTACTCCAACATGGACTCCAACGTAGAAGAATGGGGAGCTGTGGACAGAGAGGTCATCAAGTGGGGTGCACGTATCCATGACTCCAAGTTGTATGACGGTACTTATACCTGTAACCAGACTGCCAGTTATACAGAAAGCGAATCTTACTCCAGGAGCTGGTCTGTTGGCATCAAAGTAGACGCAAAGACCGATAAGATTGGCAGTGCGCTGAAAAGCTTCCTTAAAGAACTTGCTTTCAGTGCAAGTGGAAGTATTGGCGGTTCACATAGCCAGGGTACTGGTTATGGTACCAGCTTGCGAATGACGAGACGCTATGCCAGAACGGCCGTTTATGCTTCCAGATTCCAGGCCAATGTAGGTTACTGGACGGGTAACGTGACTTACAAACTGCAGCGAAAGAAAAAGTCTGGTTTGCGTAGAACATGGCAGACTTATGCCAATGTGAAGAGTAACTTCAATCAGTATGCTTATGACAATGAGTGGGAGGGAGACCAGCCCTATGCCCCCAATAACAACAAGCAGACCCTTATCGCTTTTGGATGGCATGAGTGGAACCCTCCAGGAGAGGCAGGGCCAAACTGCGGTTCAAATGGCAGATTTGAGTCGGGTACTGTGGCCAAAAGCCACGCTTCCTGGTGGAACTAAGGCAAAGGACCTGATACATGGATAAATGATCGGTAGTTGATTTTTATAACTACGCGCACAGGCCAATTGGATGCTTCGGTGTCCGGTTGGCTTTTTGTTTTATCGCAATCTGGAGTCGCTCAGCTCGTCATAAGACCAGGAATTTCACTGATTTTGAAGCTTTTTTGGACAATAAATTCAGCTGTCGTCTTCGACCTCTGAATGAAGTATAGCAATCGTCATCGTTTTTTGTTGGAATATGTGGAAAAATAGTTAAACAAATGGTAGCATTTTCGATGGCCCGAAAAAAAATTTGCTTAAAAAAAACAGCGATATCGAGTGGAGATTCATTTTCATATTCCTGATCAGATTTCAGGAAAAAAGTAGGTGTAGCTTACCCATTCGCACACCTTAGGGAAAAAAGTAGTTGCATTTGAGAAGAAAATGATTGGGGTATTTGATGAACCGATACACAACAGGATAAAAATCAGCAATTTACTTTGTTTAACGCTATTGTTTTTAGGGTATTGATCAGATACCTTACAAGAGTTATGATTGTCCAATGGGACAGTCGTTATCATGATCAGATAAGCCATTTTTTAATAGCTCTGACCATTTTTTTAACAGATTGTTATAGTTGTGTTAATAGACTCAAATTTTTAATGCAAACTGTTTTTGGATTAGTCTTGAAACAAATTTTTTGCACTTGAGTCTATCGCACAAAGGGAAACAACTTTCATGAAGGAGAAGCCTTCATATAGACATGTTGCATCATGAAACATACTGGTAATTTTTTGCTGTTGAAGTATCTCAATAGGTGGGAAACTTTTTATAATAGACGATTTTTTTTGACTTACTTTAATTGAAATCTGGTATGCCTGAATCGAAAGATACTATGACAAAGGTCGGAGATGCTTCTCTGATCTATGATCAAATAGTACACATATAGTAACGCCTGCTCAACAGGCTGAAAAACAAATGTCATTGACAGTAGTACGTCAATGACATTTTTCATTCTAAGGGTTTTGTATGAATATCGCTATTCCGATTTCAAATTGCCGGCCGGATTAGAAGTGGCTGCCTTCAGCGCATGGTATCCAGTCATGATCACCGTGAGGGCCATGATGATCACCAGTACAATCAGGAACTGGAAAGCGTTGATATTGACATGATATTCAAAATTCTGCAACCAGTTGTCCATGAAAAAATAGCCGGCAATGAAAGCGGGAACAGCACCAATGATCACCAGCAGCATAAAGTCTTTAATGAGCAGGCCAATCAAACCACTAACTTCGGCGCCGAGTACTTTCCTGATGCTGATCTCCTTGGTGCGTTGCTCGGCAATGAAAGAAGCCAGTCCCAGCAGTCCCAGGCAGGCGATCAGGATCATCATGACAGAAAAACCTAAAAATAGCTTTCCTGTGAGTTGATCCGCTTCATACTGTTCCATGAATTCGGCGTCCAGGAAAGAGTATTCGAAAGGGATTCCCGGGAAGGTACTGTCCCATGCAGTATTAATGGTGGCAATTGAAGCTCCGATGTCTCCTCCTATCTTCACTAGTGCAGTGGAGTTGTTGAAGCCCGGATAAAACAGGATGGCTTCAATGGGGTTGTACAACGACTGATGATGGTAATCGGCCACCACACCTACCACCCGCAGGGTACGAGAGCTGTCTCCGGGGAATCTGAATTTTTTTCCAATCCCACTGGTCCAGTTCATTCTCCTCACCATCGCCTCATTGACGATTACCGCCGATGCTGTGTCAGTGACATATTCTCTGGAGAAATTACGGCCTTCTTTTACTTCAATCCCAAGAGAAGGAAAGTATTCATAATCTACCGTAAACAAATCAATGCCATAATCTTCCATGCTACCATCGTTGGTCTCTACAGACATCACATTCTTGCCAAATCCCGTCCCCGGAGCCGATTGTGTGGTAGTTGCGCTGATGATATTGCTACTCTGTAGTAGCTTTTGTTCCAGTACCGGCCACTTTTCTCTTTGTCTTTGACCGTCAAGCTCAATAGTGACCACTGCCTCTTTGTCAAAGCCGAGGTCTGCAGACTGCAGGTATTGCATTTGACTGTAAATGATGACCGTGCTTACCAACATGAAAATCGATAACGCAAATTGAGAAGCCACCAGAAATCGTCTCAATAGTTTGTTGCCGGTGCCGGCTGAGCCTCTTCCTTTGAGCACAGAAACAGGCTTGAATGCGGAAAGGAAAAAAGCCGGATAGCTTCCACTGATGAGGCTGGTGATCAACAAAATGGCTGCCATGACCAATAGTGTAGAACTACTATAGAGTGCCGATAGTTCTAGCCGAGTACCCAGCTGGTTATTGAGAACAGGTACAAAGATGACCAGTAAAATAAGGCTGATAAACAGAGACAATATTGTGAGTAAAAAGGACTCAGTCAGAAACTGTTTGATCAATCCGCTGCGCTGCGCGCCCAGCACTTTGCGAACCCCTACTTCAAGAGAGCGCTTCATAGAGCGGGCCGTAGAAAGGTTCATGTAGTTGATACTCGCCAGTAAGATTAAGAACAAGGCGACCGCAGAAAATACATAAATGTAAGTGATGCTGCCCAGGGCTTCAGGTTCCCCTTCAAAATCAGAATAGAGGTGTATTTTAGGGACGTTGATGAGTTCGTATTTGACTGTGATGTCAAACTGATCGAAGATGACTGCTACATATTTGTCGATGATGCCCTGCATCTTGTCTTCCACCACCTGCTCATCTGCACCTTGATTTAGCAAGATATAGCTGTACATTTGGAAGCTACCCCAGCTCTGCGAAGTGTGTATTCGCTGATTGGTGTTGATGGAGATTAGCGCATTGGGTCTCAGATGACTTTCCTTAGGCACATCACGGTAAACACCCTTTACCTCGTAAGTCATGCTTTCTGTCTTCAGTGTCTGCCCAATCGGGTCTCTGGAATCAAAGATTTTTTTGGATAGCGATTCGCTTAGCACAATGGAATTTGGCGCTTCCAGGGAAGTTTTAGGATTACCCTTCACAAAATCGTAAGTAAAGAGGTCAAACATGGTGGAGTCAGCCATGAAGATGGACTCTTCCAGGTAAAAGCGGTCCTCTTGTTGAAATTTCAATCGCCCGACTGGATATACGCGCGTGTAATTTTCTACCTCACTGAACTCTTCCTTTAAGGTCTTGGCCAGCGGTAGCTGACTGGTAGCCCATCGAAATGCGTTATCCGGCTCACTGATGTCTGAGCTAACACGATAGAGGCGGCTGCCTTTTTCATGGTAATTGTCATAGCTCAGTTCCTGTGACAAGTATAAGACGATCAGCAAAGAAGAAACAATACCGATTGTGAGGCCTAGAATGTTCAGAAGTGAGTAGGCAGGTTGTTTTTTGAGATGGCGGAATGCCACCAAAAAGTAGTTTTTGATCATTGTGTTTTGAGTGTTTTTAACCAGAACGATTATACGAAAAAAAGTTGAGCCAAGGATGATCTTTTTGACAGAAGGTAAAACAATACCTGCCTGAACACGGCCTGTGTGTATAAAAAAGAAGCCTGTTGTACGTTGACAACAGGCTTATGTAGTTAAGTAGAGTGAGTAGCTTTGTTGTTATTCAAAGCTGTTTGTCTTTTCTCGACAGCGGTGATAGATTTTTTTAATTTAGACGGACGTTGGTTACACGTGGCATTTTCATGATAAAGGATAAGTGAGTTAGTTTTAGCAAATCCCTTTAAATGTTTATTAAGTCTGGTGACTGTGATAAAGCAGACTTACTATTAAAGTAGGCCCAATTGATTTTTTGTGACAGCGAAATGTATTTTTATTTAAGTCAATTTTATTAGGATATGATAATATGCTGGTAGCCAACCAATTGGGGTGAATGATAGTTACGTTATTATGAGAAAATTTATTTTGATTCAGGTGTTTTTGCTAATGTCTGGCTTCGTAGTTGCTCAAACCGACGTAACCGGACTCGGAGAAATCAATCAAACCAGACTGCAAAAGACGCGAACAGGTATGACCATCCTGGGGAGTTGGGCACTGGGTAACATGTTGATCAGCCCGGTTTTAGCCAGTCGGTCAAATGGTGTCGAGAAGCACTTTCACCAGATGAACGCCTATTGGAACATTGTCAACTTTGGAATAGCGGCGATTGGTTATTTCAATACACTCAATCAGGATGTCAGTTCGCTTTCGCTTGCTGCCAGTGTATCAGAACAGCAGCTGATAGAGAAAGTGCTCTTGTTCAATACCGGACTGGACCTCGCTTACGTAGTAGGAGGGTTTTACATGATTGAACGATCCCGGCGCAATGGTCACCAGTCAGAGCGGCTCAAAGGATTTGGTCGTTCCATTGTGTTGCAGGGAGCATTCTTGTTTGCCTTTGACTTGCTGTTCTACCTCAAAATGCATCAGCATGGCTCTCAGGTAATGAATTTGTTAACAAACGTTCGCCTGACTCCCAATTCCGTTGGTGTAAGCTTTATGTTTTAGGCCAGCTGTTGATTTAAGTGCTGATGGCGAAAAAGCGGTGATCCGTTGATGATTCTTGGCAGTCGGTTCTTGAAAAACCTCAGTTCCACGAATTTTAATATTAACTTAATGTTAATTAATTTATTTTATGTTAATTTATTGTTACTTTCGGGTATATCATTGATGAACATAAAATGAGTAAAGCACAGAAAGAAAAGTCGGTCTCGCTGGAGAAGATGCAAAAACTGGAAAAGGCGTTTGTCCAACAGCGGGAAGAAGCTGTCAGAGATTTAGTGAAGTTGGTGAAGAAGGAGGTGAAGGATAAGAAAGCCAA
>ERZ1740068.449-NODE-449-length-20510-cov-7.998729_pt1 | contig 20510 bp, 15 predicted proteins | sample MGYA00581735_ERZ1740068 | MGnify/ENA primary metagenome ERZ1740068 (study PRJEB43018, sample SAMN04849740) | marine metagenome | isolation source: floating plastic debris | place: Pacific Ocean | collected 2008-08-30 | study: EMG produced TPA metagenomics assembly...
TCTCTAATGATGATCACAAATACTGGCTTGAAATTCTCGATAAACGACCCCGAGACAACTACATCAAGCCGATGGCCAATTCCATCAAAAAAGGCAAGGAATACAGTTATCAATTAGGAGAATTTATGGTCGAATGTCTTTACAAAGACAACTACATTATCGGAGGAGGCCTTTCCAACTACAACCGGTTTTTACACCAGGACGATTCGGAGTTGCGCTTTTCGAAAATCAGCAAAGAAGAAAGCTGGACCGCTTATGAATTACGGAATCAAATTTCGTTGGAAGAAGTGGGAAATATTCGCAACCATGCCTATTACCATGGAGGAGAAAACAAAGTATTTCTCTATTTGAAGACAGCCAAGGGAAATGAAGATCACCATTGGCTGTTTTACCTTGACTTGCAACAAGAAGAGGTGATTTTCAAGACTCGGATTATGCTAGACAAGGCAGAAGAGTTGTCTTTTTTAACCAAAGCGGCCTGGAATCCTGTCACACAGTCCTTGTTCATGTTTGGTATCTGCAGTAGGTCTGAGGAAGGGGCAGAGCAAGTCTTGATGCAGTATTCGGCAACGGGTAAAAAGGTGAGTGAGCAACTGCTCAATCTTGAGCCAGTTATTTCTTTTCAAAAAAAGGTAGACGAATTCTATATCGGCCGAAAGTTTGGTTTCAATGAAGATGGTTCGGGGTTCCTGGTGGCGGAGCATGTGGCGATTTTTCCTCCCGTAACTCCAAGGCCCGGTGAGATAAGCCTTGCGCAGCAAACGTATACTGGGATTGCAGTATTGAATTTCAACCGGCACGGAGAATTGTTCGAAAAGAATACCTATACCTATCCGGTGTTTGCGGAGAAAAAGTCAGCCAAAAGCATTGAAGGCGACCCTTCATTGATGGTAGGAGAAGGCTATTTTTTGGTTAGCAACGACGACAATCGAAAGATTTACATGGATTTGTTTTCGATTAAAGGGGCACATCTGGAAAACGAGGACTTGGGCCATTTTATCTATTGCATTCGATACCTTACAGGAAAACAATCATACATCCCGCTTGCTATGAAAAACGGTCAATGGGAAGCAGGTAAAGAGACTTTTGGCGATCCGAAGGCCAAGCAGATTTATCACCAATATACCGAGAAGGGTTGGCTGCAAATCACGTGCTTCAAAAAGTACGTGGATATTGTCCAAATGGTGAATTAGAAGCCATTAAGCGGCTATTTTTGGGGAACTCATCGGAGTAGAACAGATTTTGATTGCTAAATCTTGCAATCCAATTCCTTATACCCTCGCTTTTACGATATTTGTTACCCTTATATTTTCAAGAACCCAACCAAAAATAGCGGCATGTCCGACGATAAAAAGATCATCTTTTCCCTGCAAGGGGTGAGCAAGATTCACCCACCGCAAAAGCAGGTCCTCAAAAACATTTACCTCAGTTTTTTCTATGGGGCCAAAATTGGGATCATCGGTCTCAACGGTTCGGGAAAATCTTCTTTGATGAAGATCATTGCCGGGGTAGACAAATCCTTTCAAGGCGACCTTTCCTTTTCACCGGGCTATAGCGTAGGTTATCTGGAACAGGAGCCACAGCTCGACGATTCCAAAAAGGTGATCGACATTGTGAAAGAGGGCATGCAGGACGTAGTTGACTTGTTGGAAGAATACGAATCCATCAACCAGCAATTTGGCCTGCCGGAGGTGTATGAAAATGCCGGCAAGATGGAAGCTCTCATGACCCGTCAGGGAGAGTTGCAAGATAAAATAGATGCCGTAGGAGCCTGGGATCTGGATACCAAGCTCGAACGGGCCATGGATGCCCTTCGGGTGCCCGATCCGGAAGCAGAGGTGAAACACCTGAGTGGTGGAGAACGCCGTCGTACGGCCTTGTGCCGCTTGCTGTTGCAGCAACCCGATATTTTGCTTTTGGATGAGCCCACCAACCACCTGGATGCCGAGTCGGTGCAATGGCTGGAGCAACACCTGCAGCAGTATTCGGGTACGGTGATTGCCATTACGCACGACCGCTACTTTCTCGACAATGTAGCGGGCTGGATTTTGGAATTGGATCGGGGCGAGGGAATTCCCTGGAAAGGGAATTACTCCTCCTGGTTGGATCAAAAGTCAAAACGGCTGGCTCAGGAAGAGAAAACCGCCAGCAAACGCCGGAAAACTTTGGAACGTGAATTGGAATGGGTGCGCATGGCGCCCAAAGCCCGGCACGCGAAATCCAAATCTCGCCTCAACAACTATGAAAAGCTGTTGAGCGAAGAAGGCAAACAACAAGAAGATAAACTTGAGATTTACATTCCACCAGGCCCCCGTTTGGGCGCAGAAGTAATTGAAGCCATTGAAGTGAGCAAAGCCTTTGGAGAAAAGGTGCTGTATGAAGACCTCAACTTCAAATTGCCACAAGCTGGCATTGTAGGAGTAATTGGGCCGAATGGTGCTGGAAAAACCACTTTGTTTCGACTCATTATGGAGCAAGACCAGCCCAATGCTGGTGCCTTCAAAGTAGGTGGAACGGTAAAGGTGGCCTATGTAGATCAAAGTCACGCGCAGATCGATCCTAAAAAATCGGTTTGGGAAGTAATCTCAGGAGGCAATGAAACCATCGAAACCGGTGGGCGCTCTTTCTATTCCCGGGCCTACGTTTCCCGCTTCAACTTCAGTGGCCAGGACCAGGGAAAAAAGGTGGAAGTGCTTTCGGGAGGAGAGCGCAACCGGCTGCACTTGGCCATGACCCTCAAAGAAGAAGCCAACGTATTATTGTTGGATGAGCCGACAAACGATATCGATGTCAATACCCTTCGGGCTTTGGAAGAAGCCCTGGAAAACTACGCTGGTTGCGCAGTGATCATTTCGCACGACCGCTGGTTCCTCGATCGGGTTTGTACCCACATTCTGGCCTTCGAAGGCAACAGTTCAGTCTACTTTTACGAAGGCACCTACTCGGAATACGAAGAAAACCGCAAAAAACGCCTCGGCGATGAAGGGCCGAAGCGCATTCGCTACAAAAAGCTGATCAAAGACTAATGGCTACTGCACCCAGGATTCCCAAAGGAACCCGTGATTTCGGTCCGTTACAAGCGGCTCGAAGAACCTATATTTTCGATACCATCCGATCCGTATTTCAGCAATACGGTTTTCTTCCGATTGAAACACCGGCCATGGAAACCCTGGATACTCTGCTGGGTAAATATGGAGAAGAAGGCGATCGCTTGATTTTTAAAGTGCTCAATTCGGGCAACTACTTCGATAAAATTCCGGAAGACCAAATTCGTGGAGATAACTTCGCGGGATTGGCCGGTAAAATTTCCGACAAAGCCCTGCGCTACGACCTCACCGTGCCTTTTGCCCGGTTTGTAGTGAAGCACCAAGGCGAATTGGCCTTTCCGTTCAAACGGTATCAGATCCAGCCGGTTTGGCGGGCGGATCGTCCTCAGAAAGGACGCTACCGAGAGTTCTATCAATGTGATGTTGACATGATCGGCTCCAATTCGCTGCGCAACGAAATTGAATTGGTAGAGATCATCGACCAGGTGTTTTCTAACCTGGGCCTCGAAGGAACCCGCATTCAGATCAACAACCGAAAGATCCTGGCGGGTTTGGCCGAAGCGCTGGATGCTAAAGATCAGTTTTCTAACCTCACCGTTGCTATCGATAAACTGGACAAAGTAGGCCCTGACGGCGTACTGAAAGAATTGGAAGCACGAGGCTTAGGTCAGAAAGTGCTGCATTTCTTTTCTGAAAGGTTGAACTCTGAGGAGGGCATGAGCCTCGATGCGCTTGAAACCCTCTTCAATACCGCTGAAACCGCGTCAGAGATCGGCCAGAAAGGAGTAGAAGAACTGCGGTTCATTTTTAATCGGATTGCTCCGGAGGACCTAAAAACCAGCCGCTTAGATTTTAACTTTACCCTTGCTCGTGGCTTAAACTATTACACCGGGGCCATTTTTGAGGTGATTCACCCAGATTTCAAGGGCAGTATCTGTGGAGGCGGTCGTTACGACGACCTAACCGGTATTTTCGGATTGCCCAACACCAGTGGAGTAGGCGTTTCTTTCGGTGCCGACCGCATCTACGACCTGCTGGGAGATAAGAACCTGTTCCCTGAAACGATAGGTTCTCCAACCCAATTGTTGTTCATCAACTTTGGGGAAGCCGAAGCCGATTATTGCAGTCGGGAACTGAAGAAAGTACGGGCTGCAGGCATTGCAGCGGAGCTATTTCCCGACTCGGGGAAAATGAAAAAACAAATGAACTACGCCAACAACAAAAACATCGCTTATGTGGCGTTGGTGGGTTCTAATGAAATGGAAAGTGGAAAGGTCTCCCTTAAAAACATGCAAACCGGGGAACAACAAAGCCTTTCTACGGACGAAATGATCAACTTGTTAAAAAACAATTGACGGAATGTCGCCAGTTACTCTGCCCCTCAGTCCTGTTTCCCTTAAGGACATCGAACATTGGATCAACGCCGATTATCTTTTAGAATTATCGGAAGATGCCCGGGAAAAAATACTTCACTGTCGCAACTACCTCGACCAAAAGTTAGCGCGGGAAAAAGACCCAATTTATGGGATCAACACCGGATTTGGGTCGCTGTACCATACTTCTATCTCTAAAGAAGACCTGGGCCAGCTGCAACACAACCTGGTAGTATCTCACGCTTGTGGCATGGGAGACGAAGTGCCTCGAGAAATTGTGCGGCTCATGTTGTTGTTGAAAATTCGAGGATTGAGTTATGGCCACTCCGGCATCAGCCTCGAAGTCGTAGAGCGTCTGGTAGCGATGTACAACCGCCGAATCTTGCCCAGGGTATTCCAGCAAGGCTCTTTGGGAGCTTCAGGGGATTTAGCGCCTTTGGCGCACCTTTCGCTGCCTTTGATTGGCATGGGAGAAGTGTGGAGTGAAGGCACCGTACACGCAACCGAAGCACTAATGCCCAGCTTAGGCTGGGAGCCTTTACAGTTGCGATCTAAAGAAGGGCTTGCTCTTTTGAACGGCACGCAGTTTATGAGTGCCTATGGGGTACACTGTTTGATCCGTACCCGTCGAATTCAAGCCTGGGCCAACGCCTTGGCAGCCCTGTCTTTGGAAGCCTTTGATGGTCGCATCAATCCATTCAACGATTTGGTCCACGCCATACGTGCGCAACCCGGTCAACGGCATACGGCAGATGCGGTGCGTCAATGGTTAGAGGGCAGTACGCTGATTCATCATCCGAACAAACACGTACAGGATCCTTATTCGTTTCGATGTGTTCCGCAAGTACACGGGGCTTCCCGGGATTTGATCGACTACGTGACTAAAGTGGTGGAGCAAGAGGTGAATTCGGTGACGGATAATCCAACCATTTTTCCGGATGAAGATTGCATCATTTCCGCAGGGAATTTCCACGGGCAACCCTTGGCCCTGGCCTTGGATAGCCTTGCTCTGGCCTTGGCCGAATTGGGCAGTATTTCGGAAAGAAGAACTTATAAGTTGATCTCTGGTCAGCGTCAACTCCCCAATTTTCTGGTTGCTGAACCTGGGCTCAACTCTGGTTTTATGATTCCGCAGTACACTGCGGCTTCTATTGTGAGCCAAAACAAACAATTGGCCGTGCCGGCCTCTACAGATACCATCGATTCTTCCAATGGCCAGGAAGACCATGTGAGTATGGGGGCCAATGCAGCGACCAAAACCTACCGGGTGGTGGAGAATACAGAGCGTATTTTGGCCATTGAATTGTTTACGGCTACACAAGCCATGGAATGGCGCAATCCTTCCAAGACCTCGCCTGCCTTGCAGCGACTTATTGCTGCTTTCAGGGAAAAAGTTCCAGTAGTGCAAAGAGACCGTTGGATGGCTCCTGAAATGAATAATGCTCTACAGTTTATTCGAAACATTGACCCACAGCATTTTTTAGAATAGCTCATTATAACGCATAAAAAAAGCGGCCCCAAATCGGAGCCGCTTTTTTTGTGTCGGAGAGTGAACCTTAGTTCACCATAAATTTCTTGCTAAAGGTATCGCCGTTCTGTCCGGTGAAAGTAGCAATGTAGATGCCTTGCGGTAGGTCAGATACATTTACCAATTCATTGGTGTTGAACAGGGTGTGGTTGGCCACTTGACGGCCAGTAATGTCAATCACTTGCAACTCCGTGCGCTGGTTACCAGGAAGAGTAACGTTTAAAGCACCATCAGCATAGAAAGCATTGATAGTAGCAGCCGATACTTCGGTAACGCTCACAGGGTCAATTAGGTCGAAATCGTTACACAAAATGTTGTCAGAAGAATCTGCCTCAGTAAAAACGCGAGGGAAAACAGACAAACAGAAAGTATGGGGGCCAGGTACGCTTGGCAAGGCAATTTTGTTGTTCAACGTCAACTGGATTCCACCGTTAACAGACAAAGGGCTTTGGAGCAGGTAAACGAATCCGGCGATAGGATCGGTGTCGAATTGGTACAATACGTTGAGCGTATCACCAGTATTCATACTGTCGGGACCAACGTTGAAAAAAGTAAAGGAAAGGTTGATAGAATCTCCGATGGTGTATACAGCACTGTCGGCAGGGGGATCAATCTCTGTAACGATGATATCAACCGTTTGAGCTGAAGCTCCAAATACAGTAAATACAGCAAGTAATAAGGTTAAGGAAAATTGTTTCATTAGTAGAGTTTTGGATTAATTTTAGAGTTACAGGGCGTCAAAAATACCTGAAATAATACATTCAAGATCGTTTTTTAGGCCAATTGGTTGCGTAGAAAGCAAGAATTGTAATCGAGCCGACACTACAAATACGTTCGTGAGGGAAAACTCAGAAATTGGAACAATCGTTAAAAAAATGAAAACCCTCGACCAATGCGATCAATTGATCGAGAAAGCTACAACCGTAGGGCGAGTACCGTCTTCTGGATAAACGCTGAAAAAATAAACACCGGAAGAGAGGGAAGGAAGGGAAATAGATTGTCTTTCGGTCGTTGAAGTAGGCAGTAAGGTACCAGTATGTATAGTTCTACCGTGAATGTCAATCACTCTGAAGTTGCTTTGGAAAGTAGCAGGCGAATACCAATTAAAGTCTAAGTGGCCATTCTGAAAATACAGTCCTGAGATTTCAGATCCGTTTTTCAACTCACCAATACCAACGGTGGAGTTCCCAAACATATAGGATTCACAAAGCACATTGTTGTTGAGGGTGAGGTCTGGTGCCCAATTCAAAGTGATACAAACCGGTATGCCTGGTCCAGGGTAGTTCGAAGGCACATTGCTAATGGTGAAGTCATAGGTATCTCCCGGCCCAATGGGGTTGAGCGGTGGAAAAGATGCTGATCCGATATAGTTAGAGGCAATGTCTAAACTAATAGAAATGGTGTCAGTATTTTGAACAGTTACAGTACCTACATTGTGAATGGTAAACGTCAAATCAAATGTGATTCCTGTATCGATGCTGCTCCCAGGTATAGGAGATACCATGGTCATGACCTCCAAATCCGCCTGCGCCTTTAGCGAACCGGCTAAGCATCCGGCCAAAAGGGCAACTACAAAAATTATCTTGATCATCAATCGCATCATCTTATACATCTTGCGCAGCGAAGCATCTAATGTACCTGCAAAGTAAGGTAAATTCTCTGGCATAGCTTTTCACAAGAAGCATTCCAAGCTTCGATCGTTGCATTCAGACCCAAGATTTTTTGAAAAAAGATTGCAATGCTATTAACAAGAAAGGCCGCTAATAGCGGCCTTTCTCATCGTTACAGGAACAATTTTTTATTCCGAAACCGTCAGCTTTCGGGTTACTCTAACACCTTCAGCAGTTGTCATGGTGTAGAAATAAATACCTGAGTTCAGGTCGTTGGCATCAAATTCCAACAGGTAGGCACCAGCACTTTGTTTTCCGAGGTTCTGTACCCGGATTATTTTGCCAGTCACATCCATAACCTCAAGCGTTACCGCAGTAGATTGGTCGAGGGTGTAAGGAATGGTGGTAACACCAATGAAGGGGTTAGGCTGATTTTGAGCCACTTCCAATTGGGTGGCTTGATAGGAGCCAACACTGGTGTTAACATCAATCACAGGAAAAATTCCAAGGGCCACATTCTGTGAAAATTGATCCACAAAATTGGCGTACATGCGGTTTCCAGGTACGGAAGCATTCACTTCACTAAAGGTATGCGTAGTAGCTAAATTATAGGCGTCTGAAGCTTCGGTAGTACGAATTGAGAACACCCCGTTGGGATCGTTGTTGAACCGAAAGCCTACCCAGAAGGTGAGGTTTCCAGGAACAAACACCGGAGAGCTAAGGGTGATTTCCTGATTGTAAGGTGATCCATTCGGGTTGGTAGCAGCATTCAAAATTGCCAGATCAGAAAAGGTCAAAGTTTGCGTGTGAATGTCAGCACCAGGGACCCCGTTGTCATCTGCAGTGATGACCAATTCCATTGTTGATGGAGAACTGGAAATATTGGTGCCAAAACTGACACGAACGGTAGAAATGGTTCCCCACTCATTCGCACCAATTGCAGGGTCGAACTTTTGAAATTTTCCTTTGTCGGAGGTGTTTCCGGGGCCTCCAATTTTTCCTCCGCCGACCGGATCATCAATGTTGGTTCCGGTTGCGCCATCCCAGTGGTCGTCCACAACGAGCGTTTGGCTTACTGCACCAAAGGCAGTGGCCAATGCGAAAAATAAAGACAGGTAAAAGTTTTTCATAGAAATTGGGTTAGAATTGAATAGATGAGATTCGAACAAATATAGAACATTATTTTGACCGTCAGGGCCATTTTTAATCCTCCAGGTGGCCACCGCAAGCGTGGCAAAAGCTGGCATCAGGGCGGTGATTTCCGTTGGCACAATGGTGGCAAACCCGCTCATCATTTTTGTCGGGATCAAGGTTGCTCTCCATGGCAGATTTAGTAATCTCGGCCGAAACAATACCAGTAGGAACAGCAATGACTCCATACCCCAAAATCATAATGACGGCAGCAATCGTTTGTCCCAAAGGCGTTTGAGGGGAAATGTCTCCATATCCCACCGTAGTGAGGGTAACGATGGCCCAATAAATACCACGAGGGATGCTGGTGAGACCAGGGTTGGTTTGCCCCTCAATAACGTAGAGCAAAGTACCCATAATCACCGCCAGGATCACTACTGCACCTAAGAATACGGTGATTTTTACCCGGCTTGCTTTCAAAGCTTCTACAATGACCGAGGCTTCCCCCAAATACCGGGTAAGCTTGAGGATACGAAACACACGAAGCAATCGGATCGAACGCAAAACCTGTAACGATTCGGAGCCCGTGATGAACAAACCAAGGTAGGTAGGTAAAATCGACAACAAGTCAATAATGCCGATGGGGCTTAAAATATACTTAAGGGGACGAGTGACCGAAAAGACCCGAGCCAAATACTCAACTGAAAAAAGAATAGTAAAAATCCATTCGAAAACTTTCAGTGCCTCCCCGTGATTTTCATCAATCTCGTTCACACTTTCGAGCATCACAATGGTAATGCTCAGGATGATGGCCAGGAGCAATGCAATGTCAAACGCCTTTCCCCAGAAAGTATCTGTGCCGAAGATGACCACGTTCATCTTCTTTTGCCAGGGGCTAAGTTTACGTTCTTTCAAGGGCACTGCGAAGTAAAATTGAATACAACTTCAAGACGAAGTCCCCCGAAAATAGGAAAAATGAATGTTCTATTGCCCGGTAAAGGCGTATTGAAGAATATTGGCACCCATACGGAAGGCCTTGGTGCGCGTAGCTTCAGAGTCGTTGTGCACTGCAGCCGATTCCCAGCCATCGCCCAGGTCGGATTCAAAAGAGTAGAAACACACTAATCGACCTTCATAAATTAAGCCGAAGCCCTGTGGAGGGCGGTTGTCGTGCTCATGGATTTTGGGCAGACCGTTGGGGAAATCAAATTTTTGATGATATATCGGGTGAGAAAAAGGAAGTTCTACAAAATCCAGTTCAGGGAAAACCCGTTTCATTTGGGGACGAATGAACTCATCCAGGCCATAATTGTCGTCAATGTGTAAAAAACCACCTCCGATAAGGTAGCTGCGCAGGTTTTCTGCCTCTTGTCCTGAGAAAATAATATTGCCGTGCCCAGTGAGGTGTGCGAAAGGATAGTTGAAGAGTTCCGAACTACTCACTTCAACAATGGCCTGTTCCGGGTCGATGTTCATGTTGAGCTCCTGATTGCAAAACCGGATGAGATTGGGAAGTGAAGTTTCCAGATTGGCGTACCAATCTCCACCACCACCGTATTTTATTACTGCAATTTGGTAGCTCGGTTTTGCCGGGGCCAAGGCCAACAGCGGAAGCATCACCGTAAAAAGGAGAACAAAGGGAAGGAAGCGCTTCATTGGTTCAACAGGTGCAAAGTGTGACAGGCCATCAATGCCGCAGTTTCGGTTCTATAACGGCCGTTGCCCAAAGTTATTGGTTCAAATCCGGAGTCCAAGGCCATGGCAACTTCTTTCGGGCTAAAATCTCCTTCAGGCCCAATAAGTACTAAGGCGTTAGATCCTATCAAATAGCTATCCTTGAGTAGTTTACGCGGAGAATCCTGGCAATGTGCAATGAATTTTTTTCCTTCAAAATCCAGGTTCATTAGCGACTCAAAAGAGCGGGCTACCGCCACTTTTGGGAGATAAGCCCTCAAAGACTGTTTTGCAGCAGCCTCCACCACCCGTTCTACCCGGTCTTGTTTCAGCTGCTGGCGTTCCGAGTGGTTGGAGAAAAATGGAAGCAGTTGGTGCATCCCAATCTCTGTCGCCTTCTCCACTAACCATTCGTAGCGGTTCATGTTTTTGGTAGGAGCTACGGCCAGGTGAATCTCATATGCATCCGGTGGTTGAAAATGACGTTGAACAATGGCTACTTCGCAGTGCTTGCCCACCGATTTTAGTTCGCCTTGGTGCCATGCCCCTCGGCCATCACTCAATACGAGAACAGCGCCCTGCTTGAGGCGCAATACCCGAGCAGCATGCTTGGATTGGTCTGGATTAAGCACTACCTGATCAGGTGTAAGATCGTTGAGGTAGAAAACCGTCATAGGGGCAAAAATAAGAAAGAGGCACATGCTCGCGGAGCAGTGCCTCTTTCGAAATAAAGTAGGGTGTAAGAAAATTAGGCATTCACCGAAACCCGAGGAGCGGCAGCCATAATTTCTTCATTAGCAAAATCTGAAAACTGGGTGAAGTTTTTCACAAAAGCTTCTGCCAGTTCTTGTGCTTTGGTATCGTAGCTGTTAGCATCGGCCCAGGTCGCCCGCGGATTCAATACCTCCGTAGGTACGTTGGGGCACTCTACAGGCATGGCCAAACCGAAGGTCGGGTGGTTTTCCGTAGCCACGTTGTCCAATTCACCGTTCAATGCAGCCGTGATCATGGCCCGGGTATACTTCAATGAGATCCGTGAGCCCACGCCATAAGGTCCACCACTCCAACCGGTGTTGATCAACCAAATGTTTACGTTGTGCTTCTTCATCTTTTCACCGAGCATTTCAGCATAGCGGGTAGGATGCAAAGGCAGGAAAGGAGAACCGAAACAAGCCGAAAAAGTTGTTTGAGGTTCGTTTACACCAGCTTCGGTACCAGCCACTTTGGCGGTATATCCCGAAATAAAGTGATACATCGCCTGGCCCGGAGTAAGCTTCGAAATGGGAGGTAACACGCCAAAGGCATCTGCCGTGAGGAAGAAAATATTCTTTGGAATACCGCCCATGGAAGGAGTAGCCGCATTGGCAATGTGGTGAATCGGGTAACTCACCCGGGTATTTTGGGTTTTGTCGCTGTTGAAGTAATCCACTTCCGTGGAATTATCTTTCAATGCGATGTTTTCCAAAATAGCACCAAACTTAATGGCCTTGTAAATCTGAGGCTCTTTCTCAGGAGTAAGGTCAATGGTTTTAGCGTAGCAGCCGCCTTCGAAATTAAATACTGTATTGTCCGTCCAGCCGTGCTCATCGTCTCCAATGAGATCGCGGTTTTCGTCTGCCGAAAGTGTGGTTTTGCCCGTTCCTGAAAGACCAAAGAAAACGGCAGTATCGCCTTCTTTGCCAATGTTGGCCGAGCAGTGCATGGAAAGCACGCCACGGTCTTGCGGCAACACGTAGTTCAATACAGAGAAGATGCCTTTCTTGATTTCTCCCGTATAGCCGGTTCCACCAATAAGAATGGTCTTACGCGAGAAATTCAATACCGCGAAGTTGTGTTGACGGGTGCCATCTACTTCAGGATCAGCTTGAAAACCAGGAGCGCAAATTACCGTCCAATCGGGAGCGAAATTGAGAACCTCTTCCTGCGTTGGCCTTAAAAACATGTTGTAAGCAAACATGTTAGACCATGGAAGCTCAGTTACTACCCGTAAATTGAGTCGGTATTCCGGATCGGCACAAGCGTATGCATCACGAACGTACACCTCACGCCCTGTGAGGTATGCGCGCATGCGTTGGTACAAGCTTTCGAACTTATCGCTGTCAAATTTGATGTTTACGTTACCCCACCAAACGGTGTCTTTGGTCACGTCATCATAAACCACGAAACGGTCTTTGGGGGAACGTCCGGTAAACTCGCCGGTATCAACCGCAAGGGCACCGGTACTGGTGAGAAATCCTTCGCCCAGCTCGATGGTTTCTTCTACCAACTGCGCGGGATCCAAATTCCAGTGGGCTACAGCCACATTTCCGAGTCCAAGGTCAGCAACAGTTGCCCCTTGAGCTCTCCGCCCAAATTCATTCATAAGATTTTGTTTTGATTTAAACCCATCAGATAACTTGAGGGTGTTGATCGAGGATTAGCAGGACAAAATTAAGGGTATTTTTGATAAACCTTGACGAAAAAATACTCGAAAAAGGGCCTTTCCATCTCCTTAATTCTGAGTCAACTGCTTTAACAATCAAACGATTACCAAAGTTTTCTCGCCGTTGTTGAAAAATAGTACCGCAACAGCACCGTTACGCCACGTCAGGAAGAACGTTTGGATGCAGGAATAATTTTTACCATCAGCAGTGCCCAGCTGGCAATCAACAACAGTCCACCGATTGGCGTAATCGGCCCCAGCCATTTCCAGGAAAAAGAACTGAAATAGGGACCAGTAGATAGCAGGTAGATAGAACCCGAGAAAAGCAGAATGCCGATCAATTGTAAACGGACGACCCACCTCAGGGCCAATTCGGTCGTTTGCATCAGCAAGCCCATTAGCAGCAATCCAAGCGCATGGTAAACTTGATAGTCGACCCCCGTGTTGAAACTTTCCAGTTGACGAGGGGTCAACACCTCCCGAAGCGCATGGGCTCCAAGCGCTCCCAATACCACGCCGGTAGCGGCAAAGATGGCACCGTACAATAGCGCAAATCGAACTTCTTTTTTCATAGAGGTCCAAAAATACCCAATTTGCCAACGTTTTTCCTTGCCTGCTGTTGGCAAATTTCTTTTTCCACTCCGGCTGAAGCCCCTAAATTAGCCCTCGTCAAAACCGACACCACACCATGCGAAATATCTTATTGTTGGGAGCCGGACGCTCCACCGCCTCGCTTTGCGAATACCTGCTCAAAAAATCGCAGGAAGAAGATTGGTTCATCACCGTTGGAGACGTTGACCTGGCACTGGCTGAGGCCAAAGTGGCCGGTCATGAGCGGGCAAAAGCCATCGCTTTTGATGTTCACAATGATATTCAACGGCTCACCGAAATTCGAAAGTCAGATTTGGTAATCTCCATGCTCCCTTGGGTGATGCATTTGAATGTCGCCAGAGACTGTATTGGTTTGGGGAAACACCTGGTCACCGCCTCCTACGTAAGTGAAGAAATGAGTGCTTTGGATGAAGAAGCCAAAAAAGCAGGTGTCGTATTGATGAATGAAGTGGGGGTAGACCCGGGTATTGACCACATGTCGGCCATGAAAGTGTTGAATCAAATTCGTGATGAAGGTGGAGAAATGCTGCTGTTTGAAAGCTTTGCCGGTGGACTTTTGGCACCGGAAAGCGAGAATAACCCCTGGAAATACAAGTTTACCTGGAATCCGCGAAATGTCGTAATTGCCGGACAAGGAGGAGCTGTAAAATTCAAACAGGAAGGACGCTACAAATACATACCTTATAATAAGGTCTTTCGAAGAACAGAATTTATCGACCTGGGAGAGTATGGCCGGTACGAAGGATATGCCAACCGCGACTCGTTGAAATACCGGGAAGTATATGGCTTGAAAGACATTCCTACCATTTATCGGGGAACCCTTCGCAGGCCTGGATTCTGCAAAGCCTGGGATTTATTTGTCAACCTGGGCGCTACGGACGATTCCTACATCATGGAAGACTCCGAAAACATGACCTATCGTCAGTTCATTAATTCCTTTTTGTCCTACAACCCAAGTGATTCTGTTGAATTGAAGTTGATGCATTACTTCAACATTCCTCAGGATTCTGACCTGATTGAAAAGTTGGATTCTCTCGATTTGTTTTCCGACAAAAAGGTAGGCTTGAAAAATGCTACTCCCGCTCAAATCCTTCAAAAAATTCTGGAGCAAAAATGGAGCCTTGACGAAAATGATCGCGATATGCTGGTGATGTACCACAAATTTGGTTGGAACACTTCAGAAGGCAGTCGTGGGTTAGAATCGTATATGGCCATCAAAGGAGATGATCAAACCCATACGGCGATGGCCAAAACGGTCGGATTTCCGGTAGCCATTGCCACCCGTCAAATTCTCAATGGGGTGATTACCACGCCAGGGGTAAAGCTGCCCATCACGCCTGAGGTCTATGAGCCCATGCTCAAAGAACTGGAAGAGTATGGAATTGTTTTCAAAGAAAAAGAAGTGCCCTACCTCGGTTACAAACGCTGAGGATAAATTTCTTCCGTCAGCTTCAGATAGTCCTCTGAAAAAGAGCCATCTTCATTCCGATGGGTGAGGGTAGACCGATTTACTTCTATCACCTTGTTGCTGTAGGTCATCAACCACCTTCTAACCGGTTTGGAAGGTTTGGGATAAACCTCGCAGAGCCTGTTCAGGTGCATACCTTGTAATTGAGCAATGGAGCAAAATTGCTTTGCTTCGACCGCAGGTAAAATCAGGTGTAAGCTTCCATCCGTTGTCAAAAGTTGTTTACTGCCAATGATCAGATCAGCAAAAGTTAGTCGCTGATTGTGCCTGGCCACACTTTTACGTTCGTTGGCATTTAAAGTAGAATCCTGAAAATAAGGTGGGTTGCTCACCAAATGATCAAAGGAAGCAGGAGTTTGCTGCTGCGAAAAATCTTGAAATGCGACTCGATGAAGATGCAGCCGATCAGCCCAAGGACTGGACTTAAAATTGAGTTGGGCTTCTTCGGCTGCCGCCAAGTCCAATTCCACTGCGTGTACGGTGGCATCTGATCGCTGCGCGGAAAGCAAGGCCAGTACACCACATCCGGTTCCGATATCCAATATAGAATGCGCACGATCTAAATGAGCCCATGCACCCAACAAAACGCTGTCGGTACCGATCTTAAAGGAGCTTTGGCGATGGTGAGCAGAGAAGTGTCGAAACTGAAACGGTTCCACAACCAGGAATCAGTTAAGGTAGAGGTCAATCAAACCCTCAGGTGCCGTTACATGCAGTTCATTAAGGTCTCTATCCACACGATTGATCACCTCGTCTACCAAAGGAATCAGCACTTCAGTGTCCTTGTCACGGAGCACGGAGGCAATGGCTTGTGGCCCTTGTTCAATGATGCTATCAATTTTTCCCAGTGAACCAAACACCGAATCGATGACCTGGAAGCCGATGATTTCGTGGTAATAAAACTGATTGCCCGAAAGTGGGGGCAGTGCAGATAGGGGTAAAAACAAAGCGGCCCCGGAGATGCGCTGAGCGTCTTCCAGGGTCGCTATATCTTCAAATCTCACTACCGCTTGACCGCGGTGGCGCAGATCGATGCGTTCAATAAAAAAAGGAATAAGGTCTGAAATGGAATCAAAGGCTACAAAGACTGCATCTAAGCCTTGATATCGAGACAGGTCGTCTACGTCTAATTTGAGAAGTACCTCTCCTTTGAGCCCATGAGGCTTGGAAATCCTACCAAGAAAGAAACAGTTGTCCCGCTTCATTTCCAGGTGGTAGAGCGTTATTTAGCGGCTTCTTCAGCGTCACCGGCTTCTTCAGCGGCAGGTGCGGCCTCATCATTGGCTTCTTCTGCACCTGCAGATTCCTCAGCTTCTTCGCCCTCAGCTTCTTCGGTCAATTCAGAGTTCTTGGCCATCAATTCTTTGGCCCGATTCTCTTTGATTTCGGTTTCTGCTTTCATACGAGCGGCAGCTTCATCCGCACTTTTCTGGTCGATACTTTCAATTTTAGTTTGAATAGTACCTTCCTTAGCGGCAAGCCATTCGTTGAATTTGGTTTCAACTTGCTCTTCGGTGAGGGCGCCTTTGGCTACACCGCGAAGCAAGTGGTTCTTCAACATGATACCTTTATAAGAGAGAATTGCGCGAGCAGTATCGCTCGGCTGAGCTCCAACTTGTACCCAGTGTAGCGTACGATCAAAATCAATATCGATCGTTGCAGGGTTAGTGTTTGGATTGTAGATACCCAATTTTTCGATGAAGCGACCATCCCGCTTGGAGCGGCTGTCGGCTACTACAACATGAAAAAATGGTTTTCCTTTTTTACCGTGGCGTTGGAGACGAATACGAGTTGCCATTTTCTTAACTTAATTGGTTCGTTGCTAAAACTGTTTTAATTAATCCGAAAATCGGGCGGCAAAGATGCACATCTTCCTTGGACTGCCCAAAGCTTTTCCCTCCTTTTAAAAGGAATGCTCGTGCGCCCGTTGGCTTATCTAATCCTCTAAACCGGCAAAAAATCTCCGAAAGCATTAAACCTTTGCAAAAAATCTGGCTCTTAGTTTGAAAAGTTATCCATCGCTCCCTTGCCCATGCTACAAGGGCAAAGCGCTGAAATTCGAGAATTAGAAGAAAGCGAAAAGAAAAGTTTTTATCATTTAATTGTGAATAACGCCCAACCATGTTGGTACTCAATTCGTTTCTACCAAAGTCGGACCCTGTCCGAACTGGAATGCTTATGCCTATTTGCTTCATCTAATTCTGGACTCTAAGCCTAACTAAACCATCACCCTATGAATTTTTCTACCAGGAAATTGTGGCTGGTCATTGCCCCATTAATGGCCACTATGCTTCTTTCCGTTGGTCAAGCCCAGGCCCAATGCACCACAACGCTTACCTCTTTTCAATACGAGGAAGGATTTGAGGCCGGATTGGGAAATTGGACCAACGTGAGCGGAGATGATTTCGACTGGTCAATCGGTTCCGGTGCTACTACCAGCGGACAAACCGGACCTACAGATGCCAACAATGGGCAAGGGTACGCCTATACCGAAGCGACTGCTATTGGTGCCACCCAAACCGCCATTTTGGAAAGTCCCTGTTTGACCTTCCCAACGAATTCTGCCCCGTTGATTTCCTTTTCTTACCACATGTTCGGCAATACCACTGCCGGTATGGGCACACTCGATTTGGAAGTCAACACCAACCCGAGCACCGGAAATACCTGGACCAGCTTGTTTGCACTTTCGGGTAATCAAGGCAACGCGTGGACCGACGAAGTGGTAGACCTATCGGTTTATGCAGGCACTACGATCAAACTACGGTGGCGTGCAGTAACCGGAACAGGCGTCAACTCCTTTCGTGGAGACCGTGCCTTGGATGATGTTTTGATAAGCAATGGTATGGAAGTAGCGCCAATCAGCTGTTTGGGTGATGCAGACGGAACAGCTACCGTTACCGTTGACTTTGGTTTTCTGCCTTATACTTACTCCTGGAATACCGGAGCTACCGGGGCAACACAAAATGGTCTCGTTGCAGGAACCTACACCGTGACGGTTACCGATGCTTTAGGAGCAACACGAGCGATCACCAACGAAATTGAGGCGCCAGTGGCACCTACTCCCGGCAATGTTACCACCAGTAGCAATAACCTCTGTCCCAACTTGGGGCTTACCTCCAACCTGAGCGTTGATCCACCGAGTGGCTTCAACACCTATTCAGACCTCCGTCCGGAGCAAACTACCACTACCCAAGGCGGCAACCTCATATTTACATTTCCTTCTACCCCGTCAACAGCCACAGATTCGGCTACCTTGTCGGTCTACATACAAGGTGATATCAACGACGGACCATCGCAAAATGAGTATGTGGCACTCTTAGGTGAAAACGGAAACGTAATCGATACGGCCACAACTTTAGATCAATGTGATAACAATACCTGGAGCGTTGCGATATTCAAAATTCCATTGGACTCCATCAACAATTGGGCAAGCGATGGTTCGATTACCATAACGGCCGATGCTGGTCCAGGGGTAAACGTCAACTGTGGTGGAGGAGAGGTCTTCAGAGCCATCCTCAACCTGGAGTACGATTTCAATAATTACAAAGCATTTTGGTTCAGTGGTAGCTGCCCGTCCAACATTGGCGCAGCCATTGATTCGGGAAACACAATAACTGTCACTCCAACCACTACGACTACCTATCACGTTCGTTTTTATGATGCTACCTGTGCGGTATTTGGTCCGTGCGATAGTGTCACCGTAGCGGTTCAACCCCAGCCTACGGTAGGCATTACTCCTGCTAATCCATCCGTATGTTTTGGTGGTTCGGTTAACATTACTGCATCCGGAGCCTCCACCTATGTATGGTCACCTTCCACCAACTTGAGTGGAACCACCGGTTCTTCCGTGGTGGCCAACCCGTTTGTGAACACCAACTATAAGGTAGTGGGTACGGATGCCAATGGCTGTCTGGATTCAACCAATTTTACAGTAGTAGTAAACAGTAGCATCTCCGCCAGTACGGTGGGAACCAACCCTGGTTGTAGTGGTGCAAGTACTGGTGTTGCCACCGCCTCTGGTTCAGGGGGAGCTACGCCTTATACATTTGCATGGTCCTCAGGAGGCACTGCAGCAATTGAATCTGGACTTGCCGCCGGAACTTACACTGTAACCGTAACGGACAACAACGGCTGTTCTGCAACGAGTACGGTTAATCTCACGAATCCTGCCGGAATGAACCTCGTGCTAAGTGGCACGAACGTAAGTTGCTTTGGAGGAAACAACGGTAGCGTGATTGCTTTCGTTTCCGGAGGATCTACACCCTATACTTATGCATGGTCAAACGGTGGCGCAACTCCATTTATCAGTGGATTGACTGCGGGAACCTACACGCTAACGGTAACAGACGTTAACGGATGTACGGTGTCTTCCTCAGAAACGGTAACCTCGCCTTCTAACGCTTTATCCGCAAGTATTACTGGCTCTTCGAACGTATCTTGTTTCGGTGGCAATGACGGTTCAGCTACCGTGACAGCAACCGGAGGAACCGCTCCCTATACTTATTTATGGAATCCTGCTGTAGGCACCACCGCCACTATCAGCAACCTTACTGCGGGTTTTTATTTCGTCAACATTTTTGACGCCAACGGATGTTTCACATCAGGAGGTGTGGTACAAATCACACAACCTGCCACAGCCTTATCCGCCTCCATTACTACAACTACTGATGTTTCTTGTTTTGGAGGAAGTGATGGTTCAGCTACGGTAGGTGCTTCAGGAAGCGTACCTCCTTACACTTATACCTGGTCTTCAGGAGGGTCTGCGGCCACCGAAACCGGACTTATGGCAGGTACTCATACCGTTACCGTCACCGACAATAATGGTTGTACCAATATCCAAACGGCCACCATCAACCAGCCAACGGGTATGTCTCTTACGTCTTCCACCACCTCTGTTTCCTGTAATGGAGGAAACGATGGAACAGCTTCTATCAGCGCTTCAGGAGGAACCCCACCCTATACCTATTTGTGGTCAACTTCTGGAACCACCACTACTATCAATACCTTGACTGCGGGAACTTACACAGTTACCGTTACAGATAACAATGGCTGTACGCAAACGGAAACGGCTAGTGTTACGGAGCCAACTCCTTTGGCAGGCAATGTAAGTGCCAGTAACGTCAGTTGTAATGGTGGAAATGACGGTTCTCTTACAGTTGCTGCGTCTGGAGGAACTTCTCCATACACTTATATATGGTCAAGCGGAGCAACTACCGCAACTGCTTCTTCCTTGGTTGCAGGAAACTACACCGTTACTATAAGTGACGCTAATAGTTGTACTACTACTGCTTCTGGTACAGTTACTGAACCCACGCCATTAGTTGCTGCCGTCTCCTCCACAACTGACGCAAGTTGCTTTGGTTTTTCTGACGGTGCAGCTTCTGCCGGTGCCACCGGTGGAACCAGTCCTTACACCTTTGCATGGTCATCTGGTGCCACCACAGCTACCGCTTCGGGACTTGGAGCAGGAACGTATACCGTAACTGTTACTGACAACAACAACTGTACGGCCACAACTACCGCAACTATTGGTCAACCAACACAGCTGCTGAGTTCAATAATCTCCACTACCAACGTCAGCTGTAATGGTGGCAACGATGGTGCTGCTTCAGCCGGTGCCTCTGGTGGCACGAGTCCATACACCT
>ERZ1740068.450-NODE-450-length-20470-cov-8.562136_pt1 | contig 20470 bp, 18 predicted proteins | sample MGYA00581735_ERZ1740068 | MGnify/ENA primary metagenome ERZ1740068 (study PRJEB43018, sample SAMN04849740) | marine metagenome | isolation source: floating plastic debris | place: Pacific Ocean | collected 2008-08-30 | study: EMG produced TPA metagenomics assembly...
CGTGATGTTTTAATACCGGAATGGAGTAATGTCGAAATACCGGAATTATCTGTTGTTGCCAACTGCTTATTGCCTACTTTTTTGATGAGTGATGCATGATTATTAATGAGTATTGGCGAAATGCCTGAATGCCACAATTATTTTCAGCACGTTGCCAACTGCCTACTTTTTTGATAATTAATGGTCAATTTGTGATATTTTAATTTTCGTGCTGTAAATTTTCCCAATGTCGAATCCTTACAGTCTAAAGCCTGGAATAGAACAATTATTTCCGAAATCGCAACCTTTTAGAAATAGATATGTCTATATTGTAACTACTCACAAATTAAAAAGGAAAATTTTATGAAAAAGTTATCAATCTTAACGATGATCTTGTGTTTCGCAGTGGCGGCATTTGCACAAAACAAAGGAACACGCTCACTCAAAAGCTTCGACAGGATTTCTGTAGGCGAGTCTGTCTCAGTGACATTGGTCAAAGGATCTTCGGAAAAAGCGGAGATCGAAGTATCAGGAGCTGATGTTGATGATGTGGAAACGAAAGTATCTGATGGTAAACTGACCGTAGGTATGGCCAGCGGTTCTTACAGGAATGTCAAAGTTCGTGCGATCATCACCTATGTATCACTGGAGAAAGTATCAGTAAGCTCTTCTGCTTCTGTGAAATCTGACGACACCATTAAGTCCAGCCGCTTCGAGGCATCTGCCAGTAGCTCAGGTTACATGTCACTCTCTTTGGACGTAGATCGTTTGGAAGTAAGTGCCAATAGTAGCGGTACAGTGAAGCTTGCAGGCAATGCAGATGAAATCAAAGCCCGTGTCAACAGTTCCGGCGACATTCGTGCTTATGACCTCAGAACCAGGGATGCAGACGTTTCTGCCAATAGTTCAGGAAGAGCAGAGATCAACGTAAGTGACTCACTGGATGCCAGAGCCAACAGTAGTGGTAAAGTAGTTTACAAAGGTTCGCCCGGAAAGGTGAACGCCTCTGCCAATAGCTCAGGAAAAGTGCAGAAAGCATAATAATGCCTCCGAAAACAGCCTGTTGAGGCAAAGAATAAGCGATATTAATTGTTAAGAATAGACTTGTCCAAAACCCGGATTAGACGTTAGAACTGGTCATTTTACTGATTAAAGTGAATTAGTACCATCAAAGATTCTCTAATATGTCATCCGGGTTAAACAGACAGGTCTATTTTTTTGTTCATTCAAAAACAACAATAATTGTATGAATAGAGCAGCATGGATGCTGATATTAGTGGTTTTTTTGGGGAGCTGCGGAGACAAAAAAACCAATGACAGAGATAGGTTCTTTCTCAGGGGCAATGCGGCACTCTCGGAGCGGTCACTGGCAGATGCCATCAAGTTTTACTCAGAAGCAATCAAGCTGGACCCCAACTATGCGTTGGCCTACAATAACCGGGGTATTGCCTACTACGAAGATGACGATTTGATTGCTGCTGTCAATGATTACAGCAGCGCTATCCGAATTGACAATCAATATTTCAATGCCTATCAGAATCGCGCGAACGCCCTGCAGTTGCTCGCCAGGTACCCTGAGGCCATCAGCGACTTGCAGAAGGTAGTAGCTGTGCAGCCAGACAGCGCAGATGTCCACTTTGCGCTTGGAATGGCCTATGAGGGAAATATGCAACATGAGGAGGCTCTCGCTGCTTTTACCAGATCCAATGAGCTGGACCCTACCAACACTGAGACCTACCTTAATATGGCTGTTGTCTACTACCATACAGGGGGGCTGGAGGAGGCTGACAGCCTGCTGCGAGTCAGTGTAGAAACCGGTAATCAGAACCCTAACTTTTATAACATCAGAGGGCTGGTGGAAGTGAAAAAAGAAGACCTGATCGCAGCCGTCACCATATTTGATCAGGGAATGGCCAACTACCCCGAAAATGCTTATATTCTGAACAACAGAGGCTATGTCTATCTGCTGATGGGTAATCTGGAGTTGGCCGCCAGAGACATTAACGAGAGTATCCTGCTCGATCCCACTAATCTGTGGGCCTATCGTAACAAAGGCATTCTGGCCTATGAACAAGGAGATTACAGCACAGCTGCAAGACTACTCAACAGGGCTCTGGACAAAAAACAGTATGTAGAGGAGGTTTATGCGTATCTCGGACTGGTCAGTCTCGCGATGGACGAAAAAGAGAAGGCCTGCGAGTACTTTTTGTTGTCTACGGATCGAAGCGAATTACGCGGTGCGGATGCTTATCAGGAACACTGTCAATGACCTTGTTAATTATAGTTGCTGTCTTTGGTAGTGACCAGCTGATAAATGGAGGCCACGTGACAAAAGAGCACAGCCGGTACTACAAAAGTAGGTAGCCAGATGTATGGAAACTCAAATACAAAGGTATTTGGTGTGTCAAAACACAGGCTTTGGAAGGGATAAGGTGTGCAGGAAATGGCCAGGTAGACAATGTTGGCCAGCATGACGATGCCTGCCAGGTTCCACACGATGGCACCAAACTGACTTTTGCTACGCATTCCTACCAAAAACAGTCCGGCAAATGGAGCGCTTATACCGACGATGATGTCATAATTGCTGCCTTCAAACGTCAACAACGGGTCGATGACTTGCTCTTTGTAGAGCCACCACAGGACCATTTCCACAGGAACTCTTATGATGTGTATGTGTGTTAAAGTGGTGATTGGTATTCTGCTGATAAAGTCTCTTGCCTGTTTTCTGAAAAATATGCCCACAATGCATAATGTTTCTATCGCCACTATGATGGGTAGTCTTGGAGGCATAGCATCGTAGTCTGTGAGAAAACCAGAAAATGAAAGTAGTGCAGTCACGAACAGCAGGATGATGAGGAAGGTAGCCACCACCGTGGGAGTGAAATCTTTCTTTGAGGGAGAGGCAACTTTGGAGGCGTAAAGTAAAAATCCAAATGTGGTTACAACCACTGCTAAAAAAATGATGGGGATATACAGAGGTACTTCGTCCATATGAAGCTAAAATTGTTTGATACAATTTATAAAGTTTTGCTTAATTTGTTTCGGTTTTAAAACATACAATTGAATATTTTGAACTTAGAATCGCTGGTGGATCGCCTTGTCCTTCGACTGAAAGAGCCACTGCCAGGAGTTACATCGCATACCAAGATGTCTGCGACGGCCGCCTCAGGACACCGACTGAGGTTTAAACAAAATGGTGATACCAAAGAAGGTGCAGTACTGATCCTTTTGTACGAAGAAGGTGATTCAGTAAAGTTTGTGCTCACGCAGCGCCCGGATTATAATGGAACACACGGCGGGCAAGTGTCTTTTCCCGGTGGAAAGAAGGAAGCCGATGACCCGGACCTCATCGCAACGGCTGTCCGTGAAGCAGAGGAGGAGATAGGTGTGAAAAGAGATACGGTAACAGTAGTAGGCACGCTGACTGAGTTTTTTGTGGGTGCCAGCAATCACATGGTGTTGCCGGTGATTGGCACAGTATCGCAAGTACCTGCCTTTGTGCCGGATGCCTATGAAGTAGCTGAAATCTTTACTGTACCCATTGAGCATTTATTGTCTGCAGACCGGGTCAAAACCACTTTGCTGGAGGTAGGAAAAGAGCGCTTCAAACTCAATGCCCCTTATTTTGATTTCCACGATAAGATTGTGTGGGGCGCTACTGCCGGCATGCTCAGCGAATTGAAAGACATCCTACTGGAATTTAAAGTATGAAAGAACACCACACACACATACAGCTTAAAGCTCCCTATTTTACACTAAATGAATTAACAGACAAGACCAAAAAGGTCTGGTTGGTTTGCCACGGATATGGGCAGCTGGCACGTTTTTTTCATCGGAAATTCAAGGTGCTGGATGCGGAAGAAAACTTTATGATTTTTCCACAGGGGCTGTCCAGGTTTTACCTTCCCGGTCATCAGCGGGTAGGTGCTACCTGGATGACCAAAGAAGACCGACTGACCGAGATTGAAAATCAGTATACCTACCTGGACCAGGTCCTTAGGGATGAACTGGGTGAAGACCTGAACGGCTATCAATTTCATTTTTTTGGTTTTTCGCAAGGGGTTGCAACCATTATGCGTTACCTGGTGTACAGCCAGCTACCAGTGAAGCAATTGACCTTGTGGGCGGGGGGAATGCCCCCGGAGCTGACCAGAAAAGATTTTGAATTCCTTCCTGCGGATGCCACCGTTCAACTGCTTTTAGGCGACGAGGATCAGTACTATTCATCCCAGGCCTACGAAGAACATGTAAACAAGGCGAAAGAATTGATGGGAAATGCGGTGCAGTTTACTATTTTTAGCGGAGGTCACGAGATAGTATCGGAAGTACTACAGCAAATATAGCTGTCCATAATGGGGTAGAAGTTGTTCATAAACGAACGGTTTTTGAAGAAAGATATTAGCAACTATTTGATATTTAGTAATTTACCAGTGTGGCACTATTTTTTCGTACGCAATGACGACGATGTATCACTTTTGGGTATAAAATTGGAAATGAACAAAATATGATAAGACTTAAAGAAATTGATAAATACGTAGACTCTAAGTTTCAACGTGTATTTATTCTTAAAAACATCAACCTGGAAGTAGAGCAGGGCGAATTCCTGAGTATCATGGGGCCATCTGGTTCCGGGAAGTCTACACTGCTTAATATTATTGGGATGCTGGACAAACCCTCTGCCGGGGAGTATTATTTCCTGGACGAACCAGTACATAAATTCAGAGAAAGAAAAACATCGGAATTGCATAAAAACCACATAGGATTTGTCTTTCAGGCGTATCACCTCATAGACGAACTCAATGTGTATGAAAACATAGAAACACCTTTGCTCTACAGAGGCGTCAAGTCTAAGGAGCGCAAAGCGATGGTGGCGGAGATGCTTGACCGCTTCAATATTGTTGCTAAAAAAGACTTGTTTCCTGAGCAACTTTCAGGAGGACAGCAGCAGCTGGTAGGTATTGCCAGGGCCATCATCGGGAAGCCAAAACTATTGTTGGCCGATGAACCCACCGGTAACCTGCACTCCGAACAAGGTGATGAGATCATGAAACTGTTCAAGCAGTTAAATGAAGCGGGCATGACCATCATTCAGGTGACGCACTCCAAGACCAATGCAGAATATGGTAGCAGGATTGTTACGCTGGCGGATGGAGCAGTGATACAGTCGTAGAAGAATCTCAGTATCCCGACATACTTTGGAAAGAACATTAAAAAAAGCCTGTTGAATGTCAACAGGCTTTTTTGTCGTTTAATAGCTAGTTAAAAAAGGATTTTAGATGTCAGAGGTCAGATGCTAAACAGGACTGTTGCCCGCAGGACCTAACCTCTTAATCTGAGCGATCCTATCTCTGTTTTAGTCTTTATTCTCTCTATTGTCTGATAAACCGATATGTCAGGTTTAAACTGATAAAGGAAGTTTCTAGTTCTGTAGCTACGGATGCGCCAGGGACCGTACCCGTAGGGAAAATCAGTGGTCCTTCTACATTGTTGGCGACACCCAGAAAGTACGATACATCGGCACCTACTTTCTCTGTGAAGGAATACCCCAGGCCAAAGTGTATTCCGTGCTCTCCGGTGGACGGTGCGGCCAGACTGTAGATGACTTCTGCTTCGTCTACAGGGTTGGAACTGTACGAGTAACCTACCCTGATTGGTAGTTTGTCTGTGATGGAGTACTGGAAGCCAGTGGCGAGTACAAAAATGTTGTCCCAGCCGAAGCCCAGAGCTCTTCCCAATGGGCCATAGCCAACGGGTCCCAGGCCGTCCGCATTTTCGAAGCCAATGAAACGCGTATCGATGGTTGCCTTCCATTTGTCCGCTGTATATCCTACACCCAATGAGATGATAGACGGCAGGTCTACATTGAAGTTCTCCGTTCTGGAGGTGGCTCCGGGAGCTGTAGGGATTGTCTCCAGTTCAAAGTCCTCAAAAGACTGTTTGGTCTTGTAAGAAAACCCTGCGCTGAAACCCGACTCTGACCGGTAGAACAAGCCTATTTGAACTCCAAATCCCAGTGCGTTGTCGCTTTCCACACCGGGATAGTAGGCGTTGCCCATTTGGTCAAAGTCAGGGTCTACAGCCAGGAACGGCGTTCCTGATATGGCAGCAATATTCAATGTAGGAGTGATGCCAATAGATAGTTGGTCATTAATTGCATAGGTAGATGTGAGGCCAATTTGGACGAGTGCGTATTCTTCTTCAATGGTAGGGCCGAGGCCTATAGGAGCCGGGGCCATTAATGGGTTTGTTGATCCTGCGCCATATTCTGTTTGGAATCCTGCCATGCCAAAGGCGCTGATGGCAAATCGCCATTTGCTGTCGGCGGGAGCAAACAAGTAGGCCAGAGACGGGACAATGCTGGCGCTGGCGTCGCTGGTGACAGATCCGCTGGCAGGTCCTGCAGGTGTGGGTACCGTGCCTGAAAATACAGAAGTGCTACCCAATCTGGTACCACTGAGGGTTAATTCTGAGTTTTTAAAGTCTGTCAGTGCTGCGGGGTTCCAGTAAATGGCACCCATCATGTCTGAAGGGTTACCGGTAGAAGTTCCACCCATTCCGTAATTGACGGCGCCGATGCCATTGAGAATGTTTCCATGCTGGGCAGTTGCCTGAAAGGTGATGAGTATCAATGAGAAAAGGAATAGATACGTGTTTTTTTTCATTAGTTAGTATGATTTAATCCTTGTGGGACATCAATGGCCCAAAGGGTAATTAGTAGTATTAAGAAAATACGCAATTGTGCTACTGCGGGAGAGCAGTAAAAGCGTCTATTATGTCATGCTGCAATTGTAAGTCAGGAGGTAATGCTCCCTGGAAGTGTAGCGTGTGTGTCTGGTGCGTTTCGTCGATTATTCATCAAAGTCTTTTTAAATGCTGGTTAAAATAAAGTCTGTTGAGAATACTGATTTAGTGTAATCTTTTTGAAATATAAATCAGCGTATAGTTTAACCTCCGAGGGATAACCATTTGTCAATTATTAGTTTGATCAAAAGGTGCTCTGCCTCTGAGATACCCCGTACCGTTTGGTAAGAGGTAGTTCATTTATCGTTCCATGTCGGTTGCAATAGTAGGACTTTATGTCATACAGGTCAAGTGGATTAATGGAGATTAGGCTGAACCCCCGATTTTCTTCGATCAACCAAGTAGTTTCTTCTATTAATTAGTGAACGAATTATATGCGTTTTTTTGCGAGATTGGCGTGATGGGGTGGGTGATGGCGCTTTGGATTGTTTAGAATTCTTTGCAATCGTATACATTATTGTTTTCTGACTGACGATTATCCAAAAATCACCCATACTGGCAGCTATTGCGTCGGTTTTTTGCTATATTTCGATACAGATAGAATTTGACTCCAAAAAGAAAATATGAAACCACTATACCTTTCCGCCTTTCTTATTGTGCTGTTGTCCGGCTGCTTTGGTTATAAAGAGCTGCCCGTAGAATATGATTACAGCTATAAAGGAAGATTTACCAAGTATAAAACATATGATTTATTTGACCTGCCTGTCATCAACGGAGACTCATCCATGAGTAATGACATCATAGAGCGCACAATTGATTGGCGAATGAAGCTCCTTGGCTACAAGAAGACTGACAAGAAGCCTAATCTGCTGGTTTCCTACCGTATGTATTTTGATAGTCTGAAGCTGAAAGGCTATGCACAACCTGATATAGAAAACTGGGCCTTGAATAAGGCTACCTCAGATGAGGTCTATCACAAAGAGGAATTTGCCATGAAGGACGGAACCCTGGTGATCCAGCTATACGACAGAAAGTTGAAGAAATCTATCTGGCAGGGATATGCGACCAATGAGTACGGCAATATCAAGTTTGACAATGACAGGAACCTCCGCAATGCAGTAGTTTCTATATTGGATAAGTACCGCTTTTTAGCAGAGGGTTTTCTGGAAAATCAGGTCGTGTTGCCCAATGGAAGACCGGGCGAGACAGGCAATTAATCGACGTTGATTGCCTCGTTTTTCATTTCCTGTGCAAGCTCCTTTCCCAGGTAGCGATCAATGAGGTAATGTCCCAGGTAAACCAGCGGCGTGAGTAATAAGGCAACTACAAATTTGTAGACATAATTCAGCGTGCCTACTGCCAGTACCTGCTCCAGTGGCCATTTGTACTCTTCTGAGACCATCAGGTAGAAGGCTACAAATAACACCACGTAACTGTCTACCAATTGTGAGATCAAGGTGGCGCCGGTAGCCCTCAACCACACCATTTTCTGACCAGTAATTCTCTTGATTCGTTGAAAAACATAAGCATCGAGTAACTGCCCTATCAGGAAGGCGAACAGTGAACCGATGATGATGTTGATTCCCTGGCCGAATATTCGGCTGAAAGCGAAGTTGATATCAAAGTCAGTATCTCCTTTGTTGACGTCCTGCCAGAAGTCTGCTGGTGCCAGCCCAATGGACATCCAGATGATGGCAAAACTGTAGGCAATCAGGATGACCGTGAAGTAACTGATGCGCTTGACACCTTTTTTACCAAAATATTCATTGATGATATCAGTGGACAGGAAAACTACCGGCCAGATGAGCACACCTGCTGTCAGGTTGAAATCCAGGATATAGTCCCCCAGAATCTGAATCTGAGCTGGATCGAAACCGAGTGTTTTTTCCAGGGAAAAAATTTTGGTGCCGATCATCTCCGCCAGGATGGCATTGGTGATGAATATACCGGTCAATACTGCAAACAGATTCCTTTTCCTTTTGTCCATTGCCATAATCAGTTAGGTAACAAATGTAGTGCCCTCCACTGCCAGTTCTGTGTTTTCAAATACGGCCTTTGCCTCCTCCAATAGGGGCGTGAGGTCTTTGAATCTGGTGGAGAAATGACCTAGTATCAGTTTTTTTGCATTGGCCGCTTTGGCTACTTCAGCAGCCTGTTTGGCTGTTGAGTGATAGGTGAGGCCTGCCCGTTCTCTCATGTCTTCGGAGAAAGTGGCCTCATGATACATCAGGTTCACATCTGTTAGTCGCTCGTGAAGTTGCGGTATGTACCTGGTATCGGAGCAGAATGCATAGGCGTGTGAAGGCTGAGGAGGGTAGGTGGCTTCTTCCCACTTGTAGAGGACATTGCCATCTCTGTCTACTGCATCCTCACCATCTTTCAGTGCGTTGACCTGCAGAGGCGTCAGTTGCTTGTTTACCACGCGTTTATTGATGCGTCTTCTCTTCTTCTTTTCACGAAAAATAAATCCTGAACAAGGAATCCTGTGGTCTAAGGGAAAAGTGGTGACTGTGATGAAGCGGTCTTCATAAATCTCCTCACTCTTACCAGGTTGCCATTCTATGAAATCGATGTTGTAGGACAAGGAGGTGGTAGAGTACTTTAATTGCAATGAGATGATCTCTGCCAGCCCCGGAGGGCCAAACAGCCGCAAAGTGCTCTTCCTGCCGTATAGGTGGAGCGTAGACAGCAGGCCTATCAAACCATAATAGTGATCACCATGCAAATGACTAATCACAATGTTGTTGACCTTGCTGAATTTGATGTTATTTTTCTTAAGTAACAATTGCGTACCTTCCCCACAATCGATCAGAAAATAAGTATTCTGAACTCTCAAAAACTGTGCAGTATGATGTCGGTTGTGGGCAAAGGCAGCCGAATTGGAACCTAATATTTTAAGTTCTATGGACAAATCGGGAAAAGTTTGATTATTCCTCTTCGCTCTCTCTTCTCAGCTCTGCTTCCACTTCGTGTAACAGCGTTGCTTCAACCGCTTCTTTTACGGTAGGGAGAATGTCAAGTACTTTGTCCAACATACTGATTTTGATCAGCTTCATTACGTGATCATTGACTGCTGCCAGTACAAAAGCGCCTTGCTGGTCAGTGAAAATTCTGTTTCCTACCAGAAGGGCACTCAACCCTGAAGAATCAGAGTATTTCACTTGCGAAAGGTCCACTATAATGTTGCGGGGTCCTTCCATATATACTTGTTGGAAGACTGACTTGATATCTGGCGAAATGGTAGAATCAAGTTTCTCTTCCTCCAGTGTCAGGATACTATATTTTTCTTGCTTGTCTAATTGGTACTTCATCTGTGTTTGTTTGCGTTTTGGGTTTTCAATCCAATCGGTAATTCTTTTTTTATAGACTTTAGATACTAGACGTCAGACTATTTTTCCTACGTCATCAGTAGGGTCGGTTAAGCAAATCTAATTGATTTGGTCTAATGCTCACATCCGATCTGCGTGATCCGATCTGCGCGATCCGATCCCAGGTCTATGTTTTATTTTATTAGCTTTTCGATACTATCTGCAATTCTTTGCATTTTGTTGCTGTAGTCTTCTTTCTCGAACGGCAAACCAGTTACTTGTTCGTATAATTCAATATAGCGATCTGAGATGGAATTTACCAATTCATCGGTCATTTCAGGGATTTTTTGACCGTTTTTTCCCTGAAAACCATTGGCAATCAACCATTGACGCACAAACTCCTTGGAAAGCTGCCGCTGGGGTGCGTCTTGCTGCTGGAGCGCTTCGTAGGTGTCACTGTAGAAATACCGGGAAGAATCCGGCGTGTGAATCTCATCTATCAGGTGAATATCACCGTTGTAGATGCCAAATTCATACTTGGTATCTACCAGTATCAGCCCTCTACCTTTGGCAAACTGTGTCCCTGCCTCAAATAGTTCCCTTGTATATTTTTCCAGTTGTAGATACAGGTCTTCAGCAACCAGCCCCTGGCTGATGATCTCCTCCCGGCTAATGTCCTCGTCGTGTCCTTCTTCTGCTTTGGTAGACGGCGTAATGATGGGCTCAGGAAAAGGGTCGTTTTCCTTCATGCCTTCTGGCATGGGCACTCCACAAAGCATTCGTTTTCCCGCCCTGTACTCTCTCCACGCATGACCCGTGAGGTAGCCTCTGATGACCATTTCAACAGGAAAAGGATCACATTTCTTTCCAATAGATACGTTCGCCTCCGGACTGGATTCCAGCCAGTTGGGTACGATATGCCGGGTCTTTTCCAGGAACATTGCCGCCACCTGATTGAGTACCTGGCCTTTGTAAGGTATGGCTCTTGGTAAGATGACATCAAAGGCAGAGATACGGTCTGTTGCAATCATTGCTACCTGATTGTCAAATAGGTAGACATCCCGTACTTTGCCAGTGTACTTCTTACCCAGCTTGTCAAATTGAAGATTTGTTTCTTTTATCGCGTCCATAAGCGGGCGTAAAGTTAACCGCAAATTAATCAATTGGGAGTGATTGCTTTTAAAATATGAGTTTAAAGGTAATATCGGAATGATGGAATACCGAAATACAGGAATTGAGTTATGTGGCAGCGTTGTATTCTTTTTCTCTATGGCTTTTCTGCTATCAGAGGGCTGTTGTCTTTTTTTGATTTGCTTGTTTACTGCCTATTGCCTACAGTCTTTGATGATTGCTATTCGGCGGTGGTGACACAGCCTATGGCGAAAAAATGGAAGTCTGTAACCATCGGCGAAAACGGTTACAGACCCAGTAGCGCAACAAAAATCGCTAGTCTGGCGAACTTTTGTGGTACTGTAGCCTTGTATTTTAGTCGGAAAGACATTGGTGGTAAATTCAAGCGGTAGCACGGTTCTACAAATGTCCTTGAACAACCATTTTGTTTGAGTTATTGCCGTTCCTATACAATGACCAACCATCCTCACAACTGACTTTTCAGCTGTAGATTTCATTGGGCTGAGTGAGCATTTAGTGACTGTATTAACTACAAGCCACTGTCTAATATACAATATTTCTGAGTGATTTATAAGACAAATGTTAGTTGATTAAGGCTGATCCACCTCTTGTCCCCAGAAGCCAGGGTGTTTTTTGACCTGGATATCGCCTTTCACTTTCACCTGACAAGCCAGACGTAGGTTGGCCCCGGGCCGATGTGGTGGAAAACCAAGTCGCCATTTTTCGACAGCGGTCTTTGAAGAAACATCGCCGGTGATTTCCACGGCGCAAGTGCCACAGGTGCCCAGCCCTTTGCAATTCAGGAAACGGGCCCCGGCATTGTGAGGTGTAGCTTTGGATTTGAAGAGCGCTTTGCGCAGGTTAGCATCGGGAGCCACCGAAATCTGGTGGTCTTCAAAAGTGATAGTAGGCATGAAAGCATAACTCGCCAAAAGCGGGAAAGTTTTTTCAAACATGACCGGGGTGTGTTGGACTACGCTGACAGATCTGCAATACGATTGAATTTCGTCTCTGTAGCAAAGCTTTTATTCAGTCAACTCTGCCCTTTGCTTTGTCTTTACCGATGTGTTTTCTTTTTCCAACAGCGCATTAAGTTCCAGCAGTGCATCCTGGTTCGCATTTCTTAAGGTAAAGGTTTGATAGCTGTTGCCATGCAGTCCAATGGCCTTTGTGGGCTTTCCATCTTTGTCAAGGACAAACTGAATTCTAAACTCAAATCCGGATTCAAGGGCAAAGGTGTGTGTGCTGAGCGGTACCATTTTCTGAAGGTCATCAATGTCCTGGTAGTCTTCTGCAAAATACAAATCCTTACCAATGACCGTAAAAATACGATCGCCGTAAGCTCCGGCAAGTTCCAGTAGATAGCTTTTATCCAGCACTATTGGTGTTCTGATGGCTTTGATGTAGTTGGTGACCAGGTCCAGTAGCGCTTTGTCAAAGTGATGATCTCTCATACTCAGTTCGCGGGTTTTGGTGCGATACTTTTCTGCCTGGCCCATGTCTCCCCATTCAAGGTAGGCTTTCGTCAATTCATAGCAGATAGAAGCCGAATGCGGCATCTCCTGCTCAAGGGATTTCAAAAGGGAAATGCCTTCTTCAAACCGTTTTGCATCCAGGAAATGATAGGCCAGCCAGCGAATGGAATGGCGGTTAAATTGTGCGGGATGGGTGGTTTTGAGTGCTTCCAGGCGTGCGCTGTTGGCTTCGAGACCGTGCTCGATGAGCGCACGACAAAACTGCCCTTCCAGACTATCATACTGCAGGAAGGCCGCCGGGTCCATACCTCTTGTGTCTTTGCCAATGGTGAGATCAGTCAGCGCCTCACAGATGCTATGTCCATTAAAACTATTGGTCATGTAGACAATGCCCAGTTCTTCTTCCGGGTAAGCAATAAAGTAACTGCGGAAGTACCCTAAGTTACCGCATTGCCAAATCCCCGGGCCTGTAGGGTCTTGCTGGATGCCAAAGGCCAATGCCCAGAAGATTTTTAACTTGTCGTCCACCAGCGTTCTTGGTCTGAGGAACTCCTCCATTGCCTCTTCTGAAAAGCCGGTGCCACGCATGACGGCGTCTAGAAAAAGGGCATAGTCATAGGCTGTAGTGAGCAGGCTGGCAGCTGCATCGGCACATTTGTGTTTCCTGACTTTTTTAGGATTGCCAAACATATCGTGTGCCTGTGCGATATTTTCAACAAACTCATCTTTCCAGACCATCCAGCTATTCCTCATCTTGAGTGGTTTGAAGATGTATTCATCGAAGAGTACTTCCAGTTTTTTTCCTGTGAGCTTTTCTGCGATTTTATGCAGCAGCTTGAAGCCGGCAGGAGAGTAGGTTTCTTTGATTCCTGGTTCACAAAGCATGACAAATAAGGTCTTACCGATCTCTTCCGGTATACCTGCCTGATGAGACATTAAGTGCATCCCATTGATTTTGGCAGCCCAGCGCTGATGCAGGCCATCTATGAGGTCCATAGGGTGTCCAATAAATGCTTCCAGTTCGTCATCTGAGAGATACTCCAGCACACTTTTGTACAAGTCAAAGATTCCTTCATCTACCAGTTTCATGATGAGGTAGGCAGTCAATGGCTTGGTGAGCGAGGCCGCTTCAAACATCGTTGTTTCATCTACCGGAGTTTGCTTGTCCTGGTTTTTGAAGCCAAAACCTTTTGTCCAGATTCCTTTGTCTTTTTCAATAACAGCTACCTGAAGACCCGGAATTTTGCCCACGTCTCTCAATTGTGCAATGGAAGATTCGATGCGATTTGTCATTTCTTTTGGAATAGGTTTAAAAATTCTTAGTCTGATTACTTTCCTTCTTACCTGAAACCGTAGCAAAGCATATTGCGGTCACCAGCCATGTGACAACAAACCTTTTTTCGCTCGTATTAAGATTTATGAGCAGTCTTTCAATTGCCGTTGATTCACGTAAAACGAATATGTATACCCACCATTGCTAAAAAATACGCCTGCGTTAGGCGTTGCAATACCTGTGAATGATACCTGTATCAAGGAACGTAAAAAATCTAAAAAATGGATATCGTTCTTAATCTCGAGATTAAGATAGCAAAAAGATACAATTAAAGCGATTAGAACTGGTAGTGTTTTTTAAATTCTTGCGTCAGAAACGCGTTTTTGAAACATCAGTCCGCCCTATCTGAGCAGATAGGGCGGACGATGGTTAGTTTTTTCTGTTATTCTTAAATGACTTATCGGGATAGGCTGGTACCGGAGCTACCTCTCTGGGATCTGCGGCAATTTTTTCTTTCAGCAGTTTGATCGCCGCTTCCAGCTGAGCATCTTTTCCATTGAAGGATTCATGCGGTAGATTGTCCAGTTCAATCTCAGGCTCAAAGCCTCTTCCTTCTATCAGCCACTTGCCATCAGGGCCATAAACACCGAACATGGGGGCCCGTGCAATGCCATTGTCCGTCAGGCGATTGGCACCACTGAGCCAGATCTGTCCACCCCAGGTGCGCATACCAATGGTAGTGCCTATACCCAGTCTTTTAAAACCTTCAGCCAGTGCCTCTCCGTCTGAGTAGGTATTTTCGTTGACGAGCACCACAATGTGACCCCGGAAAGCATAATGCATGTTCCAGTAAGGCTCACCCGATCTTCCTTTCCAATACATCCAGGCCTTTCTGATCAGTCTTTCCAAAATGAAGGAATCAATGTTGCCACCCCAGTTGTAACGCACGTCAATGATCAGCCCTTTGCGGTCAAAAACGGGGAAGTACTCCCGGTAAAACTGATTGACGTCGTTGCTGCCCATGGCTCTCAGGTGGAGGTAGCCAATTTGGTCATCGCTTGCGTTGCCTACTTTGAGTCTGTTGTTATATTCCCAATCCCGATATCGTAGCTGGAAATCGCTCCCAATGGGTTTCACAATCACGTCTCTGGTGTTTTTTCCTCGTTTCAGACTCATCCTCACCTGTTTGCCCACCTGGTTGCGGATCAACTCCCCAACATCAACAGCGGAGAGGGCATCTCTTCCGTTGACCTTTGTAATGACGTCCCCTTCCCTAATGTCGAGGTAAGGATCATCCAGTGGTGATTTTTCGTTCGGATAATCCGGATCGGCCTTATAGATATAGTCAATCCTGAAGCCTCCTTGTTTGGCATCTCTACTCGTTCTTGCCCCCAGGCTGGCTACGCGTATGTTTTGATTGTCGTTGCGTCTGTCACCTCCACCGGCGCTGGTGTGTAACGCAGACAGCTCGCCAATTAAGTCAATCAGGACATCGGACAGCTCGTTTCTGGTGGTGATCCGGTCCGTGAAGGGCAGGTATTTTTCATACATGGCGTCCCAGTCTACACCGTGCATGTTTTTGTCATAGAAGTAATCCCGCTCCATTCGCCAGGCATCTTTGTAGAGCTGTTTCCAGTCTTCACGAGGATCGATGGCAAACTTCCAGCCGCTTAAGTTGATCTTAGAATCGTTCAGGTTGGCCTTGCCCGTTCCTGCATTGACCATGTACCAGGAAGCACCTTTTCTGATGAGTAGTTTTTTGCCGTCCTTCGTCATTTCGTAGTTGCGGATTGCCATGGCCATGTCCGTAACCTTTACTTTTTCGTTGGTGATTTTCACTACTTTGAGGTTACTCTTGGCATTTACCCCCGTTTCATTAGCCATCATGTACAACGCCTTGTCATTGACTGCCAGCCGATTGTAGTTGCCGGGAGGGATGGGTACTCTCACAATCCTGGACTGAATCCCTTCTTTGTCGATGTTGACACTTACCCCGCTTTCTGCCGTTTTGGAGGAAGCCTCTTTGGAGGTTGATTTAGACGCTGCTTGCATCAGCTCGTCCTTTTCCCGGAAAGGGGAGCGGGTGCCTTTTTTCAGCGCTACATGATAGACCACCTCACTGGCATCCCAGTAGGGCTGCGGCTGCCGTGGGCCCCAGGGAGAGCCTACCAAAGAGGTAAAGCTTCTGTCGGAGAGGAAGTAGATGAATTTGCCGTCAGGACTCCATCGTGGACTAAAGCTATTGGCTCTGTCGGTAGTCAAATCGAAGGTGGAGCCATCATTGACGTTATAAATCTTGATCTGTGACATGCTGTTGGCGGCACTTTGTACAAAAGCCAGCCATTGACTATCCGGCGACCAGGAGACACCTCTTTTGAACTCTTCATTGGTCGATATTTGTTTACTTACCCCGTTTGCCACATTGAGTACATAAGTGTTGGCATCCAGGTCATTGTAGGCAATCCATTTACCGTCCGGGGATGGCGTGCCCTGATAGCGCAGGACGCTGCCGTCTTTGGTCAATTGTTTGATGTTCCCGGTACCATCTGTAGCAAATTGGACGAACTCAAATTCACCGCTCTCATCAGAGAGGGTGATGATGTGTTTGCCATCATGAGAGAATATTGCATCCCGGTAGCGCACGTTTTTCTGTTGGGTAAAAGCGACAGTTCTGCCGGATTTCACCGGTACCACAAATGCGCGACCCCTTGCGGTGATGATGATCTTCTCACCTTTAGGGTCCGGATGTGCAGAAGTAATGTACTGAGCTGGTTTTTCTACCCATTTTTCTCTTAGCTGCGCCAGATCGGTGGCCAGCCTGATGTCAATTTTGTCATAAGTACCGGAAGCGACATCCAGCAGCCACAAGTCTGCACCATGCTGGTAGACCACCTTCCCCTGGTCCATGTTGGCATAGCGGATGTCATACTGAGCATGTTTGGTGTGCTGTTTCAGGTCTTTTCCGGATTCATCCATTGACCAGATATTCATGATGCCATCTCTGTCTGTGATGAAATAGACCCTGCCATTGTACCACATAGGATGACAGCTCTCTCCGTCGTAATCGGTAGTGAGTTTTACAGCTTCATTTTTTCCATCGAAGCGCCAGATTTGACGCGCAGTACCCCCTACATAGCGCTTGGCGGCATCGTTGTGGTCGGCAGGTCGGACGAAAAACCAGGTGCCATCCGGATTTTGATCTCCTTCACTGGCCTGCAATAGCGGGATTACTGATTTTTTCTGGGATTTGGGGTCTATGGTGACCAATTGTTCGTCAGGTAGTTTATTGTATCCAATGGTTTGGTACAACACCTTGCCATCCGGTGTCCAACCAGCCACGAATGAACGATCCCCTTCGTAGGTCCATCGCTTGGTGAAACCACCATCGATGGACAGGGTATAGATTTCTGTAGGACCTTCATAGCTGGCAGAGTAAGCGAGTGTTTTGCCATCCGGAGAGATGGCAGGAAAAGTTTCTTCTTCATCGTGTGTCGTCAATCGCTGTGCCAGCCCACCTTGCGCTGAGACCTTCCAGAGGTCGCCTTCGGCAGCAAAAACAATGGTGTTATCATGGATATCCGGGTAGCGGTAGTATCCTTCAAACCCCTGAGCGATGGTTTGGTGGCTACCTACAGCGAGCAGTAGCAGGATGACAAGTTGTGTGGTTATTCTGTGTTGCATATTGACCTGTTGTGTTTAGTGGAAGGAGTGGACTCCTCATGCTTCAATCTACCTTCGCGGCTGCTTCGGCAGACGAGAAGATTTGGTTTGACCTGCCTGCCGGCTAGGCAGGTTCCCCGACCCTCTGGGTCGGAAACGATATCGTTTGCGGTGCAAACGCCATTTGATACCTCGGGTTTCTAACCCGGGGTTGTTCATTAAGTATTGCTGGTAGCAGGCTGTATTTTATGAAAAGTGCAACAAGTGATCACTCGGACATCATTGATTGCTTCATGCAGCCTTGTTGCAATATAAGTGATTTTTGTTGTTGGGATTATGCGATTGTGGGTGGGAGGTGGTTTTTGGATTTGGAAGGAGAGGGGTGGGCTTATTAGTGGTTGAAAATCACCCTGTTTCTCAGCACAAAAGCTTCAGCCAGAGGGTGGAATCTAAAGAAAGGGGCCGGTTATCAACCGGCCCCGGTCATTTTTGCTTCAAACCATATGGCCGTGCCTACAGTCCTTTATTGCTTGATGATTTTTCCGGTCAGGATATCAGTAGGTGTTTTGATTCTGTAGATGTAGGTACCGCCTGATAGCTGGCTGAGGTCTATTTCTGCGCTTTGATCAACTACTTTGAAAGTAGTCACCGTATTGCCGCGCAGGTCCAGTATCTCTACCGTCATAGAAGAGACGCCTTCAATATTGGTCAGGATTTGTGCTTTGTCTTCGATCGGGTTAGGAAAGATAGAAACCTTATTTTTATGCAAAGGATCGTCAGCACTCAATTCGGTACCGCTATTTCCTTGTCTTTCCAGGGAGTTGACCAGCATGTTGTTCACACGGTCTATCATGTCATAGTCGATGTTGCTGATAACCCGATCAGATGTTCTGCCACTGGAATTGGTCAACGGGCCGTCATACATTAAACCACAGTTGGAGATGAGCCCAACAGTTGCTGTAAAGTCTGACCCTTGCTTTGCTTCAAACCCCGGAAGTAATGTCACAGACTCTTGTCCGTGTACTCTTACATTTGAGCCGCTGTTCAGGACATAATTACTACCAGAAGCAGGGGCCTGGATATTTTCCGGAGCGTAGATCTGATCGGTTTCGCCGTTGAAGACTGTGCTGGACAAAGCCAGGTTATTCCGGTTATACCATGGCTCACCGCCAAGCCCGGGAAACCACGAGCCTCCCGTGGCCATGTACAGTACAATGTAGGAATGCATGACACCGATCTGACCGGCTGAAAAGGTACTTCTACAAGTTCTGAACTCCAGGTAAGACATGTAATTGGTGGTAGGGGGTGTCCAGCTGGCTCCCCAGTTATCTGTTCCTCCGCCTACATAGTCGCAGTTAGTGGAGTTGTCCAAATCCATGATTTCCCATCCTGTTTGCGCACCACTGCCACCACCTTCTCTGTTGGGGGCTGCATCTGTATCACAAATAGCATCACCATTGATACCGCATTTGTCTTTTCCTAAGGTGCCGAAACATCCGAAACCATTTTCCCGGGTCCGACTCACCGATTCCTGATAGCAATTGCCTGCATCTCCGTTGAAATTCCCAGACCCTCTGGTGTTCTCATGCGTATGGAGTAATCCCAGGGTATGGCCTATTTCATGGACCGTTGTGAGAATTTCACCTTGGCTCAGGCCTCCACCAAATACAGAAGCAAATCTGAAGTTATTAGACTTCCAGGGGAACCTGGCACGTCCCCCAAAGATTGAAGAACCCCTGATCAGGTGCCAGTTGAGGGCTTTGGGCTCGTGATAGGTGTTCACCATTTGATCATATTCAGAATCGCTGTCAATGGTGTTGAGCGCTGTGGAGAACACATGCGCTATGTCACACTTCAAATAAAATCGAATACCAGTCGCATTATTGGCAAACTCTGTGTTGACTCCTTCAATCAAATCAAATACGTCAGCAATGGGCAGTGCGTCACGGTCTCCCATCCCTCCATCATTGTGGTATACCCATACTTTGATTGGAATATGGAAGGGGACATTGTCTCCTGCATAGCCAATGGAAGTTCTGGCGTTTTGTAGTTGCAAATCTCTATCCGGAAAGGTTTCTAGTAAAACGGATTCCAGGACTTCATTATAACCATAATGAGCCATGTAGGTCGTGTCGCCAGGTGCACTGGACGTGGAACATTCCACTTCCTGACTGAAACAGTCTAAAGTGGCTAGTGTAGTTAGTAATACGAATGATAAAATTAGTTTGGTCATGTTAATCATCTTACAAAAATTTTATAGACAGTTTCTCTTAAACAATTGGAGCATATTGGCTCCTCATTAAAAATCATCTGTAGGCCAGATTCATTTGCTTTATTGACATCGCAGTCGTCGTTACTACTGCGATCATAAGTTATCTTCAAAACACCAAGTGGCGTATTTTCATAGAAGACAGTGAAGTAATAATCTTCCTGCGCGTTTGGGAACAACCCGGAAAGTTCAAAATACTGCCCTTCCACCGGAACTATGTAGTCGTTGTCTCCCAGGTTGAAGTCGAATGCAACGGCATCTAATTGATAAGGAGGGTTTTCTCCAAAAAAGAGGTCATCCCCTGAAATACGGTCATTTAGGGTAAACCATAGCACGATGTCGTTTGGATCGTTACTTTTACTCGTATTACACAGGTCCTTCTTACAGGATTGTAATAGAAGCATTATAGTAGCTGTGTAAAGAAGTATCTTGTTCATTTACATGGTTGAAATGTAATTTCAAATAACAGGGTGATGTTACGTTAGTTCCCGTGCAACATTCCTCTCAATATACCCAGCGACCTTCGCTAAGCTGCTTTTGGGTTATCTGGTCTATGATACTTTACCTTTAGGTTCCCGTTTTTGGGGATACTTTTATGACAAGCAATAGCGCAATCAATCTTCTGGTATATTTA
>ERZ1740068.451-NODE-451-length-20456-cov-9.290084_pt1 | contig 20456 bp, 10 predicted proteins | sample MGYA00581735_ERZ1740068 | MGnify/ENA primary metagenome ERZ1740068 (study PRJEB43018, sample SAMN04849740) | marine metagenome | isolation source: floating plastic debris | place: Pacific Ocean | collected 2008-08-30 | study: EMG produced TPA metagenomics assembly...
CAGATCTCTCCTTTCACCCCCTTAGGGCATAGCTGCATGTGCTCGTCTACGATGTAAATAGACATGTTTCTCACTGCGGTCCCTATCGGAATTCTGGCCAACCCGGGATCGGTATCCATGATGTAATGCGTGATGTCATCTGACGCTTCCGTAGGGCCGTAGGCATTCATCATTTTGATGGATGGAAACTGCTGAAACCACCTGGTCACCAGGCTCGCATTCAGCACCTCACCGGTGACAATCATATATTGTAACGCAGGCAACGAATTAGCCTTTGCTCTTGAGTACTGCAAGGACAAAACTACGTGTAGGTAAGAAGGTACCACTTCCAAAATGGTGACCTGGTCATTTTCTACCGTATCGATGAATCGCTCGGGATCAAGTATCAGTTGATCATCATAAACAATGGTCTGACCACCTGTCATCAAGGCGACGACAAACTGCCAAATGGAGATGTCAAAGTCCTGAGAAGCATTTTGTGACACAATACTATCCTGATCCAGCGTCAGATCCTCAATTTTTGCCCGGAGATGATTTACCATTCCCTGGTGTTCCACCATCACCCCTTTCGGCTTGCCAGTAGAGCCGGAAGTATAGATGATGTAAGCAAGGCCAGCTGGATTGATGCTCACCGCAGGGTTTTCAGAAGACGACCTGACGATTTGATCGCGAGATTGATCCAACGAAACGACCTTCGCATATTCCTCCATCATCTGTACCTGGTCATCGCCAAATACACCCGCATCAGTGATCACTGCTTTGACATTGGCATCTTTGATAATGTCCATGGCCCTGTTGAAAGGATTCTTGTGGCTAATTGGCAAGTAGGTTGCACCTGCTTTCCAGATCGCCAATATGGTCTCCAGATATTGATCAGATCGCGGCATGATCACCGCTACCAAAGCACCTTTCTCTATCCCGATTTCACTTCTCAGATAGTTCGCCAGCTGGTTTGCCCTGGTATTCAATGCCTCATAGGTGAGCTTATTATTCTTGAAAGTAACAGCCCTTTTATCGTGGAAGTGCTTTGCATTCTGCTCAAATAGCTCCACAAACGTCTGCTCATCAACTGGTTTTGCCCTTTCCTGATGAAATTCATCCAACGCGGCCTTCTCATCGGGGCCAACAATTTGGTATTGACCAAGGCTCATTTTAGGATTGGTCCAAACGGCATTCATCAGCGATTCAAAATGCCCAATGAATGCATTGATCTGCTCTTCTTTAAAAAGTTGGGTATTGTACCGCAGGTTCAGGAATAGCTGCCCTTTGTACTCCATGAACTCAAAGAACAAATCCACAATGGCCGTGCGGTTATCCGTTTCATAAACGATGCGTTCCTCACTATCAGTCACCGTCTCATTGGGCGGGATGATGGAGTGATCATAGTTATGCAACAATACCACCACATCAAAAATAGGAGACCTGGAAGGATTCCTTTCTATCTCCAGGTCTTGTACTACCTTTTCAAAAGGATAGTCCTGATGTTCATAGGCTTGTAAAATACTTTGTCTGGTATTCTCCAGTAATTGCAGGAAGGAACCTGAGTCATCGAAGGAGGTACGCAAAGCGATGACATTCAGGAAGTAGCCCACCATCTGTTGGATATCAGGGTGTGAGCGATCTGCCACGGACGTACCTAAAATAATGTCTTTGGAGCCGGTATACTTATAAAATAACAGGTTCAACACTGAAATCAGCGTCATGAACTGCGTTGCATCCTTTTCATTACCTAGCTTGCTCAAACCAGCATAGGTGGCTTTGGAAAACTTAAATGTCAGCCTTTCGCCATCAAAGGTCTGTACTGATGGTCTGTCAGCAAACATTGGGAAATCAAGCACTGGTAAATCACCTGCCAGGTAATTTTTCCAGAAAGTGCTGTATTCCTCACTCCTCGCTGAGAGTTCTTTGTTTTTCCATACGGCAAAGTCCTTGTAGTGAATAGCAGGCTCCACCAGTTGCACGGGCTTTTCCTCCTGCAGGGCACTATAAATCTGATTGATTTCCATCAACAAAATGCCCGTGGACCAACCATCTGAAACGATGTGATGAATACTGATGAGGCAATGAAACTCATTGTCGGCCATCTGAATAACCTGGAGTTTGAATAAAGGCCCGTTTTCTAAATCAAATATGAACCTGGCCTCCTGATACGACTTCAATTCCAGAAATCTCTCCGGGTCTTCCTCGCCTCTTGCATCAATGAATTCTATGTGAGCGCCTATGGATGCTACAGGGAGAATTTTTTGTGTCAACTCCTGCTGCTCCATCACAAAGACCGTCCTCAGACTTTCATGCCGTTGTACCAGAATATCCCATGTTTTTTGATAAATATCCAGATCAAACCTGGATCTGAAAACCATTCTAATGGGGATACTACTGGGATGTTGCCCCTCGTTGTAGCTTTCCAGCAACCACAGTCGCTTCTGAGCATGAGATACTTCATAGTAATCAGCGGGAGGCAGTACGGGAATTTCAACGATTTCACTGGCATTCTGCTCACTGACAAAATCGGCAATGGACTTCGTATTGAACGTTTCAAATTCAGCATTTCCAAACAGCTCGTGTAAGCTCAACTCCACCCCGAACTCTTTTTTTATCTGCGCAATGAGCTTAGTAGCAACCATGCTATTGACGCCCAATTCAAACAAGTCTTCATTAGGGTCAATTTCTTTGAGGCTTAAGATCTGTTTGAGCATCTCCAGGATTCGATCTTTCACCCTCATTCTTTTGACGTCCACCAGGTCATTTTCGTCATTGAAGAAGGCATCAATTTCAGCTAGCACCTGATCAAATTCTCCTGCCAAAAACTGTTGCCGCAGCTGAAAGTGTTGTACTTTACCACTGGTGGTTTTTGGTACTTTTCTGATGGGAATGACCGAGTCAACGACAATTCTGAGCCGGTCGAATATGATTTCTTTGATTTTTTCTACCAGCAAACAGAACTGCGCTACCGGCTTCTTGAACAATACAAGAATGACTAGTTTTTCTTCTTTATTGGCTTCATCAGGGGCGGATATAGCCACTATTTTACCCAGCTCAATTTCGGGTATGCGATCGATGACTGTCTGCTCAATGTCCTGGGGATAAAAGTTCTGGCCATTGATGATGATGATATTCTTCTGCCGACCGGTAATGACCAGCCTGTCTTTTACTCTGAACCCCAGATCCCCGGTTCTCACCCAGCCATCTGCTGTGAATAACTGTTGGGTCGCTATTGGGTTGTTGTAATATCCACTGGTCACATTGTCGCCAGTGATCTGAATATGACCGATTACTTTATCGGCAAGCGGCTGGTCCTGGTCATCACAGATTCTTGATTGACACCTGTCCAGCATATAACCCACATCCACAAAGGTGATTTGCTCTGGATCGTCAGGATCTTCGATGATCTTAATTTCATCTCCCGGGTTGATTTGGTTGCGGTCTACTGTATAACTGACGATTTCCTCGAGAAACCTGGAACTTGTTACACCCACCGTGGCTTCTGCCAGTCCATAGACAGGCATAATGGCATGCTGATGCAAATTGAAAACACTGAATTTTTCTGCAAACTCGTCACATAACTGCTTGGAAATGGGCTCTGCGCCGTTATAGATCATCCGTACCCGGGACAGGTCCCAATTGTAAGACTCACCTTCCCTGATGGCACTCATGCAGTACTGAAATCCGAAATTGGGAGAGAATAGTTCTGTGGCCTTGTATTCACTGGCTTTATCTATCCACAGCAGTGGCCGCCTGATGAAGAGCGGCGTGGGAATCAGACAAAGGTTCATCTGCGCCGTGAAGTTTTTCAGGTAAATGCAAATGAGTCCCATGTCATGACTTAGCGGCATCCAGCTAATGGCTACGTCATCGGTCGTATTTTCAGCACTGTTCGTCAATGCCTCCGCATGGGCAACGGCATTGCTATGCTTGATAATGACACCTTTGGGATCGCCGGTAGAACCTGATGAAAACTGTATAAAGGCAATGTCTTCCGGTTCAATTGGTAAAGGGGTTCCAAAAGAATCACCGCGTAGTATTTCATTAATATCATATGTTCTGTCCTCAATGATTGAAAAAACAGAGCCATTGGCCTCGTCCGACACAAATTGCAAAATCTGATTGATATTTTTCTCATCTCCTATCAGGTAAGGGTTATCCAGGCAATCCCACACTTTCAGAAACTTCTCTTTGTGGCCTTTCTGATTTCCCACTGCAAGCGGAGTAGGGATCAGTTTTCCCAGGATACAAGCCCAAAATAAGGTGATGAACTGTCGGTTGTCATCTACCTGAAAAACGATCTCGCTACCAGTAGGAATTCCTTCCTTCTGCAATGTACCCAGTGTTTTGAGCACATCCTCGTATAATTCTGCGTAGGAGACAAATTGCTCCAGGTTGGTCCCCTGGACAAAAATGGTACCTCTGTCTGACAAATGCTTATTACGCTCAAACAGATCGGATAGGGTATTACAGTTTAGTTTACTACTGACCAGTGTCTTCATTTGATTAATCTAGTTGAGATTTGAAAGTGGACTTATTTTTTTGACCGTCGAAAAATTCATTCAACTGCTTAATCCCCTCATCGCTCACAGGAAGCAATACGCTCCCGCAGGATAGGTACAGGGATTCAATGTCAATATTGAAAAATACCGCAGTGAAGAATTAACTCTTAGGTACAGAATTTCTATGTACAATAGAACAGTGAGGTGTCAATGAGTGCACCTTTATTTGATTTTATAATTTTATTAGACTGCTTTCAATAAATGCATAATTCCAGCATCAGGATTTTGAAAGATGCCGTATCACCAACACTATATCATGCTGGTGTTGATTAAAAATTCCGGAGAATAATACCGAAAGAAAGTCTTTATTGGTATTTAATGGCGTCTACAGGATTCAGTTTTGTGGTTTTAAACACATGATACAGCACCGAGGCCAATACGATCAGTAAACTTAGGACAACGCCACCGATGAAAAACCAGATGCTAATGGATGTTCTGTAGGAAAATTGTTCCAGCCAGGACTGCGCAAGGTAGTAAGCCATTGGAATGGCCAGTACGTTGGCGATGATCATCAAAATAAATACTTCTCTGGACTGCAGCACTACCAACTGCTGCAAGGTTGCTCCCAGTACTTTTCTGATCGCAATCATCTTTGTTTTTTGCAATGCTAAAATCGCTGACAAAGCCAGCAAGCCTAGTCCTGAGATGATCATCATGATGACACAACCTATCAACAAAGTCTGTTTCAGGTTTTCGTCTCCCTTGTACAATTGATCAAACTTGTCTTCTAAAAAGCTATACTCGAAGGGGGCTCCCGGAATGACCTTACGATAAATTTGCTCTACCTGGCTAATGCTTTGACTGGCGTTTTGACCGTTGATCCGGATATACAGCAGCTCTCCGCTTCCATACTCCTGATCTACATATTGCATGATCAGTGGAGATACTTTCTGATACAGCGAGAAGAAGTTGGCATCTTTCACCACACCGATGACACGTCCGCTTCGGCCGGTGCTGATAGACCTGATTTCCTGCCCGATGGGATTCTCCCACCCAAACTCTTTCGCGGCGGTCTCATTGATCAGATACGCCTGACGCTGGTCATTGTAATTATCTGCCTCAAAATTTCGTCCTTCTACCATTTCAAGGTCCATCAGATCGATGTAATTGGCATCGAAAGATAGTCTCTGCAGCGTCCTGGTTTGTATGCGGTTATCAATGTTGAGCGCATGTTCATCCTTACTGGGGATACCCGGCTGATAAGAGCAAACAGACAAGCTTTCTACGAATGCCTGCCCCTCAAGATTATCTTGCAACACATCAATTTTGCCGCTCTCATTCTCTGGAAAGGAAACAATCATCACATTACTCTTATTGAACCCCAGAGGCTTTGACTCTATGTAATCCAACTGATTAATCACTGCGATGGTGACGATGATCATGATGATGGAGGCAGAAAACTGAACTACTGACAGTACTTTCCTGAACAACAAACTGACAGAACCAAGTGATTGGTTTCCACGAACGATCACAGCAGGGTCAAAAGAGGAAATGTAGAAAGCGGGATATACTCCCGATAGACTACTGACCACTAATACTATTGCCAGCAGGACAAAAAATACGGTGGGGTTTAACAGCAGATTGATGTGGAACGTGATGTCCATGGAACTGCTAAAATAAGGCAGCAATATTACGGTGAGACATATGCCTAAAAATGCTGATATCAGTGTAATGATGAAGGACTCAATGATGAACTGCGCCTTGATCTGGTTTTTATAGGCTCCCATTGACTTTCTTACGCCTACTTCCTTCGCCCTTTTGGTAGAAGTGGCAATGGCAATGTTGATGTAGTTGATCACCGCAATCAGGATAATGAACACGGCGATAATCAGGAATACGTAAACATAAAGGATGTTACCGTTTTGAGAAAACTCCGCATGCAAATTAGAATGCAGGTGGATGTCGTTGAGCGGCTGTATGATCAACTCTACCGCTGCATCTATCTGTGCAGTCACTTCATAGAGGTTGTCTTTGACAAATTTATCTAACTTGGTTTCAAACAAATCCAGATCGCTACCTTCACTCAGGCGAACGTATGTGTATGAATCAGCTTCCAGCCACTGTTCCTGCCAGTCAAAGGTCTCCCAGGAAATCAGCATGTTGAAATCAATATGTGATCTTTTACCTTCTGTATCAACTACGCCTGCAACAGTCAGTTTTTGATCGTTGACATAAATACTCTGACCAATAGGATAATCTTTTCCAAAAATATTTTCCGCCGCATCTTGTGATATGACCACATTGAAGGGCTCAGCCAACGCGCCCTTGTCACCGTAGATAAATTCGTAATTAAAAATCTCAAAAAAGCTCGCATCTGCTCTCAGCACATTACTCAGGCTCATCACTTTGTCACCATTCTTGATCACAGACTTGAAGTCATTGCCATAGAACGGGATCATGATACGGGTGTACTCCTCAATTTCCGGCATCACCTTTTGGATGGCAGGGGCCAGAGGAGCCGGTGCCGGCGCCCAGGTGGTAATATCACCCTGAATGTCTGTTTTACACGCTATTCGGTAAGTCCTTTCGGCATTTTCATGCTGGCTCTCGAACGAGGTTTCATAGTAAATATAAATGAGACAAAGGAGTGCACACGCTATACTCACCGATAGTCCGCTTACATTAAGAATGGAATGAAACAAGTCTTTTTTAAGACTTCTCAGTGCAACTGCAATATAGTTTTTTAGCATAGCGTATTCAATTGTCTTTTGAAAAGTAATATATAAAAATTCATGATAATCTGATCTTGATCCGGTCGTTTAAGTTTTTCAACAAAAATGGCAGAACCTGGCTGGCTCAACTAATCTTTTTAATCTTGAAATAAATCTTTTCTTTGGGCCTTAAATTAATTTCAGGTTCCATTTCTACCACTGCAGGCTTTATTCTTTCAAACTGAAATTTCGGCACTACCATGGCTAGGTGCACAATCATTTCATGCAAGGCAAACATGTCTCCGATGCACTGCCTGGGACCTATTGCAAACGGCAGGTAACCAAACTTTGAAATCGTGCTCTGGCGATCAGCTGAAAACCTTTCGGGTTGAAACGCCTCAGGTGTATCCCATAGTTTTTCATTTCTATGAAGTAAATAAGGGCTGATCAATATGTCTGATCCTGCTGGAATTGGCAAGCCATCAATTTCATCGTCTTCAATCGCTCGACGGGAAAACAACCAGCCGGGAGGATATAGTCTCAGTACCTCGTCAACGAGCATTCTGGTATAGGAAAGTTCACCTACCGTGTGCATAGTGAGTTCATTTGCACTAAAAAACTGTGCCGACTCCGCCCGCACCTGATCGACAATGGCCGGATTCTCCGAAAGCAGGTACCACGCCCACGACAGCGCGCTGGCAGTCGTTTCATGGCCCGCCACAATCAAAGTCATGACCTCATCTATGATTTCCTTTTGATTCATGTGCTGGCCGGTCTTCTTGTCAGTACTATGAATGAGCATGGTGAGGAAATCGTGCGGCCACCGGTCTTCCTCGTCCCTTTTCTGGATCACCTTGATGATGTGTTTGGCAAAACCTCTAAACTTCATGGCAAACCGCAGGTCACGGTTTACTTCTTCTGTGAGTAGATTGAAGGGATTGCCATCTTTTTGATTTTTGATGAAATCCAGGTCTTCACCGAAGAGTGCGCGTAAGACGATTTCAAGAGTGATCTTGCTCATCTCTTCAGTCACTTCCATTGCTGCATCAGACTCAGCAAGCTCACTCCACCTCGCGATGAGACTTTCGTTTTCCGCTATCATCAGCTGAAAAAAATCTTCCAGGTTGCGCTTGTGAAATGAGGGCTGAATCAACCGCCTTTGTCTCAGCCAAAAATCTCCTTCACTGACCATAATGCCATTCCCCAACAGCATTTTGACCTGATCTATGCCTATGCCTTTTGTATAGTTCCGGTTATTGGACTGCAAGACGTGTTTGATGTAGAGCGGATCATTGAGGAAAAACACATTTTCATGGTCTTTGCCATACATCCGAAATACCTGCCTTGAACCATCGGACAAAAGTTGTAGCTTTTGGAGTAGTTCGGGTGAGATATCCAGGTCTATGTCCAGCTCAAATGAACTTACTGAATCTGATTGCATGAATGGTGATATATAATGTTAGAATTAGTCTTCTAAGAACTGCCCTTTTTTGTGGTCGAGGGCTTTTTGATAGTAGTGCTTGCCGATGGCAATGTCAAAAATTGCCATCCCCATTGGATTAAACATGACCACATCGTCCTCCTTCAGGTTGGCAAAAGCCGCATTGCTGGCAACATCTGCCAACGAGCTAGTGTCTCCCTTCTGCAGGTTCTTCTCTATGTGCATCATTTCTATGTCTGTCTTTTCTCTGCAAACCTCCTCCCAGTCGTCCACGAGCATCACATCTACAAAGTCCTTGTAATCAGCCACATAGTCTCTGAGTGAAACGTTGAGCTGGATAGAACCTTTTTTAGGTGCCTTATTGACGTAGGGTGCATTAGAAACTGTACAGGTCATGAACACATCTGCGCCTTCATAGGCCTCTTCCCAGGATTGGCAAACAGTTACTTTGGATTTAATACTGGATGAAATCTTATCTGTATTGACATCTCTGATATCAAAAATAGATACCTTGTTGATCCTGTCACCCAATAGTTCCTCTACCATTTCTAAGTGGAGTTGCCCGATGGGACCAAAGCCCGTCATACCAATATTGAGCGGACCTGATCCTTCTCTTTTATCCAACACTTCCTTTAACACATAGCCTGTCACTGCCGCAGTCCGGATACCGCTCACCTTGGCAGTATTGATAAAGCACTGTGGGATACCGGTAGCAGCTTCATTCAAAACAGTGACGGAATTGGCCCTTCTCAGGTTCTTATCAATGTTTTTTGGGAAGCTGGCAATCCACTTGATGCCTGCCAGGTCTGTCTCGCCACCCAGAAATGCCGGCATGGCAATGATCCTGTTGGTCAGGTCACGATACCGCAGATATGGCTTGACAGGTTGAGCAAAATCGCCTGCTTCCAGACTTGCTGATGCCTGCTTAATGGAGTCGATCATTTGATGCCAATCCAATCCTATGTCATCAATGTGTTTTTCGTTTAGATAAATCATTTATATTGTTCGTTTTAATAATCAATAGTTTCGAGCTGACTTGAACCCGCAATCTTTTGTGCCCATAGGTCATCATATACCGTATTCATGTAAGCGTAACCTTTGTCGTGGCACAGAAATACGACCTTGAGCCCCTGCGTTTCTTTGTCCTTAAAGTATTCTTTAATAGCGTGATAGGATGCTCCTGTAGAAGCACCTCCAAATATCTGTTGTTCCTCCAGCAAATCCCGGGAAGCTTTGATAATATTTTGTTCCGACACATGGATGAACCCGTCAAGCTTGGCTTTTTCTATGGTGATGGGCCTCTTACTGGCACCCAGGCCGGTAACATTTCTTTTCTTTGGCTGGCAATCAAAAACGACTGAACCTTCCACATCAACAGCGATCACTTTGATGTTGGGGTAGATCTCTTTGAGTCTCTGGGACAAACCAGTGACCGTACCACAAGAACTCACCGCCACGAATAAATAATCCAATGCTGGAAAAGAGTCGGCGATTTCAAGTCCTAGACCATTGTAATATGCGAGGTAATTATTGGGATTTTCATACTGGTTGGTCCAGAAAGAGTTCTTCTCTTTGGCGCAAATATCCTTCACGGTTTCTATCCGGGTAAGCAAGTATCCTCCAGTCTTATCAAGCTTTTCCACCTTTACCACATCATGGGCGATCAAACTGATGTATCGCTCATAAAGTGCATTGATGTTAGGATCAATGACAGCAGTAAACTTAAGACCCAGTTCCTTGCACATAGTAGCCAGGGCAATGGCAAAGTTGCCAGAACTAGATTCTACAATGTGCGTATCCTGGTCGATATCGCCGTTTGCGACACCCTGTTTCAGCACATTAAGCGCCGCACGGTCTTTCACACTACCTGTAAAATTGTTGTACTCCAGTTTGGCATATATATCCAGGTCATAGAGTTGAAGTTTCTTTAGCGGCGTATTGCCTACTAATTGACTTATGGCATCCAGTTTTTCAATCATTGGTTATTAGTTTTTGGGTGAGACGAAAGTTTCTCTCGGAAAACGTATTTTTATAAGTTGGAGAAATCCTAAAAATCAAAGTCAGGGCATACCATTACCATAAAAGCTGCAATTAGCAGGCAAATTGACTTCTATTTCAAAATATGATGATGAGGTGATTGTGCGGAAATTGCCAAGAGACCTTCACAGGAAGAGTATTACCTTGTATCAATAGCCCAGAATATCACTGATCAGCCTTTCAAAAGGCATGGGCTTCCAGGCATTGGAATGAAATCGACGTACCAGCCGATTTATTTCAAGGTAAATTGGTTTAATATAGGAGACCCTCTGGTGTCCTGAGTTGGTTGTTAATAATTTTCGGACAATCGACTATTAATTGCTTTTTTAAAGTGCTCTGGTAGAAAACTTGAGTTGATAAAATGTCTCTAAATGCTTATTGTACATAACTGTTCATTTTCAGGCACAGATGCAGGGCACAGCTAGTTACATTATACTACTCGGGAAGCATCATATACTGAACAATCAATTGTAAGCGAGCTTACAGTCAAATGATCTGATACATGAATAAGTTGATCGGTTAATTTCAGCCGACAGCCTGTCGCATTTGGAGTGGAAAGGCTTGTTCGACGCTGTTACTAGGAATTTCAATTAAGAGCGATTGATTCAATGCCTCAATAAAAACCACTAATTTTTTCTTTCCTTTGATTTCGATGAGTTTTCCTTCCCTACCCTGGAGTGGCCCTTTAGTCACCACCACCTGCTCCCCAATCCTATATTGATAGGGGGAGACTTCAGGGCTGGAACTGACGAGGTCTTTGATCAGGTCAATCTCAGATTCCGGTACGATGTCTTTTTGTCCACTGGTGGAAAGAAACCGGATAAATCCAGGAGTTTCAAACACTAAAGGAAAATCGTTGTTAGATAATCGGGCAAAGAGGTATTTTGGGAATAAAGGAGTCTTTATTCGCTTAGTTCTATCACTCCATTGCCTGATTTTGGTAGTTAAGGGAAGAAAGGTTTCGATACCTTTTCTATCGAGTAATTTTTTAACCTTACTTTCGGACTTGGCTAATATATAGAGGACATACCAATCCCCTTGGCCTTGAGATATTTGTTTTGGTTCCACAAAAGTTGATTTGTTGGTTTAGTTTATTTAATTAAAGCCAATTAATATAAAACATTGAAAATGGTACTTCAATACCGTTGAAAGGGGTAAAAGCGTAATACTTACAAATATTTTAAAATTAACTTAGACAGAGCTTCGCTGAAGCAAAGTCACAAAACTTTGCTCAGATTGTTTATAATCGTTCTGTAAAGTAGAACATTTCTAAACAAAGAACTAATAACTAATATAAAAATTGCATTATCGATTGGTAACTTGTGCGGATTGACTTGAAAATGTCGGGGACTGGACGAATTGCTACAAGCTCCCAGAGGAATTTAGCTACCCAAAATTGTCTTTAAAAAAACCTGCCTGACTCCTTCTTTTCTGCTGAAATTTAATTGCTCACAAAACGGTTACTTCAAAGGACGGATACCATGTCAGTTAATGAACAGTAAGCACTTTAAACTTCCATCAATTTCCCTGTCTCTGTCAAAATTCATAGGCACGTGATTTCATCTCAAAGCCAACAGCGTTGGGGAAATTCACTCCTCAGGTTTAGTAAATATGTATATGATTTTAAAATCAACAGTCCTGCCATTCATTATTTTTAAAATAAAATCACACTGCAACACCCTAATTAACAAATACTTACTACTTGCACAGCAAAAAAAATCTAAAGAAAGAAACCTTTTCCATCATTCTATGTTATTTTAAATGACTGGTAGTCATTAAATAATGAGAGTTAGAAAAAGAGAGTCACCGGAACAGAGAAAGAGTCAAATCATTGCTGCGGCAGATCATGTGCTGTTGAATGTGGGCATTGATCGGTTTACCATCGATCAGGTCATTGAAAAGGCGGGAATTGCCAAAGGAACGGTCTATCGCTACTATAAGAACAAAGACGAAATGCTCGCCGAACTCGTCGCCAAAGCACTACAATTGCTGCATGAGACGTTTGTAGAAGCGACCAACAAGACTCCCTCCTACATAGACAAGATCAAAGCAATTTGTCACTCACATTATGACTATACCAAAACATATCCCGCTTACAGCGATCTGATCTCCTACATGGAAAGACCTGAGTTTGACATTCACGTGCAGGGCTATATCAACATCAGCTATGCGATTACGGACTTTGTGGTAACCATCGTGCGGGAAGGCCAGCAAGCAGGGGAAATCAAAAAAGACCTGGACCCTCACTTAGTGACCTACATAGCCTGGGCCACCAATGTAGGGGTAGTCCAATTTGTAGAATCGAAAAAACATATGCTCAAGAACCACCATGAAATCTCCACCGAACAAATGGTGGATGCATTTGCCGATATGATCACACTGGGCATCAAGCCTTAAAAAAATTTATCAAATAAGTGACCGATAGTCATTAATGAAATCAACTAAGCACTATATCTCCATTTTCCTCCTGTATCTTGGCAGTATTAACTTCTATTTTGCTCTTTGGTACATGGGAAGTGAGGGACATGCAATGGACTGGTCTGTTGATGCGTTGACTTTCCTGCAACTGCTTGGCAGCACCAATCTTGCAGGGCTATTCACCTTTATTGTACTCATCTGCTTCAGCCGCTATCTGGATCAAAGCTCATTTGGGCAATTCGGCCCCATTAAGGCTGTCACTGTACTCAGCTGGCTGGTGGCAGGCAGTTTATTCCTTCTGTTTTTGGCAGCTACCATTGACACGATGATGCATGAAGAAGTTGTTTTACAATACATCCGGACCTTTGGTTTTCTCTCGCTGAGTATCTATCACTTCACCATCTTATTACTCTTTGTTTTGCTGCTCAATCTCAGCAGGCGACTGGGAGGATCAAGGAAGGTATTTGAGTATTTCTTCAAGCCCTTCAATGCGCCAAGTCAGCTGGATAGAGGCTTTATGTTCCTGGATCTCAATACCTCCACCACCATTGCAGAAAAGCTGGGCAACCAGCACTACAGCCAGTTTATCAGAAAGTGTTTCCAGCTGCTGGACCAGGCCCTGGACGATCACGAAGGCATAGAAATCTATCAATATGTGGGAGACGAAGCGATCTTACATTGGAATTTCAACGACAGGGCTACCTGCCAGAAAGCCCTCAACCTATTTTATGAATACAAGACCTTGCTGCAAATGCACGCCGGTCATTTTGAAAATATGTTTCAGGTATCGCCCACCTTCAAAGCGGCATTACACGGTGGCCCGGTAGTGAAGTCTGAATTTGGCAGCAAGGCTATACATACTGCCTTTCATGGAGATGTACTCAATACGGCGTCCCGAATGCTGAATAGCTGCCATCGATATCATACCGATGTGCTGATCAGTGAAAGCTATTTCAAAAAACTCAATTTACCAGACAGCACGCGCAGCTACCAACAGATTGATGATGTAACGCTCAATGGAAAACTACACAAACTGACCGTTTACAAACCCCTGTTGATAGATAAGCATCAGGAGAATAATTTATTATAACCAAAAAGTGACTAATAGTCAATAAGAAAAATGAAGAAGATTCATCACAAAACAAGAACCGCCCTACTGGTATTCCTGGGATGCCTGGCAGGCAGCATACTGATTTCCTATCAGTTCAAAGACTCCTCGGACGAAGTAGCTGAAGAAGCACTTTCCGTAGAGGCCAAAGTGAACTCCAACACTTCTGCGATCATGCAGCTGAAGAAAGCAGACCTGCAGTTGATCACTGTCACTGAGTCTGATCAGGCGGTTTTAAGCCCGATCAGCGGCAGAGTACTCCCTAAACGTACCACCCAGATCTTTGCCGAAGTCCAGGGGAAAGTACAAGCGAAAGGATTCCGGTTAAAAGAGGGAAAGACAGTCCGTAAAGGCGAGGCACTACTACATTTAGACGCCCGTGAATTTCAACTACAACTGGAGTCACAACGAAGTGCCTTTCTCAGTATTCTTACGGCGATGATGCCAGACTTAAAAGCGGACTACCCGGACAACTATGCAAAATGGTTAGCTTATGTACAGGCCTATCAAATCGGTGATCATCTTGCCACGTTGCCAGCGACCGCTTCTGAAGCAGAAAAGTACTTTGTCACTTCCAATCAGGTTTACAGCACCTATTTCAACATCAAAGCATTGGAAGAACGTCTTTCCAAATACACCCTCATCGCGCCATACAGCGGTTCTATCACCAGCGCCCCCATAGACCAGGGAACCTTAGTGGCTCCCGGTCAGCACCTGGGCACACTGATCGACAACGAACATTTCGAACTGGAGGCTGGTGTAGGCTTAGCACTGGTTTCGAAGCTTCAGCCGGGAGATCAGGTCACTTTCAGAAACGCTGAAATTGCCCGTGAATGGACGGGAACGGTAGCGCGTATCACAGACCTGGTCGATACTAAAACACAAAACGTTACGGTATTCTTTGAATTGAAGGGTGCCGACCTGAAGGCAGGCATGTACCTGGAAGGCTCATTTGCCGCTGCGTCTTACACCGATGTATTCGCCATTCCCAAAAAGACGCTCACCAGAGACAACAAAGTGCTGCTACTAGAAAACAACACCATCAAAGGCAAGGAGGTAACATTGGTGGGCGTGATGCAAGACTCCCTGCTGGTCAAAGGCTTATCTGCCAATGATCAACTCATTGTGAATGAATTCAATGTACCTGTAGAAGGTATGAAGCTTTCAATGTAATCCAACCACTATATCGTATGAAAAAGATCATTCATTTCCTGGCGCAGAGGCCCAGGATAGTAGACATATTTGTTGGACTCATCATCGTGGTAGGGCTGCTAACCCTCTCCTCCATCCGGTCCAACTTTTTACCACCCGAGCCTGAAAATTTCATCGCAGTCAGCGTAGTCTATCGCGGTGCTTCTCCGCAGGAGGTAGAAGAAGAAGTCGTCAATAAAATTGAGGACAACCTGGAAGGGCTCAAAGGCATAGACCGGGTGACTTCTGTCTCCAAAGAGAGTTTCGCTTTGGTGAGGGTAGAAATGCTGGAAGATGCCGACCCCAACGAAGTATTGCAGGACATCAACAATGCCGTAGACAGGATTACCACATTCCCCCGTGGCATGGATACGCCGGTCATTGTGAAAGAGGAAATCCTGAACTATACCATGACACTAGGCCTCATGGGCGATGTGAGTCTAAGTACGCTGAAAGACCATGCCAAATTCATGAAAAGTGACCTGCTCGCAGATCCCAACCTTTCTCAGATTCTGCTCAGCGGTTTTCCCGAAGAAGAAATTGAAATTCGTCTGAGAGAACAAGACCTGCGCGCCTACCAACTGACTTTTGACGAGGTGAGCCGGGCGGTACAATCGGCCAACCTGCAAGCTTCTGGCGGGGAGATAGAAACGGGCACACAAAGAATGCTCATTCGCCTAAACAACCGCTCCTATGCCGCGAAGGGCCTGCTCAATATCATCATCAAGGCAGGGCCTGATGGAAAAGTGATCCGGCTCAAGGACGTAGCCGCAGTAGAAAACATCTTTTCCAACAAACCCGAACGTACCTATGTCAATGGCAAACCGGCTGTAATCCTGAAGATTTTCAGCAGAAGCGAAGAAGACCTGCTCAAAAACGCGCAAACCGTCACCGACTATGCCAACCGCTTCAATGCCAACAATGCCGTCATCGAAGCAGTGGTCATTGAGGACAAAACTGTCTCGCTGGCGGAAGTCATTTCCAGACTTCAAAATAACGCCTGGCAGGGCATGTTCCTTGTCTTGATTGTACTTGGGCTCTTTCTACACCCCAGAATTGCCTTTTGGGTAGCTTTCAAGATTCCTGTGGCACTCCTGGGCATGTTCATCATTTCAAACTTCTATGACCTCACCCTCAATCAGGTTTCACTGTTTGCCACCATTGTAGTGCTGGGCATTTTGGTAGACGATGGTGTAGTGGTCTCGGAGAACATCTACCAGCACTATCAGCGTGGAAAAAGTGCCCTCAAGGCAGCAATTGAAGGAACACTGGAGGTAGTACCCTCTATCATCTCTTCATTGATTACCACGGCACTTGCCTTCTCACTGTTCTTCTTCCTTGACGGACAACTGGGCGATTACTTCACAGAAATCTCCTTCGTAGTATGCGCCACACTCTTCGTAGCCTTTCTGGAAAGTCTGTTTTTCCTACCGGTACATATCGCGCGATCCAAAGCGTTGCGCACAGGTGACAAACCCTGGAAACTGACGCAAAAAACCAACCGTTCTCTGTCTGTATTCAGAGACAAGGTCTACACCAAAGTCATTGGTTTCGCCGTCAAGCGCCCTGTGATCCCCATCATCGGAGTCATCCTGATCATGTTTGGCACCATTGGCGCAAGCTCAGCCGGCTTGATCAAAGGGACGTTCTTCCCGGTCATTGATCAGGATGTCATCAGTGCACAACTGGAACTGCCACTGGGTACAGATGAATCGGTGGTCAATGCCAGACTGATGGAAATAGAGCAGGCCATCTGGCGTGTGAACGAGCATTATAGTAGCCAGCGGGAAGATGGTCAATCCATTATCAAATATGCTGAAAGGGTATTGGGCCCTGCCAATAATGAAGGCACCATCAACATCTACATGATGGAGGGTGATGCCCGAAACGTCAAGTCTTTTGACATCGCCGACCGGATTCGCAATGAGATGGGCCCTATTCCGGAGGCGACCAATCTGGCCTATGGCAGCATCCCTATTTTCGGCAAACCGGTCTCTATAGCCCTGGTAGGCCGGGACCTGGACGAACTGAGGGATGCCAAGAATAAACTCCGCCGCTACCTCAGCCAGCGAGATGACCTGAAAGATGTCACCGATACGGACAAGCAAGGAATGCCCGAAGTAGAAATGGCGCTGACCAACAAGGCACGATTCCTGGGCCTCACCGAAGCAGCAGTATTCGACCAGATCAGAAAGGGCTTTTTTGGAATGGAGGCGCAGAGTTTGCAACGCGGAGACGAAGAGGTAAAAGTCTGGATTCGCTATGACGAGCAGGACCGACGTTCCACAGACGACCTGAAGCAGGTGAGGCTCCAAACACCCGATGGTGCGTCCTATCCTATTGAAGAACTGGCTACTTTCACAGAGAAGACCAACGTTACCGAGATCAACCACCAGAATGGCATCAGGGAAATACGGGTAGAAGCCGACATCGCCAACCTGCTCGTTGCTGTACCCAGCGTGTTGGCAGAAGCCGAAGCGACGGTACTCAAGGAGATCACCTCAGAATTTCCCAATCTATGGTATACCCTGGAAGGTGAAGCAAGACTTTCGTCCAAAACACAAACCTCCAGTCAGGGGCCAAGCATCATAGTTCTGATCCTGATGATCACCATCCTGCTGCTCAACTACCGATCATGGAGCAAAGCGCTGGCGATCCTGTCCATGCTGCCTTTTGCTTACGTAGGCGTAGCATGGGGTTCCTACCTCCACGGTGTACCAGTCAATATCTTCTCTATCCTGGGCATGATCGCACTTTGGGGCATTCTGATTAACAATGGACTGGTGCTGATCTCTACGTACAACGAGCAACTCAAAACGGGGATGAGCGTCAGAGAAAGTCTGTACAGCGCTGCCGTTTCCAGGTTCCGCCCCATCATCCTGACGACCATTACCACCGTTTTCGGGCTACTGCCACTGCTGCTGAATAACTCTGTCAGTTCGCAGTTTATCAAGCCAACGGCCATCGCTATTGCCTATGGGCTGATCTTCGGAACCGTGCTTTCGCTCGCCTTTCTACCAGCTGTTTTGATGGTACTGAATCATATCAAGGTGTTTTATGCCAACACCATCAGACGCAGATCCGCCAAGGCAGAAGACCTGGATGTAGTAATGAAGGAAGCACACAATGAAATGGCCATTTAATGAATTCTACAATGAAAAAGCAAATCATTTACGCACTGATAGCACTCCTGATAGGTACAGGAGCCCAGGCACAAATCCCGGAACAGCTGAGCCTGGAGCAGGCGATCTCACTTTCACTTGCCAATAACCCTGAGATCAAAATACAGCAGAAACAGGTAGACCTGGCGGCCAATGAATACTTTGCAGGTAATGCAGGGTTGGTACCTACCATCAGCTTAATTGGAAATGGAAGTTACCAGAGTAACGATACCGAAGCAGTCATACGCACGTTTCAGGACTTCCCCCCTACCATTGCAGTCAGTGACGGCGCAGCGGCAACCACTACCTATTCGGCGGTGGTTCAGGTAGACTATGCGCTACTGGGTGGTTTCAGTGGAAAATATCGCTATCAGCTGTTGAATGACGAACGAGACCTAGCATTTTATCGGCAGCAATCGGTCATGAACCGGACCATTTTGACGGTGGCTGAGTTATTTCTGGAGATCGCCAAGCTGCAAAGCCAGGAGGAATTACTGGAGAAAAATGTCGCCATTGGCGAGGAGCGCCTGTCCAAAGTAAAGGACCGGTTGAGTTTTGGGCAGGCAACGGGCCTGGCCGTCTTAAGAGCCGAAACGGACCTGAACAGAGACCGCTCCTCACTGGACAGGGTATTGGTCGCAAGGAATAACCTCAAGCGGGATCTTAACTTCCAGATCGGGATAGATGCATCCACAGATTATCGTGTAACCGTTGCCTACGCACCTCCGGCATTGCTCTCAACCGAATCGCTTGAGCAAACCGTACTGGCCGGAAATCCTGATATCCAACTGAGTTTGAAAGGCGTGCAGGTGGCAAACCATCAATTCCAACTAACAAACGCCAGCAGATTGCCTACGGTCAATGCTTTTGCCAATTACGGTTATTTCAATCAGGAAAACGACCTGCAGCAACTGGCCGAGATCAGGACCGTGGGCTATACGGTAGGCATCGGCTTGCGCTATAATATTTTCAACGGCGGGCGAACAAATCGTAAAATTCAATCTGCGAAAATGAATCAGGAAATCAGCCAGTTCAGGCAGCAGGCAACGCAGGATCGGATCTTGGCAGATGCCATCAAAGCGCATCATCAACTGGCATTACTGATGGGTCAACTTGAGCGCGAGGAGCAGAACATTGCTACCTTCAGAGAAAGCTATTTACGAACAGAAGAGCGTTTTTCCCAGGGAAAAGCGGCCTCTCTTGATTTGAGGGATGCACAAAATGCCTTGTTAAACGCCGAGGTCACTCTCAGCAATCTCAAAGCAGACATCATGAAATCTTCCCTGAGACTGGAAGCGCTCAAAGGCAGTATACTCCGCAATGAATAGTCGGGTAACTCTCAATTAAACAAACCGGGCCTGTTAGTGGGTTATACTATTGTCAAGTGCCCAAGAATAAAACAGCAAGAAAAGTGATACAAGCAACATCCATACAATTCTTACAGGACCTGAGGACCAATAACCACAAAGAGTGGTTTGACGCCAACAGAAAGCGCTATGAAAGTGCGCGAAAGAACTTCATTGCCTTCAACGAGGCACTCATTCAAGGCATAGAGCACTTTGACGAAGGAGTAGCTGTAAGCCAGCTGGATCCCAGGAAGACGCTCATGCGGATCAATCGTGACATTCGGTTTTCCAAGGACAAGACCCCTTACAATTCACACCTGTTTACCTCAATCAATATGGGTGGCAAGAAACATCCAGGTGCAGGCTATTTCTTTAGCCTTTCTCCAGGCAATTCCTTCTTTGGTGCAGGAGTGTATAAACCTCCTACAGACATCCTGAATCAAATAAGGCAAGAGATCGACTACAATGCAGAAGCATGGCTCGAACTGGTTCAGGACCAAGAGATTCTCAAACACTTTGAAAGTATCAAAAGCAGCGATGCTTTGAAGCGGCCACCAAA
>ERZ1740068.452-NODE-452-length-20436-cov-9.375840_pt1 | contig 20436 bp, 17 predicted proteins | sample MGYA00581735_ERZ1740068 | MGnify/ENA primary metagenome ERZ1740068 (study PRJEB43018, sample SAMN04849740) | marine metagenome | isolation source: floating plastic debris | place: Pacific Ocean | collected 2008-08-30 | study: EMG produced TPA metagenomics assembly...
GCCGGTTGATTTGATTCAGCGAAATAGCAAGACCATTTAATATAGACTTGTAGAGAAACACTACCGATAAAAGAAATACAACTGGATCACCAGCACCATCAGGATGACCACCGATAGGTTGAGTTGTTGCTTTGGGTCGCGGAGGAACAATAGGATACCGCCCATGATTAGCATCACAGGAATGATGAAGCCGAAGGTGTAGTAGACATTGTAAACCTGACGTAGTCGGATTTGGTCCTCGCCGGAGTTGAAGACAGCATACATAGGCTTGGAGAAGATGGGCGTGGTTTGGACAATGGCTGTGGCTCCCGGGTCTTTCCAGTTCAGCTTCTCTCGTTGGAATTCCATCACATAATCAGTAAACCGCACTTCATAGTAGTCTTCTGTGAAATAACTGCCTTGTCCGTCCCGGTTGGAGTAGGTCACCTGTCGCACAGAAATGACATCTTGCTCAGTGTCACGAAGTGGTAATAAGAAATCCAGTCCCAGCAACACATTGAAAACCAGTACGCCCAAAGAGATGGGCTTGAGGTACTTCATCAACTGTTGTATCAGTTCCAGTTGTGCTTGTTGCCTTTCTGCTTCTTTTGCTTTGGCCCTTTGATGATAATCTCTTTTCCACTGCTCACGTTCGTCCAACTCTTCTTCGTAGGTGAATGTTGCCTCAGACGCTTCCGGCCCTTCTGTCAGGTATTCATAGGCTTCTTTGATTTTGATAAACTGCGCTTCTGCGTCCGGAGATGGGTTCACATCGGGGTGATATTCTTTCGATAGCCTGCGGTATGCAGATTTGATGTCTTCTTCTGTGGCAGTTTCGTCGAGGCCGAGGATGGAGAGGTAATGGGTTTTCAAGGAGATTCGTGTATTGGTCGTAAGTAAGCTTAGTTTTGATTTATTGTTGTTAGCAGAACAGGTTTAGTCGGTTGAAGATGTGGTGTAGCGCTTTAGTAGCGTTTATTCTGTTGCTATTTCAGCTTTATCTTAAGTGCATACTTGATGGCTACTGATCCTCTATTTCTGCTTTGATATTCAAGACAAATTCGATGCTTACTTCGAACATTTCTGCTATATGTTCCACAGTGTATCTGTCTCTGAGTAAGGCATTTTTGATCAGTTGATACCTATTTGCCTCCATTCCTTCCAAATAGAGTCCATCTGTTGTTTTGTCGTATATAATCGGCATATTACTTATTTTTTGACTTATTTCACTTTCTAATTTACGCAAACGAGATAAGATTATCAATTGTTGGATAGCTTCTCTGAGTTCGCTTTCGCCCACCTAACCCCTGCCCCAATAGTTGCCATTTCTGCCAATTGCCACTTTTGAGTGAACGCCGATACTTTTTGGGCGTATGACCATGCAGAGCCTGAGCTATTTCAGGTCAAACTGACTGACAAATACATGATGACAATGACTACTCAATTTTATTACAAAGCGGGTGCTGTGATGCTCCGTATTCTGTTTTTAGCATTGATTGCTTATGTTTTATTTGGGTAAGCGACGGCATGAGCTGCCAGGGTGAAATACTCGAAAAGTCTTATCTTCTTCGTTCTGCAGGATATTAGGAATGGCTATCCTATAATTCCACAGATGCCATCAAAGTAACATTTTTCAAAAGTTGGGGACGCCAGGTGTGTTTCAAATATGCTAATTATGCAACCAATTTAGGTGATGATATGTCTCATGCAATATGAAACATTCAACTTTCAATTACTAAGCCTATAATACATGTCTGATAAAAAGAAGAAAAAACTAGATTTTCGATACCTGTTGGTGGAAGCGCTGCTGATAGTTTTTACTGTATCCCTGGCCCTGGCACTCAATGAGTGGCGGGCAAATGTTAAAGCCAATGAGATACGGGACAAAGCACATGGTAATATTCTGAGAGAGATCAAATCAAATAAGAAGGACCTGGAGAACAAACTCGATTACCACAATAAAAGTGTTATGCGTATCAGCAGCTACTTAGCTAGTGACAGTCTGTTGAACACTGTGGAGGGGAAGCCTGTTACAGAGGTTTTGATGATGCTCATGCCACAAGGAATCCTTCAGCCAGAGCTTCAGTCCGGAGCATGGAATAGTGCGGTCTTGAGCGGAGTGATCAATTCATTTGACTACGAAGTGCTGTATACACTGTCAGACCTTTACCAGACCCAGGAAGATGGTCCAAACAGTACCTGGAAAACCATGGCCGCTATCTTCTTTGAGCCAGATACCTTTGATTCAAAGAATATAAAGCAGCTTTTGTTTAGGATGCAACTGGGGTTTGGTGAGCTTTACAGCCAGGAGAAGAGCCTGCTGATTGATTTTGACAAGGCCATTAAGGAAATGGAGGAATAGCCTGCAGATCGTTTCTTAACCAAAAGCCCGTCCCAGATGACGGGCTTTTGGTGAATATTTCATTCAAATTATTGGAACAGTGAGTCCTTTACTTTTTAACAAAAGTGAGGGTCGCGACCTCTGCTTCAAGTGCTATCCGGGCAATGTATACACCACCTGGAAGTGTTGATACGTCTATCTGGTTGAGTGTAGCCTGTCGGGCAATTACATGACCGGAGATGTCCAGAATAGTCACTTCCACCGCTTGCGCTGCTCTGCCATGCAATTCTAAGGTCAACCATTGATCGGCAGGGTTTGGATAAATGCCGATGGGCTGCAGGTTAGCATCCGAAGATGTTACTTCCACCAGTTCAATGGTCACCGAGGCAGTAGCAGAAAATTCCATATCACTCACCGTGATTTCAAGTACAAACTGTGTCTCGCCTGACTGTATGACGGCGTCAATGTCATTGACAAAAAGCGCCCCGTCAGTAACACTGAAAAAATCTTCATCGTTGCCAGAGATGACCTCGAAATTGAGCGCATCACCCTCCGGATCTATCGCAGGGATGTCCGTTATCTTCGCTCCATTTTCACTATTACTAGGTAGTGGTGTAGTGAAGTTTACCAGAGATGGTGCCTCATTCACGTTTGATAGATTGATCGTGAAAGTAGCGTCAACGCCAACGTTGCCATCTGCAACGTTGATGATCAGTTCAAATGTGGGGTTTACTTCAAAATCCAGTTGCTCGCTGTTAATTACAATCAGCTCGTTATTGCCATTAAGTTCAAAAATCCCCGCACCGGTGCCGTCAAAAATGTTCACGGTCAACGGGTCGTTTTCAGGATCGGTAGCGATGATTTGTCCTACGATGGTGCCATTTGCACTATTCTCTGGAATATTGAAAGTCAGCTCGTCAACTACCGGCGCCTCGTTGAGGTTGTTTACTGAGACGTTCAAAGTACCACTATCCGAGTCTGTGGCATCCTGTACACTGATCATGAGCTCAAAACCAGCCGTCTCTTCAAAATTGAGGGCATCAGAATTGTTGACAATCAAGTTGAAGCCATCAAAGGCAAAAGCATTGCCGGAGTTTCCTGAATCGATGGCCAGTGTAACATCATCGCCATCCTGATCGCTTACCGCAACTGTCCCGACGACTGTGCCCTGCGCACTATTTTCATCTACTTCAAAATCTTCCAGAGTCAGTACCGGAGGATCGTTGGCATCTTCTATGTTGATCTGAAAGCTTTTTGTAAACTCTGCACCTGAGGCATCGCTGACGCGGATATTGATCCTGTATTGATTGGTGATTTCAAAATCTGGTAATTCTTTGAGAGATAATTGATCATCAGAAATGGTGAATGCATCGTTGTCCCGGTCATTGCTGCCATTCCCTATTGCCAGACTGAATGTAGGTGTTCTGTTGTCATTGGCATCAACCGAAGTAAGCGTACCTACTACTGTAGTTCCTGTGTTTTCTATCACTACGTTATTGCTGAGCAGGATGTCTGTAGGTGCCTCGTTTGGCAGGGCAAATCGAAATAGATCGGCGTAGTAGATGGTGGTGAAGAAACCCGATCGGCCAAAGCCAAAATATGCTTCATTCTCTGTTACAAATGCCAGCGCCTCACTTCGGGTGGGCCCCAGTTCATCAGTCCCCAATCCAAATACATCACCCAGGTTTTCGATCTGATTGGTGACTGGGTCGTATCGGGTGATTTGATCCTGATTGCCATAAGCAATATAGGCCTGCCCGAAAAGTGTAAATGCTGTTGCAGAAGTGAAGTTGAGATTGATATCAGCAAAAACAGTTTCTGTCCAGGTGCCTGTCGCCGGATCGTATTCCTGTACATCGCTCAGTTGTTCGGTGAAGCCGTCAAACAGTACGCCGGTTGCAACATAAGCCTTCCCTGCGATGGCAAAAGCGACTGCCTGTTGTCTCTTGCTTCCAGAAAAACCAGGAACTTCTGTCCAACTGTTGGTGGCAGGAGAATATTTCCAAAAGTCAGCCAATTCGTCTGTTTCTCCTCTTCCCGTACCTACATAACCTTCTCCGTCCAATACAAAAGCAACTGCTGAACGCCTTGCAACCGGGATGCTAGCAATTGCTGTCCACTCGTTATTAGTAGGGTCGTAGCGGTAAAAGTCAGACAGGTAGTTGTCGTCTTTGTCCAGACCGGTACCTACATAGCCGAATCCATCGATTTCAAAGGCCACTGCACTTTCCCTTGCAACTCCCGGGAATTGGGCGATGGGTGTCAAGACTTGCGATTGTAGATTGATGTTGAAAAAGTCCCCAAAGGTGGTGTCCTGTCCAGCACCCAATCCGAAATAGTGTTGATCGCCCAGGGTAAAGTTGACGGCTGCACTTCTTGCTATTCCCGCAGGGAAACTAGAAAAGGAGCGTTTATCGGAAAACTCAGAGGCAACCGATCGATTGATTGTTCTGATGGAATAATTGTAGACAATCCCCTGCTCTATCGCTGTGTCCTCATAGCTGGTCTCGTCGCTGCTGAGTAAAATGCGGACATCCGCTGCTCCTTCCTGCTCGCGGAGGATTTCGTAGTTAGAAAAGACTCTTGGAACCGGACTCCAGGATAGCCTCGCCGTAGTGGAATTGACGTTGGTAATCATAATTTCTGATGGAGGGATCAAATCCAGCACGGGAGTAAAGACAATATTGGAAAATACCGAGTTTTGATCAGCTCCCTTTGCTCTTACTTTGTATAGAAACCTATTGGCCTCATCAACATTGTCATCAGTGAAACTTGTACTGTTTGCATCCAACGTTTCGTATAACGAAAACGCTGCATTATTTAAGCGGTCAAATAAAGGAATTGAGGCTCTGTGAATCTCATAACCCGTTTCATTGGCTGCATTATCTTTCCATGAGAGCGTAATTTGCTCTCCGCTTTCAACTTGTAGCTCCGACGGTGGATTCAGGAAATCAACTGTTGTTTTGAGTAGCCCATAGACTGGTTGCCCATCCACAGTATAGAAAGACCCCGAAACGTACAGGAAGTCGTCTGTTTCCAGGAACCTTCGAACGATGCCATTTTCGATATTCCAATGAAAGCTATCTTCCTGAATGCCGTCTGCGTTGAAGCGTATAATACGTCTCGGATCATTGAAAAGGAAATCGTTGGCGCCTAGGTATTGATTGCCTAGTTGGATGTAATCGCTGCTGTAAGAAAACCCCTCTGGTCCAAACGAGAAGTCTTTGGTGCCATCTAACAGGTATTTTTCAAGACTGGTGGAGGATTCTACCAATAGTGTATCTTCGGCGGCCAGGGAAATCTCTCTGATACGCGGTAGCACGTTGTTACCTGAATTGAACTGATCAGTAGCCTCTCCAATGGCCGTAGCGATGGTGATATGCCCATCTTCGTTTGGATCATGTCCGCCTACTACAAACTGACCGTCCGCCAAAGGGAGAATGCTCCAGATTCTGGATTGAAATTCATCGTTGGGGTTGAATGATTCGTCCAGCGTGCCGTCTGAGTTCAATCTTGCAAAATTGTTTTTTGCGATACTATTGACAGAGGAGAAGGCTCCCCCTATGATCACTTTACCATCGTCTTGCAGGAATAGGTCATAGACACCATCACTGCTAAAAGAACGTGTAAGTCTTGTGTCAAACGTTTCATCCAGAGAACCGTCAGCGTTGACTCTTACGATGCCTGCTACAAACTTGTCGTGATAGGAAGAGAAACTACCTCCAAGTATGATCTTACCGTCGGGCTGTTCTACAATACGCAGGATTTCAGCATTTGAATATTCCGAGCCTGAAGTAAAATCAGCATCAAGTGATCCATCGGCTTTAATTTTGGCAATTCCCTGTTGTAATGTGCCGTCCACACTCACCATATTTCCTGCGATCAAAAGGCTGTTGTCACTCAGTAAAGCCATGGTGTTGATAGAGGCAGGACCACCTAAGTTAGCATTGAGATCAGCAGATAAGTTGCCGTCGATATCAATGACTGCCAGTCCCTGGATGTTATCGTCATTGTATCTGCTGAATTGCCCACCAATCAACACCTGGTCACCCATTAGTTGAATGGTCGTGATTTCCGACTGAAACCGTTCATTTTGGAAGCCATCCACAAAAGTGTCATCTCTGGAACCGTCACTGTTGATTTTGAAAAGTGATACAGCCGGATTACTAAAACGGCCACCCAACAGGATCTGACCATTAGCTAATAACCTAATGGCATTGACAGGGTTGCTATTGAATAGGAAGCTGGAAGTAAAGCTCTGGTCCAGGTCGCCATCGGCTGTAAGCCTCGCTACTCTTTTGGATTCCACACCATTTACTTCATCGAAAAAGCCACCGATGATGATATTGCCATCAGGCTGTATGGCAATGGCATTGACAATCCCGTCTGCACCAGCACCAGTACCGAATTCTTCGTCCAATGATCCATCTGCGTTGAGACGTGCGAAGCTTTCTTTTCTCACGTCATTGATCGTTTGGAACTGCCCGCCAATGACGATTTTTCCATCCGTTTGTAAAGCCATGCTGGGGATGACTGCCGCGGAACTGAAGCCATCATTGCTCATGGTTGGGGAGGTGAAACTTGTATCGAAGGAGCCGTCTGTGTTGAGTCTGTCAATGTAAAAGACTCCACGTATCAGGATTTTACCATCAGGTTGTACGAGCACGTTGGTGACGTTATTGAATCGACCTTTCTCGGTGTAGCTAAACGTCTCGTCAATGGAGCCATCCTCGTTGAGTCTGATGATGTCGTCTACTGCTGTATCGTTGTATTGTTCAAAAAAACCGGCAACTAAGATTTTGCCATCTGCTTGTTGAACAATGGTACTGGCAGGGAAAGTGGTGCCAGTGCCTGAACTGAAGGTTTCGTCCCAGGTCCCATCAGCATTGATCCTGATAAGGTTTGAAACCCGTTGCCCATCGGCTTCTATGAAGTTGCCTGCAAGCAGAATTTTGCCATCAGCTTGCACTCCGGTAGCTGATACCGTGAATTCTCCCAGGACTTTTGGAAGAAATGACGTGTCAAATTGCTGCGCGGAGGCTGTTTGATAATTGAAGAAAAGGGCTGCTAAAAAAAGTAAAAGGAATTTGCTTGTCTCGCTGACAAGTAGTTTGGTAGATAATTTCATTCTTAGTTTTTTGAAAACTTGAAGTTGTATTGCTAGTATTTTGTAACTGCGAAGATAGAGGGTAGTTTTTTTATAAAAGAGCTTATTTTTAAAACCAGCAGGTGGAGGTGGTACAGAACATGCTGTACCAGCCAGTCAACGAAGAAAGGACTAGTGAAAATTGATTCCTACTTTATCCCCAACTTCTTCATTTTCGAATACAGCGTATTGGGGTTTAATTTCAGTATTTCTGACGCACTGTTGGGGCCGCTGATTTTGTAGTTGGACTTCATGAGCACCTCCTGAATATGTTGTTTCTCGATCTCTTCCAGCGAAGGGGTGTTGGTAGCGAAAGCATCTTTCTTATTTTGCAGGGGAATCAGGTCAAGAGAGAGGTGTTTGCCATCCAAGAGAATCAGCGCACGCTCTACCACATTTTCCAGCTCACGGATGTTGCCGGGCCATTGATATTGCATGATCTGCTTCATCGATCGTTTGTTGAAAGTGGGTAGGTCGGGAGTGTTTTCCTGCAGGTGTTTTGCTACAAAGAATCTGATGAAATCCGCCAGGTCCTCTTTGCGTTCTCTCAAGGGAGGTAAATGAACAGGGAATACGTTGAGGCGATAAAACAGGTCGCGCCGGAAATTGCCCGCAGCTACTTCTTCTTCCAGGTCTTTGTTGGTAGCAGCGATGATCCGCACATCTGTTTTGATGGTTTGATTCCCGCCAATGCGCTCAAATTCTTTTTCCTGTAAGACTTTCAATAGCTTCACCTGCTGCTCTAATGGAAGCTCACCAACTTCATCGAGGAAAATGGTGCCACCATTGGCCACTTCAAACTTTCCGATCTTGCGGTCTATTGCTCCTGTAAAGGCTCCTTTTTCGTGCCCAAACAGCTCGCTTTCAATCAACTCTTTGGGCAATGCAGCACAGTTTACTTTCACTATCGCACGGCCACTGCGATCGCTCATCTCGTGAATGGTTTCGGCAAAAACGCCTTTACCCGTGCCTGTTTCTCCGGTGAGTAAAACAGTAGACCGGGTTTTAGCTACTTTGCTGACCAATTTGATAATCCCTTTGACAGCTTTGGATTGTGTCTTGATGCTGGTGTAGATATTAGATCTGCTCACCTCACCACGGAGATAGGAGTTTTCCAGCGAAAGCATGCTCTTCAGGGAGATGTTCTCCTCCAACACCATTTTGAGCTTTCTCTCTGCTTTAATCCTTTCCAGTTCTGCAGCGCAGCGGGCTGCGAAGATTTTTAAAACGTCAATTTTGAGCTTGGAGAAGTCAAAGTGTGTTTTGTCCAGCACAGCGATGTGTCCCAGTACTTCATTTTGTGCATCGAGGATTGGCACACCAACGTAGGTTTCAATTCCTTCTTCGGCTGGGTAGATTTGCTGTACTTCATGGGGGACATAGAGTGCGTCTTTCTCCGTCATGATGATGTGGCAGGGTGTGCCTGTCGTATCATACTCTATGTTTTCTTTGATGAGCTGGTCTTTGACATAGGCAATCGTCTTTAGCCTTGTCTTTTCATCGTTGATACACTCTGTAACGATGGCATATCGTACGTCGATGGCCTTGATGATGCACATGACCAGGTTTTCGAAAAAGCAAATTCCTGTATGACCGGCGGTGCCTTCTGCAAGGGTCTGTAACAAATGCTGTCCATCGGAAGCGAGGTGCTGTTTCATAGGATTTGAGTCACGATATATCAAGAATTTCTTTAAATATCGTGATTAAGTGCTGGCTATCCAAATTTGTAAGTCTATTTAATAAATTGATAAACAGGGTGTTAGTGATCGGCATCGCTTGCTGGCACACTTGTTGGATGAATAAAAGGCAACCAAAACACAGTCAATGAAGCTATCCTATTTATTCGTTATTTGTTATTTGGTCTGTGTCAATGCATTGGCACAGACCGAATCTCAACGAGCAGCTACTTTCAATCTCAATAAAAAGGTGGCGATTCAGGGTTATGATCCTGTTGCCTATCAAACAGGGCAGGAAGCTCAAAAAGGAAAGAAGTCTATCGCAGCGACTCATCAGGGAATAACCTATTACTTTGCTGCGGAATCCAATAAGCAGTTGTTTCTCGGGAATCCCGCAAAGTATGAGCCTGTGTACGGTGGATGGTGCGCTTACGCCATGGGCAAGACCGGAGACAAAGTGAAAGTGGATCCAGAAACGTTTAAGGTCATCGACGGTCAGTTGTACTTGTTCTATAACTTCTTTTTCAACAACACATTGGAAGACTGGAATGAAGACGAAACTGCACTCAAAAAGCAGGCCGACCAAAACTGGGGACAACTGCTGTCAAAATCCTAGTTGATTTTTTGAGTTTCTCTCAAGTCCTCTTCAAAATAAATACGCTCGAATGATCATTCAATGTTGTCAGGAAGACCTGATAGAATTGCGTCAGTTGGTAGACCTTATCTCAGTGGATACGTACTGCTTTAAAGCTCCTTTATTGGCGAACGCTACCATTGGGCAGCATGTACGGCATGTATTGGAGTTCTACGACTGTGTGCTCAATGACGCTGGAGAGACTGTTGTTAACTATGACCGTAGAATGAGAGCTATTGCGTTAGAAACTGACCCCATTGCTGCCAGTGTGAAGATCAGTGGATTGATTGAACAGTTGGGTGAGGGCGTCATAGACCGCCAGGTATTTTTGTCATCAGACTTCTTCATCAAAGGTAGTGCTTCGAAGTTGTTTGCGTCCAGTGTATATCGAGAACTTGCCTATTGCCTGGAACACAGCATACATCACAAGGCATTGATTAAAGTAGGTTTGTTGGCACATGGAAAGGCACACTTGATATCGCCCGATTTTGGTGTGGCGCCGGCTACAATTCGCAATCGGATACAATCCCCTGGATCAAGTGTGTCGCTGGAATGACAGTAGGAGGCTAAGGCTTCGTTTGTGAATGGATGAATGAAACCGTATTTTTAGTAACACTTTTTTGTTGCTAACATTTTTCTCACTTCAAATCAAATCATTACATGCCTAAAGTTTGGAAGAAAGTACTCAAAGATCCCGATTTACTGAAAGATGAGCGAGTGATGACGGTAACAGCCGGTCATAAAAGCTTTTGTCTCACGCACCACGAAGGAAAATTTGGATGTCTTGATAACAAATGCCCGCATCAGGGCGGTCCGCTGGGTGAAGGATCTATTGAGAACGGATTGTTACGCTGCCCATGGCATGGCTGGGACTATGATCCCATCTCAGGAAAAGCACCGGGTTTTGACGACGGCGTTGAGACCTTTCCCATCGAAATCAGAGAAGATGGCGTTTATGTGTTATTGGAGGAGGAGGAACCACAGCCAAGGACCGTTTCCGATGTCATGATAGAGACCATGGTCAATGGAGGGGTAACACACGTCTTTGGGATGGTAGGGCACTCCAACCTGGGCGTGGCAGATGCCATGAGAAAGCAGGAAGAGGCTGGGAAACTGAAGTTCATCGGTATCCGCCACGAGGGAGCTGCTGCCTTTGCTGCATCTGCTTATGGTAAGATCACTGGCAAACCTGCTGCCTGCTTTGGCATTGCAGGCCCTGGAGCTACCAATATGTACACAGGTATGTGGGATGCAAAAAATGACCGGGCGCCGCTATTGGCATTGTCGGGGCAGGTGCAGACGCAGGTCGTCGGTACAGGAGCATTTCAGGAAGTAGACCTGGTGCAGGCCTTCAATTCGGTAGCGTCGTTCAATCACCGGGTACAGTCGGACAGTAAGCATGCGGAACTGATGAACCTGGCACTGAAACATGCGATGGTAAACAGGGATGTGTCTCATTTGACCTTTCCGGATGATGTTCAAATCAAGGAGGCAGCCGAAGTACCTGCAGCTACGCTGGATCACCGCATTGCAGACTATCAAATAGTACCGCCTGCCGCAGTGGTAGCGCAGGCGATGACGCAGATAACAGCTTCTAAAAAGCCAACGATCATCGTTGGTCACGGTGCCAGATTTGAAATGGAGCAGATTACTGCGTTGGCAGAACTATTGAACGCCCCCATCCTCACCACTTTCAAAGGCAAAGGGCTTATATCTGACCATCATCCGCTGGGTTGTGGGGTATTGGGCAGGAGTGGGACTCCCATTGCTTCCTACATGATGAATGAAGCCGATCTATTGATCGTATTTGGCGCTTCATTTTCAAACCACACGGGTATCACCCCTAAGATTCCAACCATACAAGTTGATTTTGATCGTTTGGCGCTGGCAAAATTCCACGCCATAGAAGTACCCGTATGGGGAGAGCTGGGGGTAACGGCAAAGCTACTGGCAGACCAGCTCAAGCAGGGTGATCGCGATTTTGAAGACCGCAAGCCGCTGGTTGCGGAACGCTGGGAAATCTGGAGGAAAGAAAAGCAGGTACGATTACGGGAGAGCTTTGAGAATGGGATTAGCTCTGTGGCGGTTTTTGAGGCGATGAATAAATATGTGCCTGCTGATGCGGCGATCGCGGTAGACGTGGGAAACAACACTTACAGTTTTGGAAGGTACTTTGAATGTCAGCAGCAATCGGTGGTGATGTCGGGTTATCTGGGGTCCATCGGGTTTGGCTATCCTGCGGCCATCGGTTTATGGGCGGCGCTGGGTGATAGCAGGCCTATCTTCTGCGTAACAGGGGACGGGGGCTTTGGGCAGTATCCGATGGAAGTGACGACTGCGGTGAAATATGGCATGCCGATTAAGCATATTCTGCTCAACAACAATGAGCTTGGGAAGATCTCCAAGGAGCAGCGGGCAGTGGAGTATGATGTATGGCAGACGAGTTTGCAGAATCCCCACTTTGCTGAGTTTGTGACCAGTTGCGGGGGACTAGGCATCCGCGTGGAAAAAATAGAAGACCTTGAACCTGCATTTGAAACCATGCTGGCACATGAGGGACCCGTGACGGTTGAAATTATGACAGACGCATTATTGATTTGACCTGCTTATGTTTCAGTCTTTTATCATCTTACTGAGTCTGGCAGCGCTCCTGAGCTATGTCAATTATAAGTTTTTAAAACTCCCAAGTACCATAGGGATGACGCTCCTGGCTATCCTGATGGCCATTCCCTTGGCGATGTTGGAGTTTTTCAATGAGGTTTTATTTCACAAGGTCTGTAGTCTGGTGACTACGCTGGACTTTAAGACATTGCTTTTCGATGTCATGCTGAGCATGCTCCTCTTTGCAGGAGCGCTCAACTTGCATGTCAGCGATTTGTCAAAAGAACGAAAGAGTATCTTGTCTTTTGCTACTTTGGGTGTACTGCTCTCTACGGTATTGATCGGAGGTCTGATTTATGGGATAACATCTTTGTTGGGTGTGGGTTTACCGCTGGGCTATGCGCTGATTTTTGGGGCACTCATTTCGCCTACTGATCCAATTGCCGCACTGGCCATATTGAAGGAAATGGGTGTCAAAAAAGCGCTGGAAAGTAAAATTGCAGGAGAGTCGTTATTCAACGATGGAGTGGGCGTAGTGGTCTTTGTATCACTGCTGCACATCTTCGCTTCCGGAGGAGAAGAGGTTGGTTTTCTGGAGATAGTGACCATTTTCGCAGAAGAGGCGCTGGGAGGTACGGTGGTAGGTGTTTTGCTTGGACTTTTGGGTTTTCAGCTACTTAAGTCTGCTGCTGATGAACCCAAGTTGGACATCATGCTCACACTGGTGATTGCGTTGGGAGGTTATGCCCTTTGCACGGCACTGGGGGTGTCGGGGCCGCTGGCGATGGTATTCGCTGCCCTCATTATTGGTGAAAAATTAAGATCGGGGCAGGGATTTTCCCCGGAAGGCAAGAAAGAGTTGCACATTTTCTGGGAGGTACTGGATGAGATTCTCAATGCGGTACTATTTGTCCTGATAGGGCTGGAAGTATTGGTGCTTTCCTTTGAGTGGGATTTTCTATTGATCAGCGTGCTGGCCATAGTAGTGGTGCTTCTGGCACGCTACCTGTCTGTTTGGATCTTGACTAAGGCTTTTCCAGATCCCGACGAATCTTCACCTGGGGCTATTGTAAAGATTCTGACATGGGGTGGGCTGCGCGGCGCCATATCCGTAGCATTAGCGCTCTCATTGGAGCCATCGCCTCATCGCGAGTTCATTCTTTTCATCACCTACGTGGTAGTGGTTTTTTCTATTTTGGTTCAAGGACTGACTATCAAAAAAGTAGCTCAAACTTTAAAGCTGACCACATGAAGCAAATTGTGATCATATTGATACTCCTGCCATTGGGGCTGATGGCGCAAAAAGAAAACAGCGGTGTTGCTCCGGGTGCTAGTGTCGCCTATGCGGAGGAGGTGGGGATCAACTTACGATTTCACTATTTCCCGAATCACCAGGTGTGCTTTGGGATAGAGACGAATATTTTCCCCCAGTCGGGGGAGCGTTTTTCCAATAACCAGGAGATTACGCTCAACGGGCACTATATCTTCCCTTTTAGTGAGCATTGGGGAGTTTATCCCATTGGGGGAATTGGCTGGAAAAAACATGAAGAGGAATCCGGCTTCAGGGCACTGACGGGGTTGGGATTGCATGGCACTTTTGAGCATGTACAACCCTATGTAGAATATATTTATGGAAGTGGTTTTCAGTCGGAGGGGATTTTGCTGGTGGGGACTTTCATTACGATCCAGTTTGGGAAGCATGGGGAGTGAATGGGGTCTTTAGTAGGGACCTGCCTTCCGCAGGCAGGCACAAAAGATGGTCGGGAAATTGTTCATGCAGTGTGACAACATTATGTGAACGGGAAATCGAGTTTGTGGCGCGGGCCAGGGATAGGAGCGGCAGACCCCGGTTCGGAGACCGGGGCGTGAGCGGATAGCCCGGTGCGACGATAGGAGCAGGCCCCCAACGAATAAGGAAATAAATGAATTGATCAATATTGATAATCGATAAAGTGAGTTTTTATGTCTGAACAGTTAAATGAGAAAATCGCACATCATTGTGCCAATCCGCCTGCAAAGTACACTGATCTGAAGGCGCTATTCCTGAATTGTACGCTGAACCGTACGCCGGTTTTGTCGCATACGGAAGGCCTGATCAAGGTGGCCGAACGGATTTTTAATTCACAGGGAGTGGAGACCAAAATCATCCGACCGGTGGACTATGTGATTCCGGCGGGGCTGGGGCATGACATGTCGCAAACGCCTGAATGGGACCGTGATGACTGGCCACAAATACAGAAAGAGATTGATGCGGCTGACATTGTGATCATAGGGACTTCTGTGTGGCTGGGGGAGAAGTCTTCTGTCTGTAACCGCACGCTGGAGCGAATGTATGGTTATACCCACTCATTCAATGAGAAAGGACAATATCGAGATTATGGCAAAGTAGGGGCTACTCTCATCACCGGAAATGAGGATGGTGTGAAACACTGTGCGATGAACATCCTGTTTTCACTGTCGCACATCGGCTACACGGTGCCTCCACAAGCTGATGCCGGCTGGATGGGCGAGGCCGGGCCGGGTCCTTCCTACATGGATGAGGGTTCTGGTGGGCCGGAGAATGATTTTACCAACAGGAATACTACTTTCCTTGTGTGGAATTGCCTGCACCTGGCCAGGATGCTGAAGGATGCGGGAGGGGTGCCAGCCTATGGCAACCTGCCCGATGAATGGGAAGCTGGTTGCCAGGCGGGATTTGCCAGCCCTGAACATAAGAGATAGAGTTGAAGTAAGCCGTTTGTGTTCCTGCCTGTTCAGCGGGTAGGCACAAGCGGCACTTCTTTAGCGTTTGAAAGAGGCCATCGTTTGTGTCCTCACAAACGATAAGCACAGGCATCAAATAATTATCAAATTATGGAACCAATTTTAACTGACATATTGCTGAGCACGATGGCATTCTACCTGTTGTTTGGGGTGCTTTTCAGCGTTTATTTTTATGCCAAAGCAGGTATCAGGATCGATGAAGGGGTCAAGGATACACCGTGGCACTTTAAGCTGATCATCTTTCCGGGTGTGGTGCTTTTCTGGGTTGTTTTACTGAGAAAATTTCTTAAAAGTAATGACTAGATCGTTGAGAAAAAGACACTTGATCATGTGGTTGGTGATCACGGTGTTACTGACTGGACTGTTGATTTATTCACGGCTGCATATCCCTGTTTTTCATGGTGATCAGGCGCAAATCAATCGGGCGAAATGAGTGTTTCCTATACTTCCATACTGTGGAATAAGAACAAGAAGCAGTATGACATCGCCATTGTGATTTTGATAGCGGTGTTCATGGCCACTTTTACATTGCTCAATGTCACCTTGCATCCCGAGATCACATTTGAGACTAACCTGATTCGTTCCTTTGGTTGGCTGGCGATCTTGCTGTTGCATGTGATATTGATCATAGGTCCACTGGCGAGGTTGAATCCAAAATTCAACATTGTCTTGTACAACCGCCGGCATCTGGGGGTGACCATGTCGCTGATAGGGTTGGTACACGGGGCTTTTAGTATCATGCAGTTTCACGGTCTGGGAAACATGAATGCTTTTCGCTCGCTGTTTCTGTCCAACATGCGCTATGATTCGCTGATGTATTTTCCTTTTCAGACACTCGGATTCTTCGGGCTCATCATTTTGGTGCTGATGGCAGCTTCCAGTCATGATTTTTGGTTGAAGAACCTGGGTTGTAAGACCTGGAAAGCATTGCATATGCTCGTCTACGTGGCCTACGCCTTGCTGGTGATGCACATTGTGCTGGGAGGGCTGCAGAATGAAACCAGTCCGGTCATATTTGGTATTGTCCTGTTGGGTTTTTTAATGATTGCAGGTCTGCACATCGTTGCCGGACTCAAAGAAGTGTCGACAGATAGGCCTGTTAAGGAATCTGACGAATTCTTCATTCCTGTTTGTACAGTAGATGAAATCAGTGACAACAGGGCAAAGATCTTTACGGTGGGCGATGAGCGGGTGGCCATTTATAAATATGATGGTAAGTTATCTGCGATTAACAACGTCTGTCGCCATCAGGGAGGACCGCTTGGCGAAGGCAAGGTCATTGATGGATGTGTGACTTGTCCGTGGCATGGATACCAGTACCTGCCGGGTAATGGCCAGTCGCCGCCACCATTTACTGAAAAAGTTGAAACTTACTATCTCAAGCTTGAAGGAAATCAGGTATTGATCAATCCAAAACCCAACGAGCCGGGAACGGCTGTAGACCCTGTAGAATATGAATGACGATTTTTATGTAGGATGGAGTAGTGAGGCTCCCAAGGGATATAACCGTAAAGCAATGCTGTTTTTTGCGGTTGCATTACTGTCATTGGTAGTGATTGCCATAGTGTATGTGCGCAGTGAAAAAGGCTTTGTTGACAGCCTGTACGAGTTTGGTACCTTGCAGGAAGTGAGTGGCGAGCTAGTGGAACACCCAGCCTGGGGGATCAAAACAAGTCAGTTTGGGGAAGAAAAGACGGTTTTGTTGGTGGGGTTTGGCAAGGCAGGTGCCGGGGAGACATTGAAAAGCATTGTGAATAAGAATAATTTAATGTTTGGGCAGCAGGTGACGCTTAGAGGACAGGTTTTTCACTTTCAGGACAAATATGGAATGGAGTTGACAGCCATGGAAGAAAGCTTTGTTTCGGCAGAAAACCGCGACGTGACTGCAAGGAATATAAAGGACCTCGGTAGGTTGACATTGGAAGGGGAGATTGTAGACCCTAAATGTTTCTTTGGGGTGATGGACCCTGCTACCAAAGCGGTACATCGCAGCTGTGCGGTACGATGTATCTCAGGAGGGATTCCTCCGGTGCTGGCCATCAGAGAAAACGGTGTATTTGTAGACTACTACATCCTGAATAGTAAAATTGAAGACCTGTCCAAAGAGATTCTACCGATGGTTGGAGTTCCGGTCACGCTGAGTGGTCGTGTGACGCAGTATGATGACTGGAAAGCATTGGAAGTTTCACCAGCTGATATTCAGCTTGTTGCCCAGTCGAATGAGGAGCCGGGGTTGACGGCGGGGATTGCCATGTGTGGGAGGTAGGTGAGCGAAGGTTGTACAGGCATAGTAGCTGGTTGTGTCGCCACAACCAGCATCAAACTCCTAGATTAGCAGCCTTTCCTCTTAGTGCTTCGCTTCGGCTGCTCCGTAGGGATACTCATCTGGAAGCTGAATAAATTATCCCTGTCAAACCTCTTTTTGGCTTTGATTAGCCGGTCAAGGTTGTCTCCGTAGTAGAATTGGAGTAAGTCATACCTTCCTTGTGCCGTCGTTGGATCAGCTACGAGTGCTTTGTCCACAAAATTGATGAAAGCTCCTTCAAGTAGCGCAGATTCTTCCAGTTGCTTCCGGAAGTCATCGATCCATCTGACATATTCTGCCGATCGGGGAGCGTCGTTGTCCAACTTGCCGGAGTTGTTCCACCAGCATTGTAGTTGTAGCAGGTAGGGCTTGTCCCGGAAGGCAAAACAACTGTCTTTTTTCAGTGTTTTATCGGCCATTCTTCCTCCCAGGCAATGCCATACCATGTACTTTCTTACATCAGGGAAGAATTTTGATTGGTTGAGCTGGTCATAGATGTCATTGATGAGTTGGTCATCGCTGGCTTGGGAAGCCGGGTAGGCGGATGTCACTTTGTGGGGGTGTGGTGCGTCGCAGGTGATGGGTGGCGCTCCGGGCAAGACTGTAAATGGCCTGGAACATTTATCCTGTAGCGTGTTTGTGCTATCCACCAGGCCTGGCACTGTGACTTCTGCGATGTCCATGCCGGTCATGAAATCTGCGAGGTATTGGTTTTCAGCGGCAATGTCAGGGCCTTGAAAGTCGTTGTTGGCTGCCAGGTCGTTTTTACTTAGCTTTTTTGCCGTGAGACCCCGGTTGGGTTTCTTAACATTCTGGCTTAGTTTTCGCTCATTCCAGCTGTTGAAGTAGTTGAGCGAGCCGGTCAATTCGTCTTTCATCAGCGGGACACTTTTTCCGCTTTTATCCTTGTTGACCACCAATGGCAGTATATCCTTGAACCAGTTTTCCAGGATAGGCAGCAGCTCATCAGCTTTACCAAAAAACCTGCCACCTACTCTCGCTACTACCGCAGCATCGCAGGATTGTTTTCCTTTGGGATCTTTTACTACTGAAAGGCTCGCTGTGCAGGAAAGGTCTCTGGTGAGTTTTTTGGCTCTATGCATCTCCACCCAGTTACGGATGGCTGTTTTCACTGTTTCCTCGTCGCTGGTCCATGAAATACTGAAAGTGGTTTGGTATTTTGGCAGGTCAGAAATCTGGAACAGGAAGCGGGTCACAATGCCAAAGTTACCACCACCGCCTCCGCGAATGGCCCAGAGCAGCTCTTGCTTGTCCTTGTCGCTCATGTGTTGATCGGTGGCTGTATTGATAATTTTGCCTTCTGCATTGACTAATTCTACGTGTAGTACACTGTCGCAGGTGAGCCCAAATCTACGGATGTAAGTGCCCCAGCCTCCTCCTTGTGTCAGCCCTCCTACGTTGACCGACTGACAGCCTCCTCCCGGGATGACTTTTCCGTCTTCGGCCAGTTTGTTGTAGACTACTTCCAGCTTCATGCCGGAAGGGATCCATGCTTTGTCCATTTTAGATCGATCTACGTAGTCGATTTTTGCGCCAAACATTCGGGATAAGTCAATGACTAATACGTCACTGGCCGTGCTCATTCCTTCATGCTGATGCCCACCGGAGCGTATGCGAAACGGGACTTTTTCAGTTTTGCAGAATTTGACGCATGCTGAGACATCTTCAGCCGTTTGGCAATAGGCGATTCCTGCAGGCATATGCCCAAACCTGCTGTTAGAGATTTTTCGGGCATAGTGATAATCTACTTCGCCAAAAGTTACCACTTCGAGTGATGGATGCTTTTTTGCGAATGCTTCGATTTTCTTTAAGTTTTTCATTGCTATGTTTAGATTTTGGAGTGTTTATAGAAATTCAAGAGGTGCTTGTTATGTGCGGCGGTGCTGTTCCCCGGCTATCGACAGGTGGTGAATCGCTTGCCTCTGTATGGGATGCGCAATAGTCTTTTTGAGGTACGCTTTGTGATTTTGGAACTGCTGTCGCCAGGTTCTGCCAGTGTGACCTGATCAGGTGTAGATAGTGGCGTAGCCTGTGCTTCGGATGCACCGATGTGCTGGTACCAGGCCAGACCGATTAAGCATATCATTACCATGAAAATGGAGCTTTTGAGCCAAGTGAAGACCGATTTCCTGTTCAGCGGTCGCTGGTGTTTATTGCTATTATTGATTAATCCCTGATCGATCATTTTACTTGTCTTTTTGGTTTCAAATGAGGGGTCATATCCCTTTGATGAAATGAAGGTCCGAAAAAGGCAGTAAGAATTATATTACAAAATATTACAAGGGGTGTCGGAGATGCGTTCCGCTGGTTGAATAGGTGTATGACGAGCGTCTAACCAATTTGAATGGGAATCAATGTGAGGTATGCGGTTGGTTAAGGTATACAGTAGCAAAGGGTCTAAAAAGCAGTAGCCTGCCAAAACAGACTACTACATGTTGTTTTTGCAATGACCTTTTACTTGCCTTTGATCGCTTTCAGCTCTTTTTCCAGTTGTTCGATTCTGGCCTGCTGGGCCTGGTTTTGCTTGTTCTGCTCGATCAGGTAAAGCGTTAGCTCTTCAATTTTCTGAAGGAGTTTGGCATCCATCTCTCCCAGGTTAATGCCATTTTCCAGCACTTCCGGCTCACTTGGAATTTCAGGCAGGTGTCCGTTTTCATTGATATGTGCTTCCACCTCTTCCAATGAACGAAGTTGATAATCGTTCTCAAAAACAAAGTCCGACCATCCGGTGGTCTCCACCCTTATTTCCCTGGCGCCGATAGAGCCTTCTACGGCCAGTTTGTGCGAACCGGTTGTCAAGGTGCCAATTCCCACACCTGCGTTGCTTCCTGGCAGCAGGGCGATTCTACCATCTGTTCTGGCGGAAACGTCCAGCTTCAGTTGTTGCGTGGCACTGTTGGTACTGATGTCAAAAGTCCTCCTGCTGTCGTCATAGTTGGAGTGCATGGTGCCGAAGAATTTGGCGTTATT
>ERZ1740068.453-NODE-453-length-20433-cov-6.844980_pt1 | contig 20433 bp, 15 predicted proteins | sample MGYA00581735_ERZ1740068 | MGnify/ENA primary metagenome ERZ1740068 (study PRJEB43018, sample SAMN04849740) | marine metagenome | isolation source: floating plastic debris | place: Pacific Ocean | collected 2008-08-30 | study: EMG produced TPA metagenomics assembly...
GGAATGTCGAGAATGTCCGCGACCTCTTCCATGGATTTTTCATGATAGTAGATCAGTTCGAGAATAACCCGGTGATCACGCGATAGCTTGGCCATGCACCGTTTGATGGCCGCGCCTTTGTCGAGTTTTTGCGACACCATTTCGGGATCGTCAGCATCATCCTGCAGACTTTCGAGTATCTCATCGGATTTCGAATGAACCGGCTTGCGCTTGCGCACTTCAGAGAGAGCCTTATAACGCGCCATGCCCAGCACCCAACTCGACACCTTGGAGCGTCCTGCAAAGGTATCGGCCTTTTGCCAGACCTCTATAAAGACATCATTGGTGACATCTTCAGCCAGTTGCTTATCGGTGACGAACCGCCGGACAAAGTGAAACACCCGTTTGTGATGACGCTGATAGAGCACACCGATGGCCTGCCGATCGCCACTGGCAACCTTTTGAAGCTGCAGCAGGTCGTCCTCGTCTGACATCCACACACTCACCCCTATCCTTGCAACAACCTTAGCCAAATACGCATGAGAGAGCAAAACCGGCACGCGCAGAACGGGTCCCAGAAGGTCAGAAAACACGGCCATGATTGCGAGGGGATCACACTTCCAGCCCCCGACAGGCATCGGCGCGTCATGGGTCGCCATACCGAAAAGCACAGCGTGCTCACCGGTGGCGCAGTGGAAACTCGACATAAGCATCGGGGTCATCCTTTCACTTAAATTGATGTTTCAACGGTTGCGATTGGACTGACCGATGGGGTCATCCGGTAGCGTCGGTTTCTGCGCGTCCACGCGTTGGCGCCAAGCCACGTAGCGTATCGCCGGGGTCGAGCTCAGGCTCTGACGTGCTTTTGGATTGTAAAGCGCTGCCTGTTCGTTCGTCGCGATCTTGGCTTTCGCGCCACCCTTGCCGCCACCGTCGCCGCCTTCACCGGCTATGGCTGGGCTGAGGGAAAGGCCTGTTACAACGACCTCTGAGGTCAGTGCAGACAGGACGGTTTTGCTGAGAGCGGGGCCAAACATTGTTGATCTCCGAAAGGTGTCGCCGGTGGGCGAGGCTGAGTTACGGTATTGGGTTGTTTGGGCCGGGCAAAAGGTTCAATGAAACTTCGAAAAAAATTTCAGAGATTATGTGGGCTCATCGATCGAGGCCTTTTTCGACTAGGCCACATGAGAAGTGATTCCGGCTATCATATTGATAAATATAATTAAAATTGACTTCAACATGAGGTCGGATCTGACGATGAGCTCGTTGCGTATCGCGGGCTACCGCCGCATCTGGAAGTGTCATACAAAGCTGCGGCGCATCGCTCCGAATTGGCTGCGCTCGCGGGTCATGCTCTTGCCGCAGCTTGCAGCCCACCAGGTCGCTTTATGCGTTGAGGGCGCTTGTCGGCGATTGTCCGCCAATCTGGGCGGCTTGTTTATGAGCATGCAAGACACTTTACCTCCCCCGAATGCGCCGCAACCAAGTCTCACAAAAGATCACGCCGCCCCAGGGAGGAGGACGGCGTGATGAAGAGCTGGTTCACTTTGGTGGCCCATGGGCCCGCGCTGTTACCGGCCGCGGATCGTCGTGTCGACGCCATTTGGATTGTGCATCGTGATGAAAGCCTTGCTGCTGTCGATCTGCTTGGTTTCGACCACTTTGCCATTCCGGGTCGTCACGACATCACGGGTTGGCACGCCGTTCTGACCGGTAGACGTGATTGTTTCACCATTTCTGTGCGTGCTGGAGGCCCAGATCTTCTTGCTTTTCTTGCGCTTGCCAAAGACGATACGGACGTTGCCGCTTTCATCGGTCATGGAGATAAAGGGCACGCGGCTGTTGCGAACCTTACGCACATCAACCAGATTTCCGTCCTGGGTCGTCACGACTGTGCGCGTCTTTGACCCTTTCTTTGCGTAAGATGTGACCGTCTTGCCGCTCTTGTAAGTGCTGGAGGCCCAGTCCGCTTTGCTCTTTTTAAGGCCAGCGCGGTCGTTGCCACCGCCACCTCCGCCAGCCATGGCGGGGTTGAGGGAAAGGCCAGTTGCAACGATGGCAGCGGCCAGAGTGGACAGGATTGTTTTGTTGAAAGTTGCGTTGAACATTTTGATCTCCGTAAGGTTTAGCCTGTTGGCTTGTTTGCGTTACGGTGATGGGTGTTCTGGGCACTCCGAAAGGTTCAAAGAAAAACGCAAAAAATCACAGAAATATCTCAAGGCACTGAAATAAAACATTTTTAAGTTATCAATTTCTAGATCAATGGCCAAATTGGCCGGGCAACTGAGCGCCTCGCGAACCGATATCCCGGCCAAATCCTCCGCCAGCGCTCACCTTACTTTGACATCTTCTGCAGCTCGTCCAGCGTCACCACGCCGTCACTGTCCGCATCAACCCGTTTAAACGCGCGCGCGTGCAGTCCGCGAGAGCTCACCCGTGCCGCATTGCCCAGTCCGTCAGCCGCATTGAGATCGATGAAGTTGGTAAACTCGGCCAGGACCAGTTGGCCATCGCCATCAGCGTCCGCTTGTTTGTAATTTTCTGCGGCAAGCGCCTGGTTTTGGGCGAGGGCGTAAGACGGAACTGTGACAGCAATGCTGATGCAGGCAGCAGTGAGAAGAGGGTAAATGCGAGGCATGGGTGACTCCGTTTGATTGAATTGAACGATGGTTGAGCGTGCAAAACGCGCGATGTGACCTTTGAACGTGTCACGCCTCAAGTTCCGTCGAAGATGTCTGCGCGCCTCTCATCCGCCCCCCCTGCAGAACAGACTGAGGGTCTGCGCTTGGCGCGAAGTTCAAACCAGCAGAACCTGCTTTTCACCTCCATTTTTCCATTGCATAGTTTGGCCAATGGCGCTCTTCCGCCACAACACAGGGAGGATGAAATGACATCCATGAAGTTCTTGTCCGGTGTCGTCGCAGCACTGGCCATCGCGGCAACATCGGCCACCGCCGAAACCCGCGTGACCTACAAATCCGCGAAATCCACATCATCTTATTATCAAATGGCGGTTCAGATCGCCGAGGCAATGAAATCAAGCTCAGACATCGTCGTGACGGTCGAGGAAAGCCAAGGCTCCGTGCAAAACGTGATGGAGGTCAAGGCGCGCGGATCCGATTACGTCTTCACCACCCCGCCTGCGCTGGTGCGGCTGGCACAGGGCGGCAAAGCCATGTTCGAGGGCAAAAGCGACCCATCTTTTGCCGATATCCGTGCCCTCTTTCCGATCCCGTCGCTGACCATGCATTTCGTGGCCCGGGCCGATGCCGGGATCTCCAGCTTCGCCGATCTGGAAGGCAAGACAGTGCTTCTTGGCAAGGGCTCCTTTGGTGCCCGCGAGGGCGAGAAATACCTCAAGCTCTTTGGTCTCGAAGGCAAGGTCAACCTGGCCGAGGTTGAGCTTTCCAACGCCGTGCCCGCGCTCAAGAACGGCCAGATCGATGCCTTTGTCACCGCAGGCTCCTACCCCGCGCCCAACGTGATCGAAGCAGCCGCCTCGACCGGCGTGACCGTGCTGAGCCTCAGCGAAGATCAGATCGCCGAGACCACGCGCGCGCGCCTGGTGCTCCCCGCAGGCACCAATGCCGGACAGGACAGCGATATCATCAAAACCTCGCTGCCAGTGGTGGCCTACTCCACCACCAAAATGGACGACGAGACAGCTTATCAACTGACCAAGACCTACTGGGAAGGCAAAGCCACCATGGGTGAGGCCGCGCCTTGGTGGAACGGCGTCGATGAAGGGCTGATGGGCAACATCGAAGGCAAAATTCACCCCGGCGCCATCCGCTACTACAAAGAAGCGGGCATGGCTCTGACCGACGCGCAGATGTAACGCCCACCCCAAGACACGAAGGCCGGGCCCCACCGCCCGGCCTTTTTCATGAGACGCGAAAATGCTCGAAGATGACGCGCCCATCCGCTGGAAACCGGTCTGGTTGCTTTTGGCCGCCCTCGTGGTGGCCTATCACATCGGGCTGATATTCTGGGGCCTCGTGCCAAACCTCGTCTCACGGCCGTTGCACATGGCCCTCGTCCTGCCCTGGATCTTCGTCTTCGCCGCTCGCAATCGCACGCAACTGACCTCCGGCACCGGGTTTGCCGCGGCGGGCATCGCGGCCTCCGTCTGGATCGCATGGAACCATGACGCGCTTGGCGATCAATACGGGTTTCTGGAAAACGACTTCCAGATCGGCGTGGCGATCACCCTGCTCGTTTGCGTGCTGGAGGCCGCGCGTCGTGCCATCGGCTGGCCCCTGCCCCTCGTTGCCGCGCTGGCGCTGGCCTACGCGCTTTTGGGCCAACACATCCCCGGCGAGTTCGGCCATTCCGGCACCCCGATCAAAAGCTTTCTGGGCACCATGACCATTGCCGAAGGCGGCATCTGGGGCACGCTGACGGCTGTCTCCGTGGGCGTCGTTGCAATCTTCGTGATCTTCGGGGCGGTGCTCAATGCCGGTGAGGCAGGGCAAGGTTTCATGAATGTGGCCTCCGCTGCCGCCGGTCGTCTCACAGGCGGGGCGGCGAAAGTCTCGGTGATCTCGTCGGCGCTTTTCGGATCCATCTCCGGGTCGGCCTCGGCCAATGTGGCCTCCACAGGCGCGGTGACGCTTCCGGCCATGACCAAGCTGGGCTACCCCAAACGTCTTGCCGGTGCGGTTGAGGCTGTGGCCTCCTCCGGTGGTCAGATCATGCCCCCGCTCATGGGCGCGGGTGCCTTCGTGATGGTGGAACTGACCGGTGTGCCCTACACCGGCATCATGGCCGCGGCCGCCCTGCCCGCCTTGCTCTACTTTCTCGCGGTCTGGGTCGGCATCAACGCCTATGCCAGCCACACCGAGCTCAAGGGCATCGACGCCAAGGACCAACCGGGCCTCAAAGATGTGGCAATCACATCCGCTTTCTTCCTGCTGCCCTTTGCAGTGCTTCTTTGGGGCATGTTCGGGCTGGGCGTGACACCGCAATACGCTGCGTGCCTGGCCATCGGCATAGGCGCCGCGCTGCTCTTTATCGACCGCTCTTTGCGAGTGGATCTGGGCGACACATGGGCGCGCTTCGAAAACGCGCTTCTGACCGCCGCCCGTCAGGTTGCGCTCATCGCCTCGATTATCCTCTGCGCCTCGATCATCATCGGCGTGCTATCCATCACCGGGCTGGGCGTCAAAATCACCTCGCTCATCCTGTCCGGCGCCGGGGGCCTGCTCTGGCCCGCCCTTTTGCTCACCGCCCTGGCCTGTTTGATCCTGGGGATGGAGGTGCCCACGACGGCCGCCTACGTGATCTGTGTCTCTGTGGCCGGGCCCGCCCTCATCCAACTTGGTTTGCAGCCGTTGCAAGCGCATCTCTTCGTCTTCTGGTACGCCCTTTTGTCGACCATCACGCCACCGGTCTGTGGCGCTGTGTTCATCGCCTCAGGCATGGTGCGCGAGAACTGGCTGCGCGTGGCCGTCACGGCGATGGCTCTGGGCGTGGGCCTCTATGTGATCCCGCTGGGGATGATCGCCAACCCTGATCTGATCCGCCCGTTTGAGGCCCCAGGCGCGTCGCTCGTTGCGTTCTTGCGCGTGGCCGCGGGCCTAGGGCTGATCTCTTACGGCCTGATTGCTGTGCGATCCGTAGCTGCGACAACGGCGCTCTGCGCGGCAGGTCTCGTCATCATATTCGCCCCCATCTAGGGCGCGTTTCAACCGCGCGTCATGTCCATCCAAACCCGTCACGACGCCGCATACGCATCCGCGCCGAAACGTATTCAAAGTCTCCGCCCTGGGCAGCCAAACCGCTTGAATAAACCCACGATGCGAATCGCCTCAAAACGGGCAAGAAGATCAGTCTGACCCAAGCGGCCGCGATTGTTTCCTCAAGCTGAGTAATCCAATCCGTGAAATCATTCGTAACAATGTGGCTTTTAATTGGGTGTCAGGCTGACTTGGAGGGGATCACATGCACATCAAACCACAAACACATGTCGCTGTTTCCGCGGCGGCTTTGGACGCGTTTGAAACAGGCGATCAGCAGGCGCTGCATCGCGCTCTGAGCCTGTCGCCCTGGACACCTTCACCCCTCATTGTAAACGGGCCCTACCCGCCCGCATGGGTCGCGCCCGGCGGATCATGGGCGCAGGAATGGCGCAGAGCATGGCAACTCAGGCAGAAACTTCAGAAGGCCGCCTAGCGGAGCGCGCCCGTTTCTCGTTCTTGTGCGCGCCACGTAAAGCCTGTTGCGCGTTCAAATCGGAATGAAGGTCCAACGGTGACCTGACTTAGGCCCACATTACTTCTTTGAGAGGCTCTAGGGCTACGTACTATGCGCCCCTCGCCCCGCCCTCATGTGTTCGGCCAGAGACAAAGCAGTCGCTCCAGTGGGTGCGATTGAAAGGCCAGACCCGGGGATAGGGCCGTGGTTCGGCTACAGCCTGGCCCTCTTTTGTTGTTTTGACAGCAATTTTAACCCGTACTGCCGCCACAGCCACTCATTGCGACCAACGGTTGCTTGCTTGCCAGCCAGCATCGCTGATCAGAGCTGCGTCCCGGCGGTTTCCATAGCCAACATAACCTCGGACCGGCTCAACCCTATCCGCAGCAAGACCCGTTTTGCATGCTGAGACGCGCGTGGAACAGTTTTGCGATGAACGATGCGGCTCCGACACTCGGCATATCCGGCCTTCCGATATCGTCTCCTCGCCTCCGTTCATCGCGAAGCAGGCGCGTGGGCGCTTCACGGTCGGTCACCCCATCGCGCTTTAGCCACCTGCAATGGGTCTCATCCCCATTGCGACCCCCCTCAGATCGCATCCAAACACATCAAGCCCGGCCGGCAATCATAGGATCCCGCTGCGGCATTTGAACAGGTGTCCGATCGCTTGTCCCGTTTGTCGCCACGCGCCGCCCTCTACTTCCAAAACATGGCCACCGGACGCCGTCAGAAAGGGCATTTCAGTCAGAAACATTTACTCTTTGGCTCAAGAGACGTTCGCCTTTTGAAGGAGAGGAGGGTATGATCGCACCGAGGACATTGCTTGCGTGATTTTAAGAGGTACGGACACGTTATGAACAAACCAGATTACATTTTTATCGGGCCTCTCAAGAGCGGTACGACTTGGATCGACAACTACCTTCGAAGCCGCAACGATGTGATGCTCCCGACAGTGACCAAGGAGACATTTTTCTTCGACAAGGTCTATCACAACGGATGGGAGTGGTATTCGGACCTCTACGGCGAACGCAAGCCAGAGCATAAGGTCTGCGTCGAAGTGGCGCCTTCCTACATGTACAAACCCGAAGCGGTTGAGCGCATTGCCAAGGATCTGCCCGACGTGAAGGTGATCGCCACATTGCGCAATCCGATAGACCGCGCCGTTGCACATTACTTTCACCATCTAAAAGGGGGTGAGCCTGATCGCGGCTTCCGCTGGATGGCGGAGAACCATCCTTCCATGTTGAAAAGTGGTCTCTACCACCACACGCTCACCGCGTGGGTCGATGTCCTGGGGCACGATCGCGTTGAGCTCATTGACTACGACGATCTCAACAGAAGCGCGGCCGATTATGTCAGGCAGATCTGCGAGCTTCTCAACATTGATCTTCAGATCCCCGAAGACAGCGTCTTGAACGCCCGCATCAACGAACGTGGGCACCCGCGGTACCGGTTCTTGGCCAAGGCCGTGCGTCACGGTTCGGCCAAGCTGCGGCTTGCGAACGCGCACTGGCTGGTAAACACCATGCGCAATCCCGCGGTTTTGCGTTTCGTGTATGGCCCGCGTCCTGCTGCCGATAAGGGAAGCAAGTTGCGCGAAGAGGCGATGGACTATTATTATGATCAGTTCTTCGCTGATTTCTCTAAACTTGACGAAGAGTTCGGCTTTGACACCAGCGCATGGCGCAAACCCGAAGACGTGGTTTTGCCCTCCTCCGATGACGCCGCGCAGGGTGCAAAGACGGCGCCAGTGTAAAGACGTCTCACAATCTGCCATGACGCAAGGCGTCTTGAATGTCTCAGGGCGATCCGTTCGTCAGGATCATGTCATCGGATAAGCGGCACCGCGAACCCAGCGTCGTTCGGAGCCAGTTGGATACCTGATGCCGCCTGCGCGACCGCTGCCTGCCAACGCGGACCGTGTTCGGAGTTAAACCCCGCCACAATCATGTCTGGACATCTGGTCGCCATCTCAGAAAGAGACGACATCGGCGCACCGCGTTTTCAATAGTGTAAATAATGTGAGACGGCGCGATCAAAGGGCGTGCGCACGATGCAGACACTATGCGCATGCGGCAGATGCCGGAATGCCCGCTCAAACGCCTACGCTTTATGAAAGAGCTACGGTGCGACGTCCGCACGCAAGCGGGTGTCGCATTCGGGCGAAAGAAGGCTCTCATACTGATCGAACCGACGTTTACTGGCCTTGTCGAAGAAGAAGGTCTCTATCGTCTATGCCGTCATAGCCGCCTAGCCTCGCGAGGCGAGAGAGGCACGTTCCCACGTGGTGCCCGGTTTCACGGGTCCCACAAAAGGGCAAAAGCCGCAGTTATGGCCATGAACATCTACTCCGGAGAGAGGCTCATGGCCTATGCGCTTGCCGTCTCATACTTGGCGAGTTCGCTTTGGGACACGCCGTTGAAGAGCGCACCGAGAAGACGCGGTGGCTTGATCGCAGCGCGTTGCAGTTCCTTGGACAACGAGGCTCTGTCAGTAACCCCCCAATCTACGACGACCACGTATCCAAAGACGAGTTCGGCCAAGGCCGCCGCGTCTGAGGAATGCGACAGAGGCGACAGATCCACGACGATCTGGTCGAACTCACCCGCCATAGCGTTCAGCATTTGAATCAGGGGCGTATGGTTGAATGTGCCTGGGTCAACGGTCGCATTATTATGCATCGACCGGTTTGGCAGGAAGTAAAGCGACGTGCGCTCGTCATACCAAAACGCCTGATTGGCCACAAATTCCGTGCGCGACGACATCAAGTCCGCAAGACCGGCTTTCGCCGCCGGTGTGATCCGGTTGGTCAAAAACGTGCCTGTCCAGTCAAGATCAATGAGCAATGTGCGTCCACCCGACATGGCCAGCATCTCGGCATAGTTCATGGCCGCTGTGCTGCGTCCGCTGCTGTCTTGGTCCGATATGAAGGCCACGATCTTTGGCGGCGCCTGATTGTAATGGCTGAGGAGTGCCCGCGCATGGTCTGCCTCCACATTCAAACGCCGGATGGTTTCCGAATATGTGGACAGTGGATGCGAGATCGACGCGTAAAAGAGCGGCGTATCCTTGATCAAAGCAACGCGATTCTCTGGCAGCGCGATGATCTCATCGGATCCATTGGAACTCCGCTTGCCTTGAATGATCTTGGGGGGTTTGCTCGGTGCGCCCGATGCTTCCCACCGTTCCTCATCGCTCAACGAGGACGGCAAGAGACCCAAGAGCTGCGACTTGGTGCTGTTGGTCAGCTGCCGTGTTGTGCGGATTGATTTGTCGCCAGCTTCAAGAATGAACGCGATGCCAGCACCAAGAGACATGCCGATCATTATTGCGATCATGCCCAAGTTTTTAAGGCCAAGTCCATTGGGAAATTCCGGAACGGTCGCGACCTGAATGATCGTGGCCTCGGACGTCGGGAAGCTCTGCTGCTGGATCGTGCTGAGATATCTTTCCAGATACCGCTCTTCCAACTGACGGAAAGTCCGTGCTTCGGCTTCGAGAGACCGCAGCTCTACCTCGATCGAATTACCCATCGATTCGTCGCGCATAGATCCTGCCGATTGAAGGGCTGACTCAGCATCCTTTACAGCAAGTTGGGCTGCGGAGAGATCATCTTCCGCTTTCGAAACTAACTCGCCTAGAAAGCTGGTGATCTCTGCTTCTAGCAATCTAAGACTGCTTGTGAGCTGCGCCACTTCCTCGGGGTTTGCCTGGAATTGTTGCGTGGCCTCGGCCAGCTGTTGCCGAGCGACTTCCGCCTGTTCGGCCAGCAAGGCAATGTCGGAGCCAACACTGTATGGCACTTGGATCTGCTCCAAGTTGTTCACGCTGAGCGCCTGAAAGCTCAAGAGCTGGCTACGCGCACGCGCGCGGTCCGCAAGCGCGTCCTGAAGCTCACTGCGCGCGGTCAGAACCTCACTTTCGGAATTGGTTGCATCAACAGCCGTGTTGCCACTGCCGAGCAGACGCTGCATCTGCTGCTCTGTTTTTTCGGCTCTTGTATTGAGTTCGGCCATCCGCTCATTAAACCACCTCGCGGCTCGGTCCGCCGTTTTTTGGCGCGATTTCAAGCGGTCATTGATGTACGCGTCTGCCACACCATTCACCACACGAGCAGAGAGCTGGGGAGATGTCGACGTGTAGTTCAGGCCGATCACCAGTGTTTCGGCATTCCGTGCGACGCCCAGGTTCCCACGCAGCCGTTCCACCGCCGCTTGAAACTGCATCGCTTCATTGACCTCCACCACTTCTTCGGCAGGCGGGAAAATGCTTTCGCGTATCGCTCTGATGCTTTCGGCAAGCGGGGTCGACTTCGGATTCATGAATTCCGGGTCATTGAGGAGGTCAAGCTCTCTCACCACGTTGGCTAATAGCAGCGGCGAGCGAATGACCTGCATCTGGCTTTCAACGACGGGGTTCGACAGCTGCAATCCCGTGAAAACGTTTTGGTTACCAAAGGGAGAGACGTTCTCTTCATCCAAAAGGATACGCGAGTTCGCTATGTATGTGTTTGGCACCATCCTGTCGTAAAAAACTGTTATAGCAGCACACACGAACACGGTAAAAAGGATCACCCGGACCCTGCGGCGCAGGATCCGAAAGAGATTTTGAAAGTCGAAAACCGGCGATTGCTCTTCGCCAGGTGCGTTGGGCGCAACAGCTGGAGGTGCCAGTGTCAGCCGGGAATTCCGCTCAGCGACAGGCTTTCGGATAAAATCGCCCTGGTTTTTAAAGTTTTCCATTTACCGCATGTAACTCCAAATTGCCTAGGTCGTTGCCGCTGCCGTTTCCAATAGTTAGACTTTGAGGCTTTTCTTTGGCACCGCACGTTTCTAAGGCGTGTACTTTTTCCTGCATTTATGCGTCAGTTTCCCACCGCCACGTTCAGAACATCCCCCGGCTGCAAAAGCGTTTCAGGGTACGCAACCAGCTCTTCTGTTCGGCCTCCGTTGCGCCGGAAAATCGTCAGCAGCGTTGCACCGGCCCTAACGGTACTTGCGTCCACCGCTGACGGCGCCCCTGACCCAAGCGCAATTTGAGTTCTGTACTGGGAGGCTTGACGAGACAGCTCACCCAGGCGTTCCTGAATCTGCAAAGACCGCTCACGGGCCGACTGGTTTTGCCGCAGCACAAGCTCACGCAGCTGCGATTCTGCCTGCAACCGCTCCGCCTGAATATCACCGGCACGCTGCGTCACAACCAAATAGTTGCGTCGTACGGCCGTCAGCTGATCGCTGGTCGTAAGGCGGCGCTCAAAAAGATCTTCCAGTCGCGCGACCTCAGCCTCTTCTCCCATCAAAATCTCCACCATGGCTTCTTCACGGCGCAACGCGGCGATCACGCGTGCCTCGCTTTCCTTGACGCTTCTCTTAAAAAAGGACGCTTCTTCCGTCAGTATTCTTCCAGATAGCGCGGCCTGTTCCATGGCCAATGAAATGGCGTCGTCAACCTGATCACGCGGAGCATTGAGCGTATCGAGTTCTGATTGGTCAATTTCGGTTGACCCGTCAAGAATGGCCCGCTGCACCGCGATCTCCGCCATAACGCCGACCAGCTGGGACATGAGAACATCAGGGTGGAGCCGTAACTCCCCAGCCGAGAGGCCATATTTCTGCTCAAACGTCTCAAGGCCAGAGGCTGCAGCAATTGCCTGCCGGACAGTTATGCCGATGACAAAATCCTGTTGCCCTGGCGCCTGGACAGCGCCATCCACAAAAATGGGCCGGTACTGCGTCACCTCAAAGATCACATCTTCGGGCTCCACGGCCACCAAAAGATACTCGCCCTGAATGCGCTCTCGATAGACGGCGCCGGTCAAAAGCACAGGCAATTGCTCTTGAAGCTCATCAGACGTCAGGTTTTCCACCGGGATCTGTCCGATCAGCGGCACGAAGATGTTCCCATCGGCGCCAACCGTCATGCGTCTGTCCAGCCTCGGATTGGACAAAAATTGCACGCTCACAACATCACCCGGTCCAATGGAATAGCTGTTCTGGGCCTGCGCCGACGTCGTTGCAAAAGATGCAAAAAGCAGGCTTGCGGCGACGATAGCCAATCTCACGCGTGCTAGGTGTTTGTGCATTTTAGTGTCCTCGTCTTATCTGGCGCTGCATCAGCAAGCGCGTTCGGCGATGGCGCGTCGGCCCGGAACCAGGTGTTCGACATGGTTTCTCGCGTCCCACCCCTTAAAATAAGGTCCGTGTAAGCTTTGACGACCGCTTCGTGTCCATAAGCAGAAGATCGCTCTTTTGCGCGCTTTGCATAGTGGTCACGCATGTTGGCGTCACCAAGGGTATTGATCGCGGCCGTCATTGCGTCGCGGTCCTCCATGGCGATCAGGATACCATTGGCGGTTTCGGGCCATGGCGGTGCGGATGAAACAGGTCCTGTAATGACATCGGCCGGACCGTAGGGGCAATCCGTCGCGATGACCGGGCAGCCCAGTGTGATGGCCTCAATGATCGTGTTTGGAAATCCTTCTGCCCGCGATGCCGACACCAACGCCCTTGCACGCGCCATGATGGGATACGGGTTTTCGATAAAACCAGCAAAGTGGACGCTATCCTCAATGCCCAGATGCGCGGCTTGCGCGCGCAGCGCGCCCTCCTCAGGGCCCTGGCCCAGCAAAACAAGTGGCGGAGCATCCGTTGCCGCAGCGTATGCCTCGAGAACCAGACTAAAATTCTTGTTTGGAACAAGCCGACCCATGCCCAGCAGGAAATCATCCGGCAAAGGAAATGGCGGCGTCGCAGTCGACAACTGCGTGAGACGCGCTTCATCAATGGCATTTCCGATCACGCTGATCTTTGACGCAGGCACCGCATAATTCTGGGTCAGATCCTGCTGCACGCCCCGGCTCACCGCCACGACCTGTTCCGCTTTGGGATAGGACGCGCGCGTGATCCAACGCAGCACCGGCGCGATCTTGGACGCCGCAACGTGGCTTGAGGTGTGTACCCGCTCGCTGATGATAGCGCGATGTCCGCATGTCTTCGCCAGCCAGACATTCAATACATTGGACCTAGCAAGAAAGCTGACACACACATCCGGCCGGTTTGACGGCGTGTTCCAATGGCGGCGAAGCTCGAAAAAGCTGCGCACCAGGCTGTATTTGCCATCCAAAGTGGTCACCGGCAGCTGCTCAGGCAGCGTTTGTGCCAAGGGAAAGTCATCGAGCAGCAGCAATTCAACGTCGTAGCCCTCAAGCGACGGCAGAAGGTAATGCAGCAGATTGGCCATCGCGCGCTCAGCCCCACCGCCTTCCATCGAATTGATCAAAAAGCACACCCGTCCGCGCCGCTCTTGAGGCAACGGCGCGACAATTGCTGTCTCGTGCATTCTCACGTCGCCCATTGTCTTGCCTCATATGGACCGTCCGTAAACGCAACCTGGCGAGCGTTGTATCGATTTTCTCGCGCCGCATTCACCAGCTGACAGTAGGTGGCAACAATCAACACCCAATATATACTATTGTGTAAAAGCAAGAACGACCCGGCAATGTTACCTATAAAGGAAAACAGCAACACGGTCAGAGCCAGCGTGGAAATCTCCGGCAGGACACCCTGCATGAGATTGCGAAATGACATGACGAAATTCCAAAACATCACGGATAGAACGAGACCGAGCCCGAAAAATCCGATATCGGCGGCAAGGTCCAAATACCCATTGTGCGCGTGCCCCGGGGCATTGCCCATTATGGCTGTGATACGCGCAGCAACAACTTCCCAGCCTGCGCCGTATCCACCACCCGCAACCGCGATATCCTGCAAGCCCAGCAAGGTCACTTCCCAGATATCCGTGCGCCCTGTGAGCGTTGGGTCTCGTCCGACAAGCCCAAGTCCCCAAGCCATGACAGCCTGCGCAGACAACGCCGAGATAACCACCGCTGGCGCTACGAGCACAAGTAAAAGCGCCCTTTGCGTCGCCGAGACCTTACTCATGCTGAGCATCAGGACCAAACCGAGCGGCACCAACACAAAGAGCAGCAGCGCCTGCGCTGAGGATGATTTGACGATCATAAATCCTGCGAGTCCAAACAGCGGTATGCACGCAAGTCGCCCGCCCGCCCCCCCAACCCGAAAGAGGAAAGCGAGGACCAGAAAGCAGAACAATAGGGCCATCATCCGACCAAAGTCGTTCTTGTGACCAAGCATGCCACGCCAGCTGCCGGCGTGATGCGGCGCCAAGAGATCCGTGGCCTGATGAATGCCGCGAGCGGGATTGACCTGGATCACCGCGAAATTAGCGATAATGATGACCGCCACAAGGACAGTCACCAATGTAAACAACTGCTTAGGGGTAAAGCGCATCGCCAGCCAAAGCCCAAAGGCCGTTGTCAAACCAAGCGCGCCAGCCCGGCGCAGCGTCACACCGAAATTGACGGTCCAGACCAGGGAAACGATGGCAAAACAGACCGGAAACAGGGCCAGCCAATAGGTAGAAATGATCCGAGATGCCTCACCTCGTCTGCTCAAGATAGACAGCACCGAATAGAACCCGAGCCCAGCGCCTGTGACCTGAACCAATGGTGATGATATTGCACCTGGGGTCGCCAGTATCATCGTCAGTGTTTCTGACATAAATGCGAGACCAAAAAGCGCGATCGCGAATTCGGAAAGGCGAACAATGTTCATGCCACTGCCCTTGCAAGAAACGCATGCGCCGTGGCACCGATCTGAAAGCGTTCCGCGACCCGTTCGGCACGGACACGTTCCGTGGTCTCATCCCCAGCAGCACGTGCTTCAAGAATGCTCTTGATAACGTCAGCCATGGCCGACGCATTGCCGACAGGCACGATTCTTTCTGGAAACTCTGAGCCCATGATCTCTTGTGCTCCACCTCCGGCGCAATCGGTGCTTACCGCCGGAATGCCAGCCGCGACGGCCTCGATCAAGGCATTAGGAAACCCTTCGGTGATAGAGCTGAGCAAAAATACGTCAGCGCGCACAAGATAGGCAAAACGATCCATGCGAAAGCCTAGGAACTCAACACGATCGCCGATCCCAAGCTTCTCGGCATAGGCTTCCAGCGCCGCTTGATCCGGCCCTGTTCCGAGCACGGCAAGCCGAAGGTCGCTGCCGCTCTTCGCCACAGCCTCCAACATCGTGGGATAATCCTTTTGCGGCATGAGACGCCCTATGGCCACAGCAACAGGTTTGTCGTCGTTGAACCAAGGATGGTCCATCGCGTCAGATCTGGCTGCGTCCAGTTCGTCCGTGTCCGGAGCCGGGTTGGGTATCACTCCCGTGTTTTCCGGCGAAACGCCCGCTGCCGTGGCAACATCTTGCGTCACACCCGGGGTGTTTCCGATCACTGCAAGAGCATTGGGATACAGCCAACGCACACACCGATCGACACCCCAGCGCCGCACCGGATCAAAATCGTTTAGAATGGTCGAATAGTGGTTGCGCTCACAAGCGATAACGCGCGTATTTCCGCCGGCCAGGCGAGATGCCAAAAGCGCCACTATGTTGGATCGCGTCATCACGGAAATGAGAACCTTGGGCTTATGTTTGCGCAGCACCCCGGCCAGAGCGAAAATGGCCTTTGGACCACGCTCAATACCAAGAACTTGCAGGTTTACCTGGTCAGACAACATATCCCTCAGGGGTCCACCGTCATGGTTTACGATAAAACAAACATTGTGGCCTTCATTGGCCAAATAGTTGGCAATTCTAATAAATATGCGTTCAGCGCCGCCACCGGCGAAAGAAGGAATGTACAAATACAATCCGGCATCACCTGCCGGCAAATTGGCAATCATAACTCATTCCTAGGATTTCAGTTGGCCTCGTTCGCGCGCTTTTTATTCAACCACAACACATCACTCTTGTCAAAAAAGCACAGCCAAAATTTGCGCGTTGACTCGCGTGTGCGTACAAAGCATTGCTGTGCCGGAGTATTGTTGCTTTTAAGTGGAAAATCTTAATATTTTCGCGCTGCCTGCCAAGGTATACACAGCGTTACGCATCGTGAGTCCAAGGTAAAGGTTGCCGCCGATGGAAGACCCTTCAAACAGCCCCCCCGAAGGTGACGGAGGCAAGAAAAGTCCTGAAAAAGAAGACCTTACCAGTCGGACTCTGACCAACTACATGTGGATGCTTGCGGGTGGCGGCAGCGAAGCGATCCTAAAGATTGCCATACTTCTCATCCTCGCTCGGCTTTTGACACCTGCCGATTTCGGTGTTGTCAGCGCGGCTCTGACAGTTGTCGCCCTGGCCGAAATTTCAGGACAGATTGGCATCGCGCCTTCCATCGTTCAGGTCAAAAAACTGACACGCAGCCATGTCGAAACCGGCTTTGTAACAACGCTCTTTTTGGGCGTCGTGCTGGCGATCCTGTTCTATCTGCTGTCAGAGCCCATCGCGCGGCTCTATCGCATGCCCGAGGTTGAGCCTCTGGTCGAGGTCTTCGCGCTGCTCTTTATCATAAAGGGGGCGGGCCTCGTCAGCGAAGCGCTTTTGCTGCGTAACATGCAGTTTCGTGCCGTCGCGATGCTCAGCCTTATAAGCTACAGCATAGGATATGGATCCGTTGCCGTAACGCTTGCGATGATGGACTACGGTGCCTGGGCGCTTGTCTGGGCCCAATTGGCGCAAGCTAGCCTCTTGACGCTTGGCTTTCTGGCCCTGGCACGCGATCAGCTTGGCTTTGGTTTCAAGTGGCAGGCATTCACAGGCATGCTGAATTTCGGGTTCGGATTTTCGTTGGTGAGGATCGGAAACTATACGTCTCAAAACGCTGATTTTTTTGTCGTTGGTCGCCTTCTCGGAGCAGATGCACTTGGTCTTTATTCACGCGCGTTCGTGCTCATGGCAACGCCAGCCAGACTGGTGGGACAGATGGGTGATCGAGTGCTGTTTCCGACCCTTGCGACCATTCAAGACGATCGCGCACGGCTGCAACGCGCCTTGAACCGCGCCCTGTCGCTTGCGGCCATGTTGCAGCTGCCGATGACGGCCCTTTTGCTTGTCAGCGCGCCAGAAATCATCGTGGTGCTCATGGGGGAGCAATGGGCGCCCGCGATCATCCCGTTTCAGATCCTTGTCTGCACTCTTTTCTTCCGCACAGCCTACAAGTTCATAAACGCCATCCTGCGCGCGGCGGGCAGGGTCTACGTTGCAGCGCTCTGGCAATGGATCTATGCAGCCTCCGTCGTGGCCGGGGCGTATTTTGGCGTAAAGGCGGGCCTTGCTGGGGTCGCTGTTGGTGTGGGGGCCGCTATCGCCTTCTGCTATTTCGTGGGTCTCTACGTCGTTTTCCGTTTCATAGGCGTTGACACCTCCGAAAGCCTGCGCCGTCTCTTCATCTACATCATCGTCGGCGTCGCTTTGTCAGCCGCGATGTTTGGTCTCAGATTGCTGCTTTTGCCAATCTTGGGTGGCCTTTTGACACTCTTGACCCTCTTTGCCAGCCTCGGCCTGTTTTATGTCGTGGTTTTTGTATGGACACCAAGCCTCTTTGGAGGTGAGGGAGAGGTAATGCGCGAGCGTTTTTAGACGCGTCTGAACAAGCGCTCAAGTAGCAAAGCCTAAAGACACCAGGAGATACCCCCATGCCTGCTTTCCGTATCGGCGACAAACTCATCCTGTTCATTCATATCCCAAAGGCCGGTGGGACATCGATCAAGTCATGGCTGGCCTCACACGCGCCAGAAAACCTCTACCAAAAGCACCGCCCAGAGATTTTTCCATGCGTGCCACAGCACTTTCACGGCGAGGTGCTCGATACGCTCTTTGCGCCCGGCTTTTTTGATTACAGTTTCTGCGTGACGCGAAACCCCTATGACCGGATCCTGAGTGAATACAATTACCGCATCAACATACCCAGACTGAAAAACAAGCTACTGCCAAAACCTTCGTTTGAGCGCTGGTTAAAGTCCGCTCTCTCAACCTTTAAAAAAAACGGCTACGTGCACTCTAATCACGTCCGGCCACAGCATGAGTTCCTGATCGAAGACACCGAGACCTTTCGCCTCGAAGACGGCCTTGGCCCATTGCAGGCGCGGTTGACCGCACTCACGGGCATACCCCTTGAAGAACAGATCCCAACCAAGAACCCATCCATCAAAAGCGAAACAAAGATCTCCGCATACGAGGCCGGATTGATCCGCGAGTTCTATGCTGACGATTTCGAGCGCTTCGGATACGATCCCGAAAGTTGGCGCGAACTCGCAGCCTAACACGACGTCAGACGCAGCTGCCGTCCCGCCATCGGAACCGACCGCTCCTGTTCCCCCTTTCATAGGGAACAGTCCTGGTCTCGATCGAACCTACCGTTCCGACCGCGCAAGAACCCGCGCGCGGTGCAACCAGATGCGTCGGCGTTCTCAGAAAACACCTAAAGCATATCAGGGGCCGCCTCAGTATGGAACAATGCGCACTACCGTGGGCGTGGCCATCAAAGCCCAAGCTGCGATAAAGCCCACGAGCAGGGAGCGCCATCTCAGGGCGTTACGCCGCAGAGGCTTTATCCAAGGAGATCGCATCATCCAGCGAGTTGTAGATTTCGGCGGTTTCCTCGGCGATGGACGTCCAGTTGAACGCGGACGGCAAGGGCAATGCCTTGAGGCCCGTTTCATCCCCTCTCAGCCGCGCCGTCAGCTCCTCAACGTCGCTCGTGGGGAAATAATGGTTTTCTGGAAGACCCACATCCAGGTTTGGCTGAATGTCACTGAGCAGCATGGGCGCTTGCATCGCCCAGGCCTCCAGCGCCGCGATGGGCAGGCCTTCATGGGTCGAAGGCATTACGAAAAGCCGGCATTGCGACAAAAGCTGTGCGACCTCGGCCTGTGGCAGGCTGCCGGTCATGATGACGCCGTCATGAGCCAGATCCGAAAGCTCTTGTTCATGGTCCGAATGGCTGGAGCCGCCGACAATCACCAAAGGCAATTTGCATTGAGCCGCTTTGTGAGCGCGTATCAGATCAGCAAACCCCTTTTCCGGCACCAGACGGCCAACGCCAATGTAGTAACCCTGGGGTTTCAGGCCAAATCTCGCAAGAACGTCCGAGGCATCCGCGGCAGCGGCGCGCGCGACAATGTGGTCTGCACCATTGGGGACGTAACGGATCGCGTCCGCTTTGCCTGGGTAAGACTGCTTGAGCCGCTCCGCCAAACTCGGCGACACAGCGATGGTTCTGGCGGCATTGGTGACGCCAATCCTCTCGCCCAGGCGTAGTGCGAATTTTGCAACGGCATTCCACTTCTCACGGTTGAAATCGTCCCCGTGATGGGTCAGCACCACTTTCATCCCCAAAAGCCGCGCCATCCAGGACAGCAGGCCAGGGCCAATCGCGTGAATATGCACCACATCGGCGTGCGCTTTGAACCGGGCCCAAAAGATGGCAAAGAACGCGTTGCTGATCGTCTCGAAGTACTTGCTGCGAAGGGCCATCACGGGCACCACCTCAATGCCCGCGTGCGTCTTATACGCCTTCCTTCCGATATAAGGCGCCCGTCCGATGACAATGACCTCGGGCGCGGATGTCGAGGGGGCAATCCGTTCGTAGAGGTTTTCGCAATGGGTCTCAATTCCGCCGGGCACATCGGGGATGCCGCGCAGCCCAATTACGCAAACCTTCATAAGTCAGCTCCTTACAGCTTCGGCTTTATGCGACGTATCAATCATATCAATCCCGCCCGTATAACGTGCGACTCGTTTTATACGAGATGCCATCAAAAAGACGAATTCGTGCAATGTTGTGGCCCAATTGCGGCCTCACAAGTCGTGTTAATTAAACGAAGAAGCAACCAACGGGACATTTTGCGAAGAATATGCATGTTTTTGGTGAACAGAGCCAATCTGCGGAAAAACCCTTTAGCTAAAGGCGTATAGCTCATAGCGGCGTTTTTTCAAAAGTGTCACAATCGGCGGAAACACGCATGTTTCGCTGAAAGCGGCAAAAACATGTAACCATCTGTAAATTTTTCTTGCATATGTTTCATACAACCAGAAGGCCAAAGATTCAGGGGCACGGATCAGAGGAACGGAACAGGCGGACGTGATGCTAGGCACAAACGACTTCATTCAAGTAGAAAAAAGTAGGCGTTTAGTAAATCATAGTGCAACGGTTGACGAGTGCGAAGATCGGGTAGAGTGGTCAGTCACTATAATGAGACACCTCATGGTATGGCCATCGATGGCCATAAGCTGCTACATCATGTACCTCATCGCCTTTTAAGCCCGTTAAGAACATTCCCTATAGGAAGACCCCCAACGAGCGTCCACAAGACATGCTGGTGATTTAGTATCCCGATCC
>ERZ1740068.454-NODE-454-length-20428-cov-7.937368_pt1 | contig 20428 bp, 13 predicted proteins | sample MGYA00581735_ERZ1740068 | MGnify/ENA primary metagenome ERZ1740068 (study PRJEB43018, sample SAMN04849740) | marine metagenome | isolation source: floating plastic debris | place: Pacific Ocean | collected 2008-08-30 | study: EMG produced TPA metagenomics assembly...
AACAGCCCCCAACTTTCCTAAAGCCAGGGTAAGGATGAGAAAATCACGTCCGGGACGCACCAAAAAAAGTACTATCATGCCTTTGACAATGCCAAACTTTACCAAGCCATGCGCATAGCGGTCCGCCTCTTGATTGAGTTCCAGATAGGATATTTCACGGTAATTGGTCTGCTTGTCTGAGAGCTTACCATGGTGATAGACGAGTGCAGTTTTGTTAGGGTTTTGCCGGGCATAAGTGACAATTCTCTGGATCAAACCATGTTTAGAATCCACATCGGATAGCGTATCGGGTAGGTTAAGGCCCTCCTCTTCTTTCCTCATTTCCTCATTCATCAGTGGTGTGTCCTTCCTGTTCTCCTTCAGGCTTAATGACTAGTGATACGCTTGTTTCAGCCTCCTGTTTCCCTTCGGGCGCATCTTCGACTGATGTCCCTGTGGCAACTTCCTGCTTCAGGAATTTATCAACTATTTTTTGGATGTCTTCTACCGCATCTTCTACCACATAGTGCCCTGCCTCTGGTAATTGTTTGATTGCTGCATTCGGGAAGTATTCTTTCCACTTATCGAGGAACTCCAACGTAAACACAGGGTCTTTCTCTCCCCAGATGATCATCATGGGTTTTTCTTTCAATAGTGCGAGTTTCTCCTCGATGGCTTGCAGCAACTCATAAGTGGGACCTTCCTGCTCCATGGGGATGTCCTTGATGAACGCCAATACTCCCACTCTGTTTTCAAAACTGTCATAGGGTTTGAGGTAGCCTGCCTTCACTGCATCTGGCATCTTTTTCCGGCTGGCCAATGTGATACCAGACCACACAAAGACATTGAGCTTCCTTACCAGGTAAGCGCCCAGCCTGGTATTTCTTAAAATCTTCAGTCCGGGGTGCACCTGCGGCATCCAAAATGCTGCAGTATTAAAAACCACCATTCGCTTTACATTTTGCGGATACTGCACTGCATAGCCCATACTGATAGGGCCACCCCAATCGTGCATGAAGATGGTAATGTCTTCCAGTTGCAGGTAATCGATCAATTTGGCAAGGTTGATGATGTGCTGTTGCAACGTGTAATTGTACTCCGTTGGTTTGTCGGAATAACCGGATCCCATATGGTCAGGCACAATCACCCGAAATTCCCCGCACAGGTGTTTCACCAGCTCACGGTAATAGAAAGACCAGGTAGGATTACCATGCACCATCAACAGCACCGGATTTTCCTTCTTTCCTTCATTGAGGTAGTGGTATTGGTGGCCGCTTAAGTCTAAAAAATGGGATTGAAAAGGATATAGCGTATTCATCTGAACGAAAGATACATAATTAATGCCCGGAATCGAAGTTTACAAAGGACAATTGAGTGGACACTTATTGGGGGTTGAAGGGTAGAAGCTATTATTTATTGTGTAGAGAAGGGTCCGATATTTCAAAAACGGATAACACAGTAGGCAATAGGCAGTATGCAGTTGGCAACATGCTGGCAGTACTTATTGATAATCAGTCATTACTCCTTCAATCACCGATCGAGCGAGACGCTCTTGTCTCTGTAAAGTCCGGGCGAGACGCCCGAACTAGCTGCAAGGACACACGATTTTCCAGCTGCTTTAGGGGTGACTTACACACTACTGCGATACTGCATTAAAAATCAATAATTCCGGTATTACGCCATTCCTAAATTTCAATATTGCATCATCAATAATCACTCATCCCTAATTAAACATTAATAATTACGGCATTCCGACATTACTTCATTCCGGTATTTCCAAAATCAAGCCTTCTTCAAATCCCCCAGCGTAGTCGGAATCAGCTCTGAGACTGTGGGGTGGATATGCACAGCTCTTCTGATCACCGTATAGGGAGCGTCGGCATACATGATGTCCAGCAGACTGTGGATGATTTCGTCGCCTTCAATTCCCAGGATAGTTGCACCTACAATGCGATCGGTATCGCCATCCACCATGATCTTCATGAAACCAAAAGTCTCGCTTTTCTCTTTGGCACGCGCGATGCGCTTCATCTCACGCTTTCCAATCAACAAGTTCTTCACGGACTTCCGGGCCTCTTTTTCAGTCAGGCCTATTCTGGCCAGGGCAGGATCGATGTACAGGGCATAGCACAAAATACGATCAGAGATACGGCGTGGATCGTTGTTGTATAAGTTGGCTTCGGCGATCTCAAAATCATGGTAGGCAGTATGCGTGAAGCCACCCTGTCCATTGCAATCGCCCAATGCCCAAATGCCTTCCACGTTGGTTCGCAATTGGTCATCTACTTTGATATAGCCTCTTCCAAACGTCTCCACCCCTGCTTTTTCAAGCCCCAGGTCATCGGTATTAGGTGTCCTGCCGATCGCCAACAACACATGAGATCCATAGACCACAGGTTCGTCTTTCTCACACACTACATCAACCGCCACCTGATCACCTTCCATTTTCCCACCGATACAGGTAGCGCCGAAACGGAACCTGATCCCTTCTGCTTCTAAAATCCGGTGCACTTCAGCAGAGACATCTTCATCTTCTCTCCTCAGTAACCGATCCCCTTTGTCGATCACCGTCACCTGACTGCCAAACCGGCGATAGATCTGCGCAAACTCCAGACCGATGTAGCTGCCGCCCACTACCACCAGGTGTTCAGGCACAAAGTCAATGTCCATGATGGTAGAACTGGTGAGGTAATTGACCCCTTCAAAACTCTCCAGGTCGACAGGTCTGCCGCCTACATTGATAAAGATCTGATCCCCTGTGATCACTTCGCCACCATCAATACTGATTGTTTTTGGCGATTCAAAACGGGCGTGACCTTTAAAAACCGTCAGGTTTTCCGTATTCGTCAACCAGTTTTCAAGGCCTGTATTGGATTGTGTCACAATTTGATCTTTGCGGGCTTTCACCGCCTTCATGTCCACCTTGATTTCACCCGTCACCTCAATTCCGAAGTCACGGCTACGCCTGATCATATGGGCATTCTTTGCACTGGCTACCAGTGTTTTCGTAGGTGTACAGCCAGTATTCACACAAGTACCTCCAAAAGCACCTTTTTCAATAATGGCTGTTTTTTTGCCTTCGGCCGCACAGCGGGCAGCGAGTGAAGGTCCCGCCTGTCCGGTTCCTATGATAATGGCATCAAATTTTTGCATGTGTTCTCCAGGTTTGGGTAAAATGAGGTCAAAGTTCAAAAAATCAATGTTAAAGATAGCTGTTTATCTGACCAGCGCAAGTAAGGTACTACAAAGAAGGTCACAATTGTCAGCCTGCTTTACTGCTTCTGCTCTTTTTGATGCAGCAGTGCCGCATAAATAAACAATGCAATGCTTCCACCCATGAGTGGCATAGTGACCAAATAGAAATTGCTGAGGTAGATATAGTCCATGCCTACTAAAAATATCAGTGCAAAGGCAATTAAGCCCATGGTAATACTCATGTTCCGTAACAGAAGAACTTTGCCGGAGGGTCTCTTTCTTGAGGGTCTTTTTGGCATATTACTTTACATTAATTGCTTGCTTACAAATACATTTGATTTAATGAAACAAGTCATTCCAGGTCGTCGAAGACATCAATACGTGGCATTCGTGGTCTGAATTGGAGTCTGCGCCGCTTTTCTGCCTCTTGTTTACGCCATGCGAGACCTGTGGCAATCAATGATCCACCGCCCACCACCTGGCCACAAAGGAAAAGGGCAGCATCTCCCAGATCAATATTACCCAATGTTGTGATGAGGAAGATGATCATACCTACCACCACCAGTATGGCCCCTGCTATGATCAATTGCATTCCCTTGATGCGTGAGCTTTTGTTCACTGCCTGAATTTGAACCTGTTCATCTACTTTTCGTACGATGATACGAATTTCCTCCTCCGGTACATCATTGGCTTCCAACTCCTTACGCACCTGATCAATCTCAAATCCCTTTTCCTGGGATTGCATCAAGTAATGCTCCACTATTCGTTCTCGGTCCATGGTCTTTCAAGTGATAGTTTTTTTGCGTAAGATAGCTTTTTTTAGATACTAGATTTTAGACAGCTTAAGATCAAAGAATAAAGATGAGGTCATCAGGACTGGATCGGGAAGCAGAAAAAGCAACCTTAAATTACGGAATCACCCAATTACGGTATTTCAGTATTAATTAATTCCGGTGTTACCACATTACTAATTAATCATCACAAATCAGTAGGCAATAGGCAGTAGGCAAAAAAATAAACCAATCAATTACAGTATTCCGGTATTTCGCCATTACTAATTACTCATCAAACATCAATCATCAGTAGGCAATAGGCAGTAGGCAGTAGGCAGTAGGCAGTAGGCAGTAGGCAAATCAAGTTAAACAGAGTAATCATTACGATATTTCGGTATTTCGTCATTACTAATTATCCATCACACATCAATCATCAGTAGGCAATAGGCAGTAGGCAGTAGGCAAATCAAGTTAAACAGAGTAATCATTACGATATTTCGGTATTTCGTCATTACTAATTATCCATCACACATCACTAATCAAACATTACTAATTAAAAATTCAGATACTCCATCATTACTCATCAAGCATTCACGTTCACGATAGTCCGGAAAGTGCATCATCAGACATCAATCTTCCACAAGCTTTTATCAAAAATGGAACAACGGCAGGATTTTTGTTTAATTTAGGTCCTGTCAACAATCATAAAGCAGTCATTCAACAACTATTCGATGCACCAAATTATCCGCTTTCTATCATTCCGATACTTTTTCCTTATTGCCCTGTCAGTGTTCTTATCCCATTTAACCAGGGCGCAAAATCCACGCTTACTGACTACCAGGGGCTCAGAGCTGCCTGTGATGGTAGAGTCGGTAGTCATAGATGTTGAAATAGCAGGGAATGTAGCAACCACCACCACGACACTCATCTTTTACAATCCCAACAACCGCATCTTGGAAGGAGAACTCAATTTTCCGCTGGCAGATGGGCAGGAAGTGTTTCGTTATGCGTTGGATGTCAATGGCCAACTGAGAGAAGGGGTTGTTGTAGAGAAAACCCTGGGCAGACAGGCCTTTGAAGATGTGGTCAGGCAAAATATCGATCCCGGCCTTTTGGAGAAAACGGTGGGCAATAATTACAAAACCCGTATCTACCCCATCCCGGCCAGAGGACGCAAAAAAGTAGTCATTGGTATTGAAGAAACGCTGCCCGGCGGTTCAACACCACGCTATGTACTGGATACCAACTTTGGTTACCTGGCAGATTTTGAATTGAATATCAACGTATTACATACCGGTTTTTCTCCGAGAATAGAGCAGAACGAGCTGGGAAACTTCTCCTTCGTCCAAAGGAACTCGGGATACAACACCAATGTATTCCGGGAAAATGCCAATATTTTTGGAAAACTTAGTTTTGTCATGGTGGGCCCATCTGAAGCGAAGGTCTATCGGCAAAGCGCGGAAAGCGGCGATTATTTCTTTGCGACCATTTATCCTGAAGTAAAAAAGGTAGAGAAGGCACTCCCTAAAAGCCTGTCCATCGCCTGGGATGTTTCGCAATCCGGTCTCAGGCGGAACCTGGAGAAAGAGCTGAATCTCCTCACCCAGTACCTCAAATATTGCAAAAATGTCAATGTGGAGGTATTACTCTTTGGCAATGCCATTCATGAACGAAGACAATTCAGCGTTTGGGATGGCGCCGTGGGCGATGTCATTGACTACCTACAGTCGGCAGGATATGATGGTGGAACAGACCTGAATGCTTTGTTCAATAGTATCTTCACAGGAGAAGAGCTGTTGTTGTTCAGCGATGGCATCAGCAACTTATCCAAAACCGGTCTGCTGAGCAGTGTTGTTCCTGTCTACAGCATTCATTCACAGGGCATCGGAGACACCCGCACCTTGCGCAGCATCGCCACCACATCAGGAGGTCAGTACATTAATCTCAACAGAGATTCTGTTGAAAAAGCACTGCTACAACTTCAATCCTTACCCTATCAACTCATCCGTGTGACTGCCGATGATCCGAATGTTTCAGAACTATTTCCCAATACGGCTACCAACCTTTCTGAAGGGACTGCACTGGAGATCGCAGGAAAGGTGATCCCTGGTCAAAACAGTACACTGACTTTGACTTATGGCATCGCCGGAAAGGTCATGCAGATCCAGCAGCTCACCATTGGGTCGGACCTCAGTGCCTTTCCGGTAGCCCGGCGATGGGCCAGGGCCAAGGTCAGGCAATTGAGCATGGGTGGACCCAGGTACAAAAACGAGATCATCTCCCTGGCCAAAGCACACCAATTGGTTACGGATTACACTTCCCTCATTGTACTGGACCGGCTGGAAGACTACCTGCGCTATGGCATTCCCCCTCCGCCGGAGCTACAGGAAGAATATGAAAGAGTGAAGGAACTGATAGGATTGAGTCCGTATGTCACCAAATTTGCGCTGGCCGACGCGGTAATTGCTGCCTACAAAGAGCGCATCAAATGGTGGGACCGCGAATTTGGCAGTATCAGTCGTAGAAAAGCAGCCAAACGCAATCGGGTCATCCGGCGCACCGAACCCATCGGTAATTTCGCTGACGGACTGACGCTGAATCCTTCGCAGCAAGACTCCAATCACGCGGCAGCCACTCAGCTGCTCGCCGGACAAGTATTCGACAAGACCGGTAAACCAATTACGGGTGCCAATGTGATGGTCAAGGGCAAGGAAGTAGCAACAAAGACTGATGCAAATGGCAAGTTCCTCCTAAGCGTAAACTCTTACGATGTACTGTTATTCAAGTTTGCAGGCCTTGGAGATCAGGAAGTAGCCGTGGAAGGAAGCAGCATTCTGGAAATAACGATGACTTCCCAGGTCACCAGGCTCCGTGAGACACCTTCCCGTTCAGCACAACGTAGTGGACGGAGTACACGAAACAATCAACCAGACGAATCAAAGGAAGATCCTGACATGGCCAATTTCAGGCGACAGTATGAGCGGAGACACGTCACGGATGCTTCGCAAAGATCGGGGTCCGTGCAGCGTTCAGCAGTATCTTCAGGAACGGGAGCCGCGCTGCGCATGGCCGGGCCAAATGAGGAACCGCCGTCACAAGACAAGCCTTCTGCATCGGGCAAACTGTACCTGTTGGACGGAAACACTTTGTCTTCCAATGCGTTGAAACAAATCACTCCAGCGTCGCTGCATCAGATCAATACCATTGCTCCCAACAATGAAGTGGCCGTTTCGCTACTGGGCAATGGGGCCAAAGATGGCGTAGTCCTGCTAACCAGCAAGGCCAGGTCGTCTTACCGATATGACCCGTTACTGGTGAGCACCTTCGAGCCAAAAGTGCGTTTCAAATCGTGGACAGCTGATGAACCTTATATCCCAGCCATCAAAGCACTGCCGGCTAATGAACAATATGACTACTATCTCAGAGCCCGGTCATTGTATGGTACCACTCCGGGCTTTTACCTGGCCATCGCAGACCACTTCATAGTCAATAACCAGCTCCAGACCGGACTACGGGTCTTGTCCAATGTAGCAGAACTGAAACTGGAGGACCATGAATTGCTCAAAGTCATGGCCAATAAATACCGACAGCTGAAAATGTGGGAAAGCAGCTTATATTTTCATGAAAAACTGGTAACCCTGCGGCCAGAAGAACCTCATTCCAAACGCGACTATGCCCTGACACTGCAGGAAGCAGGAATGTACCAGGAGGCGCTGGACCTGCTACTGGAGTTGTTATTCCTGGAGGCCTGGAAGTATGGCGCCAGGTTTCCGCTCATGAAACAAACGATGCTATTTGAACTCAACAACCTGATTGCCCTGCACAAAGATCAACTGGACCTCAGTAATGTTCCTGAGGAATGGGTTAAACCCTTGCCGGTAGACGTAAGGGTAGTAATTGACTGGAATTCACTGGAAACAGACCTGGACCTGTGGATTGAAGAACCCTCTGGTGAAGAATGCGGCTACAGCAACAAAAAAACGGCCATTGGGGGGAGGTTTACTGCGGATTACAGAGATGGCTACGGCCCTGAAGAGTACATACTGAAAAAAGCCATCCCCGGCCGCTACTTCATCAAGGTAGATTACTTTGACCACCGTATGCAGAAAGTCTCCGGTCCGGTGACGATCCAGGTATCGGTCTATACACACTATGGCAGCAGCAGGCAGAAAGTCACCAGGCACATGGTACAACTCAAAAAAACAAAAGAACTGAAAATAGTAGGGAGTTTTATATGGGAATAAAAATCAATAGCAAGTTATCCATCTTTCAACTACAGGAATATTTTCATGGATGGGTCGTTAGGAATTCAAACCTGCAGCTAAGTCTGGGACTTAAATCCAGCAACGCACTTCCAAGGCATAGATATTAAACCTGACTGATGCTGTTGAAATAAAATTTGTGTACCTTAGGAAAGACCGCAATCACAAGGGTTTTCCCTCAAATAAACTATCGTATGAAACACACTAGCCCATTACTACCTTTTAAACATAGTTGGCTTTTGGTCTTTGGTTTATGCCTCCTGCAGACCACCGCACTGGCACAAACGCCACCCCTGCTCACCATTACAGAACCCGAAGCTGAGGTACAGTTGGAGTCCGTTGGCATAGACGTGGAAGTAGCGGGTAACATTGCCACCACCACAACCACCCTGGTTTTCTACAACCCCAACAACCGAATCCTGGAAGGTGAACTCAACTTTCCTTTGGCAGAAGGGCAGGAAGTTTTTCGATATGCCTTAGACGTGAATGGTAAATTGCGTGAGGGCGTGGTCGTGGAAAAAGACCTGGGACGTAAAGCATTTGAAGCAGTGGTCAGGCAAAGCATTGACCCCGGTCTTTTGGAGAAAACAGTGGGTAACAATTACAAAACGCGCCTCTATCCTATCCCCGCCAACGGACGCAAAAAAGTGGTCATCGGCTATGAGGAAATACTGGGTGGTGGCCGGGAGCCGCTGTACCTGCTCACTGCCAACTATGGCAAAGTAGCAGATTTCAAAATCACCGTCACAGTCGTCAAGACAGGCGCCCCTCCTACCCTCAGGCAAAATAGTCTCACTAATCTCACTTTTGACAACTGGGAGTCTATTTATCGCGCCAATAAAAGTCTGCAAAATGAAGACATTACCGGCAACCTGAGCTTTTCACTCCCCACTCAAACCAGCGCCAGGGTTTACAGACAGCAGGGCAACAACGACGACGATTACTTCTATGCCACATTGTATCCGGAGATTGTCAACGAGACCAGGTCAAAACCCAAAAGCGTCACCATTGCCTGGGACGTCTCTCAGTCTGGTGCCAAACGGGACATAGAAAAAGAAACCGATTTGCTGGCCCGCTACCTCAAGTATTGCAAAAATGTATCAGCAGAAGTAGTGCTCTTCAGTAGCTCAGTGGCTAAATCGCAACTGTTTAAGATCAGGAACGGAAACAGCGATGAGTTGATCACTTTCCTGAAATCACTCACCTATGATGGCGGGACAGCACTCAAAAAGCTCTTGAACAGTCCAATGACCGGAGAAGAACTCCTGCTTTTCAGCGATGGCATCAGCAACCTGGATGAAACGGATGGTCTTTCCAGTGAGGTTCCGGTTTATGGCATCAGTTCTCAGGGAATCAGCAATACTGCCCTTCTAACACAACTCGCCACCACCTCAGGAGGTGATTTTATTAACCTCAACCGGACCACGACAGACGAGGCATTGTCGCAGCTGAAAAGAATGCCCTATCAATTGGTTAATGTGAAATTCAATGCCGATGTGGTTTCTGAAATCTATCCGGAAAAACCTGTCAATCTCAAGGCCGGGCAGGCTTTGAAAATCGCGGGGAAGATCAAATCCGGTAGCAACTCCACATTGATCCTGAAATACGGAAGAGGGAATGAGGTGAGAAGTACCAGTAAAGTTGAAATAGGCAGCGACCTGAATGACTTTCCGGTTTTTAGGCTCTGGGCCAAAGCGAAAGTTGCTGAACTCAGTGTTTTCGCCGAAGAAAACAAGGAGGACATCATTGAAGTGGCCAAAGCACATCAACTAGTGACTGATTATACCTCCCTCATCGTGCTGGACCGGATGGAAGATTATGTACGCTATGAAATTACCCCACCCGCAGAACTTCTTGTAGAATATCAGGAGTTGTTGATGGCTAAAAAAGCCGAGGAGTCCGCCGAGGAGGAAAATCTGGTCACCAGCCTGACCACTCGCTACCAGAAACGAAGCGAATGGTGGAACCGCACCTTCAAAATACCGGAGAAAAGGAAAAAGCCAGTTGTCACCGATAGTGTACGCAGCACCCAACGCCCACAGCCGCGTCCGCCTGCACTGGGCAGTGCTCAGAACCAGCGAAGCAGAATAGAAAGCGAGCCTGTGGAACTACCTCCCATCATAGAAGTAGCTGATGAGGAAGAAATAAGCGAAGAAATAACCATGGACGAAGCAGCATTTGACGCTTTTGGAGAAACTGCTTCCGATAGTTTTGACGACGAGGATGACATGTTCATGGCCGCTTCCAGCAGTGGGCAGGGCGACTCCGAAGATTCCTTTGCCATGGAAGTGTTTGCACAAGTTGACGCCGCCAACATTCAAGCCAGTCTCTACCTACTGGACGGCATAGTACTGTCGAAAGAGGAACTGGAACAACTGGACCCAGCCGAAATCGCCCAAACCAACAGCATCGCCCCGGGCAATGAGACCGCCATCGCAATCTACGGTCCTGATGCCAAAGGCGGAGTAGTGTTGATGGTCAGTAATGCAGCACCTGACTTCCGCTATCCTGATGAGGTGGTGGTATTGTTTGCACAAGGTCCCGAACTGAAAGCATGGACGCCGGACGAACCCTATCTGGTAGAGATCAAACGCCTTCCTCCGGATGAGCAATATGACTACTACCTTGCGGAACGCAACAGCTACAAGCAAAGTCCGGGGTTTTACCTGGCCATCGGCGATCACTTTCTCAGCAGCAATCAAAAAGAAACCGGACTCAAGGTACTGTCCAACATCGCTGAACTTTCATTGGAAAACCATGAGTTACTCAAGGTCATGGCGCATAAATATGATCAGCTGGGACTTTGGGAGACCAGCCTTTACTTTCATCAGAAACTGGTAGACTTAAGACCAGACGAACCACATTCCAAACGCGGCAAGGCACTGGCATTACAAGCAGCCGGAAAGTACCAGGAAGCCCTGGACTTGTTTTTAGAGCTCCTCACCTGGAAGTTTGACGACGACATCAGTAGCCGCTTTCCTTACTGGAAGCCTACAGTACTGCATGAAATGAACCAACTAATTGCACTGCACGGCGATCAGCTGGATACGGGTGCAGTACCCAAAGAATGGATCATTGCCATGCCGGTAGACATCCGTATCGTGATGACCTGGAACTCTCTTGAAACCGACCTGGATCTCTGGGTAGAAGACCCGCTGGGGGATAAATGTGGCCACAGCCGAAAGCTCACAGACATCGGAGGTCGACTGACCTATGACTACATCAGTGGTTACGGACCTGAAGAGTTCATGATCAAAAAGGCCATTCCCGGCACTTATCAGTTGAGCATCACATACTATGACCAGCGCCAGCAAAAGATATCCGGACCGGTGACATTGCAGGTGTCCATTTTCACCAACTACGGGCGACCCAATCAAAAAGTGGAAAAACGAACGGTTCAGCTCAAGAAAGCCAAAGATGAAATTAAGGTAGGCGAGATAGTTTGGGAGTAGCAGACTCCCTCCTCTTTACCTAAACCTTACTTTGATTTTGGAGATATCAATTAATTTGCTTCACACTCCAGCACACTTATACAACCCCCAAAATCAACATCCTCATTGAGGCTTTGAAGATAGCCAATCACTGCTTCTGCTGTGGTATAATCCTTGATATCTGCCTCTGCAAAATCGAAGAAGTCATCGTATAAAGCCGGGATGAAGTCATTGACTCCCAGGGTCAACTGCATGTCATCTGCCAGCGGCACGCCGTTGTCGTCCACCAATTGAAAGTCATTACTGCTGCTGGCCACAGTAATGCCTGTGAAGAAAAACTCTGCTCCGGCGCCGCAAAAGAAGTTCTCAAATTCTCCTACTGTCTTTGTAAAAGTCACACTTTGATTATTGAACGGATCCATGCTGAAGACCTCAAAGGTAGTGATGGGACCCTCATTGAAACCGGCCCGGATACCGCCCAGGTTTTGGATGGTAAAATCCACGTCCATAAATTCTTTCAAAGCAGTAGTATAGAAACATCCCATGTCCAGGAATTCATGGTCAATGTTGGAATTCCCTACCACAGTAGAAAAAGAATCGTCGTTGTTGTAAGTAGCAATTACTTCGGCGAGTGCCTCGTCCGGGGTTGCATCTTCCACCGTTTCCAGATCAATGAGTCTCACACGATAATCGGCGATTTCCTGATTCTCAATTGTGAGGTCTATTCTACCCAAGGTTCTGAGGTTAGAACCTGCCTGTATCACGGGAATACCATTTACCTCCTCAGAGATGCGCTCATGGCTGTGGCCGCCAATGATGAGGTCAAAGAAAGGACTGTTATTGGCAAGGAAAATATCGTCCCGCGAGCCCAGGTGCGTAAGGCCAATTAACAAATCGGAACCTTCTTCCGCCTTTAGGTTGGCATAGTTGTTAACCACTTCCCGATGCCGCTGGAAACTTAAATCTGCTACTCTCAATGGGTGTGTGGAGGGTATTTCCCGGTCTTTACCTCTCGTCTCTATCAACCCCAGGAAAGTAATGTCAAAGCCACCTGCAGAAAGTGTAATGAAAGGGTCTGGCTGCTCCAACACAGATTGTGATGCATCAATATTAGCCAAAATCCATGGAAAGTCTGATTGTTCCACACGGTCTTGTAAGATCGTGGTGCCGAAGTCAAATTCATGATTGCCCAGCACACCCACGTCAAATCCTACCTGATTCATGATATCAATGATGGGAAAGCCCGGCTCAGCAGCCTGGTCTACAATGGGGTTACCGGCAAAAAGATCTCCGGCGGTCACTACCAGCACTTCTCCCTGTGCCCTGGCCCTGTCCACAATCGTCTTGATTTTTGCAAAATTGTCAATGCGCCCATGCGGATCATTCACGAAGAAGATGGTCAGGTCAAACGCCCCGCCGGGGTTTTCTACATCGTTGTTGGGTTCATCTTCTCCACATGCTGCAAGGACCGCCAACAGCACCAATACTCCCAGGAATTTAAGTTTCATGAAAAGGTCTTTAATGATCAATGTTCTTATTACAAATGTAACCATGCGTAAGAAGAATTAGTTACATGAATCTTATTGATGGTAAATATAAATGTTGATCATGATGGAACCAGGCCCCGCATCAAGTGCGTGGCAGAGAGAGGCCAAAAATACACGCTCCGGATAACTATTGATCAACCCTTCACAACTATATTCAAAGGCCTTCTTCACTGATTCCATTCTCCGTTGGCATAGAAGTTACGTCGTTAAGAGGGTAATAATTGTCGTTCATAGAAACGCATAAACTTAAAATCATCCGTTGGGGTTTATCTATTTGTCAGTTATTAAATCAAAATTCTATCTCAATGATCAGGAAAATTACTTTTTTAGGATTACTCTTTTTGACGCTTGCAACGGTTGCCATTGCACAGAAAAAAGAAGTATCTGTTACAGGAAAAGTATTAGACAAGGAAACAGGCAATCCGATGGAGTACGCAACAATTGTATTCCAGAGTGCCAATGTGGATGAGGGAGTATCAGGAGGTATTACAGACCTGGAAGGAAACTTCAATATCAAAACGAAGCCCGGTGTTTATGACATCCGCATTGAGTTCATCGCCTACGAACCATATGTTTTGAAAAGTCAGAACATCACCAAATCGATCAACCTCGGAACCATTCAGCTGGCGGTAGATGCTACGGAGCTTGGAGAAGTGGTGGTAGTCGGTGAAAAAACAACGGTAGAGGTTCGCCTGGACAAAAAGATTTACAATGTGGGGCAGGATTTGACCAATAGTGGTGCCACCATTAGCGATGCCCTGGACAACATCCCTTCCGTTACGGTAGACATTGACGGAGCCATTGCGCTTCGCGGCAACAACAACGTAAGGATACTCATTAATGGCAGACCTTCCGCACTGGCAGGATTTGGCTCTACTGATGCACTGCAACAACTACCCGCAGATGCCATAGAGCGTGTGGAAGTAATCACCAGTCCTTCTGCCCGATATGATGCGGAGGGAACTGCAGGGATTCTGAACATCATCCTGAAGAAAGAAAAAACAAGGGGTTTTAACGGGGTCATCAATGCGGGACTCGGCTACCCTGACCTGGCATCATTCACCTCCAACCTCAACTGGAGGAAAAAGAAATTCAACTTATTCAACACCGTTGGCTATTCCTACCGCACGCCTCCCGGCAATGGTTTCTTTGACAATACGTATGTAGGCGGAGCATTTGACCGCATCACTGAGGACCGTGACATCCAAAGGGAAAACAGTGGCTTCAATCTTAATTTGGGAATGGAATACTTCCTCACTGAGTCTTCTTCTGTGACTGCCAGTGCTTTTGGCAGGCTCAACGATGGAGAAGACATTACCAGTAACAATACCAATAGATTCGTTTCCACAACATTGGACAGCAGGACGCTGCGTACAGAAAATGAGCAGGAAGACGAAGCCAGTTATCAGTTTTCACTCAATTACAACAATGACCTGAATGAGGAAGGCGAAAAGCTGACTGCAGACCTGCAGTATTCTTATGATGAAGAGATTGCACCTACTACAATCACCGAGGCCAACCTTTTTCCCAATAACAACCTGATCGCTGCCGAAGACATCAGAGAAGTGCAATTGCAAAACGAGTACCTGGCACAGATAGACTATGTAAAGCCCATTGGCAATGCACAGTTTGAAGCAGGCTACAGAGGAAACTGGGAGCAAACCGACACGGACTTCAGGTTGTCTGAGCTGGACCTGGAAAGCGGTAATTTCATTCAAAATGACGGGCTTACCAACCGGTTTGTCTTTGACCAGATCATTCAGGCGGTGTATACACAGTATGGCAACAAAAAAGGAAAATTTTCTTACCTGCTCGGTCTGCGAATGGAAAATACCCAACTGAAGGGTGAAGTTACCGGAGTAGATGAGGAAGCACTACGTGACATTCTGGGTGACGAGGTAGACCTCGACTTCAACAAGAATTTTCTGGGTCTGTTCCCCACAGTCAACCTGACGCTGGAGTTGACAGAAACAGAGAACATCACCTTTGGGTACAACAGGCGTATCAACCGCCCGCGTAGTTGGTTCATCAACCCCTTCCCTTCCCGTTCCAGCAGAACTAATATTTTCCAGGGTAATCCAGATTTGGACCCGGCATTTGCCAATGCATTTGACGTCGGCTACCTGAAGAGCTGGGATAAGCTTACTTTGACCTCTTCTGTTTATTTTCAGCGAGAGACCAACTCCTTTGAGCGCATCCAGGAGCAAACGGGCCAGGTAACATCCGACGGGATTGTGATTTTGAGAACCATCCCGATCAACCTGTCTACCAATGAGCGGATTGGCGCAGAACTGGGTGTCATCTACAATCCTGAAAAGTGGTTACGCGTAAGCGGTAGCTTTAACTTCTTCCAGTTCAATACGGAAGGTACTTTCAACGAAGTAGATTTTGGAGCGACCAACACCAGCTGGTTTTCAAGACTTAGCGCCAAGGTAACACTACCCGGCGGCATCGACTGGCAAACCAATGCACGCTACAGGGGGCCAACCAACAATGCGCAAACCCGAAATCAGGGGATTTTCTCCATGGGACTTGCCTTCAGCAAAGACCTGTTCAAAGAAAAAGCCACCATTTCTGTCAATGCCCGCGATTTACTGAACTCCCGCAAGCGGATGTCTCTCACAGAGACTCCTTTCTTTACCTCCGACAATGAATTCCAGTGGAGAGAGCGACAGTTCAGGATGTCTTTCGTCTACAGGATCAACCAGAAGAAAAGACAGCAAAGAGGCGGCCGACGTGGTGATGGCGGCGGTGAGGACTTTGAGGGATTTTAGTCTTAGAGGCTAGATTTTAGTCCATAGATCGGAGTCCGATTTTCCAAAAAAAGATAACACAAGTAGGCAGTCTGGTCGTAGCGTCCGCTGCGATCCTATAAAGCTGAGAGCGTCTCGCTCGACTGTTATATGACAGACATTAGATTTAGACTTTCTGGCACCATTCTGTGACCGGGGCCGAAGTCTGGTGCCTGACAATAGTAGCCAGTTTGTAACCAGGTTGCGTAAACTGGCGTTTTCTGTCTTTAAACCTCCTTCACTACTTGACTTCCAGCGACATTAGTCTTTTCACGCGCAAGAATTCACCAATGCCAGCGACATTAGTCCATTCAAAAAAAAGAATTCACCAATGCCAGCGACATCAGTCCATTCACATTTCAGAATTCATCAGTGTCAGTGACATCAGTTCACTCAAAAATAAAAATTCATCAATGCCAGTGACATTAATCCATTCACATTTTAGATATTCATCAATGTCAGCGACATTAGTCTTTTCACACAAAAGAATTCATCAATGCCAGTGACATTGGTCCATTCAAAAAAAAGAATTTATCAGTACCAGTGACATCAGTTCACTCAAAAATAAAAATTCATCAGTGTCAGCGACATTGGTCCGTTCAAAAAAAAGAATTCATCAAAGCCAGTGAAATTGGTCATAAAGGGAAATCAGCGGCGTTATTCTAAGGGTTCGTGTCCCTTTTACGTTGGTTAATACTAATATTGCGGGCATTTAATCATTAAAATCTTCCCACGAAGTTTACAACAACGGTACTAATGAAAAATCTCTTGCTGCTATTGGTTTTCACACTGTTCACTGCACCACTCAACGCCTGGAATGGCAGAGGCCACATGGTGATTGCTGCCATTGCGTGGGATCAGCTGGATGAGCAATCCAGAGCGGCAATCACAGACCTGTTGAAGCAACATCCGGCTTTCGCCAGAAAGTGGAAAGGAGATTATCAAGCATACGAGGACGATCTGCCCTTGGGTAAATTTCTAATGATGCGGGCCGCTACCTGGCCCGATCAAATCAGGAATGGCCGTCATCCGGACCGGGCCTATCACCGGGGAGAATGGCACTATATCACCTACGAAATGCGTGCAATAACCAGCGCAGATAAGAAGGAACTCAAAGTAAGTACCAACCTCCCACGCAATAAAAAAGGAGACGTACTGTATGGTATTGAAAGAGCACTGGATCTGGAGAATTTGATGGGGATGTAGCCATCGATTCTCCTTTTTCCCCACAATCAGAAAACCACAAATGCAACTATGTTGCATTTACAGTTTTTAGCCCTATCTTTACAATTGTATTAGAACGACGACAGATTCATGAAAAATCAATTTATAGGGTTGCACTTAGATTTTATAGGGTTCGGTGCCTCTATGCTCTGCGCCATACACTGCGCTGCCTTGCCGTTTTTATTGACACTGGCACCACTGGCAGGTCTTCAATTTCTGGACAATCATTGGATTGAATACACCATTATCCTGTTCAGTCTGATCATCGCAGCAAATTCACTGGTGAGTAGCTACACCAGACACCACCATAGTTTCCTGGCATTGGCAGTGGCATTTTCTGGATTCCTGCTCATCGGGGCCGGTCAGTTGTTGGAATTTGAATGGACAGAAATTCTCTTGACATCCTGTGGAGGTATTCTGATTGCAATTGCGCATTTAATCAACTGGAAATTGATTAAACAATCCCGCATTGCAAACAGTAATAACTCTCGTCAACAGACCTAACAGCAAGAATGGAATCTGTAATCACTGCACAAAACTGGAGCGCTGGCCCAAATTCCTCAGTCCTAGCCAATATTCATGAAAGTAAAATCAATATCGCCATTTTCAAACGTGAGATTAATGCGCTACAGGAAGAACTGGACAAGGTAATCAAACGAGGTATTGCACTTAGCATCACAGGTGATGCCAATGCCGTTTCAAATAGCTTAGATGGTTCAAAAGACCTGACCCATTGCCCATTACTAAAGCAGGACATCAAAGACCTGCTCCATCTTTTTAGTGAGGTGTCACAATCCCGGACCTTTCGTTTATTCCTGGCCACTATTGAAAATGACATGTGCAGAAAATTCCATACAGATGTCAACGATCTCAGGATGTTGTGTACTTACAAAGGTCCTGGTACTTTATGGTTGGCGGAAGGGCACATGGATCATGAAGAAGTGGGAAATGGTGATGAAGAAACGTTCATCCATCCAGATCGCATCCGCCAGGCTGAAACTGGCGATGTCGTCATCTTAAAGGGTGCTATTTATCCCAGGGAAGGTACCCAGGCCATTTTACACAGAAGCCCGTCTATCGAAGAAAGTAAAGAAAAAAGGATATTGCTACGCTTTGATACAGAGCAATTTGCAAGTTTCTAAGGAAAATTTGCGAGGGTATACTAATAAGCTGCAGAAAATTAGCAAACAATGAATCTCAAAGAAAATTACGCAGTGATAGCGCTGGAAGAAGGAACGCTCTTATCACCTCAATTTGAAAAAAGAGGAGGTTTGCTACCGGTGGCGGTGCAGGAAACGGATACCGGGCAACTTCTGATGCTGGCCTCCATCAATCAGGAAGCGCTACAGCAAACAATTGAAACTGGCCTGGCGACATTCTGGAGTACTTCCAGAAATAAACTATGGGTAAAGGGAGAGACTTCAGGAGACTTCTTAAAAATTGATCACATTTTAGTGGATTGCGATCAGGATGCATTTGTTTATCAGGTCACATTACAAGGTGCTGGCGTCTGTCACACCTATGATCTCCAGGGCAATCACAGAAAAGCTTGTTTCTACAGGGAACTCGACCTCGAAGAAAAGAAATTGCAATTCATCAAAAACATGGAGTGACAGGCTTTGCCTCATTTGGCAAGTGAACCAACAGGAAAGCGACCATTCCTGAGATACTCCAATCATCTCCTTGATTGAAACTTACTCACAAGACATTAACAAAATCGGATTTGGAATCAATACAAGCAAAGATTTATATCAAAAATACGCTATCGGGTAAAAAAGAACTGTTTACCCCTATCACAGACAAGAAAATTGGTATGTATGTCTGTGGCCCCACTGTTTACGGAGAACCACATTTGGGGCATGCCCGGTCAGCCATCACATTTGATGTGGTGTTCAGGTATTTTTCATTTCTCGGTTACCAGGTACGCTACGTTCGCAACATCACCGATGTAGGTCACCTGGAAGATGAGTTGAACGGCGCAGGAGAAGACAAGATCGCGAAAAAAGCGCGATTGGAGCAGCTAGAGCCCATGGAGGTAGCGCAGCGCTATACCAATATTTATCGTGAGATGATGGCACAGCTCAACGTGTTGCCGCCTTCTATTGAACCCACCGCTTCTGGCCATATCGTGGAGCAAATTGCGATCATAGAAAAAATCATTGCCAACGACCTTGCCTATGAAGTAGAAGGATCTGTCTACCTGGATGTGATCGCCTACTCAAAAAAATACGAATATGGTATGCTATCTGGTAGAGTGCTGGAAGACCTCATCGCTGGCAGCCGTTCGTTGGATGGGCAACAGGAGAAAAAACATCCTGCCGACTTTGCGTTGTGGAAAAAAGCAGATGATAAGCACCTCATGCAGTGGCCATCGCCATGGGGAAATGGCTTTCCCGGTTGGCACATAGAGTGCACCACCATGAGTATCAAATACCTGGGCCTCCCATTTGACATTCATGGAGGTGGCATGGACCTTAAATTCCCACATCACGAGGCAGAAATTGCACAAAGTTTCGCTGCTTTCGGCTGCGCACCTGTCAACTACTGGATGCACAACAACATGATGACCCTGGACGGACAAAAGATGGCCAAATCCAAGGGCAACTTCATTTCCCTGGACCAGATGTTCAGCGGGGATCACCCACTGCTCAAGAAGGCTTACAGTCCTGTAACGGTGCGTTTTCTCATGTTACAGGCCCATTATGGCAGCCCAATCGATTTTTCAAATCAAGCGCTTGAATCAGCAGAGGTGGCGTGCAACAAATTGCTCAAAGGACTTGAACTCCTCACTGACCTGCAAAGCGAGGAATTCACTCAATCTGATGATCCTTTATCAGAGAAAGTACTGGCCAGGTGCGGTCACTGCTACGATAAGATGAATGATGACTTCAATACCGCAGAGACCATCGCTTGTCTGTTTGATTTATTGTCGATGATGAATACAGCGAAGCAGCAGAAAATCAAACTCTCAATAGAAGCCTTGAAGAAACTGAAAGCCACTTATCAGGGTTTTCTGATCGATGTGATGGGTATCAGTGCCCCATCAAACGCAACATCTGAGGTGCTGCCCGAAGTGATGGAGGTTTTACTGGAAGTACGCCAGGGAGCCCGCGATAAGAAAGATTTTGCATTAGCCGATTACATACGTGATCGATTGTCGTCCATCGGCATTCAGGTAAACGACAAAGAGGGAAAAGCCACCTTTGAAGTCCGGAATCCGTAAGA
>ERZ1740068.455-NODE-455-length-20423-cov-27.929350_pt1 | contig 20423 bp, 17 predicted proteins | sample MGYA00581735_ERZ1740068 | MGnify/ENA primary metagenome ERZ1740068 (study PRJEB43018, sample SAMN04849740) | marine metagenome | isolation source: floating plastic debris | place: Pacific Ocean | collected 2008-08-30 | study: EMG produced TPA metagenomics...
CTGCTTTTGAGGCGACCGACCTAAGTAAAACTACTTATTCAGAAGTCCTCTGAGATCCGGCACGGTGAACCGACACAGCCAACCGCTACGAGTCCGGCGCTTCGAGCTTCAGGAACGATCGTAGCCCCGCCACCAAACGCGGCGGCCAGTGGCGCACGTTCTCCACCCAGTCGATGTCCTGGTAGCGCTGGTCTAATCCGTTGACCGCCACCCAGTTGCTCTCCGCCTGTCCGGGCTGGCCGTTCTGCCAGTACGCCGCCGTCAGCGCCGCCCGCGCGTCGGCGAAGCTGGGATATTTCCGCACGAGGCTACTTAGCTCGCGGATGCCCTGCTTGTCTTGGCCGAGTTCGTATTTCGCGAAGGCCACGTTCAGCCGCGCTAGGGAAAACTTCGGCGCGAGCAGCATGGCGCTTTGGTAATCGACGAGTGCCGCGTCCCAGTCGCCCTGGCGGGCTTTAGCGTTGCCGCGATTGTTGTAGATCGCCGGGTCGCGATCGTCGATTTCCAGGGCGCGGTTGTAGTCGGCGATCGCCGCGTCCCATTCGCCGATCGCTTCGTAGGCCGCGCCGCGATTGATGTACGGATCGGTGATGTCTGGAGCCAGCTCGATCGAGCGGGTGTAGTCCTCGATCGCCTCGTCGAGCTGGTTCATGCCGATGCGAATGTTGCCGCGATTGCTCCAGGCGGCGGCATTGGTCGGCATCTCATTGATGATCTGCGTCCAGCCCCGCTCGGCTAGCTCGAAGTCACCGCGTCCGCCCGCCGCCGTCGCCCCGCGCGAAACGCCGTCGAGCCGATCGATATCGGCAGCGGTGAGCGGTGCGGCTTGAACGGGCGAGATCGCCAGGGCCAGCCAGAGGGCAAAGGTGGCGAGACAGCAGAATAAAACAGACAGCAGGCGGGAGGCGCGAAACATGAGGGAGACTGACAGCGAGCAATGGGGTCTATCTTACAAGTAGCAGTCTCCAGACCTCAGCGGTTTGGGAAACCTCCGCGACCTCCCGACTTGCGAAACGTTCGTCCACGCGACATGTTTAACCGAGGAATTTTCCGCAAAGAGGCGCTCGAGCGCCTCTCCAGCCCCGAACAGCTCGACCAGCTCATGTACGCGACGGGGAGTATGAGCTGGCTGTTTCTGCTGTCGTTGGGGGCGCTGGTGGCATCTGGAGCAATTTGGAGCGTCGTGGCGCGGATTCCTGTAACCGTCGAAGGACGCGGGATTTTCATTCAGCCCAGCCAGGTCGTGCCGGTGCAGTCGCCGATCGCGGGGCAACTGCAAAACTGGGAAGTCGATCGCGGTACGTGCGTCGAAGCAGGCGATATTCTGGCGACGCTCGATCCGGTGGAGCTGCGAAATCAACTGTCGATCGCGCGGCAGCAGCTCCGACAGGTCTCCGAACAAAACCAGCAGCGCGACGAGGCACTGAGCCAGCGCGTGGCCTCCAACCTAACCGAAATAGACGCCCAGCGCCGCAGCCTGAATCAGCAGCTCCGAACGGCGCGATCGCAAACGCCCGAACTCCAACAGGCGCAGCTCGCCGCCCTGGACGACGAACGCCGCGACCTACGACAACGCCTGCGCGATACCGATCGACTGGTGGTCGATCTGCAAGAGCGCTTCGAGCGGCGTCAGGAAATTCAGGAGGCGGGTGCGATCGCGGCGGATGCGGTGCTGCAAGCCGAGCAGGAATTCATCTCGATGCGCCAAACGCTCTCCGAACTCGAAGCGCAGCTCGCCCAACTCGACGCTCGCGAGACTGAAATCAGGCAGCAGTACCAAACCGGCCTCGACAGCGCCGGGGAACTCGAAGCGCAGCTTGCCGCTCTGGATGCCGAGCGCGATCGCCTACTGCAAGAAAGCACCGATCGCGCCACCACCGACACCAAAGAAACCCAGGCGATCGCGCGCGACATCGAACAGCTCGAGCGCGACATTACTAAAAACAGCCTGATTCGCAGCCCCGCCAGCGGTTGCCTGATCGAGCAGCGCATCGCCGACGGCCAGGTGCTTCAGGCCGGGTCGCAGCTCGGGCGCTTGCAGTACGACACCACCGATGCGAGCCTAGTGGCGATCGGCTACTTCGCGGTGGCCGATGGCAAGCGTATCGAGCCGACCATGCCGATCCAAGTGACGCCAGACACGGTGCAGCGCGAGCGCTTTGGCGGCATTATCGGCGAAGTGGAGCGCGTCTCAGAGTTGCCGGTAACGCGAGAGGGGGTGGCGCTGACGGTGGGTAACGCGGAGGTTGCGGCGAACCTGACCGCACCACAACCCGGACTCGGGCAAGACCCCGCTGAGGCGGTGGCGTCGGGCGCGATCGAGGTGATCGGCCAGCTCCAGCCCAGCGATCGCACCATCTCCGGCTGGGAGTGGTCGTCATCGGCAGGCCCCGCACTGGAGCTGACGTCGGGAACGACATTCACCGCTCGCGTCGAAGTCGAGGAACGCGCTCCGATTACGTTCGTCCTGCCGATCCTGCGCGAGTGGACGGGGGTGTATTGATGGGCAGTTCGACAGGTCTGTGGTCAGAAACTTGGCAGAAACTCAAGCGCTGGCTTCTGGGGCAAAACCAAGGCGAGCCATCCCCTGAGCCGTCCCCCGAGCCGCCCCCTGAGCCGCCGCCCCCCCGACCTCAACGGCGCGTCCGCACGCCGACGGTGCTGCAAATGGAGGCAGTCGAATGCGGCGCGGCGGCGCTGGGCATCGTTCTCGGCTACCACCGGCGCATCGTGCCACTGCCGGAGCTGCGGGTGGCCTGTGGCGTCTCGCGCGGCGGCAGCAAAGCCCCGAACATCCTCAAAGCGGCGCGATCGTACGGTCTCCAAGGCAAGGGCTTCAAGAAGAAAATCGACCAGCTCAAGGACATCAAGCCTCCATTTATCGTCTTTTGGAACTTCAATCACTTCCTGGTGGTAGAAGGTTTCGGGCGCGATCGGGTCTACCTCAACGACCCCGCCGCCGGGCCGCGCACCGTCACCGACGATGAATTCGATCGCGCCTACACCGGCATCGCGCTCCTCTTCGAGCCGGGAGAAAACTTCCAGCGCGGCGGACGCAAATCCAGCCTGACCCTGGCGCTGCTGCGCCGCCTGAACGGCTCGACTGGGACGGTGCTGTACTGCCTGCTGGCGGGCTTTTTTCTGGCGATTCTCGGCGTCGCCATTCCGGTGTTCAGCCAGATTTTTGTCGATAACATCCTCATCGAACAGCGCGAAGACTGGTTGCGTCCACTGCTGGTGGCGATGGGTGGCGTTCTGGTGTTGCAAACCCTGCTGAACTACTTTCAGCTCTCGACCCAAAAACGCCTCAAGATCCAGCTCTCGCTGAAAATGTCGAGCCAGTTCCTCTGGCACATTCTGCGCCTACCGTCGCGCTTCTACGCCCAGCGTTTCGCCGGGGAAATCAGCAATCGCCTCAAGCTCAACGATCGCATTGCCGACACCCTTTCCGGGGCCTTCGCGACCAATACTATCAACGCGATCGTGGTGGTCTGCTACGGCGCGGTGATGCTTGCCTACGACTGGGTGCTGACACTGGTGGTGGTGGCGTCAGCGGTGTTCAGCATTGCGGCTTTACAGTGGGTGTCGCGCCAGCGTAAGGATGCCTATCTGCGCCTCTCTCAAGACCAGGGCAAGACGATTGGCTTCAGCATTGCGGCAATTCAGAGTATCGAGACTCTGAAAGCTTCGGCGCTGGAATCGGACTTTTTCGCGCGCTGGGCGGGCTACTACACCAAATCGCTCAACACCTACCAGAGCCTCGAAGTCAGCAACCAAACCCTGACGGTGTTGCCGACGCTGCTTTCGTCGCTGACCACGATCGCGGTGTTGGTGGTGGGTGGCTTGCGGGTGATGGATGGCAACATCAGCATCGGGATGCTGGTGGCATTTCAGCTGTTAGTTCAACGCTTCCAGGAGCCGATTACAACACTGGTGGAGTTCGGCGGGCGCTTACAGGAACTCGAAGGCGACATCACCCGCCTCGATGACGTGCTCGACAACCCGATCGACGAACGGCTCGATCGCCCCGCTTCTGATAACTCCACCGGACACTCCACCGAAAACACTACCGAAAACACCACCGCCTACCGCCTTCAAGGTCGCCTCCGCTTCGAGAACGTTAGCTTCGGCTACTCCAAAGTCGCCGAGCCGCTAATCCGCGAGCTGAACTTCACGGTGGAGCCGGGACAACGCATCGCCCTCGTCGGTCGCAGCGGCTCGGGAAAATCCACCGTCGGGCGGTTGGTGACGGCGCTCTATCAACCGTGGGAGGGGCAAATTCACTTCGACGATCGCCCGATCGCCGACTTGCCTCGCGCGCTCGTCTGTAACTCCCTCGCCTATGTGGAGCAGGACATCTTGCTATTCGAGGGAACCGTGAAGGACAACCTGACGCTGTGGGACGCGACGATCTCCGACGCGCAGCTCATGCGAGCCTGTCAGGATGCGGAAATTTGGGAGGTGGTGCGATCGATCCCCGGCGGACTGCAAGGCGAACTACTCGAAGGCGGCATGAACCTGAGCGGCGGTCAGCGGCAGCGCTTGGAAATTGCCCGCGCACTGGTCGGCGACCCGAGCATCTTGGTGATGGACGAGGCGACGAGCGCTCTGGACGCAGAGACCGAGCGGCTCATCGATCGCAACCTGCGGCGGCGCGGCTGCACCTGCATCATTGTCGCCCACCGCCTCAGCACGATCCGCGACTGCGACGAGATACTGGTGTTCGATCGCGGCAGAGTCGCTCAGCGCGGAACTCATGACGAGCTGTGGAACAGTGGCGGCATCTATGCCAAGATGTTGCAGGATTCTGGCTGATCGGCGCTGGCAAGAAACCGAGTTTCTGTTGGCCTACGCCTTCAGCTCTAGCTCAAATCCCGGCAGAACGTCCTCGCCGGAGACAGTTGTTGAAAGCTCCAGCGTTTCTACATCTCGCCCAGCCCGGTAAATCTCTACCGTTCGATCTTGTGGGTTGACGAGCCAGCCTAATTTCAAGCCGCTGCCCAAATACTCCTGCATCTTTTGCTGGAGAGGAACGAGCCGATCGCTTTTGGATCTCAGCTCGATGACAAACTCCGGACACAGGGGTGGGAACTTCTCTTGCTGCTCTGGGGTCAGCGCGTCCCAGCTTGCTTGACTCACCCAAGCTGCATCGGGAGAGCGATCGCCCCCGTTGGGCAGTTTAAACACGGTGGACGAGCTGAAAACGACGCCCAATCCCGTTTCTTCATGCCAGTTGTAAAGCTTAGCAATTAGTCGAGCTTCCTGGTATCCGCTGCCGCCGCCCACTGGGGACATGATAATCAGCTCTCCTTGGGGGCTGCGCTCCATCGCCACGTCTTGATTGACTAGACACAGCTCGTAAAACTGCTCGTGGGTCAGCTGTGTGATGGGCTCTAAGTTAAGCGTGATAGCCGTCATTGCTCGATCGGTCAGCTCACAACGAATTGGCGATGGTATCGAAGGCCAAGCCGAAACGACACTACAGCTAGCATGACACACATGCCCTAAAAGAAATTGCTGTCGACGATCGTGTTAAACGGCGTTGTCGTCAGGGTTGCCAGGACGTTACCCGTGGCCGTCTCGATGATGCGGCTGGCGATCGTCGTTTCGCCCTGCTCGATCGTCAGGTCAGCGAATTGGAGGCCGTCAATGAGGTTGATGCGATCGAGTCCGGCCTTGAAGTCCGTCAGGATATCGACCCCGCGATCGCGCCCCAGAACAAACACGTCCGCATTCGCGCCACCCGTCAGCGTATCGTCGCCACCACCGCCGAACAGCTCGTCCTCGCCGTCACCACCAAAGAGCAGATCGCCGCCCCCGTCGCCGTTCAATACGTCGTTTCCGTTGCTGCCATAGAGAATATCGAAACCGTCTCCACCGTCGAGCAGGTCGTCGCCCACATTGCCGTTGAGGTAGTCGTTGCCGCCGCCGCCGTTGAGATAATCGTTGCCGTCCTGACCGTAGAGCGCATCGAAGCCGTTGCCGCCGAGCAGCACGTCTTTGCCCGCCTTACCGAACAGCGCCGAGCCATCGTTGGAAGCTGTGATGATGTCGGTGGCTTCGCTGAGGACGCGAGGCAAGAAGCGGGTTTGGGTGGTGGTTTCGATATGGTTATCGGTGTCGTTGAGCCTCACGGAGACGGGGGCAACGGGGAGGATTTCGTAGTTGGTGTCGAGGCTGTTGACGGTGTGGGCGATGTTGAGAGTGCGATCGGCGCTCGTGCCGTCGGACTGGCCGGTGACGGTGACGGTTTGGGCGGTGGCGAAGTTGTCGGGCGTAAAGACGATCGAGGTCGGATCGACAGTGAGGTCGGCGTCGGCGGTCAGCGAGATGGTGACATCCGCAAGGGGCTCGGCGGTGAGGAAAAACTGGTAGGTGTCGGTGGCGTAGTTCTCGAAGGTGATGGTCGTGCCGCCGAGCTGGACGAGATCGAGACGCGCTCGATCGTGTCGCTGTCGCGATCGTAGACAAATACATCGCTCAGCCCGTTCCCATCTCCAGTGACGAGATTATCGAAGTCTGCCTGAAACGCCACAAACCGCCCATCGCTCGAGATCGAAGGAGCTGTCGCTCCAATGCCAAAACCGCCGCTGCCTTGTGCACCCGTGCTGCTGACCGAGACGCGCTCGATCGTGTTCGTTTGGCGATCGTAAACGAAAACATCAGGGTCTCCGTTCGTATCGTCAGGGACAAGCGCTACCGCCGACTCGAACGCCATCGGAAAAAACCTCGAAATTCAAACATCTGGCCGCAAGGCCAATATACCGGACGCACCCGAGCCCGACTCAGGGATTCAAGAAGCCCAACTGCGCCCCCGGCTGCTGGCGAAATTCCGAAATCGCGCCGCTAAACTTCACCTCACCCGCCTCCAGCCAAACGATCCACTCCGCCCGCTCGATCGTGTTCGGACGGTGACTGATTAGAATCGTCGTCCGACCCCGACGGCTTGCCAACACCCGATCCATAACGCGCTTCTCCGTCGGTGGATCGAGGTTGGCCGTCGCCTCATCGAGGATCAAAATCGGCGGCTCCAGCAGCAGAGCCCGCGCTAGCGCGATCCGCTGCTTCTGTCCGCTTGAGAGGTTGGCGCTAAAGGGGCCGAGGGTTTTGTCGTAACCTTCCGTGAAGGTGGCGATAAAGTCGTGGGCGTCGGCAAGTTCGCAGGCGTTTTGCATTTCTTTGAGGGTTGCGTCAGCCTTGGCGAGGCGCAGATTGTCGGCGACCGATCGCGTCAGGAACTCGGCCTTCTGCGGCACGAGGACGGTTTGACGACGCAGACAATCTAGCGGGAAGTCCGTGGCCGGGGTGTCGCCGATCGCGATCGTGCCCTCGGTCGCGTCGTACATCCGCGTCAGCAGCTTCGCGAGGGTGCTTTTACCGCAGCCGGACGAACCGATAATCGCCACGATTTTGCCGCCGGGAACAGTCACCGACAGGTCGGCAAACAGCGGCGGACTGCCGGAATAGGCGAAGGCCAGATTCTCGAAGCGGACGGCGGCATCCGGGGCGATCGCCCGCTCTTGCTTGTCCGCATCGCCAAGATTTTCCGGGCGTGACTCGAACAGCTCGTCGAGCAACTGCGCCGCCGTCTGCACCTGCGTGAAGTTCAGCCAGAATGCCACCCAGCCCGTGACGCTCTCCTGCACCAGCAGACCGACGCCGTAGGTTGCCGCCAGTTGCCCGAGACTGAGCTGCCCGCGCAGGTACAGCCAACCCGCCACCGCCACCAGCACCACACTCGTCAGGCCGGACAGCCCTTCCGAGAGGCTTTGATTTAGGTTCGCCCAGCGTTCGTTTTGGCTTTGCAGCGCGGCCTCACGTTCTAGCCGATCGCCCAGCTCGGCTTCCAGGTGCGACGCTGCGCCCAAGGTTTTCAGCGTCAGAGCATTGCGAAAAGTCTCTGATAACAGAAATAGATTCTTGCCTGCCAACGAGGCACGCTGGTAGCTTTGCTGGCGGATTTTCGGGTGGAGCATCGCCGTCACCAGGCCAGTGAGTGCCCCGAGGGCGATCGCCACCCCCAGCAGCCAGGGGCTGTAAATCCCGAGGCAGGCCAGCCCCGCCAGCCCCGCCCAAGTTTGGCCGGGAAGCGTGACGACGATTTGGTTAAACGTATTGGCGATCGCGCCGATATCGCGCAGGACGCCGCTGGTAATCGAGGAATAGCGCGCTTCGTAGTAGGCCAGCGAGAGGTGCAGTACCTGCTGGCCGAAGTCGAGCTTGAGTCCGGTTTGCAGGCGATCGGCAAATCGCGTTGCCAGCCAGCGCTGCGCCCAGACCGCCACGCCGCGCAGCCCTTGCATCCCGGCGAAGGCCAGCGCCAGCACTGCGAGATTCTCGCTCGAAATCGTCAGGCCATCCGTCGTGAAATCGCCGGAAGTTAAGCGATCGATCGACACCTGCAAAAACAGCGGAGCCGCCAACCCCAGCAGCCCCGCCACGAATCCCAGCGCCAAAATCCCCGCCACCGCCCAGCGTTGGGGCGCGACCCGCTGCCACGCGCTGCGCCAGGGGTTCACCGCATCGGCCTGTTGCCCGTAGAACAAAAACGGCTGCGGCGTCAGCAGGAGCATAATGCCGCCCTGCCAGCCGTCGAGCAGCTCCTGGCGGGACAGGCGACGCACGCCCATGCCGGGATCGGAGACGACGTAACGATCGCCCTCCCGCGCGAACAGCGCCACGAAATGATACCCGCGCCAGTACAGGATCGCGGGCAGCGGCGCTTTCGCCATCAACTCGTCGAGCTTTTCGGGCTTGACCTGGAACACCTGCGCCCAGAAGCCGAGTTTTTGCGCGCCTTCTTTCAGTTGCAGGAGGGTCGTGCCACCTTTGCCCGTGCCGAGAACTTCGCGTAGGCGGCTAATCTTGAACGTGCGTCCGTGGTGCTTGGTGACGATCGCCAGGCTCGCCGCGCCACAGTCCGCGCCGCTTTGTTGGCGAATCCAGGCGTATTTAGGCATTTTTTACGGTCGAACGCCGGGGTGAGACTCATGAAGCGCGAGCAATTCTGGTTACCCTGCACCACTGCCCAGATTGTCGGATGAGCATTTCGTGAGCGTTCCACCCGCAATAGCCTCTAGCTCGTAATCGCCTAGCTCCGCGGCGATACTTCCCTCCAGAAATGCTTCGGGTTCTGCTAGGGCAGCTTTCACATCCGCCGCAGTGAACTCGAAGCCGCGATCGCGGCCAATCTCCACCGCTTTCTCTGCATACATATACTCATCGGCTATACCGTCAAGCTGTTTTTGCAGCGATAGGTCGGTGCGAAAAACTTTGTAAAATGCTTGAAGGTTTTGTTTAGACATTGCTCTAAGAATTACTTGGTGTTTTGACAACAATTAGTGCGCGATCGCACAACTCGCTAACTCACGGCTTACGCCGCTTTACTAGAGAATCAAAGCTTTACTGGGACATCAGACACCATCGCTAAGAGTACTCCACAAATATATTTGTCCAGAAGTCACCGATGAAGGCTGAGCTTGTCGAAGCCTGGGTGTGACGCACTTCGACAAGCTCAGTGCTCGAATCCTGGCCGTTGGGTGTTTATTTCCGTGGAGTACTCTAAGAACGACGTGGTCACTATTTTACGTCATGCGTAAAGCATCTGAATAGAAATCCACCCGCAAGAGCCTCTAGCTCGTAATCATTCAGTTCTTCCGCGACACTTCCCTCCAAAAATGCTCCGGGTTCCGCTAGGGCAGCTTTTACATCTGCCGTCGTGAAGTCGAAGCCGCGATCGCGGCCAATCTCCACCGCTTTCTCTGCATACACATCCTCATCGGTTATGCCGTCAAGCTGTTTTTGCAGCGATAGGTCGGCGCGAAAAACTTGGTAGAACTTTTGCAGGTTAGTTTGAGACATGGGATTAGCCTAATGTATGGAAGAAACCTTAGCGCCCTTACACGTCAGTATAGCCACGCTTACAGATGCTTTGTCGCTACAAAACTCCGGCGCACCTCGGCGATATAGGGCTGGAGCCGACGCTGGACGAACTTGGACATCTTGTCGTTCGTCGGCTCGAAGTTAAACGATCCGACCTGGTCGTCTGGGAGCAGTTCGATCGCCCGCGCTAGTATCAGTAACCCCCGACTGAGGGGCTGGAATTCCGGATCGACGAATAGCTGACTGAAGCGAATCACCTTCGGATTCATACGATGGTTAACCATCCAGCCGATAACTTGCCCGCGATCTTGCTCATTTTCTCGCCCGCCGGATCGGTCAAGCTGGCGTAGCCCAAAGCTGTTGAGCGGCTCGAAGATATGCTCGTCAATAAAAGGCGTGAACTTCTGGTACAGCTCGTTTGTTGCAATTTTAGCTTCGAGCTGGGCTCGCTCTGCCGCCGTCAGTTCCGCCCAGGGGAAAATCTCGCAGTCGTCCGGGAGCTGCTGAGCCATACGATCCATATAGTCGAGAAAGTGAGGCGATCGCGCCGCCAGCACTTTCTGCTTGGGTGCGTAGCAAGCTGTCCCGACCTGCTCTTTCTCCCACTCCTCTCCCACCAACAGACGCTCGAACGCAAAGGTCTTGAGGCTAGAGAGGTAGCGCAAACTCAGCTTAGGGCAGCCCCGATCGCGCAGCAGCGTTTCGGTGGCATCGAGCAGAGCGCGACCAATTTTGCGATTGCGATACTCGGGCTTGACGAACAGCGACGATAGCCACGCGCCTTTGAGCCGTGCGGGTTCGTCGGGTTGTGTTTCGGCCTCGGGAGCAGTTTCAGAAATCGTTTTGAACAGGCTGAGACCGACGGGTTCGCCGTCTACAGTTGCGCCGAGGGCGATCGTCGCCGGGTCGCTGCCGAGTGCTTGCAGCCGCGATCGAAACATCGGAAAGGTGAATGGAGCGTAGGCGATCGCGCTGTCGGCATCGTTTATCGTGGCAATTTCGAGGCTCAAGATAGATATAGTAAATGTCGGGTGTTGAACGCCAGGTGAACCCCAGCCTAAGTAGCCCCAACAGATAAATGAGGCTTTACGGTTTGAGAGTTACGACAGGTCTCAGGCTTGGGAGTTGGCACTTTCACGATATGCCTTCGACGATTGACTTGAGTGACTTAGTTGTTTTCAGCCGTAGTCAGCAGAATCAAATATGGTCGATGCGTTAATTTTTAGACTATATTTGACATTCACAAATTGTTGATTTTATGGATAGTCTTCACTATTTTTTATTAACTGAGCGCGCGAGAATCGAAGCCTACGGTGTGTCTATATTCCCAAATCTTCTTCCTCAGCTAAACCGAGTAGTAGCTGATGACAGTACGATCGTTGTAATAGGAGCGGCGGAAGATGCTAACGCCAGTCCTATCGGCCTTATTTTCGCTGAAGTACGATCGATCGAGGGCAAAAAGCGGCCTGCTAGCGGTTGGATTCACTCGCTGTTTGTCGATCCGGGCTATCGTCGGCGGGGTATCGGCAGAAACTTGCTACAGCGTATGGAGACGGCGCTAAAGGAACGGGGTTGTCCTGTCGTTTACCTGAGCTATCGATCTAACTTTATGACTCGCCCACTTGCACAGTTGCTGCGGAGTGAAAACTGGGTAATCGAGAATGCAAGCATTGCCTGCCACGCAGACAAATCTAAGGTCTTAAATGCTGCTCCTCCACACTTTACAGATCGCATCGATCGTCTGACGAGATACCTACCCCAAGACTATGAAATTTTCCCCTGGATCGAACTAACCCCCGACGAGCGTAAAGCGATAGTTGCTAAGGTCAAGGCCGATTCGCTCTATGGAAGAAATAATCCATTTACTGAGGAATCGACGATCGAGCCAATTAGCAGCCTCGGACTCCGGAAAGCCAATGAAGTTATTGGCTGGATTATCAACCATCAAATTGCGCCTGATGCGATTCGATATACTAAATTCTTCGTCGATCCTAAATTGCAGCCTCTGAGTCGAGGTTTGCTGCTCTTATCTGAATCAATTCGCCTTTTCCCAGAAGGTAATCGCGCCATGTTCTCGATTGAATATCGCAATATGGCGATGACAAAATTCATGCAGCGTCATCTGCAACCTTACCTCATTCAAGTTCAGCGATCGTGCATTTCTTCTAAAAGACTGAGCAACAGAATTGCTTTCTACGATCTAAAAAAATTTCCCAGACTACAGGAAATAGCTAGTTCCTGGAAAATCATCAGAGATGAATTTAAAGCCTTACATGCTCCACTGATGAATATCGATCGCTACGAGAAAGATCACGGTACTGTTTATTCTGAAATCATGCAAAGCATTCAAGAAGGTCAGGAGTATGGATGGCTGAAAGGCTGGGGGGAAGAAGGGGAAAATACTGACTGGATTCAGTACGGACTCATTATACTCGACCAGTTTGTCAGTTATGCAATGGAGAGCATGCCCAAAACTGCCGAACTGTTTCAGAATCTGAAGGGAATTAAAGTTTGTGCCTTGGTGACACTAAAAGCAAACAGCTTAATCCCCGTTCATCAGCATCCCGAACTTCTTTCAGAAGGATTGTTACAGCTGCACCTTACGCTGGATGCCCCAGAGGAGCCGAACTTCTCTTACTTAAATGTCGATCGCGAATTTTTCTCACACACGAATGGAAGTGCCGCTATTTTTGATGGTTCTCTAAATCACTTCGCAGTAAATGCATCAGCTCAAGACAGAACAATCCTATATATGGAGTTTGAGAAAGATGAGTTTGCTTCTTCTGATGTCGAAGTCTAGCACTCTTGCCTGAAGCTGATATTTTGAAATCAAAGCGCTGAACGTTTAGTTACGATCTGCGTTCGGCGTCGTTTATCGTGGCAATCTCGAGGCTCAAGGTGAATGCAGCGAATGTCCGGTGTTTAATATCAGGCGAATCCTAGCAAATCCCGGAAAGACGCCGACCCGAAGTCGAGGTTGCAGGATATCTTCAGAAACGTCCAACCCGCGAATCCGCCCTCGTGCCAACATTGCTCAGCAACCAAACCCAATCGCTCGACGCCCCGAACGCGGCATGGCGACTGCGATCGGGCGAAGTGTCAGTGTTCGCCGTAGCGCAAGCGGGCGCGATCCCCGGTGCGCGGCAATATTTATTTTCCCTGACGCCGCCCGCTGTCATGGTGGGCTTGCCTCCGAGCGGGAATGGCAACGAGCTAATTGCAGTCGCGATCGCGACTGCCGAGCTAGAGCCGCTGACGATCGATGCGCTATCGCCAGAGGACGCAACGGGCGTTGGGGAATGGTGCGATCGGCTTGCGGCAGTGCTGGAACGCGAAGGCGAAGCGATCGGCGATCGCGCTGACCTCGACGCTTCCCTCGACAATCTCGCGAACGTCCCCGAAACGCTCTCGCAGTTCTACGCGCAATTTTGGCAAGCCTTCGATCGCTGGCAAACCCGAAAAACCGCAGCCGAACGCCAGCAATTCCAGAACCGGCAGCGCCAGGATCGCGACCTGACCGCCAACGCCCTCGGTCGCTTGGCGGGCGTCCTCAATCCCCAGAGCCAGGAACGCTTCCAGGAAGGTGAAGCGCTGCTCGTGGCAGCAGGCGCGGTCGGTCGCGCGGCGGGTATCGAGATTCGCCCCCCCGCCAGCTCGGAAGATCCCAGGCGGAGCAAAAAGCCACTCGACGCGATCGCCCGTGCCTCGCGGATGCGGACGCGCCGGGTGTTGCTCGATAGCAACTGGTGGCGGCGCTACTGCGGCCCCCTGCTGGGCTATCTGGAAGAGAGCGGCTCCCCCGTAGCGCTACTACCGACCCCAGGCGATCGCTACGAACTCTACAGCCCCGCCGACCAGCGCCGCACCCCCGTCACCGCCGATATCGCCTCACAGCTCTCCCCCGAAGCGTTCAGCTTCTATCGTCCCCTGCCCGATCGCGCGATCGACGCCCTTGGCATTCTCCGCTTCGCCCTACGCGACCAGCAGCGCAACATCGCCCTTCTGGTTTGCACCACAATTTTGGCGACACTGGTGGGGATGCTCACCGCCCCGGCGACGCAAATCTTGATGGACCAGTCGATACCGAGCGCCAACCGCGAGATGGTGCTGCAAGTGGGAGCGGGGCTACTGGTCGCGACCCTAGCCGGAGCGGTGTTCCAGCTCGTGCAGGCGCTCGTGACCCTGCGGCTCCAGACAATTTTCGACTCCACCAGTCAGGCGGGACTCTGGGATCGGCTGATGAAGCTGCCGCTGCGCTTCTTTCGGCGCTATTCGTCTGGCGACATGCTGACGCGGATTTCGGCGATCGATCGGATTCGCCAGCGGCTCGGCGGCTCGGTGGTTCGCACGCTGTTTTCAGGCATGTTCGCGATCGCCAACCTCGGCGTCATGGCGTTCTACAGCCTCAAGCTGGCGGGTATTGCGCTGGGCATCGGTCTCCTGACGCTGCTCGTCACAGCACTTTCCGGCTCGCTTACCCGCAAAAAATTGCGACCGATCCAGGAAATAGAAGGCCGGCTGTCGGGCTTAATGGTGCAGCTTATTAGCGGTGTCTCGAAGCTGCGCGTCTCCGGTGCGGAGGAGCGAGCCTTCGCTCACTGGAGCAAGTCCTACACCGAAAAGTTGCGCCTTCTAATCAGTACGCAGCAGCTCGAAGATGCCGTCAATACCTTCAATGAAGCACTGCCTCTGGCCAGCTCGATCGCGATCTTTTTGATGACCAGTCTCATCGTCCGCGACGCGATCGCCGAGGGCGAGCTGCCCCTCACTGCCGGGAAGTTCCTCGGCTTCAACGCCGCCTTCGGAATCTTCATCACCGGCATCAGCGACCTCAGCGTCACCATCATCGATGTCCTCGATATCGCGATCCTCTGGGAGCGCGCCCAGCCGATTTTGGCCGCGATGCCAGAAGTCAGCCTCGATCGCACCGATCCCGGTCGCCTCTATGGCGAAGTCAAGCTCGATCGCGTCAACTTCCGCTACCGCGATGACGGTCCGCTAACCCTCCATGAGGTGACGATCGCCGCTAAACCAGGAAAGTTCATCGGCCTCGTCGGCCCTTCAGGCAGCGGTAAATCGACGATCGTGCGGCTCCTCCTCGGCTTCGAGACTCCAGAAGAAGGCGCGATCTACCTCGACGGTCAAGATCTCAGCCGCCTCGATATCGCTGCCGTCCGCCGACAGCTCGGTGTCGTCCTGCAAAACGGTCGCATCCAGAGTGCCTCGGTGTTCGACAACATCATCGGCGGTCAGCTCGCCACGATCGACGAAGCCTGGGACGCGACGCGCATGGCCGGATTCGATGCCGACATCCAAGCGATGCCGATGGGAATGCACACCGTCATCTCAGAAGGCGGCTCGAACCTTTCCGGCGGCCAGCGCCAGCGCCTGCTAATTTCCCGCGCCCTCGTCTCAAAACCCAACCTGCTGATTTTCGACGAAGCCACCAGCGCTCTCGATAACCAGACTCAGGCGATGGTGATGCAAAGCCTCGAGCAGTTGCGGGCAACGCGCATCGTCATCGCTCACCGCCTGAGTACGATCCGCCATGCCGATCGCATCTACGTCCTCGAAGCCGGACAAGTCGTCCAAGCGGGGAGCTTCGACGAACTCGCCCACCAACCCGGCCTGTTCGCCGATCTGATGCGCCGCCAAATGACCGCCGATGATGTTCCCGCCGACGCTTAGCGAGCGCTTTTTGCCTGCTTGAGAAACCAGTCGAAACGCGACCCGGCGATCGCGGTTTTCTCCAGCGTCTCCATATCCAGCTCGTCCGCATACTCGATATCGTCATCCAGCGACTCCGTATCGCCATAGGCCACCAACCCGTAGCCGCGCTGAAGCAAGCGATCCTGGAGGCGATCGGCCATCACGATCGCAATCGCGTTGTAAAATCGCGCTGCGAACCCGCGATCGGCCTCGATATGCTCTACTAGCGCGGGACGCGGCAACGCGAACACCAGACTCGGCTCCACGCAGCTCACCGTCGCTGACGCCAGCCCGCTCTCCACAAACGAAATCTCCCCGAGAAACTCCCCACTTTCCAGCGACGCCACAACCTTCGGCTCCGCCTGTCCTGGAATCTGTACCGACACCGACAGCACCCCGTCGATCGAGATATACAGCATGTCCGTGGCCTGCCCTTCAGCAATTAGAACGCTATTCGGCGCGAGCTTCTGCTGCCGCCCGTGGGACAGCATCCAGCCCAGGTCGCCATCCTCAAAAATGGCAAACATCAGCAGCACCTTTCGCAGTGGTGGAACGGGGATGAGTTCGCTGGTGGCAATCAGTTCGGTGTTTTGCCGGACGCGCTGCGCTAGGGTGCGGCAGACGAGCATGTAGAACCGCGCGGCGAACTCGGCGTCGCTGCTGAGTTTGCGCGCGAGGGTCTGACGATCGAGGCTCAGGATCTCGGTTGGCTGTGTGGCGGTCAGGGTCGCGATCGGCAGCAAGTCCGTAACGAACGAGATCTCCCCGACTAGTTGACCGGGCGATACACGACCGACGCTTTCCGCAGCACCGCCCGACTTGGAGATCGTAACTTCAAGTTCGCCGCTCAGTAGTAAATCGAGGCGATCGAAGCATGTCCCTTCGCGGATATTCGACTCACCCACGGCGAGGCGGGTACGATCGCCCGTGGTGGCGAGCCAGTCGCGATCGCGATCGCTCAGCATCGCCAACTCCGAAAACTCATGCAGGGAAACAACCATTGGTTCGTACGTGCGACTGACTTCTGCTGGGTGCGGCATTACATCAATGCCAACGGCTTTCAGTATGTACTTTTCGCGGTCTTTTTTAATTCCCCAGAATTCTCCACCTTCAGCCATGCCAACTCGTGACAGCCATCTTCCGCTCGCAGACTGGCTCGCCGACTTTTGCCGCGATGCGTTTGAAATCGAGGTAAGCGATCGCGCCGCCAGCGTCGCCGAACTCGATGCGATCGAGCGCGAACTGGGCGCTCCACTGCCGCCGTCCTATCGCCACTGCCTGCAACAGTGGGACGGCGCGGAGAACTTCTGCTATTGGAAGATTTTTTCGATCGCCGAACTTCGCAACAATCTGACAATCTTTTGCTTCCAGGCGGAGAGCGACGAGCCGCTAGGCGCGGAGGAATACTTTATGTATCGCGGCCTGCCTCGGGGAATTTTGGTGTTCGGGCACCAGGAGGGTCTTGCGGATGTGGCGGGATTTGATACGCGAAGCGCGTCGGGCGGGGAGTGGCCGATCGTGCGCTACGACCACGAAACGGGCGAGCTGGACGCGATCGCGGCGGATTTTGGTGAGCTGATGCGCGATCGGGCGTTGGATGCGATTCAAGATTTGGAGCTGTTTATCGATCCCGAAGACCCGGCGACGGAAGAACGGTGCGAGCCACTATACGAGCTTTGGAGAAAGCGATTGAGCTGACCGTTGTGAGAGCTGTATTCGGACGGCGAACGCTCCGAAATTTTCAGGCTATGCTTTGGGCAAAAGGCTGCAATTTTATGCGGGGAATTGAATTGTGTTGAAGACCTGCCTGAGCGTTCTCGCGCTGTCCTGTGCCAGTTTCGCCGTCTCAGAACCGGCGCGCGCGGATGCCACATACGCCTACTGCGAGTTCATCCCGTACGACGTTGAATTGGGAGCGATCGCGATGCCCTGCATCTTTTCGCAGCGGCAAGGTGCGGTGGGCATCACCTGGCAGGATGACGTTCACTCGCGGTTTGTACCCGATGAGCTGGAGAGTGGCGTGCTCGAAGACGAGCGGGGCGGGCGCGTCTACCGCAATCCCTATGCGATCGAGGACGGCATCCAGTTTGAGATGGAAGCCGGTTTCCTCAATGTCTATTGGGGCGGTGCGTCGGGCGGCGTGAACTGGGGCAATATCGACTGGGATTTGGCTCCGCAGACGCCTTGGGGTCTGTAGTGGCACGTGTTCGCGTCTGGGTAGAGATGCAGTGTAATGGTCAAACAGCCAGGGACTGATTGTAGTGACGCAGGAAGTAGCGCAGCGCCCCGAGATGGTTTGCGAGCTTCTTCGAGAATGGCAGCGCCTTTCTGACTAAACGCGACATCCGCTGGCGCAGCGTGTTGTTCAAACGCTCGATATGGCTGGTCTGGCCGCTCTCTTTGCCCACAGCTCGATGTCGGGTCTTCGGCAAAACGCAGCCATATGCCTCCCAGTTGTCGGCGTAGCAAACCGCGCACTGGCGATACACTCCTGGTAACGACTCCCACAACTGCCTCGCCGTCTCCTGGCTCCGGTCTCCGAGGGCAAATCCCACGACCTCGCGAGTTTTACGGTCGAGCGCCAGCCAGACCCACTGTTTGCTGTCCTTGCTGCCCACAAACGACCACAGCTCGTCCATCTCCACCGTCATCTGGCCTTTTTTTGACGAGACGGCTAAGAGTACTCCACAAATATATTTGTCCAGAAGTCACCAACGAAGGCTGAGCTTGTCGAAGCCTGGGTGTGACGCACTTCGACAAGCTCAGTGCTCGAATCCTGGCCGTTGGGTGTTTATTTCCGTGGAGTACTCTAAGTCACTCGGCTCCTCCTCCAGCTTCTGGTTGACGTAATCCTGTAGCCAGCGGAGCGAGACCTGGGCTGCGCGGGCGATTCCAGCCAGGGAGAGCCGTTCGAGCAGCAGCCGGTCTATCAATTCGCGAGTCTCGTGTGAGACGAACTGATAGCTTGAGTTTTCGACAAATTGCCGTCCGCAGTCGTTGCATCGGTAGCGTTGCTTGCCGTTGTGGATTCGCCCGTACTTGATAGTGCGATTCGATTGGCAATTTGGGCAGTGCATGGGGAGCTTTGCGTTGGCGTCCCTCTATCACTGGCATCTTTTGCCATTACACTGCATCTCTACCAGGTAAATAATCGGCGAACCGTCCGCCTCCTCCCAAAGACTTTCCACATCTTTCTGCAACTTGAAGGCGAGCTACTTTCCAGAAGCCAACTCCAAATTGAGTGGAATCTCGATTACAAATCGGGTTCCTTCCGAAGCAGAGGACTGGCAGCGAAGAGTACCGTTATGCTTCTCGGTAATAATTTTATAGCTAATGGACATCCCGATCCCGGTTCCCTTACCCGCGGGTTTTGTCGTAAAGAACGGGTCAAAGACCTGATGGCGAATTTCCTCTGGAATCCCCGGCCCGTTGTCCTCAATACAAATCATCACTCGATCGTCTTCAACCTGCTGCGTTTGAATTTTGATAATGCTCGGGTTCTGTTCGATCTCTTCTAAAGAGCGATCGAGATCGCTCTCTTCTAGAGCATCTAGGGCATTGGCTAGGATGTTCATAAACACCTGATTCAATTGCCCTGGATAGCACTGAACAAGGGGCAAATCGCCGTAGTTTTTCTCGATCTTAATTTTGGATATTTCTGAGGCCGGCTTGATACGGTGCTCTAAAATCGACAGCGTGCTGTCGAGCCCTTCGTGGATATCCGCCTCTTTATAATCGGACTCATCCAGACGAGAAAAGTTTCGCAGAGAGCTTACGATCTGACGAATTCGTTGTGTTCCAACTGTTATTGAACTCAGGATTTTAATAGCATCCTCTTTTATAAAGTCGAGATCGATATCCTCAATTTTCTCTTCGATATCAACGGATGCAGCCGTATATGTCGCTTGATAAAGATCGATTAGATCGAGTAATCCTTGAGTGTTTTCAGTCAGTAGAGTGATATTGCCGTGAATAAAGTTAACCGGATTATTGATCTCGTGGGCAACACCTGCAACCAGTTGCCCGAGGGAAGACATTTTCTCGCTTTGGATTAGTTCGAGCGTCTGTCTGTCAACACGTATTTGTAGTTGTTCTTGCTGGGCCAGTAACTCTATAGATCGAGACTCAACCTCTCCCGCCATATATTCAAACGATCGGATGAGACGGTCGATCTCCTCAATTTCTGAATCCTTCGGGAACTCAACTTTCTTCCCTTGCCCAATACTGAGTGCAAGTTTGGATAGATCGGCAAGGGGAATAACGACCTTGTTATTGATTACGATGAAACCAAGAAAAAGCACGACGATAACGATAATGAATGCCAAAACAGACCAAGTCTGTGCCCTGAATGTTGTCGCTTTATATTTTTCCTGCCGCTCTTTTAAAAGACGGGACTCCTCCTCGGTGAAGTCGTAAAGAATGGGACGCATATCATCCATTAGCTGCTTACCCTCGTCAGTCTTTACGAGGGCGAGAGCCCGATCTTTTCGTCCGCTTGTTGTTAGGTCGATCGTCTCCTGCAACTCCGCAAATTTTTGTTGCATCAAACCCCGAATCTCTCCTAGCCGTTGCTGTTGAGCTTCGTTGTCACGGGTTAAAGATTCAAGCCGGTCTAGTCTTCTCTTTGCCCCTTCGCGACCTGTATAGTAAGGCTCTAAATATGTCGGAGAATCTGTCAGCAGAAATCCTCGCTGCCCGGTTTCTGCATCTACCAACTGCTTATCAAAATTAGCGGCGGTCGTTATTACTTCATGGGTATGCGTTACCCATTCGTTATCCAGGGTAAACGCATCTAAAAAGGGGGCGATTCATGGAGTGTCAGAAGCAAGCCC
>ERZ1740068.456-NODE-456-length-20388-cov-9.328038_pt1 | contig 20388 bp, 15 predicted proteins | sample MGYA00581735_ERZ1740068 | MGnify/ENA primary metagenome ERZ1740068 (study PRJEB43018, sample SAMN04849740) | marine metagenome | isolation source: floating plastic debris | place: Pacific Ocean | collected 2008-08-30 | study: EMG produced TPA metagenomics assembly...
GTTTAGCTCATTTTTATGTGCTGTTTGATGGAGTATTTAATCTGAAAAATGGGAGTGGGAAACTAAGAAAATACATGCTTCAAAAACCTGACCTAAGACTTGTTTTTTGATAGCTTTTCAGTCCATTATTGGTTTGATAAACTAGCTGTTTTTTCAGTGTTTTTAGGTGGTGCTTAAAGACTGAAATTAACGATCAACCCGGTTAGTAATTCCTGTGATTTTGTGAGTGAATGAGGTCCTTTCTTGTACGGATTATTCGGTAGTTCACTAGAAGAAGTCATACTAATTTGGTGGATATTTGAGTCCCGGAAGAACCTTGGTAACCCAGTGAATTATTGAGATTCGTGCTGTAAATCTCAATTTGAATTGTTATATTTAATAAACATTTCTTTAAACTAATCTGAATTACGCTAGCTATTTCCTGAAGGTATATTGAGACACTACAGATGTGAATTCGTCTGTTGAGTGAATGTATTGCAGCCACCAAACCAGGTCTGGACTTATAGGTTTGTTGGGGCCATGTATATTGTTTTTTTGGTGTGATCCGTTCATAGATTGTGTTTTCCGACCCTTTAGAATCAACGTGTGATTTAGCAAAAAACAATTACTATGAAAAAGAAGAAAATAAACCTTGACACACTAAAAGTGCAAAGTTTTGTGACTGATTTGGAAGAGGAAAGCTCTGAGACGATCAAAGGTGGGGGGTTCTTATCTGTAATCGGATGTACTGGCGGAGGCGGTAATTGTTCAGGCCGGTGTGGAAGTACTACTTCAGGTGGTCAGAATCCCTACATTATTGAGATATGTGATAATCCAGTTTAATACACCACACAGGTCTTTTAAATACTGCCTTAGTTATATCCTGGATAGGCGTTTGAGCTGTAAGCTGTCTCCTTTCAGGAGGGCTTGCAAACGCTGTTACACTGTTGTAAAAGGAAACTGCTGAGGCAGTATTTGTGTTTGGAAATCGTCGCTTACTCTGGGTGAATACAGGGCGATATTACGTTGTTTTCACTGCAATCAAGACTTCTCCTGCACAGAAATATTGAGGTGACGTTCCAGCTTTTCCTTAAATTCTCTGGGGTGGAAAGGCTTGGTCACAAAGTCATTCATGCCTACTTCTTTTACCATCTGCTGTGCCTCTATGAGCGCGGCAGCCGTAAGGGCGATGATTGGAATTTTTTCCAGATATGGGTCGCCGCTGGACCGGAGATGTTTGGTAGCCTCGTAACCATCCATTTCAGGCATTTGCAGGTCCATTAGAATCAAGTCGATGTCCCGGCTTTTCATCTTCTCCAGACATACTTTGCCATTTTCAGCACTTTCTACTTCCAGCCCCCATTTTCTGAGGAATTTGGTGGCCAGTATTCTGTTCACTTCATTATCCTCCACTAATAGTACTTTCTTTGGAGACTCAGTAACAGGCAGGCTTTTGGGTAGCTGCTTGGCTGGCTTCAAATGTACTGCGGCTTTGCCTTTCTTAAACGCTGTGGTGAAATAAAAGCGTGAGCCCTTTCCCTGTGTGCTCTCCACAAAGATTCTGCTGTTCATCATCTCCAGGAGCTTGCGTGTAATGGCCAAACCAAGCCCGCTGCCGCCATATTTACGCGTAGTGTCAGCATCGGCCTGGGTAAAAGTGTTGAAGATGCTTTTTAGCTTGTCTTCACTGATCCCGATTCCTGTGTCTATGACTTCAAAAAACAACCTGGCCTTATTAGGTAGGTTTTTCTCAACGCTGATCCGGAGCTCTACATGGCCCCGATTGGTAAATTTGATGGCATTACCCACCAGGTTGATCAGGATTTGGCTCAGCCTGGTAGGGTCTCCCAGGATTACCTGTGGCACGTCTGGCACTATATTCCAGCGCAGTTCTATGTTTTTATCATCCGCATGGTAACGCAAGGTATTCCTGGCATTGTGCAGTAATTTATGCAAATCAAAATACGTTCGTTCCAGCTGAAGCTGCCCCTCTTCTATCTTATTGAAATCCAAGATGTCATTGACCAATGCCAGTAAATGCTCCCCACTGTTTTTAAGCAGTGCCAGGTTCTCTTTTTGGTCTGCTCTTGGGTTTTCGTGCAGTAGCAAGTGGCTGGCGCCAATTACGGCATTCAGCGGCGTCCTGATTTCATGACTCATCGTGGACAGGAACTGATCTTTCGCTGCAGAGGCCTTTTCCGCAGTGATTTTTGCTTGCTTTAGCTCATTTTCCTGCAGTTTCAGTGCTGTAATATCTTCCGTGAAAATGATGATCCCACCAATTTCATTTTCGTTGTTGTACCACGGGCTTGCTTCCCATTTCAGGTGTCGTTTTTCTTTCCTCCAGTTATGGTAAGAATCATCTTCTACGCGAATGATCTCGCCAGCCAAAGCCCTTTGATGAAGGTTTTGCCATTCAGGTTTGTGTTCCCCTTCTACCAGGTAGTGGTTTTGCCCAATGATGTCAAGATCGCCCAGGCCATTGTCTTTGCGCCATTTGTCCGTAACAGCGATGTATTCCATGTTCCTGTTGAGCATGGCAATTGCAGCTGGGGAGAAGGTGGCAAAAGACTTGAGCATGTCCTGTTCTGAGAGCAGGACTTTTTTACTGATTTCCCGCTCAAGCGTAAAGCCAATCCATTTGGAGAAAAGTCGGATGAAGTCTATTTCATTTTCATCAAACTGGTTAAGTCTCGGTTTGAGAGAAAAGAAGCTGATGGTGCCACTTTTCTTGCCGTGTAATTGATAGGGAATACCAATGTAAGACTCAATCTTATTCTGTGTATAGCAGATATGATCTTTCAGGTGCGATTCGCCAATATGCCGCAGTGCAATGACATCGTTCTTATTGTAGGCCAGTTCGCTGAAAACAGACGACAACCGATACTTCTCCTTCAGTCGTATCTCTGTCGTGGTATAGTCGATACGGGAGTATTTAACCTGGAAAACATCCTCTTCTATTCCGCCGATAATCCCTACATCCAGGCCCAGGTAATTTCTTCCTACTTCCAGTGCCATGTCTATTTGCTCGTCTACACTGAATTTGCTGTTGGATGCGATGTAGTTTAATAACCTCAGACCATTCCGGTATTTATTAAGCTTTCGGCCTACCTCTTTCTGTTCTGTGATGTCCCGTGCAACTACGATGGATTTGAGCAGTTTGCCATCGTCAGAGAACTGCATTTTGACATTTTGCCCCAGCCAGTACTTTTTGCCATGTTTGCCAACAATTGGGAATTCGTAGTAAGAAACACTGTTTTTTTCTTTGATCTGTAGCCGGTAAAATTCCTTCAGCTCGGGTTGATAAGCCTGGTCAACAAGATCCCAAAAGTGGTTGTCAACGACCTCATCTTTGGTGTAACCCGTTAGTTTTTCGAATAACTGATTGACAAAAATGAATTTGCCGAAAGGGCTGATTTCATAAAACAGATCACCGGCATTATCGATCAGAGATTTATAGTATTTTTCGCTTTCCCGTAGTTTATTTCTGGTTTCCTGTAGCTCATTGGTGGTGCGCGCAAGCTTTTGCTCTTCCTCACTTGCCACTAATAACCGCAATGTCTGGTTAGATAGGATTTTAAGTACCTTTTCTTGCTCTCTGTTGATCGTATGATGCTGGTTGTCCAGTACAGAGAGTACACCCAGAAGTTGGTCTTTATTGTCAATGATGGGGGAGCCGGCATAGAAAACAATGTGCGGCGTCTGTGTGACCAATGGGTTATCAGCCAGTCCGGGGACTTTTCTGGCATCCTCAATGATGAAAAGCTCGTCTTGCTGCCCCTGGTTGTGCCTCCAAAAAGAATCTTCGTCGGATATTTCGTCAAAATTGAAGCCGATTTTAGCCTGTAGCCAGAAACCGTGATCAGTCTTGATGCTTAAAGAAGCGTACTTACAGGTGAGGTTGAGTGCTGCCAGCTGAAGAATCTCTTGATATTGTTCTTCATTGGGCTTGTGTAACGACTTATAGTCCTGTATAGATAACTTCTCCAATATTTTCCTAGCTGCTGAATTTCGAATTAGTAAACCTTATAAACCTGGGATAAAAGTCAGTCACATTGACCATTCCTAAGATTAAGCATACTTTTTCAAAACTGCAAAACTACATTATTTACAGAAAAATTCTTATCAAATGATAATTAAAAATGATGAAATTACTTCATGTTGTGAAAGACATTCTGCACATCATCGTCTTCATGAAACTTATTCAGTAACTTCTCAATGTCAGCTTCCTGTTCTTCATCAAGTGTTTTGGTATCTGTTGGGATTCGCTCAAACTCCGAGCTGATGATCTCAAATTCATTTTCTTCCAGGAATTTTTGAATGCCTCCATACGATTCAAATTCACCGTAAATGATGACTTCTCCTTCATCCTGTCCGATGTCGTCTGCACCAAAATCAATCAATTCCAGTTCCAGCTCCTCCAGGTCCAACCCTTCCTTTTCTTTGACGCGGAAGATGCACTTGCGCTCAAACATAAAGTCCAGCGAACCCGAAGTACCCAGCGACCCGCCAGACTTATTAAAATAGCTTCTTACGTTGGCAACTGTTCTGGTGGTATTATCAGTGGTACATTCTACAACAACGGCTACCCCATATGGGCCATAGCCTTCATATACGATCTCCTTGTAGTCACCTTCGTCTTTGGAAGAGGCTCTCTTGATGGCCCGCTCAACATTTTCCTTTGGCATATTGGCGGCCTTGGCATTTTGTATCACAGCCCTAAGTCGGGAGTTTGTATCAGGGTCAGGGCCTCCGGATTTTACGGCAACGACAATGTCTTTACCAATACGTGTAAAGGTCTTGGCCATCTGGCCCCAACGCTTCATTTTCCGTGCCTTCCGGAATTCAAATGCTCTTCCCATAATTTATTACAAATGCCTTGTTATGAATAATCTACTTCGCAAGGTAGAAAATTGGTCTTTTTTGCCGAAGGATGACTTGAGTTTTTTTATGAAAATTCTTCCGTTTCAGACTTTTTTCCTATGCAGGTGGTGTAGACAAGCAAAATCTTCAATCAACCCCATAATCAAGAATCTGGTCTATCTTTTTGCCAAATTTCCGTTCATACTGCTGCTTGAACTTAGTGACATTATTGATGCCAATAGATTTAGCTGCCTCTGTAGCATTTTTGACATTTTTCTCTCTAATAAGTACCTCCAGGTATTTCCATCGTACTTCTTTGATGTACTCCAAGGGCGTCATGCCTGTCAGCTTTTTGATCATCCTGTAGACTTTGCGTTCACTGGCGGCCAGCACATCTCCCAGGTGATTGACAGATAGCCCGGGATTATTGATATTTTCCAAGATCAGAGAATCTATTTTCTCGAGGATACCTCTCTCAATGTCGTCAATGGTTTGGCTGTTGGAGATCAGCAGTTTGTCGTTGTTCTCCTGTTCAATGTTGTCTTTGAAATTGATGAGGTTATTGATTCTCAGAATCAGCTCTCTTTTGTCAAAAGGCTTATAAAGGATGTTGTTGATCCCGCTAAACAGTACTTTGCGTTTGTCCTCATCATTGGTCCTGGCCGATACCACAAGGGCTGGAATTTTGCTGAGTGCCGTGTCTTCACGCATGGCTGAAAGCAACTCAAAACCATCCATCCATGGCATCATCAGATCGGTGATGACCAAGTCTATTTCATGCTTTCTAAGCACTTCCAGGGCTTCCTGTCCATTTCCTGCTTCCAGTATGACAAAATATTCAATGAGGAGGTTTTTGATGTATTCTCTAACCTCCGGATGATCATCTACCAACAGGATTGTCTTATCTTTGTTCTTTTCCAGGTTGTTGATGGTGAGATTGACATGCTGTTGCGCAAGCTGATTTTTCTTGAGCAACTCGCTCCACAAGTGGTTTTTTTCCTGGATGTAGGACGATTGTTCCGGTGCGTCGCTGGCCAGTGGTTTTGCATCACTTACCGGCAGGAAGACTGAGAAAGTGGTTCCTTTCCCAACAGCGCTATCCACCGTGATCTCTCCCTGGTGCAGGTCTACCAGCTCTTTGACCAGCGCAAGGCCTATACCCAGCCCTTCCCGCATTCTGAACTGATTGGTTGGAGACTGATAATAGCGGTCGAAAATATAGGGGATACTCTGTTCTGAGATTCCTTCTCCTGTATCTTCAATTTTAATGGCTACTTGTGCATCTGCTGTTTCCAGTGAAACAGTTACCTGCCCTTCATTGGGCGTATGTTCAATGGCATTGGAGATCAGGTTATAGATGATCTTTTCAAAATGACGAGGGTCTACTTCCAGTGCAGTCCCATCTTTGATATGGGATTTAAACTGAAGGGTAATGGATTTATATTCGGCGGCAGAGCTGAACATCTTCACCAATAGCTTCATGTACACCTGTATGTCTACCAACTCTTTGATCAAATGAAGCTTTCCTTCTTCCAGTTTGGTGAGTTCATTGATCTCATCGGCCAGGTAGAGCAGTCTTTTACTGTTTTTGAAACCAGTGTCGAGATGCTCCTTTGATACCGGACTAAGGTAATTGTCTTCATTGTCGATGACATTCTCAATGTTACCGATGATCAGGCTTAGCGGGCTACGGAGGTCATGTGAAATATTGGTAAAGAACCGCGACTTGGCCCGGTCCAGTTCTTCCAGCTTCTTAGACTGCTCTTCAATGACATTTTTATCCTGTTCAATGCGGTCTTTTTGCGTGAGGATTTCCTTGTTTCGCTTGATGATTTCGTCATTGAGCCTTTGACGAGTCCTATACCCGATGTAAATCACTACGATGACCACCAATAGTAAAAAGATTCCCACTGAGGCCAATATAATAAAGCTTCGCTGTTGCTGATTTCGCTCTTGCAGCCTGTCGTTTTTGTCTTTGATCTTGTCACTCTCATACGTGGCGATGATACGCTCGGTGTTCCTGGTGCTTTCCTCGCTGAAAATAGAATCTTTGACAGCCGTAAATCTCTGTTGGTACTTGAGCGCTTCTTTGTAGTCTTCTTTTGCCTGAAATATCGCTGCAAGGTTCTCCAGGGCCTTCTGCATGTCATATTTGTCTTTCAGGTCTTCGGCGACGCCCAGTGCGGACTTTGCATAGACCTCAGCATCGGTGAGTTCCCCTTTGGCAAGGTATATCTTGGACATGTTATTCCACGAGTAAGAGAGGGCCCCGTAGTTTTTAGTGTCATTGATGGAGTCAAGGTTAGCCTCATAATACTGCAGAGACTTGTCAAGGTCACCTTTGAGCCGCAGTACTTCGGCAATTTCTACCCTCAATGCGATGGCACTGGCTATTTTATTGGTCGCCGTCCGTATGTCCAGCGACTTATGGAAGTTCTCTTCTGCTTTTTCATAATCCTGGAGCGCCCGATAGATACGTCCTATATTAAGATAGCAATAGGCCTCCATGTCCAGGTTTTCAATCTCCTGCGCGATGTCCAGTGCTTTTAAGGTATACTCCAGCGCGAGGTTATAATCCTTTAAATAGATGTAGAGGTTTCCAAAGTTATTGAAAGTATAGCCTTTCTGTTGCAGGTTTCCAAACCGCTCGCTATCTCTCAGGGCGGCCATGTAATAAGTAGAGGCCAGGGTGTAGTTACCCATATTTCTCTGACCAATCCCCATATAATTCAGTCCCCTGATCTGTTGGTCTTTCCAGCCATTGACCATTGCCAGGTCTACAGCCTGCGACGCGTAGTAAGCAGTGGAGTCCGGGTAAGAGTTTCTAAGCTCCCAGGCTTTGTCATTCAGTTCAATGACTTTGAGACTGTCGGCTTTATTCTGTTGTGCACAAAGGTGTGTTGCACACGACAGCAATAATCCTGACAGAACCATCGCCTTATAAAAAAAATTGTTCATGTGACCCATTAGCTGAAACAAAATAAACCATTTATGCGATTTTTAACTACAAAAAAGCAGAATATTCACAGGATCACATCCAATCCCAATCATTCTTATTTGATAATTCCTCGTACTTATGGAGGAATATACCCTGATTTAACGCCTTAATGGATTTTACCACAGAAATAATACTGGAATTTCGAAACTAAAACATTAAAAAAAAGATAATATATAGTAGTCAATAGGAGGTAGACGTCAGATAGTAGTAAGGTGACAGCGTCAGGCACAGCAAAATAGAAAATTTGAATTGTTGCTGTACTGACAAATATTTACCAAAGGCGTCTATCCAAATAATAGAAAAATAAGCATTAAATCATGGCTAAAACAACGGCGAAACAAGGCAGTAAAGAGAGTGTTGATATCAGGGAAAAGATCATTGGCAGCTACAAAGAGCATAAACTAATGCATGGAGAGCAGCCAAAATCTGTTTTTGCATTTGCCAAATCCATTAAAATTGAAGAAGCTCAGTTCTTCGAGCATTTTAGTTCGATGGTAGACCTGGAGTCAGAAATCTGGGAAGATATGATCAACAGTGTAGTCACAGCAGTCAACAATGACGCCAATTACCCTGAGTTTTCAGTGAGGGAGAAGTTGCTGTCGTTTTATTACACCATGCTGGAAGTATTAAAGGCTAACAGAAGCTATGTTTTGATGGAACTTGAGGAGGTGAAGCCTGGTCTGAAGGAGGCTCCGCAAATGAAGAAAATGAAAGCCGCTTACCTCGATTACATACAAGGCCTGGTCATCGAAGGCAATGATACGGGTGAGATCCCGAACCGCCCGTTTGTATCGGATCAGTACAAACATGGTTTCTGGGCACAATTGATGTTTTTGGTCAACTTCTGGAAGAATGATACCAGCAAAGGCTTTGAAAGCACTGATGCGGCAGTAGAAAAATCTGTTAACCTATCACTGGACCTGGTCGAAAAAGGCCCTATCGACTCAATGATCGATTTTGCCAAATTCCTTTATCAAAATAAATAATCCCATGAAAGAACAACTGTCTATTCCTACTTCAAAGGTACAGCGTGCAGCCAAATTTGTGCGAACAGGCGCTAAAGTAGGAGGTAACTATATAAAGCATTACACCAAAAAGCTGATTGATCCCAATTTGTCTAAGGATGAGTTGGATCAGGACAATGCTGAAGATATATACGGTTCATTGAGTGAGCTCAAAGGAAGCGCCCTCAAGGTGGCGCAGATGCTGGCAATGGATAAAAACTTACTGCCACAAGCCTATCAGAATCAATTTGCGATGGCGCAATATAGTGCGCCGCCACTGTCTTATCCGCTGGTCGTGAAGACGTTTCAGCAGTATTTTGGGAAAGGCCCCACGGAAATCTTCGATGAGTTTTCAAAGAACGCAGTCAACGCCGCTTCTATCGGTCAGGTGCATTCGGCGATGCTGGATGGTAAGAAACTGGCAGTGAAAATACAGTATCCCGGTGTAGCAAGTAGTGTGACATCAGATCTGAAACTGGTGAAGCCGTTTGCATTGCGGCTGTTCAACCTTAGCGAAAAAGAATTGGGGCAGTATCTGCAGGAGGTGGAGTCCAAGCTGCTGGAGGAAACAGACTATGATCTTGAGTTGAGAAGGTCAACAGACATCACTCAGGCATGTGCACACCTTGCTAACCTCAAGTTCCCCAATTACTATTCTGAGTATTCTTCTGAGCGCATCATTACCATGGATTGGGTAGAAGGACAACACCTGAAAGAGTTCTTGCAAGGAAATCCTTCTCCTGAAGCGTGCCAGAAAATAGGACAGGCACTGTGGGATTTTTATGATCACCAGGTACACAATCTCAAACAAGTACATGCAGACCCGCATCCTGGCAACTTCCTGATGCAACCTGAAGGGATACTGGGAGTGATTGACTTTGGGTGTATCAAAGAAATTCCCGAAGACTTCTACAAAGGCTATTTTAAGCTGATTCGTAAAAACATTGTGGACAATGACCAGGAGATGGCGGACACTTTCATGGAGCTGGGAATCATCTTTGAAAGCGATACAGAAGAGGAGAAAAGATTCTTCATTGATGTCTTCAAAGAGATGATCAGTTTGTTGGGTCGTCCGTTTCACAGTGAGTCATTTGACTTTGCTGATGACAGTTACTTCAAAGAGATATTCGATATGTCCGAGCGATTGTCAAATATGAAGGAGTTGAGAAATTCCCGTCAGGCGAGAGGTTCAAGACATGCACTTTATATCAACAGAACCTACTTTGGGTTGTACAATTTGCTCAATGATCTGAAGGTAAAAGTAAAAACCACCAAGCCGGATTGGCTTAGTTAGACCTGTTAATTTTGATTTAACATTTTTTAACAGCTGAAAATCGTGGTTTCATATTGGTCATATGTTTCAGTTTATAACAGTTTAGCACGTTTTTTGTCCGCTAAACGATTAGATCGTTAATTAATAGATCATTCGTAGGATAATTCTATATCTTTAAAGATCATTCTGCGTTAGTAGGTGGACAGAAGAACAAATTAGTATATGAAGAGAATCGCGATATATATTGTAGGGCTTATCTTAGTATTTGCTAACGCTACAGGTCAATTGTTTGCTCAGAACAAGGTAGTGAAAGACTCACTTGTTTATTTACAGCCAAAAGAAGAGCATCCTATCGAAATGCAATATATTTTGAGTTTGCTCAACAGGTTTCACTACCGTTCGGCTGCTTTGAATGATTCTACTTCATCTGATGTCTTTGATCAGTTCATCGAATCCTTAGATCCCAGCAGATTGTATTTCCTCGATTCTGACATTGCTTACTTTGAGCGGTATCGCTACAAAATAGACGATGATTTCAGGGCAGGAAAACTGGAGTTTCCTTATCAGATCTTTCATGTGCGAAGAGAGCGGGCTGTCAACAGGCTCAACTTCATTGTTTCTCTGCTGGAAGATGAAATGGACTTCGATGACAGTGAGAAGTACTATTTTGACCGCTCTGAGGCGGAATGGGCCAAGGGCAAGACAGAATGGGATAACCTGTGGAGAAAATACCTGAAGAATCAAGCCTTGATTTATAAACTCCAGGGGAAGGAGTGGAAAGAAATCGCCTCTTCACTTACCAAGCGATATGGACGTTGGAGAAAAGCCATTTACCAGAACAAGACGGAAGATGTTTTTCAAACTTACATGAATGCGCTCACCAGCACGTTTGATCCTCATACAGATTATTTCTCTCCAAAAGCTGCCGATGATTTCAACATTCAGATGAGCTTGTCGCTGGAGGGTATTGGAGCAAGACTCAGCCAAAACCTTGATTACACAGAGATTGTGGAAGTGGTAGTGGGAGGCCCGGCTTACAAGAGTCAGCAGGTTGATGAGAAAGACAGGATCGTTGGTGTAGGCCAGAAGGACAAAGAGATTGTAGATGTGGTAGGATGGAGAGTGGATGACGTGGTACAACTCATCCGCGGTAAGAAAGGGACGGAAGTTACTTTACTGCTTTCCAAAGCAGGTAGTGCGGTTACTGATGCGCCGGATACTGTTCGTCTGATCAGAGATACCATCAAGTTGGAGGATCAGGCAGCTACCGCCGAAATCATCCCGATTACAGAGAATGGCACTACTTTCAAATTGGGAGTTATCAACATTCCCAAATTCTACAGAAACTTCAATGATGCCCGTATGGGTGTGAAAGATTTCAAGAGCACCACACGTGATGTGAAGCACCTGATCGATTCACTGAAAGGTGAAGGAATGGATGCTTTGATGGTAGACCTTCGCTTCAATGGGGGAGGATCCTTGCAGGAAGCAGTAGAACTGACAGGTCTTTTCATCGAGAATGGTCCCGTAGTCCAGGTAAAGAACTCAGACAAGTCTATTGAAAAGTATCGTGACACCGATGGCGGTGTATATTATGATGGACCGATGGCAGTTTTGATCAATCGATTCAGTGCCAGTGCATCAGAGATTTTCAGTGGTGCCCTGCAGGATTATCAAAGAGGCATTGTGCTGGGAGAAACAAGCTATGGAAAAGGAACCGTACAGAATATCATTGACCTCAACAGGGTGATAGACGATCCGGACAAGCGAATGGGACAGTTGAAACTGACGTTGGCCAAATTTTATCGGGTCACGGGGAGCAGTACACAGCATCAGGGTGTTTCACCAGATATTCAGTTCCCCAATATCTACAGTGCAGAAGAATACGGAGAAAGCAGTCAGGAGACGGCCTTGCCATGGGACAAGATATCATCTGCAGATTTCAGCCCTACCGGAGAGATTTCAAAGGACATGATCAGACAGTTGGCGAAGTTGTATAAAAACGACCTGGAGACAGATCCCCAGTTGAAAAAGCTGATCGAGGACATTGCCAAGGCCAATGACGAGAAGGAACGAAAGTATGTTTCTCTCAACTATCAGGAAAGAAAAGAAGAGCGCGATGCGGAGAAAGAGGAAAAAGATCCGCTTTCAACGTCCATTAACTCTGAGTTGGGTAGTGGCAATGATTTCGATATCAATAAAAACGAAAAGCTTAAAGATGATCCTTATTTGAAGGAAGGTCTCAAGCTCCTCATCGCCCTTACTAAGATGCAGGTGGGGTAGGAGAACCCGCTTTCAAGACAATAAAAGGCACCATACTATTTGAGGTATGGTGCCTTTTTTAAATCCGGATATTTAAGGAATTGTGATTGTTCTTCGGGCAAGCCGGGCTCATATGTTCCCTAATTTTGCTATATTGAACTACAGCTTGTTTTTCAGGGATTGATTTTTATTGGCAAGCTTATTTTTATCTGATATCTGATTTTTAAGAACAAGTACGCAAAAAGATAGCTGAGATTACGCGCTTACATATCAAAAAGACTTTGTTAACGATGCCACATAGAATGTGCTGCATGAATTAAAGCATCCTGAATCACTGATTCCTATGTTTTTTCATAGTGGCCTGCGGCGCATCTTAGGAACAGACGCAAACCTTGAGTGTCTTTAAACAGATCAGGGTCTTTCATTACTTAAAACAAATTTTATTATGCAAAATTTATTGTCAAGCTTCGCACAATCCAGAGTGATCGGTAAAGCAGAACAAAAAACAATGAATGGCGGTGGGTCTTGTTACTTCAGCTGCCATGGCCCATGTCTGATCGAAGCTAACGGATGCCGGTCTCATTACGCCGCCTGCATGGATAGTTGTACTGCCAATTGCTAGATCACCGGCAGTCAGCCAAAATCATATCAAGTCATCAATGGTTGACGAGATACAGCACAGTGTGCATCTATGTTTTGTAACGAGGATATGATTGGGCACAAAAAAAGGGGTGAGCTTTCACAAACTCATCCCTTTACATGCTTTTATAAGTTTTTCTTAATAAGCCTGGAAAGCGGCACCTTCGGGTGTAGCGAAGAAATAAACGTCTGGTTGCTCAGCTTTGAATGAGACATTCCCAAACTCGAAACCATATCGTTTTTTACCCAATTTACCATCTTCCCAAATATGACCGGTGAATTTTTTAGGGACGATTAATCCATTGGCCTCCTGCCATTCGTTGAACACGATCGCATTGTACTTTTCGGATTCCGACTTCCCTTTTCCAAAAGTCACGGAGTAATTGATCATAGCGAGTTGTCCGGAAGATGGATCGGTCCATAAAATGTATTGATCGTCCGGTGCATCACCTACATTTTCGCCAAAGGTGATTTTGATCCTATTGTAAGTCTTGCCATCCAGGGTTGCATCTTCTAATATTTCCTGATTGGCACCAGGGTCAGCGGTGACGAAAGGGAGGCCGAAAAAGTAAAACCACAGATTGCGGTAAAACCGCTGACCACCCAACTGAGCACGGGCTTTCTCATCTTCTGTGTCAATCCAGAAACCCTCGGCACCATAACAGATGGTGCTTGCATCTGTGACGATCTTCTCATACCTGCTTTTCAGGTCTATGGTATGGGTAGCGACTCCACCATTGACCATTCTGTCAAAAACGAGTGTGCCATAGCTATTCCATTTGTCCAGACCGCCATGAGCGGCAAGGCTCTTTTGAAAAGCGTCTTGCTTTACAGCAGCTTCATTAACGGGTTTTAAGGCCATTCCCAAGACCGCTACAGCGATGATCACTATTGCAGTGACTATCTTATAGTTCATGTATTTCATTGATTTATTGTTTTAATGAGTGCTATTTACGAGAGAATTTGTAAATTCTCAAATACAGTGGCAACCTTTTTGACACTATGTCATCTATACTATAGATACCTGTTGGCAAAACGACACTTTGAATGCTTCACCTGGCATTGACAGTAGTGGGTTTTGGCAGAGCAGCTAGGTATAGCAAATTGAAGTATGCATATTAGAGAATTGATAAAATGACAAAAATGAAATTACAATCTATCCTGATCATCACGATCTCTTTCTTTTCATTCCTGCGTCTTGAAGCACAGACGGTATTAGACAGCAAGAAATTTGACGCAGAAGGCATTGACGCCGTTGAGATCAAAGGCAGTTTTGTGGATATCTGGGTATCTGAACAGTCTGGAAACATGGTTTCTTTTGACGGACAGATAGAAGGGCCGTCTCGTTACAAGGGCGATTTTGAAATCAAGTCTGACTTGAGCGGTTCCACGCTTAGAATATGGTTGGAACGGCCAAGAAATGTCTATGGTAATATTAGTGGCAAAATGACCCTGAAGCTTCCTGCTGGCACTGAGCTCACCGCCAGTAACAGTTCTGGAGACGTTAATGTGAAGGGACTCAGATCAAAAGAGATATTGCTGAAGTGTAGCAGTGGTGATATAGATGCAAGAAACTTGTCTGGAAACATTCGGCTGGATACTTCTTCTGGTGACATCACAGGTGTCAACCTGGAAGGGAATGTTGCCGCAGACGCCAGTTCGGGAGACCTTTACTTTGCAGGCGTTGATGGTAATCTGGAATGCGAGACTTCCTCCGGCTCCATCAAGGTGAAGGATGTTGATGATACTTTTTTCACAGCAGAGTCCTCATCAGGAGATATCAGACTGGAAAATGTGAGTGGCAAGGTGCGTGTAGAGAGCAGTTCCGGAACCATTGGAATGGAGCGTGTGTCTGCCAATATCAGTGCCGAGAGTACTTCGGGAGATATCAGGGGAGCTGAGATTAAGCTGACCGGAGATAGTAATTTTGAGGCTTCATCGGGTGATATTACCATTAACCTACTCAACAATGTAGACGACATGAGTTTTGACTTGAGAAGTAGCTCAGGAGACTTGAAAGTAGGTAAAAACCGTAGGGCAGAAGACAGACTCCTGCTGAAGCGGGGGGGTATCCTGGTGATTGGCCGCACAACGTCGGGCGACATTGGTTTTTATTGAGCTCAGAGTGATACGATAAACGGAAGGCTGCCTTGTAGGTGGCCTTTTTTGTTGTTATAAAGTGAATACAGGCCTGTTTCCTGGTCATAGACTTGTTTGAGAGACGCTGGAATGTGCCATTTTTCTTTGCACTTTGGTTGAGGACAATTTCATTGACATTTCGCTTTCGCGCATAAAAGAGCTGTGTGAATTTGCTATTATTACTAAAGTTGACATCAGGTATTTTTTGGAACACTACCTGCTGTCTGACTAAAATCCCTCAGTGGAGCTGACTAATCGTGCCTGCTGAGGAACATGTAAAATCACACCTCTACAATTATGAAGCAATTAATGAAGCTAGCCGCTCTGGTTTTTATGTTGGCTGCGAGTCACTGTTCTTTTTCGCAAACCAGCACCGACGATTATTTATTCACCATCGAAACGCCAATGTATGTTTGCGACCTGTTGGGGAATAAGCTGTCCAATGAAGTATATATCTCACCCAAGTTTTCAAAGTTTACCAAGATCAGGAAAGCAGGGGCGGACAGTATTGTGATCAGTTTTTGGCAATATCAGACAGATTCTGTCAAATACAATAAATTCAATATTGATACCACAAACCCCAATGAACAGCGCTTTTTCCTCATCAGTGCGGAAGATTTCAACAACAACTCCCAGGAGTATTACCATCGCAAACCTACTTTCACTGCGGGAACGGTCATCATCCCGATCAAGATCAGGTTCAACCAGTTTGATTTCTCGAAGGACGTCACTCTGGGGACTACCGTGGGCGTGAGGCAACGAATGTCTCCTTATTCCAACAATTTTGCCAACCTGTTATTGGGTTTTGGTGTGTCCTCTGTCAGTCTGGATAGTATCTCTACCAGAGGTACCGTCATGCAGCCTACAGACCGATCGGCATTGACAGCTAGTTTGGGTTTTGTGCTGGAGTTCAATACGGTGCAGGTAGGTATATTTACAGGACTGGACTACATCTCAAATAACGAACAGACCAACTGGGTCTATCAGGGGAAGCCATGGTTGTCCATCGGTTTTGGTTATTCCATCCTTTCCAGACAGTCCAGCGGAGTGCCCAATGGTCAACAGACGCAGTAGTACTGCCGGTCGCTGATCTGATGATTCGTAGGGAAATATGGCTGTTTAGCCTCAGGAAAGAGCAATCGCCAGGACAACATGCCAGAGAAGTAACTGCAATAATTCGGGATGTCAGAAAAAATCAGTATCTTAAGTAGTGGGTATAGCTGCTTATGTTTGATTGCTGATTAGCTATAAAATTCAATTTTTACTTAGTAAAAGGATATTTTTGGCAGGATAGTAAAGACTTTTGACCTATCACGCTTAGCGGTTTCGCGTACTTTTACAATAACAAGCAGGCAATCAACAACAAGATTGATCACCTGAAATGAAAATAATGAAATACATAGCATCTTACATCATAACCCTATTCATCTCGCTGCTGACCTGCTCGGCGAGTTTCTCCCAAGTTGCGGACTTGTCGGGAGAGTGGAGGGGGACTTACAGGTTTCTTGGTAAGAGTTATGCCACCAGCTTTCAGTTGAAGCAGGAAGGAAATAAGTTGAGTGGTTATACAGAGACGCTTCCGGAAGATCCTGCAAAGGTGACCAAATACACGCTGGAAGGTACTATCAAAGGCAATAAAGTAGTGCTGTTTGGTGTGCAATTTGAACAGCGGCATGCTACTGAATGCAGGGCAAAGTTCAATATGAAGTTGATCAGGGCGTCAGATCAGTTGGTCCTGGATGGTAATTGGGGGCCTAACATAAAATATGGCGGCTGTCCCATCGGTGCAACCGGCAAGGTCAATGTGCAGAAGGTACAGCGGGTGGCTATACCTGTTGCTGAAGTGAGAACGAGTCAAGATCCTACTACCACTACAGCAACTACTACTAGTACGCAAGCAGTGGTCCAGGACAATGATATATACACCCGGGAACTGGTCAAGGGCTTGAGAAAACGAAATTACCATGCATTGGTGATTGGCGTGGATCAATATGCTGATGCTTCCATTAACAGTCTCGATAATCCGGTGAGTGATGGCAGGAAACTGGTATCAGTTTTACAGTCGCGCTATTCTTTTAAAGCGGAAAATGTCTATTTGCTGGAGAATCCCACCAGGTCTGAAATTCTGGATGAGTTTGAAAAATTATCAGACAAAATAGGAGAGTCAGATAATTTACTGATCTTTTATGCAGGTCATGGTTACTGGGATGAAAAGTTTGAGCAAGGATATTGGCTACCAGCAGATGCCAGCGAGGGATCTAAGTCCAATTGGATATCCAATGCGACCATCCGCGATTATATCCGTGCCATCAACAGCAAGCATACCTTGTTGATTGCAGATGCATGTTTCAGTGGCGGATTGTTAAAGTCTCGTGGTGTGGGTAAAGCAATGCTGAGTGTCTACAAGATGCCGAGCAGAAAAGCCATTACCAGTGGTACTTTGACAGAAGTACCGGACAAAAGTGTATTTATCAAATACCTTATCAAGTATTTGAATGATAATGAAGAGTTATTGCTGTCAGCTGATCAGCTGTTTTACAATATCAAGGTGTCAGTGATGAATAATAGCCCCAACAGTCAGGTTCCGCAATATGGACCGATTCATCAAGCCAATGATGAAGGGGGCGAATTTGTGTTTGTGCAAAATGAAAAGTAAGCAGTAGGAACAATTACAATTTGCAAGATCTTTTCGGCTAGTCAGGGTATCGGATTCCGGTACCCTGTTTTTTTACACTTTAGAATCAGAACGTTTATTTCCCGGAAACCATTTAGTTACGCTATCGTTTATTATATGTAACCACGGCAGATGGCTTGGGGGCAAACTTCTTTTTAGCACTAAAACTCTTACAAATGAAAGTATTCACTATTACTAAATCATTGGTTTTATCTACGGTCTTGCTATTTGCGCTGTGTATCGGCGCAACGGCTCAAGAGCAACCACAAGAAGCTTCCGGTACTTCGTCCCAACCATCAAAGACTACTACTTTCTTTGTCAATACTGTTACTTTGAAAAGCCTGAACTCAGGCAATTCCTTTAACTCTTTTCAAACACCCAATCAAACTACGCTTACGGGTACCAGCTTATTGCGGACCAATTGGGACATGCAGCACATCTTTCAGAATGATGAGTTACGAAAAATGCCCGTTTACAGAGCTGCAACTACTGTTACACTACCATTTATGACAGACCTGAGCAATGTGGGTGGGCAGACTTTTCACAACTACCGGATAGGTAAGATGAACATACAGCAAATCAATACTTTTGACTGGAATGGAAATCTAAACAATACCAGTCTGGAGTTTCAGTTTTGAGTTATTTGTCCTTTGAGAATGAAGTATGAAAAATTGGTCAATCTGGTTTTTCAACATGCATTAGCTGAATGCCGATCAGTGACAGGATGCAATAGCCTGTGAAGTAATAGAAGCCATCTTTGAGTTCTGCTACAATGCTCTCATCGGAAGTAGTGGAGAGGTAAGCTACGAAAACTCCGACGACAAATACATCTGCCATCGACCACTTGCCAATGGCATAGACAAAGCGGTATAACTGATACCTTTTGGGTAGGTTCCTGCCTACAGCGACCACCCCTACGATGACTGCCTTCAGAAAAGGAATAATGACACTGAATAGAATGATCAGTACTGCAGGGAAGGTGTTATTGTTTTTATAGAGCGTCTCTGCTGTTTCCAGGATATTTTGTGTTTGCTCATACAAAACGATCTTCCCGACCATGGGTATTTCCGCGCCTATACTGATGTTTAATATTTGATTAAAAAGCCCTGGTATTAATAAGCCGACAGATGCTACTGTGAAAATGAGGGCTAGTGTATTTCTATTCATGCGTCCTGTTTTTGATCAAAAATAATGGTCTGAGGTTAAAACTGCTGCTTTTTTTATCGAATCACAAATTGAACCGCGCTTGCTACTACCTATTGCCCGTTGTATACGCTGAAGCAGAGACAGTCGGCAATAGCCTTCAGTGGGGTAGTTCGTGTAGTTTCCGATTGACCTGACTCAACTTCCCACCTTGATTGATTGATACTTTTTATTGAAGTATCTGGAAGCGGGTACGATTAACAAGGTTGGCCATATCCATTGCAAAATCATTGGCATGAAATGCAGTTGTTGGGCGGAGAACGCGGTGACAGTGGCCACATAGGCACCAATCATATTAGCCCGGTGGTAATCCAGCCAGAAGCCTGGTTTTTGTGCTTTTTTGAAAAAAGGTTTTACATTGGCCCGGGTGCTGAAAAAGCCTCCGATGGCGAATAATGCGCACAAGACTGACAGGACGTTGAAGCCGTGTTTACTGTACAGGTATATCGCATAAGAAAGGAAACTGAGGCAGGTGATCAGGAATATGCCGTGAACAGCCCAGTCATACCACCTGGCAAAGTGCTGTGTACCGAGTTTTTTGAGTTTGAGAATCCTCACTCCCGATACAACTGAGTAGAAACTAAAGAAGGCAACCATGAACAGGAAGACGTTATTTTTATAAATGCAAACAATAATGGAAGTGATGAAAACAACGGCCATCGCGATAGAGAATACCCTGCCTGTGATTCGGTGAGGCTTGCCAAATTTATCAGAGAAAATGGCGAATGGCCCGATGAGAAATGCGGTAAATCCTGCGATGACGTGAAATATGATGAGTATTTGACTGAGTTTTTCCATGGGGTTTCTTGTTTTGACTTACTCAAAAGTGCGATGATCTGACCATCATTCATACTTAATCTGACTGAATTGTCGAGAATTGAAGATGAATTGTTGTTGAGAGGCTAGTTTTTAGTTTTAAACAGACAAAAGAGTAAAGAACAAAGACCCCGTCTAAAGGGCGACCCCGTCTGTGCGACCCAGTCTAGGCGACCTCGTCTGTATTCCAAATTAGTATCGCTGACTCCGCGTCCCTGGCCGTGCGCAAGACAGTAGGCAATAGGCTATTCGACCGGGCAGTACGCAGTTGGCAACTTCCCGGGTAAAATCTCCTTTCAGTAAAATTAAGGTGCATTTCTGTTGTACATTTCTAATGTTATGTAGTAGACATTTGACTCAGGATGTGCCTGTCGGACAGGTCCTCACATCCAATCGACCGAATCCAAAACAGTAGGCGATAGCCAATATACAGCAGGCAAGGCAATTGCGGTATTGCGACATTACTGCATTCCGGTATTCCTTAATCATTGTTGTCCGGTTAAATTCTAGATTTGTTAAAAATCTTGATTTCCATCCA
>ERZ1740068.457-NODE-457-length-20388-cov-6.440860_pt1 | contig 20388 bp, 19 predicted proteins | sample MGYA00581735_ERZ1740068 | MGnify/ENA primary metagenome ERZ1740068 (study PRJEB43018, sample SAMN04849740) | marine metagenome | isolation source: floating plastic debris | place: Pacific Ocean | collected 2008-08-30 | study: EMG produced TPA metagenomics assembly...
CCGGATCAATATCGGCATGGTGGGCATCAACGTGCCGATCCCGGTGCCGCTTGCCTATCACACGTTTGGTGGCTGGAAAAAATCCATGTTCGGCGATCTCAATCAGCACGGGCCTGACAGCTTCAAGTTCTACACCCGCACCAAGACTGTGACGGCACGCTGGCCCTCGGGCATCAAGGAGGGTGGCGAGTTCAACTTCAAAGCCATGGACTAAACGCCTTTTGAGACCTAGCCTGACCGGGGCGCAGCCAAGACGCTGCGGCCCGGTTTTTTGTTTGGGAGGGCAAAACATGTGGCCCGATACGCGGATTTGCGATTTGCTTGGGATCGATCATCCGATCCTGCTGGCGCCCATGGCAGGCACAACATCCCCTGAAATGGTGGCCGCCGTGTCCAACGCGGGCGGGCTTGGCAGCCATGGTTGTGCGACGATGGCCCCCGACAAACTGAAAACAGAGATGGCCGCGATCCGAGGACTGACCAATCGCCCTGTCAATCTCAACTTCTTTTGCCACGACCCACCTCAGATGGATGAGGCCCATCACAAAGGCCTGCTGACCGCGCTTGCGCCCCACTACAATGCTGCGGGCATTGAGGCACCTAAGGACATGCCTGTGCCCGAATTTGTTCCTTTCGGTCCCGCTCATCTGGATTTGCTGCTGCGCCACCCGCCTTCTGTGGTCAGCTTTCATTTCGGCCTGCCCGAGGACACCGCGGTGGCTGCACTCAAAAAAGCGGGTACGACGATACTGTGTTCTGCCACCACGGTGGAAGAGGCGCGGTGGCTTGAGGCGCGGGGCGTGGATGCCATCATCGCGCAGGGCTGGGAAGCTGGCGGACACCGCGGCGTGTTTCTGGACCTCGACAATGACGCGCAGGTCGGGCTTTTCGCCCTGCTTCCGCAGGTGGTGGACGCGGTTGACGTCCCGGTGATTGCAGCCGGTGGTATCGCTGATGGGCGCGGCATTGCGGCGGCCTTCGCATTGGGTGCATCCGCCGTACAGATTGGAACGGCATTTATCACCACGACGGAAACGCGCTCTCAGGCGCGGCACCAGAAAGCCGTGGAAAACGGCCATGATAGCTCGACCCGGATCAGCCGCTCGGTTTCGGGCAGGCCTGCCCGCACCCACCGCACCGATTGGATCGATGCGGTCGCCAGCGTTGACGCTGCACCTTTTCCGATGATGTATCACTATGCACGTCCCTTGCAGACGGCAGATGGGGACAGGCATCAGTTTTCACTTTACGGTCAAAGCGCGAACCTGGCCCCGGCCGGCAGTGCCGCAGAGCGCCTGCAGCATCTGGTTGAGGACGCCTCTGCGGTGATGCGCTGAGCCACGATTTCTTTCAAAGAAATCGGTGCGAAGTCTTTGCAAGACTTCGCTGCCCTCAAACGTTGGCATCCTCTGGTAGAAGTTGAAACAGCTCAGACAGCCATGGCATCCGCTCCACAGACGGCCGGATCGCGCGTTCGTGGATCAAGCGGCGCATCGTGGAACTGACCGGGGCCACCACCTGCTTGGGTGTGGCCTCGGCGGTGAAAATGGACAGGTAGCGCGAAAACGTCTTGCCCGGAAACGGCGCCAGGGTGATCTGGCGATGAAAGCGGCGGGCGCGCATGTAGTTGAGAGGCGTTGCGATGGTCCAGCCATCCCCGTCGGCCACCATACTGAGCAGCGACTGATTGCTCTCAAACTCGAACCGCGACGGGATTTGCAGGCGCAGCCGCCGCAGGTGCTGTTCGATCTGGGTGGCGATGATCTGGTTGGAGGAATAGCGCAAAAGGGGCAGGGGCGGCGTATTGCTCAGGAAGGTTTCCGGTGCATCTTTGGCTTCAGACGGCAGCACGAGAACAAAAGGTTCCTTCAGAAGAGGCAATTCCTGAATGTTCTCAGACATGAATTGCGGACGCGCGGCGATGCCGACATCGACCTCTTGGTCGCGGATCATGTCCAAGATCTCATGACTGGGCCGTGTCAGATGGCGAAATTGGCATTTTGGCATCCCGGCTGCGAGCGCGCGCGCTAGCTCTGGGCCGATCTCACTGTCGAAATCCTCTACCATAGCCAATGACATGGCGCGCGTGTCGATCAGATCGCCGCTTTGGGCCTCCATCTCGGCCCTGCGCAGGATCCGCATCGCCTTGTCTACATGGCTGTAGAACACGGCACCGGCGGAGGTCAGACGCATCGGACGCCGCGTGTGATCAAAAAGCGTGACCCCCAGCGTGTCTTCCAAACTGCGCAGGTGATGCGAGACGGTGCTCACAGATAGGCCCGCCTCTTCTGCGGCATCTTGCACGGCACCGGTACGGGCCGTGAGCAAGAAGGCGTCAAGCCACTTCAGACTGAGTTTCGAGGTTTTCATTTTGAGGCACCATCTGCGCACATGTCTGGCATGATAACCCTCTGATAGGGTGGACAAAACCACCCATGCTTGTCGTCACCCTTCGGCATCGCCATTTGAAACAGTCTTTGAGGAAATCGCACTTGATATGCTTTGCACCAGGTTGCTGATCCCGGATGGCACAGCACCCATGGTCGCGACACTCAAACCAGCGGCCATGGCGCTGTCAACGATCCAATCAACCGTGGCGGCGCCATCCTCATCGCGCAGAAATTGTTCGATTTTTTGAAGTCTTGAGACGCAGCCGATCGAACCAGATTGTACTGTCGCATCCAAACCCCGCACGCTGTTTGGAACAACAACTAGTCAATAATTCGGGCTAAAATGTGGCTTACAACTCGGGGCCTTAGCCGATTGGCGGTTAGCTGCCGATCAATGAAAGCTGAGCAACAATATCGGCCGCCACGCTCAGGAGCCCGGTCTCTGCCAATATGGCTGCGGTGACCGCCAGACCCACTATACCGGCTGTTAAAACAACCCAATCAACGGTCACCGCTCCATATTCGTCTCTAACAAAGACTGTCACTCGTTTCATACTACTCTCCAGCCCAGCATGGGCCGCACTCTTTACACCACCGTCCTGAGGGGAGGACGACTTTGACAAAACTTGTGTCAAATTAAGACTTGGTTCCTGTTCAATTGTGACAAAATCATGGCGGGCTTTGCATTTCGTCAAATTGGTGCCCTGCCTTTGTGAAGCCGTTCACCGAGCAGCAACAATCGCCCCTTGGCAGAAGGGTTGCAGACAGATCAGAAACGCATCCCTGTCAAAAAGCCGTGATCATGGTGAATCACCGTTTACCTTTCCGGGATGAGCCCTCTTGGGCTGAAACGCAGAACCAGGATTAAAATGATCCCCATGGTAAACAGGCGCATATGAGCGGCGCTTTCCAGCAGATGGGCTTTTATCGCGCTGCCTTCGGGCAGGCTTGCGGTAATCGCCTCCATCAGAAACAGACCCATCGGCTCAACCTGTACCCAAAGAAACCAGATCAGGAACCCACCCAGCACAGCACCCAGGTTGTTGCCTGACCCTCCGACGATGACCATGACCCAGATCAAGAAGGTAAATCGCAACGGCTGATAAGAGGTGGGTGTCAATTGCCCATCCAGCGTGGTCATCATCGCGCCCGCAAGACCACAAATCGCAGAGCCAAGTATGAAGATCTGCAAATGACGTGCAGTGACGTTCTTGCCCATGGCGCGCGCTGCGGTTTCGTTATCGCGAATGGCGCGCATCATGCGCCCCCAAGGCGATTTCAGCGCCATCTGCGCCAGAACGAGAATGAGGATCAGCACAGCAGCGAAGAGGATCGAATAGCTCAGCTTCACAAAGAGCGAGGAGGCCGTCACTGGATCAAGGCCCAAACGTTCGGCCCGTTCCAGGAAGTCCGCACTTTGTTGTAGATCCACCTCATAGGGGACGGGGCGGGGCAGGCCCACGACATTCTTCACGCCGCGCGCCAGCCAGTCTTCGTTCTTCATCATGGCCAAAATGATCTCAGCGATGCCCAGGGTCGCAATGGCGAGGTAATCTGATCTCAGGCCGAGGGCGGCCTTGCCGATGATCCAAGCTGCCCCGGCTGCCAGAAGGCCGCCCACCGGCCAGGCCACAAGGATCGGCAACCCCAGCCCGCCCAAATACCCGGTCGCTGCGGGATCCACATCTTCTACGGCGTCGACGCCGGGGTCAAAAACCTCGCGATAGAGGAAGGAACCGCCCACCAGAATGATGAGTGTGAGCAAGGCGCGAAATCGCGATGGCTTCATGCGCCGGTGGACCAATATCGCGGCAACGACCACGCCCGCACCGGCCAGCAATCCCGCCAGAACGCGCATCCCGCCCGCGGCCCAGGCCTCATTGGTCGGCGGCATAGACACCAGAACAGCAGCCAGCCCACCAAGTGCCACGAAGCCCATGACGCCCACATTAAAGAGCCCGGCAAACCCCCATTGCAGGTTCACCCCGAGTGCCATGATCGCGGAGATAAGCCCCATATTCAAGATCAGAAGCGCGGTGTTCCAGCTTTGCATCATGCCCGTCAGGACAATCAGGACGGCGACAAAAGCAAAGAGCGCTGTGTTGCGGACCGTCTCGCTCATACCGCTTTTCCTTTGAACAATCCGGTGGGTTTGAACAACAGCACGATGAGCAAGATCACGAAACTGACCGCAAACTTGTAGTCCGTGCTCAGAAGCTGCACGAGGCCCACAGGCTCTAGGATTTCCGGCAGAATATACCCCAGCACTTTTTTCCAGGCATAGGTGATGAACACCTCGGAGAAGGCGATCACGAACCCGCCCGCGATGGCGCCGATTGGATTGCCCAATCCCCCGACAATGGCGGCGGCAAAGATCGGTAGCAAAAGCTGGAAATAGGTGAACGGCTTGAAGCTCTTGTCGAGCCCGTAAAGCGTGCCGGCAATGGTGGCCAGGGCGGCCACAAGAAGCCAGGTCACCATGACCACCCGATCCGGGTTGATGCCCGACAAGAGCGCCAGATCTTCGTTGTCGGAATAGGCGCGCATGGATTTGCCTGTGCGCGTGCGGTTGAGAAACCAAAAGAGAAACACCACCACGAGCACAGCGGTGATCACGGTGATCCCCTGAGATGTCTTCAGCGCCAAGCCTTCCCGCAGCCCCGTCATGTCGCGGAACCCCTGCGCGGAGATGATAAAGCGTTCTCCATCTGCGAAACGTTGATCGCCCGGCCCGATAACAAACCGGACCAAACCGTTGAGGACAAACATCACCCCGATGGACACGATGACCAGGATCACGGGCTTGGCTTTTTGAACGCGGTAGAACTGATAGACCGCTTTGTCCGTGCCCAGCACCAACAGGGCGCATCCTGCTATGCCTATCGGCAGCGCCAAGAGAGCCGTGGGCAACCCAAATGGCAAACCAAGCCCGATGGATTGCAGCCACCATGTGGCCAGAATGGTGACCATCGTGCCAAACGCCATGGTGTCGCCATGGGCAAAGTTTGAAAACCGCAAAATGCCGTAGATCAATGTGACGCCAAGCGCGCCCAAGGCCAATTGACTGCCATAGGCAATCCCCGGGATCAGGACGAAATTCGACAGCGCGACGATGGCGTTCAAAAAGTCCATATCAGCGCCTCACGCGATGGCCGGTTGGGTGCCGCGGACGCACTGACCTTGTGGAAACTCAAAGGGTTTGGTGGATTGCTGTCCTTCGCCACGCGCTTCGCCATCCGCAGCAATCAGCACTTCGCTGTCATCGCGCAGCATATAGACGATGGCCTCGCCGAATTTGCGCGTTGCGACGTCTTCATCAAATCGCGCGCCCGCCTGACGCAGAACAACGGGCGTCCAGCGGCTCGATGCGCCATTGGCCAAAACAAACTGCCATGCCTCACCCGCGTCATTGGTCATCGTACAGTTCCAGATGAAGGCGCCGGCGAGAGAGGCGACGAAAGCGTCATGGCTGACAACAGGGGCGATCGGTTGGTCAGAGCTGTTTCCTTCGCCAAAGCAAGCCGCCAAAAGCATCGGGGCCATAAGGCCAAAAACGGCATGTCTCATCTGTGTCATCCCCCAAGAAAACTTTTTCTGACCTTTGGATCTGACAGCAACTCTCGGCCGCTGCCGCTATAGGCATTGCGCCCCTGAACCAGAACGTAGCCCTTGTCGGCAATTTCCAGGGCCTGGCGCGCATTTTGTTCAACCATCAGAACCGACAGGCCAGTGCGGCTGATCTCGATTATGCGGTCAAAGAGCTCATCCATCACGATGGGGCTGACCCCGGCTGTGGGTTCATCCAGCATCAGCACCTTGGGTTCTGTCATGAGCGCCCGGCCCACGGCCACTTGCTGACGTTGGCCGCCAGACAGCTCTCCGGCAGGTTGCCCACGTTTGTCTTTCAAGATCGGGAACAGCTCGTAGACTTGAGACATGGTATTCGAGATGTCGTCTGTGCGAATGAACGCGCCCATCTCCAGGTTTTCCTCCACCGTCAGGGAGGTAAAAATGTTCGCCGTTTGGGGCACAAACCCCATGCCCTTGGCCACGCGGGCCTGTGGTGTCAGCGACGAGATATCTTCGCCCTTCAGCCGCACTGAGCCTTGCCGCAGATGAAGCATGCCAAACACCGCTTTCATCGCAGTCGATTTCCCCGCGCCGTTTGGCCCGACGATGACTGCGATCTCACCGGGTTCGACCGCGATGGTGCATTCATGCAGGATATCTGGACCAGAGCGGCCATAGCCGCCTGTCATTGTTTTTCCTATGAGAAATGGCTCAGTCACGGATGCGCAATTCCTCGAGGCCCTCGCCGTGACGTGTCCGATGAAACGGCGTGGTGTTCTTGGCCACCTCAAAGGTCATGCCGCCTCCGATGGATCCGACAGAGATGCTCATGCCTTTTTCTTTTCCATTACTTTGTACGTGACCTTGTCCGTCGTCTTGTCTTTGTGTTTCAAACCGGTGCCCAGATACGCCTCGATCACCTGCTCATTGGCTTTGATTTCTCCCAGGGTGCCTTCGGCAAGCTTTTTGCCCTCGGCCATGCAGATGACGGGGTGGCAGATGCGCTCAATGAAATCCATGTCGTGCTCAATGACGACGAATGTATAGCCGCGTGCCCGATTGCGCGATTTGATCGCATCGGCAATGGTATTGAGAAGCGTGCGGTTCACGCCCGCACCGACCTCATCAAGAAACACGATGCGCGCGTCCACCATCATTGTGCGGCCCAATTCCAGCAGCTTTTTTTGCCCGCCCGAGACCTGACCGGCTTTGTGATCTGCCAAGTGTTCGATGGTGAGAAACTCGAGCACTTCGTCGGCTTTGGCCCGCAGGGCGCGCTCTTGATCGGCGATGCGTTTGCGGCCGAACCAGGTGTTCCAAAGTTTCTCGCCCGATTGCCCACCCGGGACCATCATCAGGTTCTCCCGGCAGGTCATAGAGGCGAATTCGTGGGCGATCTGGAACGTCCTGAGCAAACCTTTGTGAAAGAGCTCATGGGGCGGCAGGCCGGTGATGTCTTCTCCGGCCATCAAAACCCGGCCAGAGGTCGGCGGCAAGACACCGGCAATCACATTGAAAAGTGTCGTCTTTCCCGCACCATTGGGCCCGATGAGACCGGTGATAGAGCCTTCCTCGATCTCCATTGAAGCACCATCAACGGCGTGGAACCCACCGAAGTGTTTGTGCACGTCTTCAACGACGATCATTGCCTGCCCCCAGAAAATAACGTCAGCCCCGGCAAGTTGAGCCGGGGCTGGAATGAATCGTTGTCACATGATCAACGGTATTGAGCTGTGGTGATCTTGCCGCCTTCAAAGACGATTTCACGGTAGTTGCCTGCGCTTTCCCCAGGCCCGATCAGCTCAACGGCCGTTGCGCCGACATAGTCGATGTCCCCGCCCGAGGCCAAAATCTCAAGTGCTTTGGCAAGCTCACCGGGGAAAATCTGCTCTCCGGGGGCGTTGGCCACATCCATCACGTGATCTTTGTAGTCTCCTGGCTCGACAGAGCCTGCCGCCTGCATGGCCAGCATGATCAATGCGGCCGCATCATAGCTTTCCTTGGAGAAAGGCGAGGTGCCGTCAAAGCCATCGGCCATGCCTTCAAAGATCGCAGCCCCTTCGCTGTCCGTTCCGGGATGCTGACCGGTGGAGCCGTCAATTTCAGAACCGAAATTGGCCTCCAATGCCTCACCGATCATGCCATCGGGGAAGTGAAAGCTGTCAAACGCCCCAGAATCCAAGGCCGCGCGAACAATGCCGCTGCCGCCCTGATCCACGTAGCCCGCGACAACCAGCCGTTCACCCCCTGCAGCCGCCAGAGCGCCCACTTCCGCAGAGTAGTCTGCTTTGCCATCCTCATGGGCGGCGTTGATGGTGACCGTGCCGCCCGCCGCTTCGAACGCGGCTGCAAAGCTGTCGGCAAGGCCCTTGCCGTAGTCGTTGTTGGTGTAGGTCAGCGCGACCTCTTTGATGCCCTGATCAATCAGCACATCTGTCATGACCACGCCCTGACGCGCGTCAGACGGGGCGGTGCGGAAGAAAAGACCATTGTCTTCGGCCGTCGAAAGGCCCGGCGATGTGGCCGACGGTGAAATCATCACCATCCCGTTCGCCACCGCCACGTTGGACAAGATCGCGCCGGTCACGCCGGAACAATCTGCGCCCATGATGCCTTTGACACCTTCGGCTGTAACCAGACGTTCTGCGGCTGCCGTGGCGGCGCCCGCGTCAATGCATGTGCTGTCTGCGCGCACCGGAGTGACCGTCATGCCGTCCAGCAGCTTGCCGCTTTCGGTCACTTCGCTCATCGCCAATTCAGCGCCATCCCCCATATGCGGGGTGAGCGATTCAATTGGCCCCGTAAAGCCCAGAATGACGCCAATTTTCACTTCGCCTTCGGCCAGTGCCGCGCCCGTGCTGAGCGCAAATACTGCGGTCGTCGCAAGCAGTTTCTTCATGCCTATCTCTCCCTGTAGACAATTGTTCGTGATGGCGCGAGGTTAGAAACCTAGGCTGAAATTGCAAGGTCTATCGGGGTTTGACCTTTGCGCTCCCCATACACATCTAAAAGGGGTTAAAATCCAAAAGGATCTGCGTTGATGTTGAGAGCAGCCCTGGTCAGTTTGGCCTGTCTTTTGCCCGGTGTGAATTTGGCCAGTGAGAGCTGGGCCATGCAAACCAGCGTCGGTGACTTAACCGTCACGCCGATGGCCACAGGACTTAACACGCCGTGGGGCTTTGGGTTTTTGCCCGACAGCTCGATCATTGTCACAGAGATCGATGGGGTGGTTAAACGCATCTCAGACGGACGCGTGACAGAGCTCTCGGGCGTGGGGCCGGTCGTTGCCAAAGGGCAGGGCGGTTTGCTTGATGTGCTGGTTCCGCGCGATTTCGCCTCCTCGCGCGCCCTTTTTTTCACGCTGTCGCATCCCCAAGACCGTCAGGCAGGCACGGCCGTGGCCCGTGCACGGCTCTCTGATGATGCCACTCAGCTGATCGGTTGGGAGATTATCTTTGAAATGGATCCGGGCAGCCGAGGTAGCCGACATTTCGGATCGCGCCTCGTCGAGGCGGGCGATGGCACGCTTTTTCTGACCATCGGCGATCGCGGTGATCGGCCGTCTGCGCAGGACCTCGACGTTGAAAACGGCTCTGTTCTGCGCATCACCAAAGACGGGCAGATCCCGGCAGGCAACCCGTTTGCGGGTCAAGTGGGCGCGCAGCCAGAGATCTGGTCTTACGGTCATCGCAACCCACAAGGGGCTGCCAGCGATCTTGAGGGCAACCTCTGGGTCGTGGAACACGGCGCGCGCGGCGGCGATGAGGTGAACCGCGTGCGCAAAGGCGCCAATTATGGCTGGCCAGTTATCTCTTATGGGCGACACTACTCTGGTCTCAAGATCGGCGAGGGCACCCAGAAAGAGGGCATGGAACAACCCGAATATTACTGGGACCCGTCCATCGCACCATCCGGGATGATGATTTACTCTGGCGCGCTTTGGCCCGAATGGCGCGGATCCATCTTTGTGGGCTCGCTGAAGTTCGATCGCATTTCGCGCCTCTCGGGTGATCCGCTGGTTGAAGAAGTGCTTGAGGCCGAAGAGACCGTCCGCGTGCGTGACGTTCGGGAAGGGCCGGATGGCTCCATCTGGTTTCTATCCGTGGGTGAGGGAGCGCTTTTTCGCGTATCGCCTTGACTGCGCTTCACATCTTGTTCGATGCCTCAATCAAGCCACAATGATGCAGTCTTGTGGCCTGAAACCGCGATTAGCCGTGCAGAAACGATAAAAACAATCTGGGCGAGAAAGCAGGATGCCGGATCCATTCATATCCGAAGTCAAGTACCGTGGAGGTGCAAATGAGGACTTCATCGAAATCGCAGTGGATGCGGGAACGGATGTTTCTGACATTCAGGTGACGGTGTACCGGTCTAATGGCACGGTGCGGTCAACCAGCGATTTGTCGGATGTGACCCCTACGACCGTGAACGGCCGTGATGTCTATACTCTCGTGAACGGTGATGCGAGCGACTTCAGCGGCATCAGCACGAGCCAAGGCGTCGCGCTGACAGAAAACGGCACGGTTTATCAGTTTATTTCATTCGACAACACCGCAGGCACGATCACGGCGACACAGGGTCCGGCGAACGGGTCGGCCTCAACAGATGTGGGGCTGGCGGGGTTCGACGAATCTCTTGAAACGCAAAACCAGGGCGGCAGCTACTTTACGCAGACGGACCCGGATCCTGGCAACGTGACATGTTTCGTGGCAGGCACACGGATCGACACAATCGCCGGCCCTGTTGCGGTTGAGGATCTTCGCGAGGGCACGCTTGTGCGCACGCGGGATGGACAGTTCCGGCCGGTGCGGTTGATTTTTCATCGTTGCATTGGCCAAGAGGAATTGGCGCGAAAGCCCGGTCTCTGGCCTGTTCACATCTCCGCGGGCTCTTTGGGGATCAATATCCCCAATCGCGATATCCGCGTCTCGCGCCAGCATCGCATGTTGGTGTCTTCCCAGATCACAAAGCGGATGTTTGGACGAGACGACGTGCTTGTTGCGGCGGTGCGACTGACAAACTTGCCTGGCATTTTCGTGAAAGAGCCCGAGCAAGAGATCACCTACTATCACCTGCTTTTTGAGGATCATGAAGTGATCTTCGCCGAAGGCGCGCCCACGGAGAGTTTCTTTCTGGGGCCAGTTGCCCTGCAGACCTTGCCAAAGGAAAGCCTGGCTGAGATCGAAGAGGTCTTCCCGCAGCTCGTTTTGCCGCTGCGCACGGATCAATCGAAATACTTCATTCCTCAGCGCCGCAAACAAGTGCGGCTGATCGCGCGCCACGTGAGAAACCACAAAAACGTGGTCACCACGTTTTAGGGTGGTCGGGGACACGGCCGCTGGCGCGCGCCCCCGAAATCATTGATGCCCTCAGGCTGCGGCCGCCGCCGTGAAACGCTCGTAGAATGTCTGATCATTCTCCGCCATCTCGCGCAGCAGGGCGGGTGTTTCAAACCGGGCGCCGAAGGTTGCCGTCAGCTCATCGCACCGCTCGGCCGCGTAGGCAGCACCGATCATATCGAGCCATGAGAACGGCCCGCCGGACCATGGCGCAAAACCCCAAGCTAGGATCGCGCCCACATCGCCCTCGCGGATGTCTTCCAACACGCCTTCTTCCAGGGCGCGCACGGCTTCGAGCACTTGCGCAAACATCAGGCGATGCTGCACCGTGATCAGATCGGGTTGCTCTTCTGCCCGGGGGTACTGATCGGCCAAACCTTCCCAGTATCCCTGCCGCTTGCCCTTTTCATCATAGTCAAAGAACCCGGCATTGGATTTGCGACCCAGACGGCCGATGCTTTCCATCCAGAAGATCAGATCATCGGCGCTGTTCTCAGGATAGGCATCGCCCATCGCGTCTTTAGTGGCCCGGGCAATCTTGGCGCCAAGATCAATGGAGGTTTCATCCACCAGCTGAACCGGCCCCACAGGGAAACCCAGCTGACGTGCCGCGTTGTCGATCAGCGCGGGCTCCACACCTTCTGTGATCATGCGACCGCCTTCGTTGATGTAGGGGATGATGCAGCGGTTGGCGTAGAAGAAACGCGCATCGTTGACCACAATCGGCGTCTTCTTGATCTGGCGCACGTAATCCAGCGCTTTGGCCACAGCCCGCGGGCCGGTTTCCTTGCCCTTGATGATCTCCACCAGCAGCATCTTCTCGACCGGCGAGAAGAAGTGAATGCCGATGAACTGCTCAGGCCTGTCGGATGCCTTGGCGAGCTCCGTGATCGGCAGGGTCGAGGTGTTGGTGGCAAAGATGCAATCGTTACCCACGTGCTTGAGCACTTCTTTGGTGACCTGCGCTTTCACGCCCACATCTTCAAATACAGCTTCAATGATCAGGTCTGCATCCGCGAGCGCGGAATAGTCCGTCGTCGCATTGATCAGGCCCAGCATGGTCGCTTTCTTCTCTTCCGTGACCTTGCCGCGCTTGATGCCTTTGTCGATGTAGCTCTCGACATAGGCCTTGCCCTTGTCCGCCGCGTCCTGTTTCTGATCGATCAGCACCACATCCATGCCAGCTTGAGCGGAAACGAGTGCAATACCAGCCCCCATCATGCCTGCACCCATGACGCCCACTTTCTTGACCTTTTGGTCGGGCTCATCGGGGCGGCTTGCACCCTTTTCAAGCGCTTGCTTGTTGATGAAGAGCGACCGGATCATCGCGCTTGAGGACGGGTTCATCAGAATGCTGGTGAACCAGCGTGCCTCAATCTTGAGCGCTGTATCGAACGGAACAAGCGCACCTTCGTAGACTGCACTTAAAAGCGCTTTGGCTGCCGGGAACGCGCCTTGCGTTTTGCCGTTTACCATGGCCGAAGCACCGACAAAGGTCATGAACCCCGCCGGATGATACGGCGCGCCGCCGGGCATCTTGTAGCCCTTTTCATCCCACGGCTTCACAATGCTCGGCTCAGACAGAACCCATGCCTTCGCGGCATCCAACAGCTCGTCTGCCGGCACAACTTCGTCGATCACGCCCATCATCTTGGCTTTCTTGGGATCGTTCAGCTTGCCTTCGAGCAGCAGAGGAGAGGCCGCCATCGCGCCCATCTTGCGCGCCAGACGCGTGGTGCCGCCAGCACCTGGAAAGATGCCGACCATGATCTCCGGCAGGCCGATCTTGGCCTTTGGGTTGTCAGCGGCAAAGATGCGGTGACAGCAAAGCGGGATTTCCAAGCCAATGCCAAGCGCCGTGCCGGGCAGGGCGGCCGCAATCGGCTTGCCACCCTTATTAGTCTTCTCATCCATGCCTGCGCGCTCAATCTTGCGCATGATGCGGTGCGCGTTCATCAGCCCGTCAAAAAGCCCCTTGGCCGGATCATCGCCCGCCAGTTCTTTCATCTTGGCGATGACGTTGAGATCCATCCCGCCCGCGAAAGAGCCGGGCTTTCCGGACGTGATGACGACACCTTTCACAGCATCATCGGCCAGCGCATCATCAACCAGGCTTTCCAGCAGCGGCCAGCACTCCATGGTCATGACGTTCATCGACTTGCCCACGGTGTCCCAGGTGATCACTGCGACGCCATCGGCGCCTTTTTCCATCGTGAAATCAGCCATTGTTGTTCTCCTACTTCCGGGCGCGTCAGACGCGTTCAATGATGGTGGCCGCACCCATGCCGGATGCCACGCAGAGCGTCGCGAGACCCACTTCCTTGTTCGAGCGCTCCAGCTCATCCATCAGCGTGCCTATGATCATCGCACCGGTCGCACCCAGCGGGTGACCCATCGCGATGGAGCCGCCATTGACGTTGACCACGCCTGGATCCACGTCGAATGCCTGCTGGAATCGCAGAACGACGGATGCAAAGGCCTCATTCACCTCGAAAAGATCGATGTCGGAGATCTTCATGCCGCTGTCGGCCAGAGCTTTCTCGGTCGCAGGCACGGGGCCCGTCAGCATGATCGTCGGATCGGTGCCGATCTTCGTGGTCTGACGCACGCGGGCGCGGGGCTTCAGCCCGTACTTCTCGCCAAACGCCTTGGAGCCCACGAGAACACCGGCAGAGCCATCCACAATGCCAGAGCTGTTGCCCGCGTGGTGGATGTGCTCAATCCGCTCCAGATGCGGGTACTTGATCTTCGCCACGGCATCGAAACCGGGCATGACTTCCCCCATATCCTTGAAGCTGGCTTTCAGGCTGCCCAGCGACTGCATGTCGGTGCCGGGGCGCATGTATTCGTCGTGATCGAGAATGGTGATCCCGTTCATGTCCTTGATGGTGAGGATCGAGCCGTTGAACCGGTCCTCTTCCCACGCCTTCGCGGCGCGTTTCTGGCTTTCCACGGCCAGAGCATCAGCCTCGTCACGGGAAAAACCGTACTCAGTCGCGATGATGTCTGCCGAAATGCCCTGCGGCACGAAATAGGTCTTCATCGCGATCGACGGATCAACTGCGATTGCCGCCCCGTCAGAGCCCATTGCCACACGGCCCATCATCTCAACACCGCCTGCGATATAGGCCTCGCCAGCGCCGCCTTTGACCTGGTTGGCCGCGAGGTTCACAGCTTCCATGCCTGAGGCACAGAACCGGTTGATAGAGAGACCAGGGATCCGCTCATCCAAATCGGACGCCAGAACAGATGTCCGCGCCAGACAGCCGCCTTGTTCCATGACCTGCGTGGCATTGCCCCAGATCACGTCTTCAACAGCATGGCCTTCCAGCCCATTGCGGTCCTTGATCGCATTCAGAACATTCGCGGAAAGCCGGGCGGCGGTGACTTCATGCAAGGACCCATCCTTGCGGCCTTTGCCGCGCGGGGTGCGCACAGCGTCGTAGATATAGGCGTCAGACATACTGGGTCTCCTTTTTCAAGCTCCGGTTCATCCGCGGTCCGCAGGGGAACCGGGCATCAGGTCATAGGGGTGTTTCCAGCCAGGCAGGGCGGAGATGTTGCCCAGCCATCGGTCGATATTCGGCCAATCCGTCCGGTCAAAGCCGAACGGTTCGGTATAAAAGAGGTAGCCGCAGCAGCTGATATCGGCGTTCGTGACCCTGTCGCCCACAATCCAGTCGCGGCCGTCCAGATGCGCGTCCAGCACTTGGTAGGCCGCCTTTAGGCGCGCCTGCATGAAGCCGATCACCTCGGCCGGGCGTTTGTCTTCGGGCAGAAAGTTCATCAAAAACCGCGTCATGCCCGCCTGGCTTGACAGCTTGTGATTGTCCCACAGCACCCACCGCAGCACCTCATAGCGCTCTTCTTGGGTCTGACCGCCAAACTTGCCTGTCTTCTCGGTGATGTATGTCTGGATCGCGCCGGATTGGCTTGTGCTAAAATCGCCGTCCACCAGTGCCGGCGCCTCACCCAATTCATTGATCTCAGCGCGATAGCTCTCGCCCCGGGTCTCGCCGCCAAAGAAATCGACCTTGACGGGCGCCCACTCGAGCCCGGACAGCTCCAATGCCAGCGCGGCCTTGTAGGAGTTTCCGCTTTCCCCGAAACAGTAGAGCTTGATCGTCACTCCGTGCCTCCCGTCCGGCTTCTTTCTTTTCCAAAATACCCCCACCGGAGGTATTGGAGTATGCTCCGCCCCGTCAGCATCAGTTCGCTTTCCCAGGTTGGAACGACCTTGAAATCAGCTCTTTCATGATCTCGTTGGTGCCGCCGTAAATCCGCTGCACGCGGGCATCGGCCCACATTTCCGCAATGTCGTACTCGGCCATGTAGCCATAACCGCCGTGGATCTGGACGCATTCATCCAGGACTTCGAACTGGGTGTCGGTGATCCAATACTTTGCCATCGCGGCTTTCTCGATGGTCAGCTCCCCGCGCAGATGCTCGGAAATGCACTCATCCAAAAACGCACGCGCCACCTTGGCCTTGGTCTGACACTCGGCCAGCTTGAAGCGCAGGTTCTGAAACTGCAGCAGGTTGTCGCCAAAGGCTTGCCGTTCCTGCGCGTATTGAATTGTGCGTTCCACACCGCCTTCCATCGCACCTTGCGCGCAGCAGGCTATGATCAGGCGTTCCTGAGGCAGCTGGTCCATCATCTGATAAAAGCCTTTGCCCTCGTCACCACCGAGGATGTTTTCGGGCGGGATCTCGACATTGTCGAAGAAAAGCTCAGACGTGTCTGCCGCCTTCATGCCGTTCTTTTCAAGGTTGCGACCGCGCGAAAACCCTTCGGCCCCATCCGTCTCAAGCACCACCATGGAAATGCCGCGCGCACCCTGCTTTGGATCGGTCTTCGCGGCCACCACGATCAGATTGGCGTGCTGGCCATTGGTGATGAAGGTCTTCTGACCCGACAGGCGGTAGGCATTGCCGTCTTTCACGGCCCTGGTCTTGATCCCCTGCAGGTCAGAACCTGCGGCAGGTTCCGTCATCGCCAGCGCACCTACCAGCTCACCCGAGATCATTTTGGGCAGCCACTTCTTCTTTTGCTCTTCTGAGCCGTAAGACAGGATGTAATGGGCGACAATGCCGGAATGAATGGGGTGGCCCCAGCTCGCGAGATTGGCCCGGTTGTGCTCTATGAGGATCACCGCCTCATGGCCGAAATCGCCGCCAACGCCGCCGTATTCTTCCGGGATCGACGGGCAGAGCAGGCCCAGCTCGCCAGCCTGTTGCCAGGTCTCACGATCCATCATGCCTTGCTTGCGCCAGCGATCAAAATGAGGGGACCACGCGTCATTGATGAACTTGGCTGTCATGTCGCCGAGCATTTGGTGCTCTTCTGTCATCCATGTCGACATAGGTGGTCCTCTCCTCTGCTCGTTTTGGGTTGCGTAGGCCGGGGATCACCCCGGCCTTGCTGTTTCTTAAAAGACGCGGTTTAAAATAGCGCCTCTTCCAGTTCCATCACAGGCTCCGCACCGCTTTGGATGCGTGCCAGGTGCATGCCTGTCGCTGGCAAACGGCGGGACATGTAGTAGCGGCCGGTTTTCAGTTTGGCTTTGTAGAAGTCCTCATCCGAAGCACCGTTCTCCAGCGCTTCCTGTGCGGCCTTCGCCATGCGTGCCCACATCAGGCCGAGGCAGACGTGACCAAAAAGGTGCATGAAGTCGTAAGAGCCAGAGAGCGCGGCATTGGGGTTCTTCATGCCGTTTTGCATGAAGAACATGCCCGCAGCCTGCAGATCCTTAGAGGCGGCTTTCAGCGGCTCAAGGTAGTCTTTGGCCAGCGCTTCATTGCCTTCGTTTTCCTTGATGAAGCTTTTCACCTCTTCAAAGAACGCCATCATGTACTTGCCACCACCCGCTGTGAGCTTACGGCCCACCAGGTCCAGCGCCTGCACGCCGTTTGCGCCCTCATAGATCTGAGCAATTCGCGCGTCGCGGACGAACTGGGACATGCCCCACTCTTCGATGAAGCCGTGACCGCCATAGATCTGCTGTGCGCGGACCGTCATGTCGAAGCCTTCGTCGGTCAGGAAGCCTTTTATGACTGGGGTCAGAAGGCTAATGAGACCGTCTGCTTCCTTGTCCTCGGAACGATGCGCCTTGTCGATCATTTCCGAGCCCCAGAGCAAGAACGCACGGGCCCCTTCGACAAAGCTCTTCTGGTCAAGCAAGCCACGACGCACGTCAGGGTGCACGATCAGCGGATCGGCGGGCCCATCAGGGTTCTTGTCACCGGTGACGTCACGGCCCTGCAGGCGATCTTTGGCGTAGATCAGCGCGTTCTGATACGCCGCTTCGGCCTGTGCCACGCCCTGCATGCCAACGCCGAGGCGGGCCTCGTTCATCATGACGAACATGGCACGCATGCCTTTATGCTCTTCACCGATCAGATAGCCTGTGGCTTCGTCGTAGTTCATGACGCAGGTGGAGTTGCCGTGAATGCCCATCTTCTCTTCGATCTTGCCGCAGGAGACGCCGTTGCGCGCGCCCAGCGAGCCATCTTCGTTCACAAGGAACTTGGGCACGATGAAGAGCGAGACACCTTTGATGCCCTCGGGGCCGCCGGGGATCTTAGCCAGCACCAGGTGAATGATGTTGTCGGCCATGTCGTGTTCGCCCGCCGAGATAAAGATCTTCTGGCCGGAGACTTTGAATGTGCCGTCATCCTGCGGAACCGCCTTGGTGCGCATCAGGCCCAGATCCGTGCCGCAATGGGGCTCGGTCAGGTTCATGGTGCCCGTCCATTCGCAGGACGCCATTTTCGGCAGGTAGGTGTTCTTTTGCGCGTCAGAGCCATGCGCCAAAATCGCATTGGCCGCGCCATGGGTCAGGCCCTGGTACATCGTGAAGGCCTGGTTGGCCGCGGAGAAAACTTCGCCAACGGTTGTGCCGAGCACCACAGGCATGCCCTGGCCGCCATATTCCTCAGGCAGGTCAAGCGCCGGCCAGCCACCTTCGCGCACCTGATCAAAGGCATCTTTAAATCCGCTCGGCGTGCGAACGACGCCGTTTTCCAGATGACAGCCTTCGGTATCGCCAACTACGTTGAGCGGCATCAGCACTTCTGAGGCGATCTTTCCGGCTTCTTCAAGCACTGCACCGGTGAAATCCGGCTCCAAATCGGCGTAGCCCGGAATGTCGGACTCAGAAATTTTTAGCACCTCATGCAGAACGAATTGCATGTCTTTGGTTGGCGCGGTGTAACTTGGCATATGATTGCTCCTCTCAATCAGAGTGGCGGGGCCTAGATGGCCCTGTGATTTACATTTATTCTGCGGCGCGTGCGGACGCCCGGATGGAGGCGATCATTTTTTCACCCCACTTCATTTGGTCCCGGAGCTCCGCGATCGCGTCATTGAGATCGTCGCGCTGACGCTCAAGATCTGACAGGCGTTGCTGGGCAAGTTCATAGGTTTGGGTCAGCTGCTCATGCTGCTGGTCGCCACGATCGTAAAGCTCTAGCAATTGGCGGATTTCTTCCAAAGAAAACCCGAACCGCTTGCCCCGCAGGATCAACTTGAGCCGTGCGCGATCGGACCTCGTGAACAGGCGCTTTTGGCCTTCACGCATCGGAAAGAGAAGCTCTTTGGCCTCGTAAAAGCGCAGCGTGCGAGGTGTCACATCAAAGGCGTCGCACATCTGCCGAATGGTCATGGTGTCGTTGGTCATGGAATGGCTCCTACCTGCTAACTTGGCAATTAGCTGTGCGTCTGAGCGATTGAATACAACAGGTTTCTTGGTTGACGTACCCTGTACGTTGCGTAACTTTGGCGTTTACGTAAGATAAGGCAAGGTCAACGCGTTCTGAGCATGGGTCTTGCCAGCAATCGTCAAAAGGCCCGCGCCTGGCAGGCCTCACGATCTATTCACATCGCGCAGGGTTCAAATTCACGGTGCAGTCCTAAGAGTGGGTTCTTTTGAAAGCACGGTATAATTGCCAGCAAACGGGCCCATAAGCGGCCGTCGCCCTCTGTGGATCCAATCCTTTCGCAACACCCCCATTTGTCCTTGACTTTGCACCTCGATCTCCGGATAAGCGCGCACTCAGGCCAATCTTAGCCTGAATAGGTATTGCCCCAGTGGGCACGCCGTCCGAGGTGGGGCCACCCGCAAATCCCATCACTGGGAACCGAAGGACGCGAAAGCGAAAAGGAAACACGCGATGTTTGCGGTCCTCAAGACCGGCGGCAAGCAATACAAGGTCAAGTCGGGCGATATGCTCCGTATTGAAAAGATTGCTGCTGATGCTGGTGAAAAAGTTCAATTCAACGACGTTCTGATGCTGGGTGGCGATGCCCCCGTGATCGGCGCGCCGTTTGTCGATGGCGCCGCTGTTCAGGCCGAAGTTGTCGATCAGATCAAGGGTGACAAGGTCATCCATTTCGTGAAGCGTCGTCGTAAGCACGGCTCGCAGCGCACCAAGGGTCATCGTCAGCAGCTCACTGTGCTGCGCGTGACGGACATCCTGGAAAAGGGTGGGGACAAGTCGGGTGTCAAAGCAGCGCTGGGTGCAGGCTCTGTTTCGGCGACTGCGGTTGCCACAGCGGCCAAGCCGGCCAAGAAGGCCGAAAAGAAAGCGGCCCCCAAGGCTGAGGCGCCTAAGGCGGCCTCTAAATCCGAGGGCGATGATCTCAAGCAACTGTCGGGCGTAGGCCCTGCGCTTGAGAAGAAGCTGCATGACGCGGGCGTCACGACATTTGCGCAGGTCGCAGCATGGACGGAAGACGACGTGGCTGCTATGGACGAGAAACTGTCGTTCAAAGGCCGGATCGAGCGTGAAGGCTGGATCGAACAGGCCAAGAAATTAGCTGAAGGCTAAGGAGAGACGAGATGGCACATAAAAAAGCAGGCGGTTCATCCCGTAACGGTCGCGACTCTGCCGGTCGTCGCCTCGGCGTTAAGAAGTACGGCGGTCAGGCTGTGATCCCGGGCAACATCATCGTGCGCCAGCGCGGCAACAAGTTCTGGCCGGGAGAAGGTGTTGGACAAGGCAAAGACCACACGTTGTTTGCGCTGGCCGAAGGTTCTGTGAAATTTCACAAGGGCCTCAAAGGCCGCACATTTATTTCGGTCCTCCCA
>ERZ1740068.458-NODE-458-length-20380-cov-9.034588_pt1 | contig 20380 bp, 16 predicted proteins | sample MGYA00581735_ERZ1740068 | MGnify/ENA primary metagenome ERZ1740068 (study PRJEB43018, sample SAMN04849740) | marine metagenome | isolation source: floating plastic debris | place: Pacific Ocean | collected 2008-08-30 | study: EMG produced TPA metagenomics assembly...
ACATTATCTGTAACTCTCTCATTATCAAGGGCGGGCCGCGCAGGCTGAAAGACCGGGTCGCGAAGACCGGACTCGAATGGCATCGGCCACCCGGCGGCGACCTCCTGAACCACAATCAAGTCTTTTAATCAACCCATAAAAACAAAAAGAGAGCCACTTTTATCGTAACTCTCTCATTCTCAAGGGTGAAAGACCGGACTCGAACCGGCGACCTCCTGAACCACAATCAGGCGTTCTAACCAACTGAACTACAATCACCATGTAAACTTTGACTGTACTGAATATATCTTCTATTGTACTCGGGCGTTCTAACTAACCCTGCGCAGGCCGCTGAACTACAATCACCATTTAAAAGGATTGCAAATGTACTTGGATGTACTATGATTTCCAAAAATTAATTTTGAAATTATACCTTGTTGAAGGTGAGCCTTTTTCCGTTGGATCCTTCTATGACTTTGCCGTTATCGTAAACGCAGATACCGTTAACAAATGTCTTGTTTACACTGGCGCTGTATTCCTGTCCTTCAAAAGGTGACCAGCCGCATTTGGCGAGGATGTTTTCTTTGCTTACCGTCCATGGGCTGTTAGGGTCTACTACCACCAGGTCGGCAAAGTAGCCTTCTCTGATGTAGCCGCGCTCTTCCACACCAAAGAGGATCGCCGGATTGTGGCAAGCTTTCTCCACAATCTTTTCAATACTGATTCTTCCCTGCTTGCTGCATTCCATCAGGGAAACCAATGCATGCTGTACCAATGGACCACCAGAGGGAGCCTTGAAATAGGAGCCGCTCTTTTCTTCAAAAGTGTGCGGCGCATGGTCCGTTGCCAGGACATCGATTCTGTCATCAAGAAGGGCTTTCCAGATCTCATCGCGGTCACTTGCTTTCTTCACGGCCGGATTCCATTTGATGAAAGCTCCTTTCTTTTCATAGTCCTCATCGGAGAACCAAAGGTGGTGCGTGCAAGCCTCTGCCGTAATCTTTTTCTGTGCCAGTGGTACAGAATTATCGAATAGGTGACACTCCTTGCCTGTGGAGATGTGCAGGATGTGCAGCCTGGCACCATGTTTTTTGGCCAGTTCCATGGCTTTGGAAGAGGAGAGATAGCAGGCTTCTTCCGAGCGGATAACCGGGTGGTATTTGAAGGGCACTTCTTCGCCGTACTTTTCTTTGAACTCCGCAATGTTTCTTCGGATCGTCGCTTCATCCTCGCAGTGTGTGGCGATCAGGTGGTCTACTTTGGAGAAAATGTTACTAAGGGTTTCCTCGTTGTCTACCAGCATGTTGCCTGTACTGCTTCCCATGAATACTTTCACTCCGCAAACCCTGGATCGGTCCGTTTTTAAGACCTCTTCAATGTTGTCATTGGATGCACCCATGAAAAATGAGTAGTTAGCGATGGCATTTTTAGCAGCACTCTGGTATTTGTCTTCCAGTAATTCCTGCGTCAATGCATTGGGTACCGTATTGGGCATTTCCATAAATGAGGTAATTCCTCCCGCCACTGCTGCCCGGGATTCCGTATAGATATTGCCTTTGTGCGTCAGTCCGGGCTCTCTGAAATGCACCTGATCATCGATGAGACCGGGTATTAGGTACTTACCGTCCAGGTCTATGACTTCACAATTGCTATCCGGTGCTGAAAGGTCGTTTCCCACCTGTTCGATTCGCTCACCTTTAATCAAAATGTCACCCGCGGTTACTTTTCCCTCATTTACTATATTTGCATTCTTTAGCAGATACTGACCCATGTGCTTTTTTTGTTCAAAAATAGTCCCCTTTCATGTCTAATACTATTGACTCATTCGAAGATTTCAAGTTAAACAGGCAAATCCTGAACGCAATTGAGGAGGAAGGCTATGTAACACCCACAGAAATACAGAAGAAGGCCATTCCCCTGATCAATGCCGGGCATGATGTGATGGGTATCGCGCAAACAGGCACAGGGAAAACGGCGGCTTTTGTGCTACCCATTCTCATGAAGGTAAAATACCACCAGGCCAATGGGCCCAGGGCCGTCATCATGACGCCTACAAGAGAACTGGCGATGCAGATCAGGGATCATATTGCCAAGTTTTGCACTTATCTGGATATTAAGTTCGCCGCTATCTATGGCGGTAGCGGAACCAAAATGCAGCTGCAATCCCTGGAAGGTGGTGTGGATTTGCTGGTTGCAACACCTGGACGCTTCATGGATTTTTACAAAGCGCGGTTGTTTCCTACCAAATACATCAAAACACTGGTGCTTGACGAGGCGGATAAAATGATGGACATGGGCTTTATGCCACAATTGCGTAACCTGTTGGAAATCATTCCTGTAAAGCGGCAAAACCTGCTTTTTTCTGCCACTATGCCAGACAAGGTGATCACGCTTTCCCAGGAGTTTCTTGAATTCCCCGAAAAGGTCTCCGTTACACCGGATCACACTGTTGCTGAGACGGTGGAGCATTTTGTCTACAGGGTGCCCAACCTGAAAACAAAGATCAATCTGCTGACACACCTGTTGCAGGCTTATGAAAATGATGAGCGATTTAGCAAAGCGATCATCTTTACCAAGACCAAGGCCAATGCTGATAATGTTTACAAGTACTTAATACGCAAGGTGAGCAAGGAGGTGAAGGTGATCCATGGCAACAAAGACCAGAATACCAGAAGCAATTCGATCAAGGAGTTTTCTGAAGGAGATTTCAGTGTTTTGGTAGCTACAGATGTGGTTGCCAGAGGAATTGATATCAGTGCCGTCTCACATGTGATCAACTTTGACGTACCCGTGATCTATGAGGACTATGTTCACCGTATCGGTAGAACCGGACGGGCAGAACGTAGTGGAATTGCGGTGACTTTTGTCAATCCGGCGGAAGAATATCATATGAAAGGGGTGGAAAAACTGATCAAACAATCGGTGCCTTTGATTGCATTACCGGAGGAAGTAGCTGTAGAAAAAACCGAGCGTGAGGAGGGCCAGGCAATGGCCAGAGAAATTGATGGCCAGCGAAAAAAGGAGGATCCGAACTTTAAAGGGGCATTTCATCAGAAGAAGGCGAAATCTGTAAAAACGGGAAAGACAGGTAAAAAACCCTTCAAAAAGCAGAAAAATAGGAGATAATCATCTGTAAAACTACCTATAAACCATAGGATGAGTTAAAAAAACGCTTAGCTGATGATAATAAATTTGTTTAAAATAGATTTTTTTGGTTACCTTTGAATCAGAAAGACAGATAAGTCTTTCTTTCCATAGCTGGTTGAAAAGATCTTGTGGGGCCTTAGTTTACTAACCCCACAAGTATCACTTCCCTCAAGAACCTCCCTTATCAACGACAACTCTATCATTTCTATTTACTAATTCCCAAGCTGTATAGAACACTAAGCTTGCTCTTTTTTGCATCATAGGAAAATTGATCTTCTCGATGGTATCCGTAGGCTTGTGATAATCAGCATGCACACCGTTGAAATAGAAAATAATCGGAATGTTGTTTTTGGCAAAGTTGTAATGATCGGAGCGATAATAAAATCTATTGGGATCGTTCTCGTCATTGTACTTATAGTCAAGGTCTATGTTGACAGATTGCTCATTGGCTTTTTCCGAAATTTCATGTAACTCTGAAGACAGCTTGTCTGATCCGATCACGTAAACATAATCGCCTTTGTCTTCGTGGTCAGGGTCCACTCTTCCTACCATATCAATGTTTAGATTGGTCACTGTATTTTCCAATGGGAAAACGGGGTTTTTAGTATAGTAGTCTGATCCCATCAGTCCTTTTTCTTCACCAGTTACCGTCATGAAAAGGATGCTTCTGCGGGGCCCTTGTTTTTTGGCTTTTGCTTTGGTGAAAGCCTGTGCCAACTCCAGTACTGTAGTGGTACCCGAGCCATCGTCATCTGCCCCATTATTGACATCTTCGCCATTGGTGCCAATGTGATCGTAGTGGCTGGTGATGACGAGTATTTCGTCTTTCAGGTCCGTTCCTTCCAGAAAGCCCAGCACGTTTTCTGTGGGCACTGTTTCAGCCCCTCTGTCTACATTGATGGTGACAGGGGCTTTGGCAGAAAACTCCTTTTCCTTCAGGCTGACCATGTCCATTCCAAACAACTTTTCAATCATGGCCGGACCTACGAGGAAAGTAAACCGGTTATCTTCCTTTTCTGGTGCCGTTCTGGACAACCTGCCACTTCTCATGAATCCTGCCATTCTCTTCAGGCTTTGTTGAAAAGCATCTTCCGTTTCTGCAAACATGACGATACTGGCACTCGCGCCTTTTTTGGTCGCAGTACCCACAGCAGACCTCCAGCTCCTGCCCTTATTGACTAAGACAGCCACTTTACCTGTCAGGTCCAGGTCAGCGGGAATACTGCTTCCTTCCCCCAGAAAAACCGCTTCAGAATTGACCTCTCCAGTGGTGTTTCCAGATCCAAAGAAGACAATGTCATCAATGATGTTAAACTGTTGACCGCTTGCTTTTATGTAGACTTCTCTGTTAAGCGTCCTGTACAAATTAAAAGTCTGATAGTAGCTCTTTTTGCCATCTACCTCAACTACCGGCTTGAGGCCAAATTTTTTGAATTGCTTTCGGATGTACTTTGCGGCCCTTTTTTGTCCTGGCTCACCGGTCTCCCGACCTTCCATTTTGTCGCTTGCCAATATGGAAAGCCTTGCTTTGAGGTCTTCTTCACTAATGGTGGCTGCAAACTCTTTTGCAGCATCATTTTGTGCAGCTACCTGTGATCCTATAAAAATTAGCAGAAGTATGGTTATATAATTCTTTATCATTATAAAATTTTATGATGAAATAACAATTTATCTTGCAATGATAGTAAAGTGCTCACCTAATAGGAATTTGAAATACATCAGTGGCCGGCATCCGGTGGCTGGCATCCGGTAAATAGTGACTGAGACTACTGTCGCGAGACTAGCCAAAAAGTTGATTTTTTAAGGGTTGGTGGTCAATTTTATACAATTTTCTCTAGCGAAAAAAGGTTACTTTTGGCGCTTTGAAACACGAAGATTAATTCCAAGTAGCATGACAGTTGATGTAAGCAAAAGAATAGCATTTGAGAAAAGACATAATTCCCCCGGACAGGAGGAAGTCTCACTGATGCTTGAGGCCGTGGGTGTTGGCTCTATTGAGGAACTTATTTCACAAACTATTCCCGATAATATCCGTCTGAAGGAAGGTTTGAAGTTACCTGATCCAAGGAATGAGTTTCAGTTTTTGAAAGATTTCAAAACGCTGGCAAACAAGAATAAGGTTTTCAGGTCTTACATCGGTATGGGTTACTACAATTGTGTAGTTCCCAGCGTGATACAACGCAATATTCTGGAGAATCCTGCATGGTATACCGCTTACACGCCTTATCAGGCTGAAATTGCACAAGGAAGACTGGAAGCGTTAATCAATTTTCAAACGGTAATATCTGACCTCACAGGAATGGAGATTGCCAATGCCTCGCTATTGGATGAAGGAACAGCCGCTGCTGAAGCGATGACCATGCTTGCCGGTGTGACGAAGGGGCCGAAAAAGAAGTCTTCTAGATTCTTTGTGGACCAAAATGTATATCCTCAAACACTGGATGTTTTAAAGACCCGTGCCATCCCTGCCGGAATTGATCTCCAGATTGGTGACCTGAACACACTAGACCTTACAGATCCGGAATTGTATGGAGTATTGGTACAATACCCCAACAATGATGGTTTGGCAATAGCGCACAGTAATTTTTTTGCGGCTGCTGCAGAAAACAATGTATTTATTGCGGTTGCCTCAGATTTGCTAAGTCTCACGTTGTTGAAGTCTCCTGGTGAAATGGGTGCAGATGTAGTCATAGGATCTTCGCAGCGATTTGGAGTCCCTATGGGTTATGGAGGTCCTCACGCAGCTTTCTTCGCGACCAGAGAGCGTTTCAAAAGAAATATTCCGGGTAGAATCATCGGCGTAAGCAAAGACAAAGATGGAAACAATGCTTACAGAATGGCATTGCAAACCCGTGAGCAACACATCAGACGTGAAAAAGCTACTTCCAACATCTGTACTGCACAAGTACTTTTGGCAGTAATGGCCGGTATGTATGCGGTTTACCACGGCCCTGAAGGGTTGAAAGAAATTGCAGAGCGTGTCCATGGCATGGCCGGACTTGCAGCCGAAAACTTAAACAAACTAGGTTTTGCAGTAGAGGAAGGCACATTCTTCGATACGCTGAAAGTAGCTGCCAACGGAAAGCAAAACGAATTGCGCCAGGCAACAGAAAGGGCACAGATCAACTTAAGATATTTTGAAACAGATCATGTAGGTATCTCATTTGACGAGACTACTACCATACAGGAACTCATCACTTTGTTGGGCATTTTTGAAAATGTTGCCGCCAAGCAGCTGGATGTCGATCTATGGGCTGCAGCGAAAAGCGCCCCCTATTCTATTGAAGAGCGCTTGAGAAGAACCAGTACTTACCTGGAGCATCCCGTTTTCAATAAATACCACTCAGAGCACGAGATGTTAAGATACATGAAGCGACTGGAGAACAAAGACCTTTCTTTGGTTCACTCAATGATCTCGCTCGGCTCTTGTACCATGAAGCTCAACGCTACTACGGAGATGGTACCTGTTACCTGGTCGGAATTTGGAGAAATTCACCCATTTGCTCCTACAGCGCAGGCAGCAGGTTATCAGGAGATGTTTACTCAGCTACAAGAGTCCTTGTGTGAGATCACAGGCTTTGATGCAGTGTCTCTACAGCCAAATTCCGGAGCACAGGGAGAATTTGCCGGTTTGATGGTGATCAGAGCGTATCACCTGCACAATGGCGACGATCACAGAAACATCGCTATCATTCCTTCTTCAGCGCACGGTACCAATCCTGCAAGTGCGGTCATGGCCGGCATGAAAGTAGTGATTGTCAAGTGTGACGAAAAAGGAAATATTGATGTAGAAGACCTCAAACTGAAAGTAGAAGAGCACAAAGACAACCTGGCTGCACTCATGGTAACCTACCCTTCTACACATGGTGTGTTTGAAGAAAGTATCATCGAGATTTGTGACCTGATCCATACCAATGGCGGGCAGGTGTACATGGATGGAGCCAATATGAATGCACAGGTAGGACTGACCAGCCCGGCCAACATCGGTGCGGATGTTTGTCACCTCAACCTGCACAAGACCTTCTGCATTCCTCACGGCGGTGGTGGCCCTGGAATGGGACCGATTGGTGTTGGAAAACACCTTGCACCATTCTTGCCAGGAAATGCATTGATTGAAACAGGAGGAGAACATGCCATTACCGGAATTTCTGCTGCACCAATGGGTAGTGCCAGTATTTTGACCATCTCTTATGCGTACATTGCCATGATGGGAGCAGAGGGATTGACCAAAGCAACTGAACTGGCCATCCTGAATGCTAATTATATCAAAAGCCGCCTGGAATCGAGCTATCCTGTGTTGTACTCTAACGAAAACGGACGAAATGCCCATGAGATGATCATTGATTGTCGAGGCTTTAAAGAAGTAGGAATTGAAGCAGAAGACATCGCCAAACGTTTGATGGACTATGGTTACCATGCCCCTACTATGAGCTTCCCCGTTGCCGGGACCATGATGATAGAGCCTACTGAAAGTGAAACCAAAGAGGAGCTTGACAGGTTCTGTGATGCCATGGTGAGCATCCGCGAAGAGATCATGCAGATAGAGCAGGGACTGGCAGACAGAGACAATAATGTGTTGAAAAATGCACCTCATACAGCTAAATTGGCTTTGGCCGATATCTGGGAGTATCCCTACAGCAGACAGAAGGCGGTTTATCCATTGCCCTATGTACAGGAGACTAAGTTCTGGCCCTCCGTTAGAAGAATTGACAGTGCTTATGGTGACAGAAACCTGATGTGCTCTTGCGTACCTGTAGCGCAGTATGCAGCGGAAGAGCCAGTAGAAGCATAAACGAATAGCCTACCAAAAGTGACCGCTTTTGGTTGAAAATAGCACGGGGCAGGGATCATATCTCTGCCCTTTTTTGATGCCCGATGGTGTGAGTATTTGTGAAAATTTTGCGAAAGGGTGCGGGTTATCTCAGCGGTCAAAAGCTTTTTTATCGATCCGGCGCCTCTGCAGAGTAGCTACTGCGTTCGCGGAAGGATCGGGGTGTCCGACCAGGGGTTTTAGGTATCCTTCAGGGGTTAAATCTTCAAGCCGAGTAACGTAACGTCATCGGTTTGTTCCTCTTCGCCCATCCACTGAGTGAAGAATTTATCCAGAATGAGGCCCTGCTCAGACATGCTCCTGTCCTGAATGCGGGAGAGCAGCTCTTTGGTGCGTTTGATGCCAATCTTCCCTTTTTCACTGAGTTGGTCGCGATAGCCATCAGACTGAATGTACAGGCTATCTACCTCATCGAGCTTAATCTCCTGTTGGGTAAATTCCAGGTCCTGCATGTTTTCTCCACCAATGTGGAGCCTGCTTCCTTTCACTACTTGCAATTCGCCGCCCGTGAAGTAAATCAGGTTCTGACTTGCTCCGGCAAAATAGACAATGTTTTGGGTCTTGTCTACTGTCAGGATACTGCCGTCCATCGTCTCATAGCCTTTGTTGGCCGTATGTGCCAGACTGCGATGCAGCCCTTCGTTCATTTGCTCCAGGATTTCTTTAGGTTGAAAGGTGCCTTTTTCATTGACAATTTTCTGTAAGAGTGATTCACCAATCATGGTGAGCAGAGCGCCCGCTACACCATGCCCTACGCAGTCAATGGCTGCCACTACCTCTATGTCGCCATTCGCTGAAGGAACAGTAGCATGCCAGATAAAATCGCCACTTACATGTTCTTTGGGCTTGAAAATGATAAAAGCGTCTTCAAACTTTTCTATGAAATTGTCCCTTTTGGGCAGAATCGCCTGCTGGATGGTCTCCGCGTAGATCAAGCCACTCATGAGTCTTTCATTGGCTTCTGTCAGTGCTTTGGTTCTCTCAGCTACTTTCTGTTCCAGGGAAGCATTGACATTTTCCAGCTCCTTGATGAGGTTGTTTTTGTCGTTCTTGAGTTCGTAAGACTCAAGGGCCTTGTCCATTGTGATTTTCAGCTCGCCATTGTCCCACGGCTTGGTAATGTACTTATAGATGCCACACTTGTTAACCGCTTTTGCAATGGCACTGATATCCGCAAAACCAGTAACGATGATGCGAATAATGTCAGGAAATTCCGAAATTGTTTTTTCCAGCAGCTCAGTACCGAGCATGCCGGGCATTTGCTGGTCTGTCAATATGAGCTTGATGTCATGCTGTTTTAACAATTCCAGCGCTTCTGAACCATTGGAGGCGGTGATGACATTGAAGTGGCGTTTGAAAGTCACTTTGAACAAACGCAAGTTGATATCCTCATCATCTACATATAAGATGTTGTATTTGTTGGCATCTATCGCTTCGCGTTCGCGAATATCTTTTCTAATCAATGTATCCTGCATCCTGAGCCTTCACTAATTAAAGTTCATTCCATAAATCAATTTTCCAAGCTGATATCCATAAGACAGGGTCTTTAATCCCTGAGGGACACCTATATTTCCTCTGGCGAGGTATCCCAATTTTTCAATGAGCGCAGTAGCAACTCTGTACCTTGCTCAGCTGTAGCTTCGCAAAGGCAATGGAGGCGCTGAGTTGATCATTGATTACAATCAGGTTAGTGGTGCTCCATGGCAAAATACAGGAAGGGTAATCCGATCACGTCACGGTAATCTTCTCCAACTTCCCTCATATCTTCGTCAAACTCTTCATAATACCAATTGACAGTAACGTCTTTTCCTTTTTTCTGCATTGTCTTCAATGCTTTCAAAATATCAAAAAGGCACTTGGAAGAACTGGTATTGAAATGTGTAAACGCCATGTGAACGTCTAACTCTTTCCTTGCGCTTCTATAATACAAATTTAATACCTTAAAAATCTTATCATAGAATTCCAGTGAATTTGAGGGACTGGAAACGCCTTTAAATTCTATAATTCCCTTTTTTATGTCCAGGTTGACATAGGGTGTGTTCTTAGTGGGTTTGATAAAATACCTCATAGCAATTTGCTCCTACAGCTTAAAAATTTAGCGATCAGGTGAATCAAGACATCGGGTGCCGTGGTAAGTTGATCGCCCATTTATTATCATGAGATAAGGCTTTTTGATTCGTTCATTTGTTGTAAAATAGCAGACCAAAGTAGCCTATAGTAATTTTCTCAAGTTTCGTTAGTACCTCTAATATAAAGCCGTTAGGTAAGAATCACCTACTAATTTCGATGGAAACGAGTATTGAGTCTTTCAAACTAAGGATTTGGGATGTGAAAGATTTTTAAGAAGGGGTTACCTGGTGGAAATATTGAGTTGCCTTTATAGAAAATTGTCTGCGGGGAAATATTGTTGGCAACAAGTAATTTGGCAGATCGGGATAAAAATCATAAAGCGAACATGGTTCGCTCTCCCTTGTCTTTTTGTCATTGTTAATTGACACTGCAACATCCGGAATTAGGACCTGGTCCTTTAGTCGGATGGCAGAAACAGTAGAACTGGCATCCGCCAAATCCTCCGTTCATTTTCTTTTGCTGTTTGGCGTGAAGGGTTTTCCCTGGTTTAACGATGTCTTTTAGCATAATGTATAAAGTTAATTGCTGCGGAAGAAAGTGAATTCTGCAGAAATTGGAAATTATGCCAATGTTTTAATATTTGGGTGAATAGCTGTCGCTTGTGATAACGTGTGGTAGGCTAAAAGTCCATCTCCATATAGTTGAACTCCAGGCCGAGGATGTCGCTGTAATCTTCACCTACTTCACGCATGTCTTCATCGTCGATGTCGTACATCCAGTTAATGACTACAGACCTGCCGCCATCAGCGATCTTTTTGATGCCTTTGAAGATTTGATAGAGACATTTGGAAGAACTGGTATTGAAGTACTCCAGTGCCATATTTACTTCCAGATTATTCATGCCAATTTCTCTGTATTTGTCCACCGCCTGGAAAACGGGATTGTAAAACTCCAGTGAGTTTTCAGGGCTTGAAACTCCTTTTAACTCTAAAAGACCTGAAGAATAGTCGAAATTAACAAAGGGTGTATTCCTGGTTGGTTCAATCAAATATTTCATAGTCGTTCTCTCCATAGTTACCCACTAAAGTAGTAGTTCTTCTTTGGATAGCATATTTTGATTCGACAGACGGGGCAAAAAGGAGGATGAATGAGAAATTTTTTTGAATTAATTGCAGATTAATACAGAAAAGAACCCTTCTACCTCATTGCGGTCACCAGATGCAGCTGAGATGAAACCTCTGATCTCATTGGTGTTGATGAAAGAGACCTCTACAAACCCCTGGTCAGCGGTGAACTGATTGCGACCGTCAATGTGAAAGACCAGGTTGGCCGTGATCGCGTTGATCTGCTGGTTGTCCCGCGCGTTGAATGGTATTTCCACCGTTAAAAAAGGCTGAGTTCCACCAAACAGCAGGCATCCATCGTTTTGCGTGAAGTTGGGGAAATTAAATAACTCTACATTATAGCGGTTATTTGGGATATCCGTCAGTGCTTTCCCAACGGTAAATTCCCACTCGGTGCTGTCTATCACTCCCTGCAGCGATTTGGCGGGCAACTGCACATCTTCTCCACATGCACTGATCCAAATCATGCCAATGATTGAAACGGCAGATATTAAACTTTTGGAGTACCGCATGGAGTACAGCACATAGTATCGCATAGTATTCCGCACGGAGTTCCGTACGGAGTTGAGCTTGAAATGTCGCATATCAGAGATAACGGAGTTTTGTGATAATCATTTGAAAGCTGACCAATCAAATTCAATAACTTTTTCTGAAGCTGTTCTGTTTCCTACCGGATAGGACAGCTCACGGATGACGCCTTCTCCTTCATGTGTGATGGTGAGTACGGTGGAGCAGCAGGTGCCATAAGTTGCTGTCTCAATGAATATGGCTGAAATGGCTTTTTCCCATTCATAGGGGACACCAGTTTGTGGTAGTTCATCGTCTGCAGCGAGCGCCCGGTCTTGCATTACACCATATAATGCAGCTAAATCGGGGTTGTCTGACTGAGCAACAACCTGTTCAAATGCAGCCTTTGCTTTCTGTAGTTTGGGCCACGGTGTGTCTAAAACAGCATTGCTTAAGCCATAGGTGCCGGATGGTAACAATTGAAATTCATTATTGACATTGTTGAAATAACCCATCTGGTGGAAGTCACCGACTAAGAGGTTAAATCCATTGTATTGATCCAATGCCGCTTCTCTGCTGGCGAAATATTCGGAGGGGGCTTGCTCAGACAGCAGGAAGTCGGTAGTGAGGTCTCCACGCGATGGCGCATCTGTTAACAGGCGTGAAGGATCGCGATGGTTGGTAAGGGCAGTGAACCTGTTGTGATCGTGAATGCCCATCCAGGTACCGCCGCCGGTGAGGTCACGGCCAGCTAAAACACCTTGATTTTCCTCCCATCGGGAGAGCGAGTCGGTGGGACGCTTGTAGAACTCATCGCGGTTGGCCGCCAGTATCAATTTGTACTTTGGGTGGTTATCCCATGAAAACAGAATCAAACACATATGCGAAATTAGCTGAAATATGGATGAGTGCTGGCGTATCATGTGCTATTTGTGTCGTGGAGGCTCCCAGAAATTTAAGTTGACGAACAACGTCTATCACTTGTTCATTTGAGACTGGGTTTTTATCAATAAATTAGGTTAGTTTGTTCGGAGGTGAGCCAAATCATCACTATTCGTGCAGGCAGCTTTGTGCATGGCCTGTGCTAAGATCAAAAAAAACGCAGACATGAAGCAGATACTCAAGTATCTCCGGGAATATATTAAGACGAACTATAACAGCAAGCTTTACATTGCCACAGCCATCTTTCTGGCGATTTCCCTGGCAGTCAATTACGCATTTGATTTTGAAGATGTCTACCTGGATGCTTTCTATCGCAAGCCTATGCACGTTTTTTGGATGTTCCTGTGGCAGGGGCTTCCGTTTTTGGTGGTATGCTTTTTGATTTATGTCTTCAATATCAACAGGGAGTGGCTCAGGTCCCGGGAGTTTTGGGTCAAATTTGTCATAGGATTTGCCATTTTATCTCTGGACCGTACCTTCTACGCTCATCAGCTGTTGCTCAAAGGGCTGCCTCGTGTAGACTACATCTTCTATGGGAAGTTGCTACGGTGGACCAGTAGCCTGGTGACTACCGTATTGCCACTGGTCCTGTTCTATTTCCTGTATGAAAAAAGAAATAAGACCGTCTACGGACTGGCACAGCGCAAGCCTGATCTCAAACCCTATGCGATTTTGCTGGGGCTGACGGCCATCGTCATCGCCATTGGGTCTTTTTTGCCGGATATTCAGGCATATTACCCGAAGTATAAAACGTCCTATGGTGATCAGTTTGCACACGTCCACGGCATCGGTCGCTGGGTTTCCATTGCGCTCTATGAACTGGCCTATGGCACCGACTTTGTTTCTGTGGAGCTGTTCTTCAGAGGTTTTTTGATCATGGCCTTTAGCAGGATATTGGGAGAAAATGTGGTCCTGGCAATGGCGGCCAGCTATTGTTATCTTCACTTTGGCAAACCGCTGGGCGAATCGATCAGCTCAATATTTGGTGGTTATATACTGGGAATCATCGCCCTGCGAACGGAACACATCTGGGGAGGTATCATGATTCATGTGGGAGTGGCATGGCTCATGGAGTTTTTTGCCGCGCTTCAGCGGCTGAGGTAATTTACAATGATGGAATATCAGTTAATTGTGGGCGTATTGGCAGGGCTGGCCATTGGAGGGCTGGTTACCTGGCTGGTCGTCAGTGCACGTTTCAGAGAGCAGATGGGGAAGCAACTGGCCGCAAAACAGGAAGAACTTTCCGCTACCAGGGCGGAGCTGCGCTATGAAAGAGACCGCGCCACGGGGCTGATGGGTGATGTTCAAAACCTCAACGGTGACCTTCGCAAAGAGCGACAGAAGCACCTTTCGGTCAGCATGGAGTATTCCCGTCTCAAGAGTAAGTATGAAAATATGCAGGAGAAGCTCACCGACCACCGACGGGAGCTGAAAGAACTGCAGCAGCAGTTTGCGGCGAACTTCCGCAACCTTGCCAATGAAATTTTTGAAGAGAAAAGTAAGCGCTTTACCGATCAGAACAAGCACAATCTCCATGAGCTGCTTAAACCCCTTGGTGAGCGAATTACCCACTTTGAGCAAAAGGTGGAACAGACCAACAAGGAAAGTATTGAGCGCAATGCTGCCCTCCGTGAACAAATCAATAGCCTGAAGTCGCTCAATCAACGCATTACCCAGGAGGCGGAGAACCTGACGCGTGCACTGAAGGTAGATAATAAGCTGCAGGGAAGCTGGGGCGAGATCCAACTGGAGTCGATCTTGCAGGGTGCAGGCCTGGAGCGTGATATTCATTATGATAAAGAGCGTACTTTCAAAAATGAAGACGCAGACCGACAACGCCCCGACTACATCGTGCGGTTGCCGGAGGACAAGTACATCATTATAGACTCTAAGGTCTCTTTGCTGGCTTATACCAAACACCTGGAGGCAAAGGATGAGGCCGATCAGCAACAATACTTACAGGAACATATCAACAGCATCCGACAGCATGTGAAGTCGCTGAGCGATAAACAATACCAACACCTGAGCGAGATCACCCAGCCAGATTATGTCCTGATGTTCCTGGCCAATGAGGCCGCACTGGTAGCTGCTCTTCGCGCTGACCATGAATTGTATGATTATGCCCTGGAGCGGCAGATCGTCATTGTGACAACTACCACGCTAATGGCGACACTAAAGACAGTATCCTTTATCTGGAAGCACGACCTGCAGCGCAAGAATGCCCGCGATATTGCCAGACAGGCCGGAGCGCTTTACGATAAGTTCGTCCTGTTTTCCGATGATTTGCTGAAGGTAGGTACCCAATTGACACAGGCGCAGAATACGTATCAGTCGGCGATGAAAAAGTTATCTGAGGGTAGGGATAACCTGGTGAGGAAAACAGAAAGGTTGAAAACGCTGGGCGCCAAAACCAACAAACAAATTGACCCCGGGTTGCTGGATCAGTCGGACGTGGAGGAATGAGTGATTATTGATGCCGGAATTGCGTAATGTCGTAATTCTATGTCTCTGCACTTGATTTGCTAACTGCCTATTGCCTACTGGCCGGGCCACGCTGGCCGGGCTACGCTGGCCGGGCCACGCTGGCTGCTGCCTACTTTTTAATTACTTTTGCCATCCAAATTGTATTTGATAGAACATGGAGTTGACCCAAGACAACAAGTTGAAGAAACTGATCATCATTGGTGATCGGGTGTTGGTGAAATTGAAAAAAGAATCGGAGAAGACGGACAGTGGTTTGTATTTGCCTCCCGGCGTGAAAGAAAAAGAACAGGTAAAGAGCGGCTACATTGTCAAAGTAGGCCCTGGTTATCCCATTCCCATGCCTACTGAAGATGATGAGCCCTGGAAAGCGGAAGCAGAAAAGGTGAAGTATGTTCCGCTGCAGGTGGAGGAGGGCGACCTGGCTGTTTTTCTGGCTACGGCTTCCTATCAGGTCATGTACCAAAAAGAAAAATACTACATCGTTCCCCAGTCGTCCATCCTCATGGTAGAGCGCGAGGAAGATTTGTAGCGCAGTCGGCTGTGAGGACACAGCCGACTGCTGCCTAATCTTTTGATGAGTAATGCGTGATTTTTGATTATTAATGAAGTGATGTCGTATTGGCCTGTCGTTGCCAACTGCATATTGCCAATTGCCTACTATAGAATGTAGTTCTCTTAGTCAGAATACTTCCCCGGACCTAAAATCTATTATATAACACTTAGATTATTGCAATTGAATTCTTGAAATATTTATAAATATACTCATTTTGCCTATTGCCAACTGGCTACTGCCTACTATGTTATCCTAACTTGGAATACAGACCAATATCAGTCTTTAGTCTTTCATCTTTGCTCTTTTGTCTAAGGACTAGCGTCTAAAATCTAAGGTCTAAAACTACTCATTCCTCAAATTCTCTGACGGGTTCACATTCACGACGCGGTGTGTCTGCCAGAGAATTGCCAGTACACCAAGGCCTAGTGTCAACAACAGGCTCAGTAGAATTTCTGCAATTCCTACGCCTTCGTTGAACTTATTGAAAAGCCCCAGCATGAATTTGTCAAAAATGAGATAGGCAATCGGTACAGCAATGAGGATGGCGATGCCCCACATTTTGAAAAACATCCCCGACAGATTGGCCAGCAGGCTTTTGTATGAGGCACCAAGAATCTTTCTGATGGCCACTTCTTTGGTCCTGTTTTCGGTGAGGTAAATGACCATGCCCAATAAGCCCAGACAGGAGATTACCAATGCCAGTATGGCTAGAAAACCCAGTATTTTCATTCCGGTTCGCAGGTATTCATAAGAATCTTCTATCTCTTGCTCCAGGAACTTTACATTGAAGATCGTCTCTGGAAAAAGCTGATCCCATTTGGCTTCCAGGTTGGAAACGGTGCTTAACATATCTGGCGTGGCGACAGTCAGTAAGGCAAAAGAGGCCTTCTCCGGCGCATATTTGAGCAGCAGGGGTTCTATCCGCTCGTTAAGTGGCTCGTGGTTGTAGTCTTTCAGCACTCCTACAATGACCACTTCTTCGTGATTTGCCAATTGTACCAGTAAACTATCTCCATTGCCCTTCAGGTTCTGGATTTTTGCCATGAAAGTTTCGTTGACCAGTACCTGCTCTTTCTGGTAATGTTTGTCGTCCAGGCCTTGTCCCCAGACAAAATCAAGGTCCAGCTGCTGCGTGAAATGATCATCTACCAGCAATTGCCTGTAGCGGACGGAGTCCAGCCCCCCGGTAAAGTAGGCGTAGTTCAGGCCGCTGAGTGAGGTGCCAGGTATGCTGGAGGAAAAACTGACGGCTGAAACCTCAGGCATGCTCTCAAAAGTACTGCGGACCACTGCCGGATTGTGATTTTCCAGTGGCAAGACCGCGATGTTCTCTTTGTTGAAGCCTGTTTGGTAATTCAGGACGGTGAAGTACTGTTTGGCCAGCACACCGATGCCCATCATGAAACCGAGCGTTAGTGCAAACTGCACAACCAGCAGTCCTTTTCGGATCCCTGAGATGGATACTTTGCCCTCCTCAACGCCGTTTCGCATGGCTGCCAGTGGTGAGATTTTGGCGAAGTAGGCACCGGGAATCAGGCCGGTGAGGATGCCAGTGACCAATGCAAACAAACCAAAGATCAGCAATAGCTGTGGAGTAATCTCAAAAGACAGTGCAGAGGCACCTACGAGCATGCTGATGAACTCTGCGCGTATGAGGTGAAAAAGCACGGTGGCGAGGGCTACCGAGATCAATGATACAAGGACCGTTTCTACCAGGAACTGCTCCATGATCTGTTTTTTCTGACTACCAATTACTTTCCTGATACCGATTTCCCGGGCCCGCTTCAATGCGCGCGTAATGGATAAATTGGAATAGTTGAAGCAAGCCGGAAACAAGATGAGCAGTGCGATCCCAAAGAAGAACCACATGGTTTGCTTGTCGAAAACCAGTCCAAACTCATCTTCTATGCTGATACCAGGGTTGATTTCAGTAAGTGGTCTTAGTTGAAAACTGGCAGATAAATTGGCTTGATCCATGGCCGGTTGGCCGGTGAGCCCTATCCTTTCCAGTTGATCCAGTACTAATTCTTTCTTTTCATCTGCAATCCGCATGAAATAGTAGTTGCTCTTGAAATCAGTCCACTGGGCGGTGCGATGTCTGGCATTGAAAGCGGCTGATGTTTGGAAACCAGTCAGAAGTTCAAAACGCAGATGGGTACGTTTCGGGAATTTTTCCAGTACGCCACTTACCTTGAGGCTACCCCAGTTCTCTGTTTGGATGACCTTGCCCAGGGCCGCTGCCTCGCCGAACAGACGGAGGGCTAGCTCTTCGGTGATAATGACGTTGTCCGGTTCGCTCAGGCTTTCCACAGTCCCTTCTTTGAGCGGCATCGCAAAGACGTTAAAAAAGTCAGGTGATGTAAAGAGACCGCGCAGCGCCAACTCGTTACCGGCTTTTTTCACCACGGGAAAGAAATCGTCATTGATGTGTACGGAGGCCAGGATATCGGAGACCTTTTCGTCGGCGGCATAGGTCAATGCCGGCGGTGTTGAAGCCAGCAACCGTGTGTTGCCATCTTTAATTACCTGGGTGTTGAGTTGGTAAATCTCCTCTGCGTGCGGGTGAAAAGTATCGAAATTCTGCAATTCAATGAACATCGCCAGTGCCAGCAAAGCGATAGACATGCCGGTGGATAAGCCCACTACATTCAGGAATGTGAAGGTGCGTTGTTGTTTGAGGTTGCGGAGGGAGACTTTCAGGTAGCTTTTGAGAATAGCGGCGCTCACACCCTGATAGTACGGAGAGTATGATGCCTCACGGGCCCGCCTTCTGAGTGCATAAGATAGCAATAGCGAGCAAACATGCCGCCAGTAATTCCAGGTGGCCACCAACCTGTTGGAGCGCTCTTTGCTGCTGTAGTAGACCTCATCAAGGTCGCCCAGTAAGTCTTCCACCTCGGCTCTGCCACCAAAGAGATGGAAGAGTTGCTGCGTGATTTTGTGCATGTATTTCATTCGGCAGACAGGTTAAAGTTGGCTCCAGACCACAGGTCATCACGTAACGACTTCATGTTACTTAGTGCGGTAACGGCTGTGCCTGTCAATGTAAAGTACCTTTTTCTCCTGCCGCCCCTGGTAGCGGTGGGCTCACCCAGTTGTGACTCCAGAAATCCTTTTTCTTCCAGCCTTGTCAGCGTGGAGTGTAGCGCACCAAGGCTGATCTTCCTGTTGGCCCTTTGCGCGATTTGATCCAGAATGGCAGCGCCATAAGCCTCATTGCCCAGGTTGGCAATGGTGAGCAAGACGAGCTCTTCAAATTCACCTAAAAATCCTTTCATGTTGCTTTTGAGTATTTGATTCTATTTTTAATATAAAATCATAACGACCTTCATTTTTATTTGTTTCTATTTTTAATAAAAAATATTATATACCCCCACTGAAACTGCTTCAATTATTTTTTCTGTAGTAAAATGACTGCAACCTTATGGTTCTGATGGTAGTTTTTAATTAAATTGAGCTTTAGCTAATCACAAGGTTGCAACAAACACACCAATTGAATCCACCTTCGCGGAAGCTTCGGTGGACGAGAAGATTGGGTCTCATTCACCGAGGCTTGCCTCGTTTTTAGGGTCCGGTGCTTGCCCTGGGGTTCATACCATTGATTTGCAACAACATCCATTGACCTACTATAAATTGAAACCAAATGAGTAATTTCTTAAACATTGGCTTTGAAGTAAACTCCGAGGAGGACCTTCACAATCTGGTGGAGCATATTCTGCCCAAATCCAAGGAATATACCAGCCAACATGGTACCTACTTTTGTTACAGCGATCCGTCTGGGGCTGACGTATGGATGCAGGTCAATGACGCATACCACATCACAGGTGTCTATCCACATTTTTGTGGCAATTGTCGCCGACAGGTTCGCCTTGCTTCCGGCATAGACCGATCTGATAGTGCCATGGACGGGGCTTTCCATGCCTGGATTTTACAGTTGGAGGACTCAGGGAGCGAAGCCACAGACACTACTGCCCCATTCGTTTTTGACGTGCCTGATTATGCGATGTATCCCACACTTACTTATCCGTATACGACCAATGTTCAGTTGGCCGCCTTTGCCGGAGATGTGTTATGCTTTCGGGATGAGGCACATTTTGAATTGAGCCAGATGAGTGAATTTAAATGGGCGAGCAAGTCTCTGGTTCCAAATGGTCTTCTGAATAACGGTGAGCAGCGGGCACAAGAGAGTGCGCCGGCGGCTACATGTGTCTTCGCAGGAGAGGTCGTGACGGCTGAGCGACGTCAGAATACACTTTCTGAAAAATACTTCTACGCCCTGGTCATCGATACCTTGGGAGGTAAACTGCACTTGGTAGTTGCAGATGGTGTTTTTGAGGAGACTCCAGCACCAGGGAATATCGTACATGGTCAGTGCTGGCTTAGTGGAAAGCTTGACATCGACTATGTGGCTGATGGCAGCGAGGAGAAGAAGGGGTTCTTTTCCCGGTTGTTTGGATAATTGATTGAGTGCCGAAACCCCTGGAATTCGAGTTGGAAAAGCTTGTAGGAGACAAGCCGGATAGTTGGGATGTAGCAACATGCTACACCCAGTTCAGAGTCGGGCGAGACGCCCGAACTAGTTGAATTAGGGTTAATTGGGTGCTGAAATTCGATTTGCTGTCATCTCTTCTGCATCAATTACTTCATGCTGATCACTAAAATACCTGGAATTTGGGTTGGAGATAGCTTGTAGGAGACAAGCTGGATAGTTGGGCTGTAGCAACCTGCTACACCCAGTTCAGG
>ERZ1740068.459-NODE-459-length-20340-cov-7.444861_pt1 | contig 20340 bp, 25 predicted proteins | sample MGYA00581735_ERZ1740068 | MGnify/ENA primary metagenome ERZ1740068 (study PRJEB43018, sample SAMN04849740) | marine metagenome | isolation source: floating plastic debris | place: Pacific Ocean | collected 2008-08-30 | study: EMG produced TPA metagenomics assembly...
AATGCAGACCGGCGCGCGCCACCATGCCGCCCCCGTCGCCCGTGCAGGTATGCGCGGATGTGGCAGAGAAATACGCACGGCCATAGCCGCCCGTGGCCAGCACCACCATCTTGGAATTGAAGACATGCATCGTGCCGTCATCCAGCTTCCAGCAGACAACCCCAGTGCACTCACCATCGTCGCTCATCATCAAATCAATCGCGAAAAACTCGATGTAGAATTCCGCGTTGTTCTTGAGGCTTTGACCGTAAAGCGTGTGCAAGATTGCGTGACCGGTCCGGTCCGCCGCCGCACAGGTTCTTTGCACGGGCGGACCTTCGCCATATTCCGTGGTGTGACCCCCGAACGGACGCTGATAGATCTTGCCCTCTTCGGTCCGGCTGAAGGGCACGCCGTAATGTTCCAGCTCATAGACGGCTTTGGGGGCCTCTCGCGCCAGATATTCCATGGCATCCGTGTCACCCAGCCAGTCAGAGCCTTTGACCGTGTCGTACATGTGCCATTGCCAGCTGTCTGGCCCCATGTTCCCTAGGCTCGCCGCAATGCCGCCCTGCGCCGCCACGGTGTGCGACCGGGTTGGGAATACCTTGGTGATGCAGGCGGTCTTCAGGCCTTGTTCGGCCATCCCGAGCGTGGCGCGAAGACCCGCGCCGCCCGCTCCGACGACCACAACATCATAATCATGCGTCTCGTATTCATAGGCTGCCATACATATCCTCCGTCGCGGTTAAAACGCGATCTTTGCGACTGCATATAGACCGATGAGCATCGCGGCGTAGCTCAAGCCGGTCATGACTAAAATGGAAATTTTCCGCGCTGTACCGTGTACATAGTCCTCCAGAAGAACCTGAACACCGTCGCTGAAATGTTTGAAGCCGACAATGAAGGTCAAGGCGACAACACCAGCCGGGAAGGGCTTGGCAAAAAACGCGACAACCTCGTCATGGGGGCGGCCCAGCATCGGACCCACCGTGAAGATGAAAAGAGGCATCAACACCAAAAGTGCGATTGAACTGACCTTCATGAGAACGGCGTGGTGCACGGCCTCGCTGAGGGATCCATGGCTGAAGGCGTATTTGATCTTGGAAATCATCCGCTGCGTCCGCCCTACACCAGAAAGACCGTTGCGACGGTCAACAAGAATGATCCACCGACACAGGCCCAGCCCAGTTTTTCTGCCGTCGGGATATCCAGCATCAGTGCATTGTCCCAGATCAGATGGCGCACGCCGGCCAGAAGGTGATACCAAAGCGCCCAGACCGACCCTAACATGACCAGATCGCCAAGCAGGCTGGTGATCACCCAATCCGCGATGGCAAACGCCCTTGGCGATATCGCTGCGGCAAGAAACCACCACACCATGAGAAGCGATGCCACAAGCAATGCATTGCCTGTTATCCGCGTCAGGATTGACGTCATAGAGGTCAGCTGTGGGCGATAAATTGTCAGATGTGGCGACAGCGGGCGATTACCGCGGTTCACATCAGCCATGACTGGTTCCTCCGAATGGGCTGGATGCATATAGCCAAATCTGGCTCGCACGCATCACTGGCAAGGGTCACTCGACCTTTTTAACTGTTTAATTGGCACTGCAAACCCTCAATACGTTGTTACGTCGTCGCAGGATGAGATTCTTTTTCCGACAGCGGTAACATGTGATCACAGTATTTTTGCCTGTGATCACAATGGTTGTTTCGTTACCGGTAACGTCAAATTCGAGAGAGGCTTGGACACTTCCCGCAGCAGCTTCATGCGCATGCGCTTGGGGTATTCGTCAAAGGAATTCGCTGTAATCACAAACGCCCCGGGCCCGAGAATCACGTTCTCCCAGAAGTACTCGGTCAACATGGGCTCGGCCCCTTCGATGACCAGGGCATTCACTGTCGTGCCCGCAGCCAAAAGCTCGGCCGCCGCGTCTTTTGGCTCAATACCTTCATTCGAGGACCCATCACCCGAGATATCGATAACCTGTCTGTTACATGCTGGCGCGCTGGCAAACTGCGCCTGTGAAAACTCCATCGCCTCCCCAATGGCCGTTGAGTAGTTGCGCCACTTGCGGTTCACTGTCTCGATGCGAGAGGCCAGCGCGTCCACCTCCTCAAAGCTGCGCACTTGCGTCCATGGAATAGACACCGCCTGCCGCGTCGTGCCCGTCCATTGCAGCACCATGATCGCCGCCTCTCCCACCACCAGGGCTTCAGACACGGACGGATCGCGAAGCCCTTCGGCCAATCCATCCATCTGAGTGCGAAACTCCGTGTTGTCGACGGAACCAGATACGTCCACGGCGAGCACCAGGGCGATGTCGCAGGCTCGGGCTGGCACGGCAGCAAACAGCAAACTGGCGCAGAGAAAACACATTCGCATGAGGTGAAGCTAGCAGCAGAGTGTGCAGCACTCCATCACCTTAATGTTAGCGCCTCCATGGGCACCCATCGGCGCTCAACCGTCCACTGATCCGGGTCAAACGCGAGGAAATTTCCGCCACCCCCAAATTGATCAAACACCCGGCTGATCGGCTCTCCAGCCAGATCGCAATAGAGCAGCGTTCCGACGGCGCCGTGGCCCACAAACAAGAGATCCCTATAGGGCAGCTCTGAGGCCACCCGTCGCACGGCGGAACAGATGCGGTCTTGCGCAGACGCGGCCGTTTCCCACCCCCTCACGCTGACCAATGGATTGGCAAAGAAGGCATCGGCCGTGCGCTCAAACTCATCCTTGGGCAGAAACCCCGTCGCACTGCGGTCATTTTCATGCATGTCGGGGCAAACTTTGATCGCCCGCCCACTGCCTGCCGCCAGGATCCAGCCGGTCTCGAGCGCTTTTCGCTCCGCACTGGTCACCACCTGAGTTTGAGACATGTCACCAAGCCGTGCGGCAAACGCCTCCGCCCGCTGTCGCCCGTGGTCATTCAATCCCCAGTCCGGCACCGCGACAGTCGGATCCATGGTGACCTGGGGATGGGTCAAGTAGAAGGCGCGCCGCACTGCCATGGCTACATGGGGATCAGCGCCCAGTAGTCGAGATCAAGCATAACATGGGCCAAGTATTTTCCGTCGTCCCCCTTGAGATCAAAGGGCGCCCCACCTTTCGTGGCCACCAACCGCAATCGCAACGCGCCGACCCCCGGCGCGCCCGTCTCGGCTTTATCAAGCACTTCGGACCAGGCCTTAATCGTGTCGCCCGAATAGCACGGATTGGCATGCGTCCCGCCATTCAATCCCGCCACAACCTGTGCATTTGCCAGACCGTTGAAGGACAGTGTCCGCGCCATGGAAATCACATGCCCGCCATAGATCAAACGCTGTCCATCTTCGCGCAACGTGGCATCGAAATGCACCTTGGCCGTGTTCTGCCAGAGGCGCGTGGCCATCATGTGCTCGGCCTCTTCCACCGTAACACCGTCGACGTGGTCAATCGTTTCGCCAACCTCATAATCGCCCCAGCGATGCGGCTCTCCGGCCAGCGTGAAATCGTAATTTGTAAAGTCGAGGCCCTCCGGCACCACAAGGTCCCCCGCCTCCAGCGCTGGCTTGAGCGTCGGGATCACAGCCTCTGGCGCGTCCGAGCCGGGATCGCGCTTGCGCACCATCGCCCAGCGCACGTAATCGAGCACCACGTCATCGTGCTGGTTCATGCCCCTAGTGCGCACCCAAACGACGCCGGATTTTCCGTTTGAATTCTGCTTCAACCCGATCACGTCCGATGTCGACCGGATCGTGTCCCCGGGCCAGATAGGCTTCAGCCACCGCCCTTCAGCATATCCCAAATTTGCCAGTGCATTCAGAGAGATATCCGGAACTGTCTTGCCAAACACAACGTGAAACGCGGCCATGTCATCCAACGGCGCGGCGGGTAGGCCACAGCTTTGGGCAAATGCGTCCGACGAATAGATCGCGTGCCGTGCCGGATAAAGCGCGTGATAGAGCGCACGCTCTCCGCCCGATACTGTTCGCGGCACAGCATGATGGATGGTCTCCCCAACCGTGTAATCCTCAAAAAACCGGCCCGGATTGGTCTTTGCCATCACTGCTCTCCCAGCTCTACGTCGGGGCTATACTCTCCCTCGACCTCTTTGGTGACAGCCTGCCCGCACCGCATCACTCCATTGGCCTGATCAAACGCGTAGGTGGGAGGGCCGTGCAGCACCCACCCATTGTTCAGCGCGGCCGTCACCTTGTGGCAAAACGCGGATGTGTCATCGGCGCTGAGAAAACGATAGAGCTTCATGGCTCACTCCGCCGCCATCTGTGCAATCGCGTCGACCTTCGCGAGCGTCCGCTTGGCCGCGACCACGTGCAGGTTTTCCACGATCTGTCCATCAACCACCGCGACCCCCTGACCCGACGCCTGGCCGTCCTTGAACGCCGCGATCTGACGCCGCGCAAGATCCACCTCGGACGCCGATGGCGCAAAGGCGGTGTTTGTGACGTCAATCTGCATCGGGTGAATCAGGGTCTTGCCGTCAAAGCCAAGATCCCGCCCTTGCTCGCATTCCGCCTTGAGCCCGTCGCCATCCCGAAACCGGTTATAGACCCCGTCAATGGCCACCACACCGCGGGTGGCCCGAGCGGCCATAACAATCCTTTGCAGCGCCGTCATCAAAGGCAGGCGATCCGGGCGATAGCGACAGCCCAGATCCTTGGTAAGGTCATTGGTGCCGGTCACCAGACCCGCAACCCGGTGGTGCGCTGCAATCTCAGGGGCGTTAAAAACGCAGGTCGGCGTCTCCATCATCACCCAAATGGGCATGCTTGGTTCCAACAGATCCGCCAAGGCATCCACATCCGTGGGCGTGTTCACCTTGGGCAAGAGAAAGATGTCCGCCCCCGCATCGCGCAGCACGCGCACATCCTCAAATCCCCATTGCGATGTCAGTGCATTGATCCGCACGACTTTGGCCCGCTTGCCGTAGCCGTCCTGCTGCAACGCTTGTTTGAGCGTCTCGCGGGCCTCGGCTTTGGCTTCGGGCGCCACAGCATCTTCGAGATCAAAGATGATCGCATCGGTCTGCAAACTCCGTGCCTTTTCCAAAGCACGGGTCTTGGAGCCAGGAATATAGAGAACGGAACGATAGGGACGCGTTGCAAGATCCATTGGCGGGCCTTCTTGAAATTTTCGTGCGGAGAAATGGCATTTTTTGTCAGAAATGTTCAACCCGTTTTTTGCCGCAGCGCAGAAAATTTCGACGCAACACCCATGCGCACCTTCCGTTTACCTTCTCTTGGTATCCAGACAACACCCTAAGACACATTGGACAGTGGACCCAATCCTGGAAAGGGGTTTGAAATGAACTTGAAAAAATTCTTCCTACCTACCGCCGTTCTGGCGGTTGCGTCTGGCCTCCTCACTGTAAAAGCGAACGCGGCAACCTGCGCACCGCGCGACGTTGTCGTGGAACGCCTTGCCGAACGATATGGCGAGTCCCGCCAATCCATCGGTCTGGGTGCCAACAATGCCGTGGTTGAGGTTTTTGCGTCTCAGGAAACCGGCACCTGGACGATCACGGTGACTTCGGTCCATGGTATGACCTGCTTGGTTGCAAGCGGTCAATCTTTTGAGGCACTTGATGAACCAATACCGGCAGAAGGCAACGACGCCTAAGGCAAAGCTCAGGCGCCGGGATGCATCCGCAGTTCCGGCGCGAGAATCGGCCGCCAGGACAGTGTGGTGCGCGTTTTTGCGGCTGCAACTTCGACGGCATAGCCCCCGATAGCGTAAACATGCCGCGCCATGATGCCGCGCATGCGAATGTCTATCCTCTGTTTTAAAAAGAAAAATTTTTTACATACCGCCGTATACCGCGGAATGTCAGCCGCGCGCGCCCTCCGGAGCGGACTTGCACGCCACAGTCTTTGGGACTAGCCATTTGGTCGACGAACCAATCGGAGTTGAACGTATGGCCAGACCCAAAATCGCCTTGATAGGCGCCGGACAAATCGGGGGTACACTCGCCCATCTCGCAGCGCTTAAGGAATTGGGGGATGTGATCATGTTCGACATCGCCGAAGGAATTCCGCAGGGCAAAGCGCTCGATATCGCTGAATCCGGGCCATCTGAGGGGTTTGATGCTGACCTGAAAGGCACGCAAGATTACTCTGACATCGCTGGCGCCGATGTGTGCATCGTGACGGCCGGCGTCGCGCGCAAGCCCGGGATGAGCCGCGATGATCTGCTGGGCATCAATCTCAAGGTCATGAAATCGGTTGGGGAGGGCATTCGTGACAACGCGCCCGACGCTTTTGTCATCTGTATTACCAACCCGCTCGACGCGATGGTCTGGGCCCTGCAAAAGTTCTCCGGCCTGCCCGCAAGCAAGGTTTGCGGCATGGCCGGCGTGCTGGACAGCGCACGCTTCCGCCACTTTCTCGCGGACGAATTTGGCGTCTCCATGAAAGATGTCACCGCCTTCGTGCTGGGTGGCCACGGCGATACGATGGTGCCGTCGTTACGCTATTCGACTGTGGCCGGCATTCCCCTGCCGGATCTCGTCGCGATGGGCTGGACCACGCAGGAGAAAATGGACGAGATTGTCCAGCGCACCCGCGATGGTGGCGCCGAGATTGTGGGACTGCTGAAGACGGGCTCTGCGTACTATGCCCCGGCGACTTCAGCGATCGAAATGGCTGAGGCCTATCTCAAGGATCAAAAGAGGGTTCTGCCTTGCGCGGCCTATTGCAAGGGCGATTTGGGCGTCAAAGACATGTATGTCGGCGTGCCCACAGTCATCGGCGCGGGCGGGATTGAGCGGATCGTCAACATCACGCTCAATGAAGAAGAACAAGAGATGTTCGACACATCGGTGAAGGCCGTGAAGGGCCTTGTCGATGCCTGCAAAGAGATCGACGGCTCACTGGCCTGAGCGCTTCTAAAAACAATCGAAAAGCGAATGCCCCGGGATGGACCCTCGGGGCGTTTTGTTTTGTGGATCGCCGCTCCAAAAAATTCTGTGACACTCGGTTCTTCGCGAGAAAAAGTGCGCAGCCCACGAAATTGGGCTGCGAATCGCGCGGAAAACCACAGCTTTCTGCTCCGCGGAATTTTTTTGTGATCACACGATTTAATCGTGTGATCACAAATCAGAGTAATCACCTTCAATTGATCACAATTCTGGAAAAACCCTTTCGTTAAGGGCGTTTCAGCACCACTATGTCGGCTAAAGAAAAAGTCAAACGGGACACCCAAATGAACATTCATGAATACCAGGCTAAGGCCTTGTTGCGCTCTTATGGCGCGCCGGTCTCTGATGGGCGCGTCGTTCTCAAGGCGGAAGAGGCCAAAACTGCTGCCGGGGCGCTGGACGGCCCTTTGTGGGTGGTCAAGGCGCAAATTCACGCGGGCGGTCGCGGCAAAGGCTCGTTCAAAGAAACAGGCGCCGGAGAGGCTGGCGGAGTGCGTCTGGCCAAATCCGCCGCTGAGGCCGCCGATGAGGCCAAGAAAATGCTCGGGCGCACCCTGGTGACGAAACAGACGGGCGCGCCCGGCAAGCAGGTCAACCGCATCTACATTGAGGACGGCTCCGGTATTGAGCGCGAGATGTATCTGGCGCTGCTCGTCGATCGCGGCACGTCGCGGGTCAGCTTTGTCTGCTCAACCGAGGGCGGCATGGACATCGAAGAGGTGGCCGCCTCCACGCCGGAAAAAATACTGAGCTTCGCAGTGGATCCTGCCACCGGGTATCAGGCTTTCCACGGCCGCCGGATCGCCTTCATGCTCGAGCTCACGGGCAAGCAGATCAAGCAATGCGTCTCGCTGATGGGCACGCTCTACAAGATGTTCCTCGAAAAGGACATGGAGATGCTCGAGATCAACCCGCTCATCGTCACAGATGCGGGCGATCTCAAATGCCTGGATGCGAAAATGGGCTTTGACAGTAACGCCGTTTACCGTCACGCCGACATCGCAGAACTGCGGGATGTCACCGAAGAAGACCCCAAAGAGCTCGAAGCCTCGAAATACGATCTGAACTACATCGCTTTGGATGGTGAGATCGGCTGCATGGTCAACGGCGCGGGCCTCGCCATGGCGACGATGGACATCATCAAGGTTTACGGGGCTGAGCCTGCCAACTTCCTCGATGTGGGCGGTGGCGCCACCAAGGAAAAGGTCACCGAGGCGTTCAAAATCATCACCTCTGACCCGCAGGTCAAAGGCATCCTGGTCAACATCTTCGGCGGCATCATGCGCTGCGACGTGATCGCAGAGGGCGTCGTTGCGGCGGTGAAGGAAGTCGGGCTTCAGGTTCCTCTCGTTGTGCGCCTAGAGGGCACGAATGTCGAAGAGGGCAAAAAGATCATCAACGAAAGCGATGTCGACGTGATCGCGGCCGATAACCTCAAAGACGGTGCTGAGAAAATTGTGAAAGCGGTAAAAGGCTAATGCGCACAGCGCTGATCACCGCGACGTTTCTGGCGGGCGTGCCATCTGCGCTTGCTGCCGGGCCGTTTGACCTGCCAGCGGACTCCGTGGGCTTGATGAGCAATGCCTGCGTCAGCACATCTCTCGACTGGAGCGCGCTCTTTTCCAACGCGCAAGACCTGGCTTTGGCGGCGGGATTGCCGCAGGTGATGGCCTCTGAAGGGGCCGCGATGTTCGGCGATCCCGCCGGCGCCCACGTGATGTTCGCGCGCCAGATCGATTCCATTGCCTGCCGTCTGGTTGTTCCGGGCGACATCGGCACCGAGACCTTCTATCAAGACCTGGTCGGCGGCATGGAATGGAAGATAAAGGCAATCTACCCCGAGGCGCTGTCTGTCGAAAGCGACAAACCCTCCCCGCATGAAGCACAGCATGAGTGGGTCCACCGCGTCGCCGAAGAGCGCCATTTTGCAGTGACGCTCGATTGGTACCGGGATCAGGGTGTTTCAATCAATATCGGTTACAGCCAGATTTACGAGTAGGCCCGTCGTTGCAATGACCAAACATGCTCAATCTTCGCGCGTTTTGTGTACGTCCCTGACCATTTTGGCGCTCACCTATGTGCTTCCTGCTCATGCACAACAGAGCGACAGAGACATCCCCGGCATTTCCGTGGCCGCCGATCTCTTCACTCAGTTCTGCATCGACAATCGCGAAGATATCACAGCCTTAATCGACTTGTTGCCGGCAGAGGGTTTCGCATGGTCGCCGGACACCAAGCGCTTTGTGCATCCCACCCATGATCTAACGTTCGCGCTTTTGCAGTCGGAGATCGGGTTTGCCTGCACCATGCAGTTTGCCAACCACGTCGACGCGGCAACCTCCGCCGCGATCTTCGTCAAAAAGACCGCATCGCGCAAGGTCACCGTGAATGTCGGGTTTCCCGATGACACATCCGACCGCAATTACGTTCAGGCCAGCGTGGCCGCTGAGGCGAACCTGACCCAATGACCTCGCGCGAAACACATACCCACGCAGCGATGCGCAGGCTGATCAGAACCGCACAGTGGCAAAGACACATCAATGTGAGGTCGATATGTTAAAGAGCGCTTTGCACTGGCTGAAAGGCACGCGTCCGGGCCAGATCACCTTTGATGAAATCAAATCTTGGGTCGGAAAAGAAGACGCTGTCATCCTCGAAATCGGCGCGAATGATGGCACGGATACCAAGCGCTTTGCGGAGACCTTTCCGCAAGCCAGAATTTTTGCGTTTGAGCCTGATCCACGTGCGGCTGAGCGGTGGCAAGCCCAGGTCCAAAGCCCCAACGTGACATTGGTGCAGACTGCGATTGGCAACTCAAACGGCACGGTCACCTTTCACCAAAGCGATGGCGACGTTCAAGACGGCCCGCAGACAGGCTGGGATCTGTCAGGCTCTATTCGCGCTCCCAAAGACCATTTGAAACGCCATCCCCACATCAATTTTGACCAAACTCTGGACGTGCCCATCAGCACGCTGGATCGTTGGGCCGAGGACAACAATATCGGCGAAATTGATTTTATCTGGGCCGATGTACAGGGCGCTGAAAACGATCTGATCCTGGGTGCACAAAAGACGCTGTCGCGGACGCGGCTCTTCTACACGGAGTACGACAATCGCGAGATGTACGAAGGCCAATGGTCGCTTCAGACCATTTCGGAAAACCTCAAAGATCACACACTCATCGCGCGTTGGAAAAACGATGCGCTGTTTCAGCTCAAATCGGCAGGTAAACGATGACGCGGTGCCAAAAGCCAAGGCGGATTGGAGCGGCGCATTTGATGGCAGCGACGCTTCTCGCGCTCTCAGCCTGTTCCACGGCGGCACCGAGCGCGGACAAGCTGGAACTGGCCACGATCTATCCGTGGAACGAGATCCCAAAAAGCACACCGCGCGAACTGGTCGATGGCTTCGACAGGTTTTGTGTCAACGCGCCTAAGGGCGCAGCCGCCAAAGAAACCGTCCTGCGGAATGCAGGCTACGTGCCCACAAACACGACCTCCGGAAAAGCACGTCAGCTCTTCCTGATCGACAATCAGCTGCCTGCCATTGCGATCAGCCCAACCATGTGCATCGCACGCGCCACTTCGCGCAGCGGGCAGAACAATGCCGTGAACCGCTATATCGCCGACACTTTTCCTGAGGCGACCCCGATGGATCCAGGCCAGCTGACCGTGGATGTCGAACAGGCGTGGTCCATCCCCGGCGGCATCCTCGCCACCGCGCGCAACCGGTGGATCGGAAACCGCTCAAGCTATTCCGTCATCTTGTTCCAGCCAGAGGGCGCAGTATGAAAACGGCGATCACCATAGCCTCTCTGGCACTGACGGCACCCGCGCTGGCTGAGCCACGGGCCATGGACCAATTCGAAAACATGTGGGCGGCCTACACGAACTGGTGCGCAACTGTCGTCAATGACACAGAGACGTTTTATCAAAACCTCGATTTTCTTTCGGCAGGTCATGCGATTTCACTGACACCAAGCTCAAACGGCGACGTGATCGACCTGAAAATCCTCCGCGATGTTTTCCTGTTTTCCTTGCATGTGGGGCATGTCGGCGGACGCACGTTCATGTCTTGCGGAGTGACGTCAGACAATCTCTCCTTAGAAGAGAGCGTCCTTGTCAATATCGTTGAGAACACGCTGCCCAACAAGCTGACGGACGGCGAACTTGTCGGCGGCAGTGTCATGGTGACTGAGATGTTCCGCCAAAACGGTCAGATCCAAGGCGGCGACCCGTATGAGGACCATCATTACTTCGTTGATGGCGCGGTTCCGGGCCTCGACACCGTGACGTTCATCCAAGTGTCAGGGGGATGGTACTCGATCTATTTCCACCACGTTTTTGAAGGGCGCGTGGGCCTTCCCGCCAGCACGCCCGCAGCAATCAAGCGAATTCCATAATGCAAGACGCAAATCCAACACCGCAAAAGGAGCCAAAGTAAATGGCAGTCCTCGTTTACGAAAACACCAAAGTCATCTGCCAGGGCCTCACCGGCAGCCAAGGCACATTCCACTCTGAGCAGGCCATCGACTATGGCACGCAAATGGTGGGTGGGGTGACACCGGGCAAAGGCGGGCAGACGCATCTTGATCTGCCAGTTTTCAACTCGGTCCATGAGGCCATGCACGAGACCGGCGCCAATGCCTCGGTCATATATGTGCCCCCGCCTTTCGCCGCCGACTCGATCCTAGAAGCGCTTGATGCCCAGATGCCGCTCGTCGTGTGCATCACCGAAGGCATCCCGGTGCTCGACATGATGCGCGTCAAACGCGCGCTGGAAGACAGCGAAAGCGTCCTAATTGGCCCCAACTGCCCAGGCATCATCACGCCAAATGCCTGCAAAATCGGCATCATGCCTGGCCATATTCACAAGCGCGGCTCCTGCGGGGTTGTCTCGCGCTCAGGCACGCTGACCTATGAGGCCGTGAAACAAACCACCGATGTGGGCCTGGGTCAGAGCACCTGCGTCGGCATCGGCGGCGACCCCATCAAAGGGACGGAGCATATCGACGTGCTCGAATGGTTCCTCGCGGATGATGAAACAGAATCGATCATCATGATCGGCGAAATCGGCGGCTCTGCCGAAGAAGAAGCCGCTCAGTTCCTCAAAGACGAGGCCAAGAAGGGCCGCTCCAAACCCGTCGCAGGCTTCATCGCCGGCCGCACCGCCCCTCCCGGCCGCCGCATGGGCCACGCCGGCGCCATCGTCGCGGGCGGCAAAGGCGGCGCCGATGACAAGATCGAAGCCATGCGCTCTGCCGGGATCGTGGTCAGTGAAAGCCCCGCCGGTCTGGGCGAGGCCGTGATGGAGGCCATCGGCTGATCATGGGACCGATCTCCGCCCTCTCGACGTCGATCAAGCGGTCGCTTGATTTTACCGGTCGGTCGACGCGCGCGGAGTTCTGGTGGACGTGGAGCATTCTTTACGGCGTGGCCATGCTCCTTATGGCTTACCGCAGTACTGTGGTCACCGCACAAGAGGCGTCCATCCTTATCACAATCGTTCTCTGTGTGATCGCGCTTCCGACGATGGCAGTGGGCACGCGTCGGCTCAGAGACGCCGCCATGTGGCCGTGGCTTTTCCTCGTCGTTTTCGTTTTCGGCCTCTTCGCACAGATCATTTACGCAATTCCCGTTCCCTCGAAAGAGGCGCTCGCCCATCTCACCGTCCAATTCGATGACGGAGCGGTCCAGGCGTCAGACCTTGGCCATTACCCAGTTCTGAGATGGCTCAGAGACGCGATGCCCTATGTCGGTCAGCCTTTGGCGCTCCTTTGTCTCATCCTGGCGCTTCTGCCGACACGCAAAACAGATCTCACTCTGACAGACCCAGGGCTCGTCAATGACAGACCATAACAAAACTCATTTCAACCGCGATGAGGGGCGAAGATCCTGCCTGGATGCATCGCCCCACAGCTCAAGTGACACAATGGGAGAAGCCTCATGACCGAACAATCCCCCAACGACCAGTTCCACGCCTCCTCCTTCATGCAAGGCCATAATGCCGAGTATCTGGAGCAGCTTTACGCCCGCTACGCCAATGACCCAAACGCAGTCGATGAAGCCTGGCAGGCCTTCTTTGCAGGTCTCGGCGACGGCGAGGTCGAGGTCAAACGCGAAGCCGCCGGTCCGTCTTGGGCCCGCGCCGATTGGCCTCCGCAACCCAGTGATGATCTGACCGGCGCTCTGACAGGGGAATACCCTGCGGAGAAAGAGACCAAAAAGGTCGCGGAAAAAATCCAAGCCAAGGCCGAAGAAAAGGGCATTGAGGTCTCCGATGAGGCCATCAAACGCGCCGTGCTGGACAGCGTGCGCGCCCTCATGCTCATTCGCGCCTTTCGGATCCGGGGTCACTTAAACGCAGATCTCGACCCGCTATCCTTACGCGAAATGCCCCACCGGCCAGAGCTTGATCCCATATCTTACGGCTTCACAGAGGCCGATATGGATCGCCCGATTTTCATCGACAACGTTCTGGGCCTGCAGGTCGCCTCGATCCGCGAGATCGTCGAGATCGTCAAGCGTACCTATTGCGGCACCTTTGCGCTCCAATACATGCACATTTCCGATCCGGAACAATCGGGTTGGCTGAAGGAACGGATCGAAGGCTACGACAAGGAAATCCGCTTCACACGGGAGGGGCGCAAGGCGATCCTGAACAAACTTGTCGAAGCGGAGGGCTTTGAGAAATACCTCCACGTCAAATACATGGGCACCAAGCGGTTTGGCCTTGATGGCGGCGAAAGCCTGATCCCCGCCATGGAACAGGTGATCAAACGCGGCGGGCAACTGGGTGTGCGTGAGATTATCATCGGCATGCCCCACAGAGGCCGCCTGTCGGTGCTCGCCAATGTCATGACCAAACCCTACCGCGCGATCTTCAACGAGTTTCAGGGCGGCAGTTTCAAACCCGAGGATGTGGACGGCTCAGGCGATGTGAAGTATCACCTCGGCGCCTCCTCCGACCGAGAGTTTGACGGCAACACCGTGCACCTCTCGCTCACAGCGAACCCCTCTCACCTGGAGGCCGTGAACCCGGTCGTTCTGGGCAAGGTCCGCGCCAAGCAGGACCAGTTCAACGACAGCGAACGCACCTCTGTTCTCGGCATTCTGCTCCACGGCGACGCGGCTTTCGCGGGTCAGGGCGTCGTCGCCGAAGGCTTTGGCCTCTCGGGGCTCAAAGGCCACAAAACCGGCGGCACCATGCACATTGTCGTCAACAATCAGATCGGCTTTACGACTGCGCCGCATTTCTCGCGCTCCTCGCCCTATCCCACGGATATCGCCCTCATGGTTGAGGCCCCGATTTTCCATGTGAACGGAGATGACCCTGAGGCGGTGGTCCACGCTGCCCGTGTCGCCACCGAGTTTCGCCAGAAGTTCAAAAAGGACGTCGTGATCGACATCATCTGCTACCGCCGCTTCGGGCATAACGAAGGCGATGAGCCGATGTTCACCAACCCGATCATGTACAAGTCGATCAAAAAGCAGAAGACAACGCTGGCGCTCTATACCGAACGTCTGGTCAAAGACGGGCTGATCCCCGAGGGCGAAATTGAGGATATGAAGGCCGCCTTCCAGGCGCATCTGGCGGACGAGTTTGAGGCCGGCAAGGAATACCGGCCCAACAAGGCCGATTGGCTCGATGGCAAATGGTCTCATCTGGATCGCAAGGATGAGGATTACCAACGCGGCGAGACGGCCGTCAAACCGGAGACCTTTGAAGAGGTCGGCCGCGCGCTCTCCTCTGCACCAGACGGCGTTCCGCTGCACAAGACAGTGGCTCGCTTTCTGGACGCGAAATCGAAGATGTTTGAAACCGGGGAAGGCTTCGATTGGGCAACCGGCGAAGCGATGGCCTTCGGCTCGCTTCTGTCGGAGGGCTATCCTGTGCGCCTTGCCGGGCAGGATTGTACCCGGGGTACCTTCTCACAGCGTCATTCCGGGCTCATCAATCAGGACACCGAAGAACGCTACTACCCGCTCAACAACATTCGCGCCGGTCAGGCGCAGTATGAAGTGATCGATTCCATGCTGTCGGAATACGCGGTGCTCGGGTTTGAATATGGCTACTCGCTGGCGGAACCCAACGCGCTCACGCTGTGGGAAGCGCAATTCGGCGATTTCGCGAATGGTGCGCAGATCATGTTCGATCAGTTCATCAGCTCGGGCGAAAGCAAATGGCTCCGGATGTCGGGTCTGGTGTGCCTGCTGCCACACGGGTTCGAAGGTCAGGGCCCGGAACACAGCTCCGCCCGGCTAGAGCGCTTCCTGCAAATGTGCGGACAGGACAACTGGATCGTGGCCAATTGCACGACACCGGCGAACTACTTCCACATCCTGCGCCGACAGCTGCATCGCACTTTCCGCAAGCCGCTGATCCTGATGACGCCCAAATCCCTCCTCAGGCACAAGCTCTGCGTGTCCAAGACGCAAGACTTCACCACCGGGTCGTCGTTCCACCGCGTGCTCTGGGATGATGCACAATATGGCAATTCAGACACCGAACTGGTGGCCGATGACAAGATCAAGCGCGTCGTGCTGTGCTCCGGCAAGGTCTATTTCGATCTGCTGGAGGAACGCGACAGGCGCGGGCTCACAGACGTCTATCTGATGCGCATCGAACAATTCTACCCGTTCCCTGCGATCTCGATGGTGAAAGAAATGCAGCGCTTCCCAAAGGCCGAGATCGTCTGGTGCCAGGAAGAGCCCAAGAACCAGGGCGCCTGGAGCTTCATCGAGCCCAACATCGAATGGGTCCTGACGCGCATCAAAGCCAAACACACCCGTGCGGTCTATGCAGGCCGCGCGGCCTCCGCCTCGCCCGCCACGGGCCTGGCCTCCGCCCACAAAGCCCAACAGGCTGCACTTGTTGATGCAGCGCTGAGCACAGAAGGAAGTTAAGTCATGAGCACCGAAGTACGCGTCCCCACTTTGGGCGAGTCTGTTACGGAGGCGACGGTTGCCACCTGGTTCAAAACGCCCGGCGATGCTGTCGCCGCCGATGAAATGCTCTGCGAGCTGGAAACTGATAAAGTCACCGTCGAAGTGCCCTCGCCCGTGGCCGGCACCATGGGCGAGATCGTGGCCGCCGAAGGCGAAACCGTGGGCGTCGATGCGCTGCTCGCGATGATCACCGAAGGTGCTACCGCAAGCGCGGCGGCCAACCCTGCAGACAGTCCCGCCGAGGCGCGCCCGAACGGGAGCGACGAGGCCGCCCCCGCAGCGTCAGGCGGTGACGCCATAGACGTCATGGTCCCGACCTTGGGCGAATCCGTGACAGAGGCCACCGTCTCCACCTGGTTCAAGGCCGAAGGCGACAGCGTGGAGGCCGACGAAATGCTCTGCGAGCTGGAAACCGACAAGGTTTCCGTCGAAGTGCCCGCCCCTGCCGCCGGCACCCTGACCAAAATCCTCGCCAAAGAAGGCGACACCGTCCAGGCCGCAGGCAAGCTCGCCGAAATGGGCACCAGTGGCGGCGCTGCATCGACCAAAGCCGCAGACCCGGCCCCAGCCCCCGCAGCAGCGTCCGGCAGCACGGCCAAAGACGTCGAACACGCCCCCTCCGCGCAGAAAGCCATGGCGGAAAAGGGCCTCTCCCCGGATCAGGTGACAGGCACAGGCCGCGACGGCCGCATCATGAAAGAGGACGTGGCCAAAGCCGCCGCAGCGGCCGCAGTCACCCCGGCACCAGTGCCCGCCCCGGCTCAAATGCCCGCGCAGATGAGGGCGCCCGTCGCAGCAGAGGATGAAGCCCGCGAAGAGCGCGTGAAGATGACCCGCCTGCGCCAGACCATCGCGCGCCGTCTGAAAGACAGTCAGAACACCGCTGCGATGCTCACCACCTATAACGAGGTCGACATGACCGAGGTGATGGCGCTGCGCAGCCAGTACAAAGACGCGTTCCAGAAAAAGCACGGCATCAAACTGGGCTTCATGTCCTTCTTCACCAAGGCCTGCTGCCACGCTCTGAAAGAGGTGCCCGAGGTCAACGCCGAAATCGACGGCACCGATATCGTCTACAAGAACTTCGTCCACATGGGCATCGCCACCGGCACGCCAACGGGCCTCGTTGTGCCTGTGATCCGCGATGCCGACGCCATGTCGTTTGCCGCCATCGAGGCACAGATCGCCGAAAAAGGCGCCCGCGCCCGCGATGGCAAGCTCTCGATGGCCGAAATGCAGGGCGGCACCTTCACGATCTCCAATGGCGGCGTCTACGGCTCGCTGATGTCCTCTCCGATCCTGAACCCACCACAATCAGGCATCCTCGGCATGCACAAGATCCAGCAGCGCCCGATGGTCGTGAACGGCGAAATCGTCGCCCGTCCGATGATGTATCTCGCGCTCAGCTACGATCACCGCATTGTAGATGGCAAAGGCGCGGTGACATTTCTTGTGCGGGTGAAGGATGCCCTGGAAGATCCACGGCGACTGTTGATGGATTTGTAACTGGAAAGTCCAGGCGAACCCTGTACCACGTAGGGCGGGGTTCACCCCGCCACTCAAAGGAGGTCACTTTGAACGTTGAAGCGGCTGACATATCCCATCTGGAACACAGCTTATGGCGCACTGAGACCCGGTACGATCCGCACTATATGGATCGGATCATCTCGGCGGACTTCCAGGAATTTGGCAGATCGGGTCGACGGTACACCCGAGAAGACGTCATCCCCGAAACCTCCGAAGCCGCCAAGATCGCCGCCGTATTGCACAATCTGACATGCGACCCCGTCACCGATGATGTGACGCTTGTCACCTATATCTGCGAGCTGCATCGCGGCGGCAAAAGCGAATGGAGCAACCGCGCATCCCTCTGGCAAAAGACGTCTGGCCAGTGGCAACTTCACTTTCATCAAGGCACGCCGACCGAGGCACTGCTATGAACCCACTCGCTGACGCTTTCTCCGGCCGTCCGCTTCTGGCCAATGTGATCGTCTTCATCGGCGGGGCCACATGCCTCTTCGCAGCCCTCGGCGCCTGGAGCAGCTTCGCCATCTATCAAAACGCGTCCCGCCAACAAGACCTCCCCTTTGTCGTCCTTGCCATGGCGCTCGTACCGACACTGATCCTGCTCGGCACCGCCTTGGTTACCTATTGGGTGTACAATTTGAAAAGCGACGCCATCTGGCTCTCCGTGGCCATGGCCACCTCCCCCGCATGGCCCTTCATGGTCGCAAATCTGGACCCATCCGGCACCTTCACCGAACAGGTGAAACTCAGCGACATCGGCATCCTCTGGATCTGGAGCGTTGGGTTTCTGATCGTGGCCGCATACATGAACACGCTCAAGTCGAAGGGGATGCTCAACCCATGACGCCAGAACTCACCGCCCTCACCCTCGCCGCCCTGCTTCAGGTCGTGCAATTCGTCCTGATGTCAGTGCCCGCCAATAGAGAACTGGGCCCGGCCAAAACTACCTCCCCGCGCGACCGCTCCCGAATGGGCGGCTCCTTGGAAGAGCAGGTCTCCGACAAAACCGGCCGTCTCATCCGCGCGTTGAACAACCATTTCGAAGGGCTCATCCTCTTCACCATCGCCTGCCTCGTGGTCACGCTCGGTGACGCATCAAACCAGATCACCGCCACCTGCGCCTACGCCTACGTGATCGCGCGCGTGCTCTACGTGCCCGCCTACTATTTCGGCTGGCGCCCCTGGCGGTCTATGATCTGGATGGTGGGCTTCGGCGCCACCACACTCATGCTGATCGCGGCGCTCTTATGACCAAATTCATCGCTCCATCCGTCCGCAAGTACTCCGTGGAAGGCGTCGACGCGGAGGGCAGAGCCCCCGTCCGCACCCACGTAATACCGACGCTCAAAATCAAAGGAACCCAAACCCATGGCCACCTATGACGTCATCGTAATCGGCTCCGGCCCCGGCGGCTATGTCGCCGCCATCCGCTGCTCTCAACTGGGCCTCAAAACCGCCTGTGTTGAAGGCCGCGAGACCCTCGGCGGCACCTGCCTGAACGTGGGTTGCATTCCGTCCAAAGCTCTATTGCACGCGACCCACATGCTGCACGAGGCAGAGCACAACTTTGCCACCATGGGCCTGAAAGGCAAAGCGCCCAGCGTCGACTGGAAGCAGATGCTCACCTACAAGACCGACACCATTGGACAGAACACCAAGGGCATCGAATTTCTGTTCAAAAAGAACAAGATCGATTGGCTCAAAGGCTGGGGATCGATCCCCGAGCCGGGCAAGGTCAAAGTCGGCGATGAGATCCATGAGGCCAAGAGCATCATCGTCGCCTCCGGGTCAGAGGCCACCAGCCTGCCGGGCGTAGAGGTGGATGAAAAAATCGTCGTCACCTCCACTGGCGCGCTTGAGCTGAGCAAGATCCCCAAGAAGATGGTGGTCATCGGAGCAGGCGTTATCGGCCTCGAAATGGGCTCGGTCTATGCCCGCCTTGGCAGCGAGGTCACCGTCGTGGAATTCCTGGACGCCATCACCCCCGGTATGGATGCCGAGGTTCAAAAGGTCTTCCAAAGAACTTTGAAAAAACAAGGCCTGACGTTCATCATGGGCGCCGCGGTCCAATCGGTTGAGGCCTCCAAGACGAGGGCCAAAGTGAACTACAAACTGCGCAAGGACGACAGCGACAACCAGATCGACGCCGACATCGTGCTCGTTGCCACAGGGCGCAAACCGTATACGGACGGGCTGGGCCTCGACGCGCTCGGCGTGGCCATGACAGATCGCGGTCAGATCAAAACCGACGATCAATGGCGCACCAATGTTGCGGGCATCTACGCGATTGGCGATGCGATCGAAGGCCCGATGCTGGCCCACAAGGCCGAAGATGAAGGCATGGCCGCGGCCGAAGTGATTGCGGGGCACCATGGCCATGTGAATTACGGCGTCATCCCCGGCGTGATCTATACCCATCCGGAGGTGGCCAGTGTTGGTAAGACCGAAGAAGAGCTCAAGGCCGCCGGGCATGCCTTCAAGACGGGCAAGTTTTCCTTTATGGGCAATGGGCGTGCCAAGGCCGTGTTCGCGGGCGACGGGTTCGTGAAAATCCTTGCCGATGCCGAGACGGATCGGATCCTCGGCGCCCACATTATCGGCCCCATGGCCGGTGACCTCATCCATGAGATCTGCGTTGCCATGGAGTTTGGCGCATCTGCTGAGGATATGGCACTCACGTGCCACGCGCATCCAACCTTCTCCGAAGCTGTTCGCGAGGCGGCGCTGGCTTGCGGAGACGGCCCCATTCACAGCTAAAAAAAGCCGGTGAGGTTGGGGATCCTCACCGGCTTGAGCGTCGCGCAAGACTAAAAAGGAACAGGACGCGCGGTTGCCCGAGGTTTGCGGTGTCGGGGAACCCAAACCCTATTGCTCATACGCGTGGGCTGGTCGTTTCCGTCGCGAAAAATCCTATGCTTTTTACCACATCGTTTTGGCGGCCCTTGGCACCCATGCGGCGTCGTA
>ERZ1740068.460-NODE-460-length-20332-cov-7.476353_pt1 | contig 20332 bp, 16 predicted proteins | sample MGYA00581735_ERZ1740068 | MGnify/ENA primary metagenome ERZ1740068 (study PRJEB43018, sample SAMN04849740) | marine metagenome | isolation source: floating plastic debris | place: Pacific Ocean | collected 2008-08-30 | study: EMG produced TPA metagenomics assembly...
TAAGAAAAGTGGCGATCCGGGAAGGACTCGAACCCTCAGCCTGCTGATTAGAAGTCAGCTGCTCTATCCAGTTGAGCTACGGGACCGCTGAAGGCCGGTGTAGCGCCTGCGGCCAGCAGAGCAAAGGGCAATTATCAGGTGGGCGCAAATGGATCCTCAGGATACGTCACACCTGCCAAGTAGAGCCCCTGAGGCGGGCAGACCGGACCGCAGGCAGCACGGTCACAGGCGTCAAGCGCGCTTTTGACATCTTCCGGCGCCCAAGATCCCGCCCCCACGCGCTCCAGCGTGCCAACGATCGACCGAACCTGATTGTGCAAAAAGGAACGGGCACGCAGATGAAACCACACCTCTGATCCGCTCTGGCCGGTGACTTCCTCGATCTCGATCGCATCCAGCGTCTTTACCGGGTTTTTTGCCTGGCACATCGTGGATCGGAACGTGGTGAAATCATGCCTCCCAATCAGATGCTGAGCCCCTTCGCGCATAGCCGCGACAGTCAAAGGCTGCGCCAGCTGCCACACCTGACCCGCGTCATGGGTGGCCGGCGCGCGCCGCGTCAGAATGCGGAACAGATAGCGCCGCTCAATGGCTGAAAATCGCGCGTGCCAATCCGCCTCCTCCACCCTGGCGCAATCCACAATCGCCACGGGGTTGGGCTTGAGGTGATGGTTCAATGCCTCCGAGAGCCGAAACGGATCCCACTCGCGGGACATGTCGCAATGGGCCACCTGCCCTAAGGCGTGCACGCCTGCATCGGTCCGTCCCGCGGCGGCGATCGTGTGCTCGCGTGGCTCCAGCTTGGCCAACGCGGCCTCAATCGCGGCCTGCACGGACGCGTGCTCCTTTTGCCGTTGCCATCCGGCAAACGGCCCCCCGTGATATTCGATTTTGAGTGCATAGCGTGGCATGGCAGCGCTGATAACGGCGCAAACCCGGCGTCACAAGTCTGGCAAGAGCGCGCCTCGATGGCTATTTACGCTTGGACAGAGACGAAAGACATAAAGATTTGGTCATTTCAGACATTGCAGACGGGCTGACACGCGGTGTGGAAGGCGTCGGCGCCCGGATCAGCGGCGCACTTTTTGAACCCGTGATCCGGTTGGGCGTGACGGGGCTGTCACGCGCCGGCAAAACAGTGTTCATTACATCGCTCGTCGCCAATCTTATGGACCGGGGGCGGATGCCCGGGCTGCTGGCCGCGCGGGACGGGCGCGTGGATGCCGCATTTTTGCAGCCGCAGCCCAACGACACATTGCCTCGGTTTGAGTATGAAACGCATCTGGGCGCGTTGACCGGGCCAGAGCCCCATTGGCCCGAGAGCACGCGGTCTGTGTCAGAGCTGCGCCTGTCACTGCGCGTCCGGCCATCGGGTTTGCTGAGCGGTCTGTCTGGTCCGCGCACGGTGCATCTGGACATTGTGGACTATCCAGGGGAGTGGCTTTTGGATCTCGGACTGCTTGAGAAAAGCTATGCGTCTTGGAGCGAAGAAACGCTCAGACGCCTGGAGACTAGGCCTATCGGCACGGACTACATGACCCTTCTCGGCGCAACAGACGTTACAGCGCCACTGGACGAGCCCGTTGCGCAAAATCTGGCACGGACTTTCACGCAATATCTGCATGCCGCGCGCATCAAAGGGTTTTCAGATTGCACGCCGGGCCGGTTCCTCTTGCCCGGTGACCTTGAGGGGTCTCCCGTCCTGACTTTTGCGCCCTTGCCGAGCCAGGGGGCCTCGCCACGCAAATCGCTGGTCAAAGAAATGGAGCGACGATTTGAGGCCTACAAAGCGCGCGTGGTGCGGCCCTTTTTTCGCGATCACTTCGCGCGGATAGATCGGCAGATCGTTCTTGTTGATGTCCTGGGGGCCATTCACCGTGGCCCCGCAGCAGTGGAGGACTTGCGTCGCGCCATGGGGGACATCCTCGCGGCGTTTCGCCCTGGGCATAACACGTTTCTCAGCCAGCTTTTGCGCGGTCGACGCGTGGATCGGATCCTCTTTGCCGCCACCAAGGCCGATCATCTGCATCACAGCCAACATGGCCGGTTGCGCGATATCATGAGCGCGCTTTTGATGGACGCGCGTCGTAGTGCAGACTTCGCAGGAGCACAGACCCAAGCACTGACCTTGGCCGCTCTTCGGGCCACCACCGAAGAGGTGCGCACGCACAAAGGCGAGACGCTTGATTGCGTGCGCGGCGTGCTTCTTGATGAAGCCGGAGGGCGCGGCAAGACAGCGGCCTTTTACCCCGGCGAGCTGCCCGAAGATCCGATCCGCCTGTTGCAGCCCGCCACCAGCGGTGCATCAGTCTGGCTTGATGGCGAGTATCATTCCATGCGCTTCGCGCCATCTGTGCTGTCGCTCAAACCCGGAGAAGGTCCACCCCATATCCGGCTGGACAGGGCCGCTCAGTTTCTGATCGGAGACCGCTTATGAGCAAAGGACCCGTCCTCATTGAAATAGAGGAAAGCGACAGCCTTCCACGGCCTGATAGAGCCCCGCCTGTGCCCGATGAAGCGCTGCCAGAGGTGGCAGAGGGCCAAGCCATGCAACAGGTGGCAGGGCTTTTGTCTCGGAAACTATCACGGCTTGTGCGCCTCTTTTGGGGAGTGGCGTTTGTCTTGGTCACCACGTTGCTGTCCATTGCGGCCTGGGATTATGCAATGGCCCTGATCCTGCGGTTGCCGATGCTGGGATACGGTGTCACCGGATTGGGCGCTCTGCTGATTTTTTTGCTCCTCATCATGGCGTTGCGAGAGCTGTCGATGATCGCCCGGCTCAAACGCCTCGATGCACTGCAGGCGAAGGCTGCGGAAGCGCTTGAAAATCAGGATCTTAGCGCCGCTCGGCATGTCGTAACAGGGTTGAAACGTCTCTATCTCGGCCGGGCAGATATGCGGTGGGGGCAGGTTCGCCTTTCAGATCAGGAAACCGACCAATTCGATGCTGACGCGCTTCTGGCTTTGGCAGAGCAAGAGCTGCTCGCCCCACTTGACAAGGCCGCCGCCGCAGAAATCGAAGCGGCCGCCCGGCAGGTGGCCACCATCACTGCGCTTGTGCCACTGGCCCTTGCTGACGTGATTGGGGCTCTGACCGCCAATCTGCGGATGATCCGCCGCATCGCGGTGATCTATGGCGGGCGGTCTGGCGTGTTGGGCAATTGGCGTTTGGCCCGCGCTGTGATGGCGCATCTGATCGCGACGGGCGCAGTGGCCGTCGGGGATGATCTTTTGGGATCGGTTGCCGGGGGCGGGCTCTTGTCGAAGGTCTCACGCAGGTTTGGTGAGGGTGTGGTGAACGGCGCTTTGACGGCGCGTGTCGGCGTGGCAGCGATAGAAGTCTGCCGACCAATGCCGTTCGTGTCGGTCAAAAGACCCTCTGTCACCGGATTAGTGCGGCGCGCGCTGACGGGCCTCTTTGGACCTCTGAAGGGACAACAACCCTAGCACATCAAAGGCGCGCTTGGCGCAAGGCTCTTGGAGTGGCCCCATAATTTCGACGGATCGCGCGTGTCAAAGCCGCCGGGCTATCATAGCCGCAGCGCAAGGAGATCTCGGCCACCGAGAGCTGCGTGTCTTCGATTAACTTGCGCGCCGCAGACAAACGCAAATGACGATAAACCGCTCCAGGTGGCGCCCCCAACCTGCGCCGAAAATGCCGGTCCAAGGTGCGAGGCTGGCAGGAAAGCTGTCTTGCCAGATGTGTTAGCGGCAAGGGTCGCTCCACATGATCGCGCATCAAGCCCAGAGCCTGACGCACCAGAGGGTCCGCAATTTGATCGGAGGGCCCAACCGGAGGGTCACCCTGCAAAAACAGCCCCTCCACATCCATCCGCGCAGCAAGACCGAGATGATCGGCAATAAGGTCAAGCGTCAGATTCAGGGCGGACATGGCCCCGGCACAAGTCATGATCGGCCCATCGCGCATCACATGGGCACGGCTGGTTTCCACATTGAGAAACCGTTCTGTGAACGCATCCAGCAGGTCCCAGTGCACCGTGGAACGCCGCCCATCGAGCAGCCCGGCAGACGCCAGCAGCCACGGCCCGGCATCAAACCCCACTGTCACATCGCAGCGTCGCGCCATCTGGCGGAGAAGACGACGGTTTGCGGGCGTATCGTGGCCGTCATGGGCATAGCTTGCCATGACAAAAAGATAATCCAGCGATTTGACGTCACCAACGGGCGCACTTGCCACGATGTCGATGCCACTTGAAGACTGCACGGTTTGACCATCGGGGCTGACGATCTGCCAATCAAACACCGTCCGTGCGCCGAGGGTATTGGCAGCGCGCAGGGGTTCGATACAGTTGGCCAGGCAAAGGTTGGAAAACCGATCGAAAAGCAAGATCGCAATGCGCACCGGGCGCGATGGGTGTTTTGTCCATTCCGGCATGATTTTTGACACTTACGGCAAATTTTAGAATCGCGCCAGAGCGGTAAAGTCTCGCAACGCAAAGCTTTGGGGAGGATGCCATGCCGCTCACCATGAACCGTGAGGTCTTTATCACCTGTGCCGTGACAGGGGGCGGGGCCACGCAAGATCGCAGCCCACATGTGCCGCGCAGCCCCAAAGACATCGCCGATAGCGCGATTGCCGCGGCCAAAGCCGGTGCTGCCGTCGTCCACTGCCACGTTCGCGATCCGGAAACGGGCGCCCCAAGCCGCGACCCAAAGATGTTCCGCGAAGTGACCGACCGGATCCGCGATTCTGAAACCGACGTTGTGCTGAACTTGACGGCTGGTATGGGCGGCGATGTCATATTCGGCTCGGCCGAAGCACCCCTACCGTTGTCCAACACAACCGATATGGCGGGCGCGACCGAGCGGGTGGAGCATGTTGCCGAATGCCTGCCCGAGATCTGCACCCTGGATTGCGGGACGATGAACTTTGCCGAGGCTGATTACGTCATGACAAACACGCCCGGTATGCTAACAGCCATGGGTGGCATGATGACAGAACTTGGCGTGAAGCCAGAGATCGAAGCCTTCGACACAGGCCATCTTTGGTATGCCAAGCAACTGGTCGAGGACGGCGTGTTGGACAGCCCAGCGTTGGTTCAGCTCTGCATGGGCGTGCCATGGGGCGCCCCGGATGACCTCAACACGTTCATGGCGATGGTCAACAACGTGCCAAAGGACTGGACTTTCTCTGCCTTCGGATTGGGGCGCAACCAGATGCCTTACGTGGCGGCGGCGGTCTTGGCAGGGGGTCACGTGCGTGTAGGTCTTGAAGACAACCTGATGCTTGACCGGGGCGTGCTGGCCACCAATGACCAGCTGGTCGCCCGCGCAACAGAGATCATCGAACGCCTCGGCGCCAAGGTGATGGGCCCGCAGCAGGTGCGCGACAAGCTGGGCCTAACAAAACGGGCGCCCGTGGGGTGACACATCGCGTCCTCATCACCGGAGGGGCTTCGGGGATCGGGCGACGCTTCGCGGAGCGTTTTGCCGAGACGGGCGCGCGCATTGCGGTCTGCGACGCTGACGCGCAAGCGGCGGAGGAGCTCTCCGTCGCCCATCCCGAGATCCTGACCCGGACGACAGACGTCACCAACGAGGCGCAAATGCAAGCCTTCCTGGACGAAGTCGAGGCCGCCTGGGGCGGCGTTGACGTGGTCTGCGCAAATGCCGGCACGGGCGGGCCCGCCGGCCGAATCGAGGATATGTCCTACGCGGATTGGCAAGCCTGCGTCGCGGTCAACCTGCATGGCACATTCCTGACCTGCCGTTGGGCCGCGCGGGTGATGCGCGCGCAAGGCGCAGGGCTCATCCTGATCACCAGCTCCACGGCGGGGCTCTTCGGCTATCCGCTTCGCTCCCCCTATGCGACGGCAAAATGGGGGCTTGTTGGCCTTACAAAAACGCTGGCCATGGAACTCGGCACAGCGGGCGTGCGCGTCAACGCCATCGCACCCGGCGCAGTCGAAGGGGACCGGATGGAACGCGTTTTGGCCAATGAAAGCGCGGCAACAGGCCGCGACATCGAAGAGCTGCGGGCGAGCTATGTGGAAAATGTCTCGTTGAAGTCTTGGGTCAGCGCGGATGATCTGGCCGACATGGCGCTTTTCCTCGCCTCGCCGGCCGCATCGAAAATCTCAGGCCAGGTGATGGCCGTGGACGGGCATACAGAGGCGATCGTATGACCGCGCAGTCAAGGAGGGTCTCATGACCAAAACAGCAGCGATCGTTGGCGGCGGCGTGATTGGCGGCGGTTGGGCCGCGCGTCTGACACTCAATGGGTGGGACGTGAAGGTCTATGACCCGGATCCGGAAGCGACACGCAAAATCAACGAGGTCATGGACAACGCGCGCCGTGCCCTGCCGATGCTTGTGGATCATGACATGCCTGCCGAGGGCAGTTTGCAGATCTGTTCGGCGCTGGAAGACGCAGCCACAGACGCATCCCTGATCGTCGAGGCCGTGCCGGAGCGCGTAGACATCAAGCGCAAGGTCTATGCCCAGATAGAAGCGGTAAACACCGACGGCATCATCGCCTCCTCGACGTCCGGCATCATGCCGACAGAATTGCAGGCAGAGATGGCAAACCCAGGACGGCTGATCGTGGGTCATCCATTCAACCCGGTCTACCTGCTGCCGCTCGTTGAACTGGTGGCCGGTGAGAAAACTGACCCAGCGGCGATTGAAACCGCCAAAGAGATCTACTCCAGCATTGGCATGTATCCCCTCCACTGTCGGGTGGAGATCGAAGGGTTCCTCAGCGACCGCCTGCAAGAAGCGCTCTGGCGCGAGGCACTGTGGCTTTTGCACGATGACGTCGCCACCGCCGACGAAATCGACGCCGCCATTGCCTACGGCCCCGGTCTTCGCTGGGCGCAAATGGGCACGATGCAGACCTTCCATCTGGCAGGGGGCGAAGGCGGCATGCGGGCCATGCTGGCGATGTTTGGGCCCTGCCTGAAATGGCCATGGACCAAGCTCATGGATGTGCCCGAGCTGACGGATGATTTCGTCAACAAAGTGGGCGATCAATGCGACGCGCAAGCGGGTGATCTGGGCCCGCGTGATCTGGAGCGTATTCGCGATGACAACCTCATTGGCATCATCCGCTCGCTTAAGGGCGGCAATTGGGGTGCAGGCGCCGTCGCTAATGCCCATCAGAAAACCCTTATGAAAATCCCCGGCGCCGAGCAGCCCATGGTCACGCAGCGCCGCGTGGTGCCAGTCGACTGGACAGACATGAACGGCCACATGAATGAAGGTCGCTACGGGCAGCTCTTTTCGGATGCAGCAGAGGTCGTGATGGCCGCCGTAGGGGCTGATGATGACTATGTCGCCTCAGGCCTGAGCTATTTCACTGTCGACACTACGGTCAAATACCTCACTGAAACTCATGCGGGCGAGCGGATCGAAGTGCACACGAAAGTCACGGTCGGCGAGGGCAAGAAACTGCGCTGTTTCCACGAAATGAAGCGCGCCTCGGACGGCGAGTTGATGGCCACATGCGATCAGTTCATGCTGCATGTGAGCCTTGAAACCCGGCGCACCTGCCCCCCCGCCGATCACGTCCGCGAGAAGGTAAAAGCCCTCGCCGCGGCGCATGCAGCGTAAGCAAAACAGAAAACGGTCCGCACAATGAAAACGCCACTTTGCACTACGCTGGGAACTGAACTGCCGATCCTGCAGGCCGACATGATCGGAGATATCGAGGCCGGGCCGTTATGGGCGCGCCAGGGTGTCGGACTCGTCCAACGGGAGGAGCCCGCCGCACAGATCGTAGCAACAATCGCCAACGAAGCGCGAGCCGCGCTTTCCCTTTCGGAGTAACAAGATGCATTTCGGACTGACAGAAGAACAGGAGATGATCGTCTCCACCGTGCGCAGCTTCGTGGAACATGAGATCTTCCCCCATGAGGCCGAGGTCGTGCACTCCGGCGAAGTGCCCCTCGAGGTGGGCGAGGCGATCAAGCTATAGACCCTCGAGCTGGGCTTTTACGCCTGCAACTTCCCCGAAGAGGTGGGCGGTGCCGGCCTCAGCCATTTGGAGTTTGCCCTGGTGGAGCGTGAACTTGGCCGCGGATCGATGGCGCTCACGCACTTCTTCGGGCGGCCTCAGAATATCCTGATGGCCTGCGAAGGGGAGCAAAAAGAGCGCTACCTCTTGCCCGCCATTCGCGGCGAACGGATGGACGCGCTGGCGATGACGGAACCCGATGCAGGCTCTGACGTGCGCGGCATGAAATGCACCGCCCGGCGCGATGGCGGCGATTGGGTGGTGAACGGCACCAAGCACTTCATCTCAGGCGCGGATCATGCGGATTTCATCATTGTCTTCATCGCAACCGGCGAGGATGACACGCCCAAAGGCCCCAAAAAGCGTATCACCACCTTCCTCGTCGATCGCGGCACGCCGGGCTTCACCATTCGCGAAGGCTACAAATCCGTGAGCCACCGCGGATACAAGAACATGATCCTGGAATTTGACGATTGTCGCCTGCCGGATGCGCAGGTGCTGGGCGAGGTCGATGGCGGGTTTGAGGTCATGAATGAATGGCTTTACGCGACGCGGATCACTGTGGCCACTATGAGCGTAGGCCGCGCGCGGCGCTGTTTTGACATGGCGCTGAGCTATGCGGCCGAGCGCAAGCAGTTCGGCCAAAAGATCGGTAAGTTCCAGGGGATTAGTTTTCAGATCGCGGACATGATCACGGAGATTGACGCGGCCGACTGGCTCACTCTTGCCTCTGCTTGGCGTCTGGATCAGGGCCTGCCTGCCAACCGTGAGATTGCCTCGGCCAAGGTCTACGCCTCAGAAATGCTCGCGCGAGTGACCGATGCGACACTGCAAATCTACGGCGGTATGGGCCTGATGGACGATTTCCCGATTGAGCGGTTTTGGCGCGATGCGCGGGTGGAGCGGATCTGGGACGGCACATCGGAAATCCAGCGCCACATCATCAGCCGCGACCTGCTGCGGCCTCTCGGGGCATAAACCTATGCCGCAATGCATCAAGCTGCCGGGTATACTTACAGCCAGAATAAACGCGGGGAGGTGCTGCACCCTCCCCGCGCGAAGCCAGCTGCTTCTCCTGGCGCGGTCACCGGCGTCCCCGCCTGTACCGCATGCAAAGGCTCGCCTATTTTGGTTAACAAACCGTTGCCTCTTCTGGTCTCAAACATCCCCGGCAGTTCGATGTTCCGGAGCATAGAGTTCTTTCAGACCAAACGTGACCCAAATGCCTGACCTCTCCCGCCTTCTCCAACCCAAATCCATCGCCGTCATCGGCGGCGGGGCTTGGTGTGCCTCAGTGGTAGAGCAGTGTCGCAAGATGGGGTTCGCCGGCCCGGTTTGGCCCGTGCACCCAAGCAAAGCTGTATTGGCTGGCGAGGCCACCTTTCCAAGCCTGAGCGATCTGCCTGGTATTCCGGACGCAAGCTTTGTCGGCGTGAACCGGAACATCACCATAGACACCGTGAAGGCGCTCAATGCCATGGGAGCAGGCGGCGCGGTGTGCTTTGCGTCTGGATTTCGCGAGGCACAAGCGGAAACCGGGGATGGCGGCACTCTGCAGGACGCCCTGCTTGAGGCGGCCGGGGATATGCCCATCATCGGTCCCAATTGCTATGGCTTCATCAACTATCTTGATGGCGCGCTTTTGTGGCCGGATCAGCATGGGGGAGAACGAGTCGAGCGCGGCGTTGCAGTGCTCACGCAAAGCTCGAACATCGCAATCAACGTCTCCATGCAACGGCGTGGGCTGCCTCTGGCGTATCTTGGCACGGCGGGCAATCAGGCGCAGCTTGGCCTGTCTGATCTTGGCACAGCACTCCTTGAGGATCCGCGTGTCACAGCGCTCGGTATGCATATCGAAGGGGTCGGCGATCTGCGCGCGTTTGAGGCAATGGCGGCACGCGCCAGATCCTTGGGAAAGCCGATTGTCGCGCTCAAGGCGGGCCGATCGGAGCAGGCGCAAGCAGCGGCCATCTCGCATACCGCCTCTCTTGCTGGTTCGGATGCAGGCGCACGCGCGCTCCTCAAACGGTTGGGCATCGCGCAGGTCAGCAGCCTGACGGCGCTTTTGGAGACGTTGAAGCTTTTGCATTTTGCGGGCCCGCTGCCGTCCAACCGGATCGTTTCAATGTCATGCTCAGGCGGCGAGGCAAGCCTCATGGCAGACACGGCCCTTGCCCATGACGTGTCATTCCCGCCGCTCACGCAAGACCAGCATGACGGGCTCCGGGACGCGCTTGGCCCCATGGTCGCCTTGGCCAACCCGTTGGATTACCACACATTTATCTGGACAGACGGCCCCCGCATGGGCCAGACATTTGCGGCCGCGCTGAAGGGGGATGTGGCAATGGGCTGTCTGATCGTCGACTTCCCACAGAACGATCGCTGTGACCAATCCGCTTGGGAATGCGTCTATGAAGGCGCGCGGCGCGCGGTTGAGAGGACGGGCAAACCGCTCGCCTTGGTTGCCACGGTGCCAGAGACATATTCCGCTGCGATCGCGCACCGCATCATTGCAGAAGGCATGATCCCGATGCTGGGATTGGACGACACGCTGGAGGCTATCGCCACATCAGCCGCCCTCGGGCAGCCAATGAAGGACGCAGAGCCAGTCCTTCTGCCCGGCGAAGTCGCTCACGCCGAAACGGTGACAGAGGCAGAGGCCAAAGCAGCGCTTTCCGAATACGGGCTACCAGTGCCGCGCGCGGTGCGTGCCGACCGGGCGGACCTTGCGACCAAGTCACATGGCGTTGGATTTCCGCTGGTGCTCAAATCTGAGGGCATCGCGCATAAGACCGAAGCGGGCGGCGTTGCGCTCAATCTTGGGGATGCGCAGGCCGTCACAGAGGCCGCACAAAGCATGCCCGGCGCGCAGTTTCTCATGGAAGAGATGATCACCGAACCGGTGGTTGAACTGTTGATCGGCGTGGTGCGCGATCCGGCGCATGGATACGTCCTGGCCTTGGCCGCCGGGGGCACGCTTACGGAAATCCTGAAAGACAGCGCCACGTTGCTCTTGCCCACGACACCCGACGCCATCAAAACAGCCCTAAGCACCCTGCGCATTGCCCCGATTTTGCAAGGCTACCGTGGCAAACCCGGCGCCGCGGAAGACGCGATTGTGGCGGCCGTGCAGGCGGTGCAAGACTACGTCCTTGCCCATGCCGGTCAGGTCGAAGAGGTCGAAGTCAACCCGCTCATCTGCACATCCACCCGCGCCATCGCCGCCGACGCCCTAATCCGCATTGCCCCTCAAGGAGACGAAACATGACCGACAGCCCCATCCGCATTGAACGCCGCGGCCACGTGTTTGAGCTGACGCTGGACCGCCCAAAGGCCAATGCCATCGACCTGATGACCAGCCGGGCGATGGGAGAGGCCTTTGCAGAGTTTCGCGATGATCCTGAGCTGCGCGTGGCCTTGATCACCGGGGCAGGTGAGAAATTCTTCTGCCCGGGCTGGGATCTCAAGGCGGCAGCAGATGGCGATGAGGTGGATGGCGATTACGGTGTCGGCGGCTTCGGCGGGCTACAAGAAATGCGCGCCATGAACACACCAGTGATTGCGGCGGTCAACGGCATATGCTGTGGCGGCGGGTTGGAGTGGGCGCTGTCAGCCGATATCATACTGGCCGCAGATCACGCGAGCTTTGCCCTCCCGGAAATCCGATCCGGGACTGTGGCTGACGCGGCGAGTGTGAAGATGCCCAAGCGGATCCCCTATCACATTGCCATGGAGATGCTTCTTACCGGGCGCTGGCTCGACGCGGAAGAGGCCGCGCGTTGGGGATTTGTCAACCGTGTGATCCCAGCGGCCGATCTGATGTCAGAGGCACGTGCGTTGGCCGATCACCTCGCCTCGGGCCCGCCGTTGGTCTATGCGGCGATCAAGGAGATCGTGCGCGAGGCTGAGGCCATGACATTTCAGGACGCCATGAACCGCATCACCAAAAGGCAATTTGGAACGGTTGATACACTGTACGCATCCGAGGATCAGATGGAAGGGGCCAGAGCCTTCGCCGAAAAGCGTGATCCGGTTTGGAAAGGAAAGTAAGCCACAGGTCTGCTGCGACGCGGCTCGCGCATATCAAGTGGCATCAACGCGCAACGCCTGGGTGCCGATGTCCCCAACGAACCTGGCTACCTGATCGCTCAGCACAGTTTTCGCCTTTGCCGCAACCGCTGCGGGCAGATCAAGCAACTCACCCTTCCGCGCCACCACTGTTAGCGCGCGCGACAGCCCGGCCACCGGCAGCGGGCAGATCCGCAGCGCCATATTCTCCACCATACCGTCAATCAAAAGCGTCGGCGTTAGCAGGCTAAACCCCATGCCTTGCGCCACACAGGATGTGATCATGGAAGACCGGTCTGCTTGAATGACGCGGCCCGGTTCAAACCGCAGGCGGCGCAGATGCTGCGTGATCAGCCGACCAGCATAAGTGGAATTGGCAAACCGCACCAGCGGGAGCCGTGCTTGCACCGCATCGAGGCTGTCGACAGGCCCAGTGTCAGACGCGGGTAGCACCAGCAGAAAACTCTCGCGCAGGACACTGTGCCTTTCCAACCCATCGAGATCGAGAAAGGGGTCGGACGTGATGGCCAGATCGGCCTGTTTGGTGCGCAACAGCCGCTCATGATCGCCGCTTTGACCCGCGTGCAACGTCATGTCCTCGACGCCGTAGCGCTCCTGCACCAAGGACACCAGCGGCGCTGTCAGCGTTGTGGCGACCGAGGCCTGCACCCCCACGCGCAGCATGGATATGGACGGCTGCCCAGTGCGCCGCATCTCTGTTTCCATATCGACCATGGCATTAAGAATGCGCACCGCTTGGGCATGCAGACGAGCACCTGCAAGCGTCAGTCGCGCAGGCCGTGTGGTGCGATCCAAGAGAGTAACGCCATATTCTCGCTCCAAAGCCGCGATGTGATGAGAAGCCGCTGGTTGGCTCAGCCCCAAGAGCTTCGCTCCAGAGCGCATCTGCCCCGTCTCCGCCACGGCCACCAGCACCTCAAGTGATCGGACCATGCCTGGGCTGAACTGACGGGGATAGGTCATGCGGCGAACCTTAGTATCAATTTGCCTGATACTAGTGTGTTTTCGTAGACGGATGTCAACACCGCAGCGTAGCGTTGAGCCATGAACACGCCCCGACCTCTTCGCAGACGTGTGCGCAAGACAGCGCAATCCGATCCGCGCGCGCCGTTCATACGGCGTCAGCTCGCGCCGATGCCTGTCCTCAGTGAGGAAGGGCTGGAACAGATCGAAGCCAATGCAGATCACATCCTGGCCGAGACAGGCATGGAGTTTCACGACGACCCCGAAATCCTGAAGGTCTTTGCGGATGCAGGATGCGATGTGGATGGCAACAGAGTGCGATTCTCTCCGGGCTTTTGTCGCAAGACGATCCAGGCCACAGCCCCCTCCCATTTCGCCCAAGCCGCACGCAATCCGGCCAACAGCGTTGAGTTCGGCGGCAATCGCACCATCCTCTGCCCGTCCTGGGGCCCGCCTTTCGTGCATGACCTCGATCAGGGGCGCCGCTACGCCACATACGAAGACTTCACTCGTTTGGTGAAGCTGCATCAAACTTTACCCTGGCTGCATCATTCCGGCGGCGTAGTGTGCGAACCGGTAGATCTGCCTGCCAACAAGCGCCATCTCGACATGCTTTATGCCCATATCCGCTGGTCCGACCGGTGCTTCATGGGCGCCTTTATTGGAGAAGAACGCGCGGGCCACGCGATGGACATGGCTCGGATTGTGTTTGGCGATCAGGACAGGCCAATGCTCTACGCCGTGTGCAACACCAACGCGCCCTTGGTGATGGATGCCAATATGTCGGGCTCGCTCAAGGTCTATGCCAAGGCGGGCCAGCCCGTGGCGTGCACGCCTTGGGTGCTTACTGGGGCGATGTCGCCCACCACAGTCGCTGGGACATTGGCGCAGGTTCTGGCGGAGGCGTTGGCAACGCTCACCCTCGTCCAGTTGATCAATCCGGGCGCGCCCAGCCTTATGGGATCGTTTGCCTCCACCATGTCAATGCAGACGGGGGCACCGACCTTTGGCACGCCCGAGGCCGGATTGATGGTGCTCGGCGCAGGGCAAATGGCGCGCCGTCTGGGCGTGCCGCTTCATACGGTGGGCACGCTTTCGGCCTCCAAGCTGCCAGACGGGCAGAGCCAGCAAGAGGCGACGTGGGGCCTGATGATGTCAATGTTTGCGGGCGCCCATCTGATCAACCACGCCACGGGCTGGCTTGAGGGCGGGCTGGTCACTTCCTTTGAGAAAACCATGATAGATCACGACCTCTGCGGGAAACTCGCGCGGTTCTTTGCAGGGATCGACCTGTCGGAGAACGCTCAGGCCATGGACGCCATCGCAGAGACCGGGCCGGGTTCGCATTTTCTGGGCAGCGAGCACACGCAGCAAAATTTCATGTCCGCGCTTTTCCGGCCCTGGATCGCCGATGACGCGTCCTTTGAGCAGTGGCAGTCCGAGGGCGGCCTTGATGCTGCCACGCGGGCCAATGCGCGATGGAAAGACCGGCTTTTAGGCTACGAAGATCCAGGATTGGACCCAGATATCGACAAAGAGCTGCAGGACTACATCGCCATGCGCAAGGCCGAAGTGCCCGACAGAGATTACTTCTGATGGGGCGCATTGTGATCATCGGCGGCGGCGCGATCGGGCTCTCGATCGCCTATCATCTCGCGCAGCGAGGCGCAGAGGATGCGGTGCTGCTCGAACGCAATAGGCTCACCTCCGGAACGTCCTGGCACGCCGCTGGCATCGTCGGGCCGCTGCGGGCGACGCCGAACATGACACGGCTGGCCTCTTATGCGCTTGAGCTGTTCCCTCGGTTGGAAGTGGAAACCGGGCTGGCCACAGGGTATGCGCGCACCGGCGGGTACTGGCTGGCGCGGCGCGAAGAGCGGCTCGATGAGCTACGCCGGATCGCGGATCTGGGCGTCACGCAGGGCCTTTCTCCGCGGATGATCGACACGGGCGAGTTAGCGATGCCCGGTCTCGATCTGACCGGTCACGTGGGTGCGCTGCATGTGCCGGAAGATGGCAATGTGAACCCGGTGGATCTCTGCATGGCCTATGCGCGCGCGGCCAAAACCGGCGGTGTCGCGATACACGAAGGCGTTGAGGTGGCACGTCTTCTGACAAAGGCCGGTCGCGCAACTGGCGTTGCCTTGCAAAACGGTGAAACGCTGGAGGCCGAAAGCGTGATCCTGGCCACCGGCGCGTGGAGCCGGGAGCTTGCGGCCACGGCTGGCGTGCCCCTCGCACTTCAGGCGGTAGAGCACATGTATGTGGTGACCGAACCCATGTCCGGCCTTCCGAGCCCGGTGCCCGTGCTGCGCGATATGGATCGTGGGATCTACATCAAAGGCGACGCAGGCAAGCTCGTGATCGGCGGGTTCGAACCAGATGCCAAGTGTTGGGACCCATACGGCACCGAAGGCAACAGAGCGTTCTTGGAACTATCTGAAGACTGGGACCAATTCGCGCCATTCATGGAGGCAGCACTGGAGCTGATGCCCGGCCTTGCGGATGTCGGCATTCAGCATTTCATGAACGGCCCGGAGAGCTTTACCACGGACACGCGACCTCTGGTGGGAGAGACACCACAAGTCTCCGGGCTCTTCGTGGCGGCGGGCATGAACTCCGTCGGGATCATGTCATCAGCAGGGATCGGGCGCGCGCTGGCCAACTGGGTGATGGACGGGCATCCGCCGATCGATATGTGGGAAGTGGACATCTCACGACTGGATCCGAGAACGGCCGAGCCTGCGCATATGGAAGCGAGAATGAAAGAGGCGGTATCTGATCTCTTCGCGATGCACTGGCCCTACAAACAGCCCCGTGCTGGTCGGGATGTACGACGCTCCGCACTGCATGACCGTTGGGCCGAGCAGGGTGCTCAATTTGGCCTTACCGCGGGCTGGGAGCGTGGGCTTTGGTACGCAAGAGACGCGTCTGATCGCGACCTTCCCTATTCTGTTGGCGATCAAGCATGGTGGACCATCGCCGCGCGCGAGGCGGCATTCATGCAAGAAGGGGCCGCCCTTTTAGATCTCAGCCCCTTTTCCAAATTCCGCGTGACAGGTGAGGGCATGCTGACGAGGCTCAATCGCATCACGACAGCGCAGATGGATCAGCCGGTAGGCCGCGCGACATACACGCAAATGCTCAACCCCCGCGGCGGGATTGAGATGGATGTGACCGTGACACGCCTTGGTGCTGAAAGCTTTGAGATCACATCCGGCGCCGCGACGCGTCAACGGGATCTGGCCTTCCTGCGAAGGCATCTTGGAGGCATTGACGACGTTACAGATGACTATTGCACCATAGGTTTGATGGGCGCAGGCAGCCGGGACATCCTGCGCGGATTGATCCAAGAGCTGCCAGACGTCCCGTATGGGTATGCGGTAGACATCAGCCTGGCCTCCCGCCCTGTGCGCGCGACCCGACTGAGCTTTGTGGGCGAGCTGGGATATGAACTCACGGTCGCGGCTGACGAGGCTGGCCCCGTCTTTGACGCTCTTTCGGCTCGAGATGCCCGGCCAATGGGGCACTACGCGCTGGAGGGGTGCCGCGTCGAGAAAGGATTCAAACACTGGGGCCATGAGCTTGGACCCGAGATCACGCCGCTAGAGGCGGGCCTGGGCTTCACCATCGATTGGACCAAAGAGTTCATTGGCAAGCAAGCCTTGCTGGCGCAGAAAGAAAAGGGGCTGTCCCAAAGGCTCGTTCTTTTTGAAATCCAGGGCGAGGCGCTCATGCTGCATGACGAACCCATCTATGAGCATGGCGCACATGTCGGCTTGACCACCTCCGGCGCGCGGGGGCCACGCACAGGGAAAAACCTGGCTTTTGGTCTGGTGTCGAACACGCCTGGAGAAACGCTTTATGGCACCTGCTCTCGCACCTTTACGGTACGCGTGGCCGGGCAAGACTATCCCGCATTGCCCCTGCGGCGTGCGCCGTTCGATCCCAAAGGCGAAAGGATGCGCGCATGACGGACGCGCAGGTTGTCATCATCGGCGGCGGGGTCATGGGCGTATCGCTGCTCTATCACCTGACCAAGCTTGGCTGGTCGGATGTGGTGCTCTTGGAGAAAAACGACCTCACCCACGGCTCCACCTGGCATGCCGCGGGGCTCTGCACGCATTTCGCTCATAACCCCACGATCCAGGAGCTGCGCGCCACCTCCGTCAGGCTCTACCGCGACATTCTGCCGGAAGAGACGGGGCAAAGCTGCGGGTTTCACGCCTCCGGTGCCATGCGCGTCACGCGCAACCCGGATCGGATGGACGAGTTTCGCCACGTCGCGGGGCTCTCTGATTTCACGGGCTACCCTCTGGAGATCCTGACGACGGAGCGGATTGCGGAGTTGCACCCCTTGGCGGAGTTGGACGGCCTGCTCGGCGGGATCTATGAGCCAGATGATGGCCATGTAGACCCGACGCTTGCCACAAACGCCATGGCCCAGGTCGCGCAGGCGGGGGGCGCGACGATCAAACGGTTCACCACCGTGAAAGCCGTAGCACGCGACGGAGATGCATGGCGTGTGCATACCGAAGGCGGCTCCATTCGAACCCAACACATCGTCAATGCGGCGGGCACTTGGGGCTGGGAAATCGGCGCGATGATGGGGATGAACATCCCGTCCGTCCCGGTGCTGCATCAGTATCTGGTGACCGATACCGTCGCGGATGTGGCCGCCCGTATTGAGAGTGGCTTGCCCGAGCTGCCCATCATCCGCGACCCCGAGGAAAGCTGGTACGTGCGCCAGGAACGCGATGGGCTGATCCTGGGACCGTACGAAAAGGATGCGCAGGTCTGGTCAGTAGACGGCGTGCCGCCGGAGTTCGGCGCAGACCTCATGCCGCCCGATCTGGACCGGGTGGAACACATCATCGAGGCGGCGATGGCCCGCGTTCCGGCCTTGGCCACGGGCGGGGTGAAATCCGTGATCAACGGGCCAATCACCTTCACGCCGGACGCCAACCCGTTGATCGGGCCGGCCCACGGGTTGGAGAATGCCTGGCTTCTGACCGGCTCGTCCATGGGCGTCATGGAGGGCGGGGGCGCGGGATGGTTCCTGGCGCACTGGATGACCCACGGGGCACCACCGATGGACGCGATGGCCGTCGACAGTCGTCGCTTTGGCAAATGGGCGGATCGCGATTATCGCGTGGCCAAGGCCGTGGAGTGTTTTGGCCTACAATTCGGCGTGCACTACCCCCATGAAGAGCGCCCCGCCGCCCGCAACATACGTCAATCGCCCATTCATTATCTCATGCTGGAACGGGGCGCGGTCATGGGTGTCGCCCATGGCTGGGAGCGGCCCAACTGGTTTTCGGATCAGGAAGGCGACGCCGCGGAGCTGAGCTTCACCCGACCCAAGTGGTTCAAACATGTGCGCCGCGAATGTCGGACCGTGTCCGAAGCGGTTGCGCTGGCGGACCTATCTGTCTTTTCCAAGTTTCGCGTGACGGGACCAGGCACCGAGAGTTTCCTCGTGGCTCTCGGCGCCAACAAACCGCCCAAACCCGGCCGCATTGGGCTCACCCATGCGCTCACACCCGCAGGCGGGGTGCTGTCGGAATTCACCGTGGTGCGGATGGGCGAGGATGGCGCGTATCTGACCTCTGCAGCCGCAGCCGAAGAAATTGATTTTGACCTCCTGAGCCGCGTGGCCAAAGATCATGACGTCGATCTGCGCAACGTCACCGAAGAGATCGCCGTCATCGGCCTGATGGGCCCGCGCGCGCACAAGGTGCTGGCCCATGTCTGCGAAGACCCCATCGATTTTCCATGGCTGACGCACCGGGAAATCGCCATCGCAGGAAAGACCTGCCTTGCCTTGCGCATGTCCTACATTGGGGAGCCGGGATGGGAGCTGCATGTCGAGGCTGAGAATGCCGCAAGGGTGTTTTTAACACTCGAGACCGCAGGCACTATGCATCACATCGGCTATTACGGCGCGTTCGCGGCCAATGCCATGCGGCTGGAGAAAGGCTATCCGGCCTGGGGTGCCGATCTGACCACAGAGCGCAGCCCCCTTGAGGCGGGGCTGAGTGCCTTCGTCCAGGACAGCGTGTCGTTGATGCGCAAGGATCCCTGGCGGCTCGTGCTGCTCGAGATCGTACCGGGTGAGGTCGATCCGTTCTACGCCCACACCGTCTGGCAAGAGGATCGCGCCGTTGGCATCGTCACATCCGGCGCGCACGGGCATCGGACGGGTAAGACATTGGCCTTCGCCTATCTGCGCGATCCATCGGCGCGCGAGGGGCTCAGCGTCTCCCTGTTAGGTGAGCACCGCGCCGCCGTCATTTTGGATGAAGTGCCCTACGACCCCGGCAATCTGCGACTTCGAGAGAAAAGGAACTGAGACATGAAAGATCATCCTTTGCACACGGATTGGTCCTTTGACGGCACGGCCGCGAGACGCGATCAATACTATTCCGCATCCCTCAAGAAGTTCATTCCGTTCCGAGACCCCATTGTCTTCAAACGCGGGCGTGGGCAGTACCTCTGGGACACCGAGGAGCACCGGTTTACCGACCTTCTGGGCATGAATGTCTGCATTTCCGTGGGGCATTCGCACCCGCGCGTCGTGGAGGCCGCGATGGAACAGGCCCGTGAACTGACCCACTGCACCACGATGTTTTATCATCCCACGCCAGCGCATCTGGCTGAAGAACTGGCTGCGACGATGCCTGCCGGCGAAGAGTGGGTTGTGCATCTGACAAACTCCGGCGCCGAGGCGATTGACCTCGCAATGACCATGGCGCGGACCTATACGGGCAATCTCGATCTGCTGGCCCTGCGCACCTCCTATCACGGACCAACGGCGGCGGCGCAATCGATCACCGGCATCTCGAGCTGGCGGCATCCCGGCATGCCCGGAAACGTGGCTTTTGTCGCCGAACCCAATCAGTATCGCGGCATCTTTGGCCCGGGGACGCAGCCTTACCTTGATGAGATCGACCGCGTGATCGCGTCGGCCACTTCTGGCCAGGTAGCGGGCATGTTTGTCGAAAGCGTGCAGGGTTATGGGGGCATCATTGAGATGCCACCGGGCTACATGTCAGGCGCGGCGGAACGAGTGCGCGCGGCGGGTGGGCTCTACATTGCCGACGAGGTTCAATCCGGTTTTGGCCGCACCGGCGCGCATTTTTGGGGCTTTGAAGCCGACGGGGTGGTGCCGGACATTGTGGTGATGGCCAAGGGCCTCGGCAACGGCTTTCCCATCGGCGCAGTTGTGGCACGCAAAGCCGTGGCCGAACCGATGGCAGAGCGGTTCATGTTCCACACCTACGGCGCCAACCCCACTTCTTGCGC
>ERZ1740068.461-NODE-461-length-20315-cov-9.838796_pt1 | contig 20315 bp, 21 predicted proteins | sample MGYA00581735_ERZ1740068 | MGnify/ENA primary metagenome ERZ1740068 (study PRJEB43018, sample SAMN04849740) | marine metagenome | isolation source: floating plastic debris | place: Pacific Ocean | collected 2008-08-30 | study: EMG produced TPA metagenomics assembly...
TTTTTACGCTTGGTTTTGGATTGAGCGACAATGCCTGCACCATTACCAAGCATCAGAATTGTTGCGAGCACTATGAGTAATAGTTGTTGATATGTGTGTGATCTCATTATCTGTAGCGGCAACAAGTTTTACCGAGCGCCTTGGCTATCGTATTGCAGGTATAAGTTACGATAACAAAGTTACTATGGCATCAATTCATGAGCGTAAACTCTTTGTAAAATAAAAACTGGTTAAAAAAAGGCCCCGGTCAACTGTAGTTAACCGGGGCCTCTTGTATAGCTATGATCGACTGATTTAGTTTCTTACCTGGAATAAGATATCAATTTGGGCACTTTCATCATTAGTGATCAATGTCAGGATGCCCTGACCAGACTGATAATCTACCAGGCCGAAATCAAGTGGGTTGATGCCAGCAGCCAGCATGAGCGCGTCTTGATCATCTACAAAAGTGATTTCATTGAATGGCTCGTCATTTTCGATCAACAGGAAACTCCAGTTTTCATCAGTGAAAGGGAATTGATCCTGTACCTCTAGTCCTCTGGCAAAAGGGACTTGGGTTGGAGTAAGGTCTGTAATCACTGAAAAGATTCTTGGATCTATGTTGTTGGACGTTATGTCTATCCACAAAGCTAAATCCGGTCCGGTATCATCATCATCCCATGCCATTCCATCAGGATCAGTAAATGGGATTGTTTCAAAATTCACCCCCGTGACAAATCTGGATCCCACGACGATGGTGGATGTCATGGAAGCTTCCTGTCCTCCTGAGCCTCTCGCCCTGAGTGTGATTGTGTAGTCGCCGGTTTCCAAATAGGTATGTGTTGGGTTTTCGTCTTGAGAGATTCCACCATCTCCGAATTCCCAGAAGTACTCTGCTCCATCTGTCGTATTATTGGTGAAAGTCACTGTGCCGCCTGGCTCACTGAAATTTCTGTCTTTAGAGAATTCCACGGTTGGAACTGGACCCGATGGCTCATCATCGCCACATGCAACCAGAAAAGCTGCTAAAGCAATTATGCAAGCCGAAAAACTTAGCTTTTTCATAAAATGTATTGATAAATGTTTACAAATTTAACACCGCAAGTACGTTCACCCCTTATTACCTTTTAGGGAAAACGGACTCATTACTGAATAATCATTGGTGGGACGAATTGTTATATATTCACCCAATATTAATGGGTTTTCAGGAAATTTTGTTTTTGGACAATGGCTTTTTACAGAAAACCAGGTTCTTAGGCCCGCGTTTTATCGCTTACAACTCAGCAATTACCGTTCTGCCTGCCTTTGTTTTCTGATCAATTTCAACCGTAATCTTTGCAGTGGTAGGTAAGTACAAATCTACCCTGGAGCCAAATTTGATGAATCCAAATTCAGCACCCTGCTCTACATCCACACCTTCATCAATGTACCATTTGATTCTTCTGGCCATGGCACCGGCAATTTGTCTGATCAGGATTTTGACCTGATCTGCCGTTTTATAAACGATCGTGGTACGCTCATTTTCAGTACTGGACTTAGGATGCCAGGCGACCAGATACTTTCCCGGGTGATATTTGAAATAGTCGATGACACCGCCCACCGGGTTGCGATTGACATGTACATTGACCGGAGACATAAAAATGGAAACCTGAATTCTCTTTTCGTTGAGGTATTCGGTCTCTTCTGTTTCCTCTATGACTACCACCTTGCCGTCTGCAGGAGCAATGACTTTATTGGCATCCCGTGTAACATTGACAGAGGGGTTTCTGAAAAATTGTAAAATAAGAAGGAAAAGAACTGCCAGTCCGGCATAGAGCAGGTAGGAAAATGGAACTGGAACAAACTTCCAGGTAATGAATCCAACTACGATGCAAAACACTGTTACGAGTAACAGAGAAACTTTTCCTTCTTTATGTATTGTCATATCTAATGTTGTAAGCTGTTTGGTTTAGAAACCACCTCTGAACTTAGAAGTTTCAGCCACTTTTTTAATGGCTACAATATAAGCCGCAATTCTCAATGAGACAGCATATTTCTGCGAAGTCTTGTAGACTTTGTCGAAAGCGGTCTTCATGATCCTGTCAGATCGCCTGTTGACCCGTTCAGCAGTCCATTTGTATCCCAGTCGGTTCTGTACCCACTCAAAGTAAGATACTGTCACGCCACCGGCATTGGCCAGAATATCAGGTACAGCCATGATTCCCTTTTCGTTGATGATAGAATCGGCTTTTGCAGACGTAGGGCCATTTGCGCCTTCCACAATCAGCTTTGCCTTGATTTTATCAGCATTTCTGGTGGTAATTACATCCTCTACTGCGGCTGGTACCAAAACATCGACATCCAGTAACAAAAGCTCTTCCGGATCTATTTTTTCTGCTCCTTCAAAGCCTTCCAGACTGCCGTTATTGTTGTTTCTGTAATCAATCGCCTTTTTGATGTTAATACCTTCCATGTTGAGGTAGGCACCGGAAAGGTCGCTGATTCCACAAATTTTCACACCTCTTTCTTCCAGCAGGTGTGCAGCCCATGAACCCACATTGCCAAATCCTTGGATAGCACATGTAGCTTTGAAAGGGTTGATTTGCAGCTTTTCCATGGCAGCCAATGCAGAGATCATTACTCCACGGCCTGTTGCTTCTTTACGTCCCAGAGAACCGCCAAGTACGAGCGGTTTTCCAGTCACCACCGCATTGACGGTAGTTCCGCGAGCTCTTGAATACTGGTCCATCAGCCATGCCATTTCTTCAGGGCCGGTGCCCATATCGGGAGCCGGAATGTCTCTGTCGGGGCCAAATACCTCATGCATGGCAGAAGTATATGCTCTGGTGAGCCTTTCTACCTCACCGCGGGACATCTCTCTCGGGTTGCACTGGATGCCTCCTTTGGCACCACCGTAAGGAATATCCACCACTGCACATTTCCAGGTCATCCACGCAGCGAGTGCTTTCACTTCATCTATGTGGACGTCCATGTCATAGCGTATTCCACCTTTTGAAGGCCCCAGAATATTGGAGTGAACTACTCTATAACCTTCAAATACCTTGATGGAACCATCATCCATTGTGACAGGTAGTGAAACAATTACCTGCTTTTCGGGAGATTTTAGCACATTGTAAACTTCGTCGTCAAGCCCCAGATGCTGCGCAGCAATGTGGAACCTGGACATCATTGACTCAAAAGGATTTTCCTTATCCTTTATCGGAGCCGGTTCAATGTAGGCCATACTTTTAAATTTTCTCTAAATGTTAATGTTGTCTATGATACAAATCTACAGAAAGCATCAGTATTTCAAAGGCACAGGTCACAATTCATTTGACCCGGATTGAGCAATAACACAGGTGATGGGAGGAAAAAGTGTAAAACGTTTGCAAAGAGTGAAGTTTTCCTTACATCATTTCCAGGTAGACGATGATAAATGGCACTGCGAGCAGCAAGCCGTCAAATCTGTCGAGGAAGCCTCCGTGTCCTGGGATAGAAGATCCAGAGTCTTTGATCAGAATACTTCTTTTGAACATGGACTCCACCAAATCACCATATGTTCCTGCTATGATGACTATGACGGCAATGACAATCCAGGACCAGATCGTCACTACATCAAAAAAGTATGAGAGTCCGTAGGCCATGGCCAATGCCAGAATGGTGCCGCCGACGCTGCCTTCCCATGATTTCTTTGGTGAAACGCGTTCGAAAAGCTTGGTCTTTCCAAAATTGACCCCGGCAAAGTAGGCGCCGGTATCGCTGGCCCAAAGTATGAGTAAAATGCCCAGTGGCAGTTGGTAGTTGTAATCACCTGTGATGAAGGCAGTTACATTGAGAAGAGATAACGGTACGCAAACGTAAATAATCCCCAGAAAGAAGAATGCAATGTTCATAAAGGGGTTGGCATCATTCTTTTTATAGAGCTTAATGAAAAAGATGAAAGAGGCTGTGGGGAATAGCAGGAAATACAATCGGTCGGTGATGAGCTCGTCTTCGATGAGAAAACTCAGTACAAAAATCATGGCTCCTACGATCATTCCCAGTAGTCTGATAGGTAAAAAGCTTTGTGCTCTCAGTAGTCCGTAAAATTCCCAGAGGGTGATGAGGGTAATAGAGAAAAAGACGGCAAAGTAGGTCCATTTATGGTATGCAATAGCAAAGATGATGATGAATGCGCCGATAATGCCCGCAATCAGCCGTTTGATTAATTCTTCTCTCTTACTCAAAGTTGATCTTGTCTTTTATGATTTTAATTGCAGGTATTACATCATCCGGTGATACCATCAGTTCGTGGGTGCCAAAATGATAAGCAGCGTCTTTTTTGTTGAGGATGATGGACTCAATCTGATGATCTTGCAGCACCGCTTTGACGATTTCTATGCGATACAGCAGTTCATCAGAAAATATTTTTTGCCAGCTCATTCCTTCATCTTTATTTTGGAAAAGGCACCTTTAAAGACAAACATAAGCATAATCCCGATAGTCAGGAATATCAAAACAGTCCATATTGCCGGTGTTTCTGCATTTTCGATGTCATAATCGATAATTCCCACCTTATTGAAGTAAAATGCGGTGACGGTAAGACCATTGTTGAGGAAGTGGGCGATCATGGGATAAATGAGGTTGCCCGAATAATAAAACAAGTAACCAAAGAGCATTCCCAGTGCCAGTCTTGGGAGGAACCCATAAAACTGAAAATGAAATGCACTAAAAAGCACCGAGGCCAACAGGATGGCGAGGTGAGGGTTTTTCATGAATTTCTCAAACTGAGTCTGTAGCACGCCACGAAACAGATATTCTTCTCCAATAGCTGGAATAATGCCTATGACCAGCATCGTAAACAGGTATTTGTCTGTAGTGCTAAAGTCTGTTATAAATTCGGTGAGACGTGCCAGCTGATCTTCTTTCCTCTGCATCCACTGTTCTATAGATTCCATGAATCCAGGAAGTACCATTTGGCTGTTCCACTCTACAAGAATGCTATTGAACCCCATGAAACAGATGGTCATCAGGGCGGTAATGCCAATGCCTTTTAGGAGAAGCCCCTGGGAAGGAGTGAATAAATACCGGCTTTGTGACTGCAAGACAAACTTCACATACACATATGGTGTTATGATAAATAATGTCACCGCAGTGATGAATTGCTGGAGCATGATTGCCCACCAGTTTTCTGGTTGCGGGTCGCTCATCATAGTGGCTACATCCTCCAGAGAGGAGATGAAGGGCAGGATGGCCAGTGAGCCAAAGAAAGCTGCGACGAAGAAACCGGCAGCTACGCATGCAAACAATAAAAGGAGCGTAGTAAGGGGTGTCTTATCATCGGGAATTAAACGATGATGCTTATTGTACATAATTGAATTAAATTTGCAGTAAAAATATACAATAAAGATTTGGTCAGGATAGGAAACTTAGAGATTGGCGAATTTCCCTTGTTATTGGCGCCTATGGAGGATGTGAGTGATCCACCTTTCAGAGCAGTATGCAAAGAGAACGGTGCCGACGTGATGTACACGGAGTTCATTTCGTCTGAGGGATTGATCAGAGATGCCGCTAAAAGTGTGCAGAAACTGGATATTTACGATTATGAGAGACCTATTGGGATCCAGATCTTTGGTGATAAAATAGAGTCTATGAGGGAGGCAGCGGCTATTGCAGAAGCTGCAGGTCCTGAGATCGTAGACATCAATTATGGCTGTCCGGTGAAAAAAGTAGCCTGTAAAGGTGCTGGTGCGGGCATCCTGCTTGACCTGCCTAAGATGCAGGAGATGACAGCTGAGATTGTGAAGCGTGTGGACAAGCCCGTGACGGTAAAAACCAGGCTGGGCTGGGATGATGACACCATCAAAATTGTGGAAGTAGCCAAAAGGCTTCAGGATGTTGGTATCCAGGCGTTGACCATCCATGGACGTACCAGAAAGCAGATGTATAAAGGTGAGGCCAACTGGGAATACATCGCCGAAGTGAAAAATCAGGCGGATATCCATATTCCTATCTTTGGCAACGGAGACATTGACTCTCCCGAAAAGGCCAAACTGTACAGGGAAAAGTATGGTGTGGATGGCATTATGATTGGGCGTGCTGCCATTGGTTATCCCTGGATTTTCAATGAAATCAAGCACTATTTTGAGACAGGAACACATCTGGCACCTCCTACGCTGGAAGATAGAATAGCAGTGACCCGTAAGCACCTGGACTTCTCTATTGAATGGAAAGGTGAGCGAAAGGGCATCTTTGAGATGCGACGTCACTATACCAATTACTTCCGGGGAATCCCTCATTTTAAACCTTACAGAACACGATTGGTGGAGAGCGAGAGCCCCACCGAGATAGTGGGCATCCTTCATGAGATTCAGGATGTATTCTCTGACGCTGCAGTTTTCCAGAACGCATGATCTTAAAAGACAATCGCTCGCGGGCGGTATTGCTATTGCTGATATTGTCCGTGATCTGGGGGAGTTCTTTCATTCTCATCAAGTGGGCATTGCAGTCGCTATCGCCGCTTCAGGTGGGAGCTGTGAGGATTCTGGCTGCAAGTGTTTTTCTTTCGCCGTTGGCGATTTTGAAGTTGAAAAAACTGACCCGAAAGTCCGTAGGGTTGCTCTTGCTGATTGGTGTAGTGGGTAGTTTGGGGCCGGCCTTTCTTTTTGCCGTAGCACAGACTCAGTTGCCGAGCTCCCTCACAGGAGTTTTGAATGCACTTACTCCTTTGTTTGTCATCATCATGGGGGCATTGTTTTTTGGAAAGAAGATTCTGCCTGCTACTGTACTGGGTATTGTAGTTGGATTCGTTGGGACGTCCATTCTCATTCTGGGAGGTTCTGCGGATGGTATTGGTGCTGTCAATGCCTATGCATTATTGGTAGTGATGGCTACGATTATGTATGGTGTTAACCTCAATACCATCAAGTATTACCTCAGTGAGATTGATGCGTTGACCATTACGAGTGTGAGTCTCCTCATGGTGGGTCCACTTGCAGCTGGTGTACTATTCAGTACTGATTTTGTTGTCAGGGTCTCTGGAAATCCCGAAGCCATTGAGGGACTGATTTATGTATCGCTCCTTGGAGTAGTAGGGACGGCTATTGCATTGATTTTATTCAACTACATGGTGAAAATCACTGATCCTGTTTTTGCCAGCTCAGTGACTTATTTAATACCGATAGTGGCCATTGTGTGGGGAGTATTGGATGGAGAAAGATTATTCCCCATCCATTTTGTTGGTATTGCGCTCACACTTTTAGGAGTCTGGTTGGCTAACCGGGTCAAAAAGTAGCGCACTTCATTTTTTAATCTACCTCAACTTCGTCCAGTTTCTTATAATCGAATGCTGCAAGGAATTTTGAGGCTTCTTCAGTATTCTGGAACTCGAAACTTCGCTTGTTTCCTTTATTGCTGAGGATGTCCACATGAATGGAAACAGGAATGGTAGTTCCGTCGTTCAATGGGTCATCGATCATCAAGTTAGGATTTGCTTCAGTGAGCTCAGGAGTGGTTTGTCTGTTCAGCCGAACGACCTCCCGTTTAATTCTTCCACAATAAGTACAATTGTATTCCTTCTTGATCTCACCATCCGCCATGGATGATGGCTGTTTGATGATTTCTTCTTTGGCTAATTTGAGTGTCTGGAAGCCACATCTGTCACACTCCAGTGCTGCCAGGTGACCTTTGTATTTCTCAATTTTTACATAATCGCTTTTCGGATCTACCCATACGTCGTAATCCACAGAGAAAACATCTTCTTCCGCCTGCATCCCTTCATCGAGGTATACGTCTTCTTCTTCTTCACTGAGCAGTTTGAGTTTATTACCTGTTTTGGGATTGCTACGTGGTGTGTAGCGTAATCTTTTCAATTTCTTATCAAGTGGCTTCGGATAGTAGTACTGAAGAATCAGTATCATGATGTAGATGTACAGCGTGGTGGCACATATACTGATGAACAGCCGGATGAAAAACCAGCCGACCGCCAGCTCTACATTGGTTTGTCCTCTATAATTTAAGAATGCGAAAATGGCTACACCTGCTGCGATATGAACTAGTCTAAACGTACTTATCTCGTTTTGACTAACAAAATCGTATTTACTTTTTAGTTCTTTTTTGCCTAGCAAGATCACTTTGTATCCCAAATAAATAAGGATCGCAGCACCTCCCGAAATCCACCCCAGGAACCACATCGCCTGGTGCCAGATATCCAGAAAGGAACTATAAGATTCATTCATAAAAGTTTGTTTTTATTAAGAAATAATAGATCACCGATAGCTAGTCGCGTAAAATTAATCATTCTGTCCGAATTAATCCCGTTAATTACAGTGGACAATCTTTTCAATAGAACGATCACAGACACAAAACCACTACTTTTTTACAGGAAATAAGTACATATTAAGGCCTGTTTGCTTTTGCGCCTTCTCGTTTTTTACTGATTGTATGCACATTTAACGTACACAGTGAATGAATATTTTTATGACTCCCTGATACATTGCTGCTGGTGTGATCCTGGATTTTTCACAAACCGCAGGTCCTGTTACCATGAAGATGAGCACAGCGTTTGATTTTTTTTATTTCGGCGAATCGTCTATCTTGTTGAACGCGAAGTTGCTAACACAAAATCTACTCTAAACGTGCAGAAGAACTCAAATGGAAAGCTTACCAAAAAGCTTGTAAAGGATACTGTTTTACTTGAAATAGCCTGGGAGGTGATGAATCAGGTTGGTGGAATTTATACAGTCATCAGATCCAAGACACCCAGTGTGAGTGAAAAATGGGAAGATAACTATTGCCTGGTAGGCCCATATGACCCTCAGCAGGTGTCCGCAGAGTTTGAACCGATTACCGACGAGGATGATGTGTTTTCCAAAACAGTTGCCGCTTTGCAGGAACGGGGAATGGTGGTGCATTACGGTTACTGGCTGGTGTCGGGCAGGCCAAGGGCAGTATTATTTGACCTGAATAGCATGAGGCACAAGCTGGGGGATATCAAGTACTTTTTGTGGGAGAATCATGGAATTTCCTGCCAGCAAGATGATTTTTTGTTGAATGATGTGCTGGTATTTGGCGAGATGATCAGGGGATTTGTGATTGAACTCCGAAAGCAACTTCCTGCCGGAAAGAAGATACTGTCACACTTTCATGAATGGATGGCGGGGACTGCAATTCCTTCTCTGCGCAAGGAAAAGATAGACATGAAGATTGTGTTTACCACCCATGCCACCCTCCTGGGGAGATATCTTGCCATGAATGACCCGTTGTTTTACGATCACCTTCCCTTCCATGACTGGCAAAAAGAGGCGAAGCATTTCAACATTGAAGCCCAGGTGAATATTGAGCGGGCTGCGGCCCATGGTGCGCATGTTTTCACCACAGTGAGTGAGGTGACTGGCGAAGAGTGTAAGTATTTGCTGGGGAGAAAGCCAGACTTTATTCTGCCCAACGGTATCAACAAAGAACGGTTTGAGGCTTTGCACGAATTTCAAAACCTTCATCAGGAGTATAAGAAGGCCATTCACCAGTTTACCATAGGTCACTTCTTTCACAGTTACACGTTTGACCTGGACAAGACCCTTTATTTTTTCACTTCGGGTCGTTATGAATATCGCAACAAAGGCTATGACCTCACATTGGAAGCACTGGCGAGGCTCAATCACCGTTTGAAAGAAGATAATAGTGATGTGACTGTCGTCATGTTTTTTGTGACGAAGCGTCCATACCACTCTATCAATCCTGAGGCGTTACAGTCGAGGGCAGTGATGAAGGAGCTGAGGCAAACGGTAGACGCCATCCAGCGACAAGTAGGAGATGCTTTGTTTTTTGAAGCCGCCTCCACGATGGATTTTAAGCTGCCAGACCTGCGCAACTATGTAGATGATTACTGGAAGCTTAGATACAGACGGACTATTCAATCATGGAAGTCAGGGAAGTTGCCATCTGTGGTGACTCATAACCTGGTGGACGATCACCAGGATGAAGTGCTCAATTTTGTGAGAGGTGCAAACATGGTCAATCGTGAAGATGATCGGGTGAAGATCGTTTACCACCCTGATTTTATTAATTATACCAATCCACTTTTTGGCATCGATTACGGTCAGTTTGTGAGAGGCTGCCACCTGGGCGTTTTTCCCAGCTACTATGAACCATGGGGTTATACACCTCTGGAGTGTATCGCTACCGGCGTACCCACCGTGACCAGTGACCTCGCGGGATTTGGTGATTTTGTGAAACAAAATGTCAGCGAGAAGAACCGTTCAGGGACCTACATTGTAGAGCGAAAAGACCGCTCTTTTGACGATGCAGCACAGCAACTGTTTATGCAGATGTATCGATTCCTGCAACTTTCCAGGCGTGACAGAATTACCCTTCGCAACAAAGTAGAAGCTTCTTCTGTACAGTTTGATTGGCAGTACCTCGTCAAGTTCTATGAGAAGGCCTACACAGATGCATTGGCTGATTGATATGGGGCGTGGTCACGGGATATGATGTATTTCTATGGCTCAAATCCTCTATAGGTGGTTTTTAAGGGTGATTTGCTTACTTTCCAGGTTGTGAAAACGGAATTTAGTGGCTGTTTTGAAGACGTTTTTTTACAGATTTTTCAATCCTTCTCATTGTTTACAGTTGATATTGTAATTTTAACCGAAGAATATCAGGTATTAGTCGATTCAGGGGATCGATTATTCTACAAATGGCTATATTTGAGGATGAAATGATGGAAAATTATTTCATTTTTAGATGAAAATTAAGTTGAACTAATCAACTGAATAGCTATGAGGAAATTTACTACTTATTTAATAGCAGCGACACTTTGTCTCTTGATGACAGCGCAGGGTTTTGCGCAGGAAAATATATTGCCAGAGGATGATGTGCCAATGAGCCTGCAGGGATATTTCTATTCTACTTATAAAAATGCGAAGGCAGTACAATGGACTTCGGTAGATAATATAGGAGAGAAGCTGATCAGAGTAACCTTCTCCATGCCCGATGCGGATAAAAATGTATTGTTGGATATGAAGGGGAATGTGCAGGAAGAGATCAGCATCAAGAAGAAGGATAACATAGACTACATCATGAGTAGTAAGTCGCTGGATAAATACCCGGGAGGTAAAGTGCTGGCACTGCGAAAAGTAACCAAGTTTAACCTGCAGGGGGTAACGGTACCTCAGTCCTATTACGAGGTGTCTGTGAAAAATGGAAGGGAAATTGTTTACGTTTATTTTGATGACGATAAGCAATTGATGACCAATGAAAACGTATTTAATCTGGCCGTTAATTGAACGATTAGATCGATCGACATTTTTTTTAAAAGAAAAGGGCTCCGAGAGTCCTTTTTGCATTTTTGAGAGATCACTTCTTCCTCAATTTGTATCAGGTCTGCCTGTGGCACACTACTGTTGCGCAGTCATCTGTTTTCAGTACTCGTTGAGGCCAAATCACTGGTCACAATAGTCGTCCTGGTGGGAAACTGATGCAATGCTTTGCTGATGACATTCTGAAGATCTGCTGCTGACAACTTCATGTTGAGGTCCATATAGCCCTGCGTAGTGGATTGCCATACGATATTGCCGGAGTTGGCATCAATAACATCGATCACCAGCGATCCTTTGAGGTACTTGAACAATTTCCTGCGTTCATAATAGTTGTCATAGTCTTCCCAGTAGCTTGTAGGGTATTGATACGGTTCTGACATCTCAGGGCTATCGCTCAATAGTCGCTGTTGCTCATTGATGACCACGTGAAATCCTACCAGTAGATCCGGAGCATTTTCATCGTTGAGGTAATTTTTGCTTTCCAGTGTCTGGCCAATCTGCTCTCTGATGGCGCGCATGTCTTGTGCATCCAGTGCATAGGCCGGTCCTTCATACCGCTCTTCACAACCGTCGATCCAGCAAAATGAGCGATAAGATAATGCATTGAAGTCGGGCGCTGATACTGTCCTGACTTTCATATTGGCGCACCCGGAGAAGATGAGTGCAGCGAGGAGAATGATGAATCTGTTCATAGTAGTAGTCCTTAGTTGTAGTGAAATTAAGGTGTTTCCCAAGGGGACGGACTGACAAATAACAGGTAGTGATATGATTTTCTGAGCTATTGATTCTGAAGCGATAAATCTGTTATGTCCTCAGGATAGAAGGGTATATTCTGGATGTTAGCCGAAGAAAATAATGGGTTTATCGATTTTGGTCAGAATGTATTGTCTATTAATGTATCTTTAAAACAGACGCTGGGAAAGAGCCTTAAAAAATCAAATTTGCAATAAGCTATGTCTAAGATTAAAATTGTCTTATCGGTAGGGTTGTTTTATCTGTTGTGTAATACAAACTGTATGGCGCAATTCAAGACCATACCAGAGGAGGAGGTACCTGTTAGAGTGCAGACGTTTTTCTACGCGAAATTCAATAATACAAAGTTCCCTGTGTGGAGTAGTCTGGAGAACATTGGTGAGGCACGCTACAAAGTGGAATTTGAGCAGGGTGATGCGAAAAAAGAGGCCATTTTTAATGCAGCAGGTAAGGTTCAGGAAGAGGTTAGCATCAGGAAAAAAGCACATGTAGATCAGAGCCTGCAGGCAAAGTCACTTGAAAAGTATCCGGACGGTAAAGTATTGAAAGAGACGAAGGTGACCAAGTTTAACTTTCAGGGAATGAGAGAACCTCAGTCTTATTATGAGGTGGCTGTAAAGGTGGGCAAAGAAACCGTGACTGTCTATTTTGATGGAGACAAACAGCCACTGGCAAAGGACAATGTCTTTAACCTGGCAGTCAATTAAGACTGTTTCATAAGTGGTCTTTTAATCCCTGAGGAATACTTGATTCCGCTGATCGGGCACCCAAATCCTTCCGCGAGCGCCAAAGCTACTCTGCGGAGGCGCTGGGTCGATAAAAAACTTTTGGCCACTGGGCAGTCTTATACCTTTGGGTCGGGGTTGAGTCATTTTCTCTTCATTTGTCAAGCACTCTAAAACCTACAAGAGAAAGCTGTGCCTTACTCTATCGAGTTAATTATCTCTTGCTACGATGCGTAATCCCATCTCATGAAAGATGTTTCGACTGATTGTGCAGTTCTATTGACTATTTTACCAAAATATTCTTTCAAATCCTGAGCTGGATTTTCCTTATCTTACTGCATTGAATTTTTATCCGGGAAGCTTTCGCAATGAAAGTCCTTTAAGGTCTTCTTTCCTCCTTATATTTGAATACCCATGTAAATGCGCCGTGAAGAAAACAGTCTGAAATTTCAGGATTTATTCTGTATATATTCTTCGGGAAACTTGGGACATATAATAGAAAGATGGAGGTTAATTGATCAAGTCATTTAAAATGATTGTCGACCGTACGCTAATGAAGAGGATTTACAGCCATAGAAAAGCTGTGGTCGCTCACATCAAGAAGAGATTTAATTGTGATGATGAAACCGCTGAAACAGTTTTTGTGGAGGCTGCGTTGGTAATTCAGCGAAAGAAAAATGCCGGTGGCCTGGAAGAGGTTTTGGACATGGAGGCATTTATGGCTGCCACTTGCAGAAATGTCTGGTTAAAGCATTATAACAAAGAAAAGAGAATCAAGGAGGCAGTGCCCAATGTAGAAAGATACTTCTACGATTACCTGGCGGACAGACAATATGCAGATGACAGTATCAACCAGCTGAAAGAGGAGCTGTTTGATGCTACCTCCAAGGCACTAAAAATGCTGAATGAAAAGTGCCAGGCTTTGATTACATACTTCTACTATGAAGGGAAATCTATGACGGATATTGCCCGGATAATGGGTTTTAAATCACAGGCAGTAGCCACTGCTACTAAATACAGGTGTTTTAAAGAACTGAAAGACAAAGCAATTACTATACAGAGAGAATCGTATTAAGAAAAGGAGGGTTATGGCTATATCGGATGAAGCATATCAGTTGATGATGAAATACCTTGATGATGAACTTTCTGAGGAAGAACAGCTGCAGTTTGAAAATTTAATGGAAGAATCTGCTGAATTCCGGCAGGAAGTGAAGCATGTAGATGCTGTTGCGGCAACCATTTTTGCACAACAAAAGTCAAGCGATATTGCGGAGATCAGTGCAGTTTTCGATGAATTTGAAAAAGAGGATAATGTGCCATTGTCCGGTCAAAGAAAGGTAAATCGCTTGGTTTATGCCGTTGCTGCTGGTATTTCTGTCCTGTTGGTGGCTACTTTTCTGTTGTTTCTGCGGCCATCAAATGTGTCCCCGGATCAGCTTTTTGCAGAGAACTACCAATCCTTACCGATCAATGTTTCTTCCCGTAATGCCTCTGAATTGCCTGAAGCACTGGAACTGTACAGAAAAGGTCGGTACTCAGCGGCGATCCCATTGCTCGAAGTGCTGGCTGATGACCCCGGGCAGCGGCAAAGTGTTATTTATTTATCTAATGCGCTACTGGAAACAGGAGCCACAGAGGAGGCTATTAATACATTGAAGGACTTGCAGGTCGCTGATAATGAGGTCTTTCTAAAGCAATACAGACATTGGTACCTGGGAATGGCTTATCTCAAGAATAATGAGTTGGCATTGTCCAGGGCGCAGTTTGAGCAGTTGCTAAAAGAGGGAGGTATTTATCGGGAGGAGGCCCGTAAGCTGATTGAAGCCATGAATCAGCTCGATGATTGATGCAAGGTTTTGTATTTGGTTTTGCGTCGTTTTCTGATCAAAAACAAAATACCAAATAGTGAAAGTATGAAGGCTGCCAGAGAGAGGTAATAGTAGAGATTACTGTTCACAATCGGTTTTACATCTCCCAGGACTACGTAGTTGTTCCAAAAAGTGGGCGACTGTTGATAGTGCGGTGCAGATGCAAGGAAGTCCAGTTTTGAGAGCCGCAAGGCAACGTCTTTGTCTTTTCCCTGTGACAGGTACTCATAAAACCGGGACATGATTTTTGAAGAGATTTCGTCGTTGGCCGGCCAATGACTCATGATCACAGATGGGCTTCCGGCATAGGTAAATGCTTTGGCTAGTGACATGGCACCTTCTCCTCGCAGTAATTTGCCATAACCGGTATTACAGGCGCTCAACACCACCATCTCTGCATCAATTTCCATCTCGTAGATTTCTTCTGCCCGAAGCGTTTGACTTGATGCCGTTACTTCATCATTAGAAAATGCCAGGAAGGATGCCATCGGGTCATGTTCATTGACAATGGCGTGTGCGGCCAAATGTAAGATGTCATAGTTGTTGGCTTTTGCCAGAAATGCAGATTTCGTAGCCTGCTTATCTTTTACAAACTCTCCATTGAAGCTTTCGCTGATAGATTGAATTTCTTCATCTGACCATTCCAGGTCATACAGGATGTCCCGGGTCGCCAGATTGGAATTTTGCGGAAGTTGGTAAGAAGGAGCAAGTGCGAGCACTTCTTTTTTTGAGTTGATTCCTGGGAATAACGATTGCCCGGCATACAAGCTGGTTGCCGAGTAGGCATAAGAAAAAGTATAGTCTTTGACGAGGTAATTAATGTCCTTAAAGTTTCCAGTGGACGTTTCATGGCTGCTCAGTAGCGCTTCAAATGGGATATAATGCAGATTGCCATCGGGAATTACCGTAATCCGGTCAACTCCGGTAAGATCAGGCTGTATGAGTTTGAATATTCGATTGAAAATATTGGCAGCAGATGCTACATAGTCTCTGTAAACTTTGTCCATGTTTGCTGTCATTTGGGCTGGCATGATGGCTTGACGAAACTTTTTAATGACAGAATCCGGTAACGTTGGGTACTTTTTGAGGGTTGATTGATCTTTTCTGATCACCATCACATAGGTGTCTTGTTTCTGGACAAAATAGTGCAATATGGCCTCGTTTGGTTGCAGACGAGCATAAACATCGTTTAGTTCGATGGTCTGCTGTCTTTCCCGGAGGGCGGGATTATAAGCATATTGCTTTAGTAAATGGCCTTTTAAATCCTGGAATTTTTCCTGCGCAATTTGTAGGGTCATTCTGTAGCTGGCCAGGCGTATAGACTTACTTGACGGGTGATAGTAGCCGATTCTTTGCTGCAGGTAGTTCAACTGGCTGGTGAGACTGTTGTATAAAAGTTGCAGACTGTCTGGCAGGCGCTTAAATTTCTTCTCTGACAAGTCGCTTAATTCGGTGACTAATATCTGAGCTTTTTTTTGTTCCATGGCCTTCCATGCCTGTGAATAACTGTCTTGATTGTCAAATGCTTGCGTGTATCGGTAGACCGTGTTGATGAATTCATCCTCCAGGTTAAAATACTGGATGTCCAGGTTGGTAATTTTATCATCGACCGAGCCTTTTACAAATGTGCTGTTTTTGTTGATTTCGTTTGCTTTGGTATAGAATAATGCGGCTTTTTGCAGGGAGCTTTTGTCACCGGAGGCTTCATATTCTGCCAGACAGACTTTACCCAAAAGCCATAATGATTCCAGCAGTTGTTGTTGGTCTTTTCCTTGGCCTGCGATATCACCGGAGAGTAGTTTGTCAATACCTTCTGTAAGATTTGATTGTAAGGCTAAATAGGTGAAAAAGTGAGCGCTGTCGTACTGCAACAGGTATTCTTTTCTGGAGGCATACAGTATGAGTATGCTTCTTTCCTCCGAGTTGATCTCATTGGTCGTTTTATTGGAGATTTGCGCAACGATAGGTTGATAAAGACTATCTAATTTTAAATCGATGTCTTGTGTGAACCGATCGTGTTTACTTGCTCTCATTCGCTGTCTTTCCAGTGCGATCAAATAAGGGACTTGGTATTTTACTAGATCTGAGGACGTGAAGTCCCCGGTATTGATGAGTCTACGAAGTAAATGAACAGATTCAATTTCGGCCTTTTGATATGCCTTTAGCTGTAAATGTGCGTACAATCGATAGTAACTTGCGTCCAAAGTATGATTGCTAAAAGTGTTATTCTCCAGTAGGAATGTATCTGCGTAGGCAATGCATTTTTCATAGTCTCTTAATGCCATATTGAGCATGAGTTTGTAACGAAGATTGCTGTATCGGTAAAAATCTACTGAGTCAAAGATTTCAGTAGCGAGGGTCATGTGTTTGATGTAAGATGAAATCCTTTTTAGGCCCAGGTAAGCATTTGCAATTTCCCTGTGCACTTCTCCATATCTGAAATGACCGTTGGGGTGGAATTTCTTGGCAAGTTGAAGATACTGCTTGCCAAGCCTGATACACTCAAAATAGTCTCCGTTCGCGCTTAAAGTAAGAATGAGACACCGAATATAAGTTGTTTGTAAAAACTCATACTTGCGTTGATTGATGGTGTGCGGTCTAAACAGTAGGGGACTAATTCTTTCTTTGTAGAACTCCTCAGAGTCTGCAAAGCGGTTGGCGCTAAACAGGTGATATGCCTTCTGTAGATAGAGATTGATAAGGCCTATGGTGTCTCTGGGGAATTTTTTTTTCTGGAGCAGAATCCCTCTATCTGTGTAGTAATCGGCAGAGTCTCGCTGGCTGAGCAATTCAAATCGGTCTGCCATGTGCATGTAAATCTCCAATATGCGAGGGTCATCTTCACCAACTCGCTTTGCTGCTTTTCTAAAGTCAAGCAGTGCACTGTCATAGTCATGCTGATAGAGTGCTCTCAATGATAAAAAATCAGGCAATAAGTCATCGGTTTTATCTTGCAGATTGTCCAATGTCAAGGTTTGGAGGATATTTCGTACGGAATCTGCTACCCCTAATTGGCTGAAACACCTGGCCAGCAGCATCTGCTTTCGGTATTTAGTTGAGTTATTCTGAGGGATGATAGCTTTCAGTGTTTCTTTGGCTTTTTCGGGGTGCTGGTTGCCCAGATAGGCTTTGGAAAGTAGCCATTTTACTTCATCAGATTTAGGCAAAAATGAGCTATCGGAATAAGATTCCAATAGCTCAATACAACCGCTGAAATTTTGAGTTTTGAATAGTATCTCTGCTTCAGCGAATACATCTTTTTGTTTGCCGAAAGAGCTGATCCAGATCAGATTAAGACAAGCAATCAGCAATAAGTTGATTTTCAAGTCAGAAGTGTTATCAATAGTGTGTTTAATCGTCACAAACGAACAAAGTACGATCTGCCAGTTTCGCTGTGAGCCAACCGAATTCTTTTTCTTTGGGCGCCGGATCTGGCTGATCTGGAGTAGGGCGGCATGCGCCTTGCTCGGCAGGGGAGGCATTGCATTCAATTGCTGCAGTAGCAAAGCCAGCCTTCAATTGATTCAGTCTTTTGTCTTCGAGTTCTGTGATGAAGCTTTTTACTTTGAGTTTGTGAAGGTCTAATTTTTTCTTTTCCATAAGTGAGATAATTTAGTTTTTAAGTGGATATGTGTGGATTAAAAAAATCCAATCTACGGGTATTGCACGAGAATGTCAAAGAAAAAGTTACTACGGATTTTTTATTATTTGATAATCACTCATTTTCTTAAAAATTGTCAGCATCGTAGATGCTGCTAATGGTATTTTGTCTTCACTTGAAGGAAAAAGAATTTTCTAAACAAGTTTAAATACCTGACAGTCAGAAGATTATATTTTTTTCAATTTTTATTTTCAAAAAAAGAGATTTTTGCTGTTTATGATCGATCCTCTACAGGGGACAGACTTGTGAACGCAGTATAAACATTCTGCCAGTGCCGCAAAGCATTGTGAGCGGGCACTTAGAACAAAAACTATGAAAAACATGAAAACTCTTAAATTATTAGCCTTCGCAGTCTCCATCATAAGCTTGATCAGTTCCTGTGCCGAACAGGGCGAAACGCTCCCCGACACTGACCTGGTGGAATTTGTTGCCGTCACTATCCCCGATGCCTACAAGGCTACCTGTGCCGATATTGAGGAAGCCACTGACATCAGTGACCTGATCGTTGATGTGGTTTTGACGACTGAGCAAGGAGAGGATGTCTACGGGCAGGTTCATCTCGTTGCAGTAGGAGGTTCCAAACTGAGCCTTTTTGAGGTGAGCCCAAACATTTTGCATGAAAACGACTGGGCAAATAGTTTCCTGCGGGAGGGATTTGACTCAAAAGTACTTTCCAAAGAAGAGTCCTGCACTGACGTGTGTAAAAAGAATTATCTGGACGAAGAAGGCAATAAGCTGCCAGGGTATAATGAATGCGTGGCGGATTGCTGGGTGATCCCTGGTGTGGCTGTTGCTGTGATTGTATTGGCGGTGAAAGAAGCCATTGAGTTGCTCACAGAAAGATAATGGTTACTACCATCGCCAGACTGTCCGTGTCCCCTGTCCTTTTTCTGATAGGTAAGTTGCATGAGACTTATCCGGGCAAAAAGAAACTGACTCCTAATGGTTCCACGGAGTCGGTATAGAGTTCGATTTAGTTATTGACTCTATCTCATCTTTAACCTTAAAGACCTTGGCTATGTTGCTGAGGTTTTTTTTTGCCTCCTTTGGCGCTCATCGATTTTTTTGAAAAAAAAGACATCTCCTTGTTTATAATGAGGTTGGTGGAGGGAACAGATCAGTGAATGCCACGTCAACATTCTGCGGATGCCGAAAAGCACTAAGAGTAGGCACTTAAAACTTAAATCAATAGACATGAAAATTTTTAAATTATTGACCTTGACTGTCCTGATGACCGGACTGATCAGTTCTTGTAATGAGCAAAACGAGACCATCTCTGAAATTGAGTCGCCGCAATTTGTGGCTGTAGCCATACCCGATGCCTTCAAAGCAACTGAAACAGATATTTCTAATGCTGAGGAGATCAAAGACCTGATTGCCGATGTGGTTTTTGTGACTGAAGAAGGTAAAGAGCTGCCAGGACAAGTCCACATGGTGATGGTAGGAGACTCCAAACTGAGTGCCTTTGAGGTAAGTCCCAACATTTTGAATGAAAATGGCTGGGATGCCAATTTCTGGTTGGAACAGTATGATCCAAATGCACCCGTTACCGAAGGTGACTGTGAAGATGACTGTAGAGCAGAGTACGTTGATGAGGAGGGTAATCCAACGAAGAAGCTTGATGGTTGTTTGGTAGGTTGCTTCCTTGGGAAGGTGCTCGAGATAGCAGTTATTGGTATCATTATAGAGGCTATTAGCAGTTAGTATGTAAGATCGTTCTTAAGAAAACGGCGGGGTGCATGCATGCCTGTCGTTTTTTTATGTCATAAGGTTTAGCCTTCATGTGACTCAAATGATACTATTACCCGGCGCATCGGCTCTTGCATCGTCAACTCAGGGTCTATCAGATTTTCTACAAAGGATTCCCCCTTCTCAAACTACTCAAAACTCTTGCTCCAACTGCTGCTGTGTAATTGATGACAAAGGATAAATATAGTCTACAGATAAATAAGTTGGAGTTCAGTTTTCTAATTTAAGTTACAAGGTTAGATAGTCAATCCTATCACAGAGTTTGAATTTGGAGCATAAAAAAAGCCCTAGCTTTTCAGCTAAGGCT
>ERZ1740068.462-NODE-462-length-20275-cov-8.139565_pt1 | contig 20275 bp, 17 predicted proteins | sample MGYA00581735_ERZ1740068 | MGnify/ENA primary metagenome ERZ1740068 (study PRJEB43018, sample SAMN04849740) | marine metagenome | isolation source: floating plastic debris | place: Pacific Ocean | collected 2008-08-30 | study: EMG produced TPA metagenomics assembly...
GAAGTCTGACCAGAAGGTCTCGGCAACATCATGCACCTTATACCCATACCCGCCGGCTACACCAGCTACTCTTTACAAGAAGGCAGAGGGGGTGTCTTTCACATGTACAAGATAAGCAAACCCAAACGCCTATATTTTATAACTTATTTCAATAGACGCTTGGGAACCTGGCTATAACCACCTACCAAGCTTGTCACAAGTTCGTTGTTTGATGTTCGGACAGCCTCCCACACTTTAGTGCACATCTCAATGAATGTTTTATAGTCTACATCCACCATGGTATGAAGATCGTAGATGAGTGGACTGTATCCAGTCATGGCAGTCAGAAGGTATCGAGTTTTCTGTGCAGCCATATCATCTTCACCAAGCGTACTGCTGGCCAAGTCAACAAAGTTACCTATCTCCTTTTCTAAAATCAAAAATGATTTCTAACTAGAAAACTCAACCTGAACCATATGTACTGAACCACTAGGAAAACCAATTGGTGTACATACAGCTACAGATAGTGTGAATAGGATTTGCATTGCGATTAAGCTACCTCTCTTTTTCATCCTTCAGATTCATGCAAATATTGCTATCATCAGAAACTTGTAGTGAACAGGTTTTACTCACTATTTGGTATATCTTCTCTGATCCAATCCACTAGGTCTTTACATTCAAGGAAGGCTTTGAGACATTCTCTTTTCTGAGGATCATCCGACACATCTCTGATACGCGCAGCACTTTTCACCAGATCGCTGCTAAGATCCTTCAACTGAAGTTGGCGATCACCCTGAAATCATCAACCAATTACAAGCTTTAACAATACCAAAATGCAAAAAGTGAGTCTATGTTTTTCAGTGCCAAATGTTGTCTTTTGTGGCGCTAGCTTGCCTTACTGTATTAAACAAAATTATGAGGGGGGCGTTGCCAAACATACAAAAAGTGTTGCTATTTATACAATTTTACTTTGGTAGCATACAATTTCTTGTAGATATGTGGAAGCCTTCAAAAATTTCTTATGTCTGCGCCTGAACACAATCAAAACACAAATTTCAGTGGCAACTGGAAACTCATAAAAACTGGTGCAAAGTCATCCTTGCTATTTGAAGCCACACTGCATAATCTCTCCTCAATAAAAACAATTATTATATTATTTTAGAACAGGCATTTGGTGAACGTTACCGATGCCATGATCTTTTCCATATCTGAGAAGTCTCCTGACAATCCAAACTCCTCTTTGAGCTCGAGCATAACTCGGGCTCCCTCGTAATACTGTTCCAGGTCAGTGCAGATTTCTATTTGCTTTCTCCTCTCTTGGTATATTTGTGTAGGCAGCATGTTTTCCATCTCTCTTAGTAAGTCAGTCTGGTCACCATTAAAATACTTTGCTGTTAATTTCTTGAGCCGTTCTGTATCGATTTCTCCTGAAAGACCAAAATACAAACTCAAAAATCACTGCTATATGATAGTGGTTCCCTTCAGAGCAATAATAAGAGTAACAGTTAATCTGAAATCAAAGAACCCTGAACTAGAGGTGATGACCACAAGTTATATATCTACGGAAAAATTCAATTTATTGGTTCTGAAATCCATGCACTGTAACTACTGAAGCTTACCTGAGACACTACTACAAAACATAACTAATGTTGCGATATTTCTAAATCACAACTAGATTTTCACCCACTTGATAACACTCATCAGAGACAATAATCTCAAAGGAGTCTATTTACATACCAGTTCTCATAGAAGCAAGCGCCCTGTCATATTTCTCCTGAGCTCTCTCATAAAGATTGACAACCTCTTCAAATGTTCCTGGAGTGGCATTCTTTATCTGGTCTCCAAACACTTTGCGAAAGATTGTTCTTTTCTTGTCATCTTGCCACCGATTAAGGAGATTTATTACGCTTTCTGGGACATATGGACAAACCACCTTGCACGTAATTGGCTGCACAGTCTCACAGAACCTCCGCTCCCCGGCAGGCTGTCTCAGCCAATTGTCTAGATTTTCAGCACCTGAACAAAACATGGATATATGATGACATCTACTGCATATACCTTCTTCTGAAAAGTATATGTAGTATTGAACAGCACTGAGGATTTATATTATCATCCCCTTCAGTACATGAAATTTGGAACCGCTCATACATATGGAAAAAATCATTTAATACTATAACATCATGATCAGGCATACATCAAGCAAATGAACTTGAGCTTAATTCACATTGTTACAATCTTTACCTGCCCCAATAGCTGTTTTGCAGAATCCCCAGAGGTCATGCAAGCTAGTGTGGAAAGCCAAGAATGCCTCTCTCTCTTGACTGTGAGCATCAAATGCTTCCTTGACAGCTCGAGTTTTGCGCTGCAGCTCTTCAGACACCTCACAAAGGGCCAGCACCTTGTCTCTGTTCTCATTCAAGAAGTCAAAATCGGCAAATGTGATATCTCCTTTGATCAAACTGTTAATAACTGCTTCCAACGCTGATCTGGACATCACCAATCTCTCCATGTTGTCAGGTGTTATGTGTTTTTTCTGTTCCTCATTCAACCCAACTAAAAAAATTGGTAACAAACTGAGTTGGTGGAGTGTACCCTCTACTTTCCGAACAAGGAGAGCAAGAGCTAATTGTCAGCCTATCATATATTAATTATTATAATTATTATAAAATCATAAGATTTATATAACATGATAAATATAAGTAAATCAAATAAATAATGTACAGATATATGTTATATATACATATAACGATGACTGGTTTCACATTTTTAGAGGCCCTGTAGAACAGCAGTCAAAATACGTGTTAATGAATGCAACATCTCACCATAGAGCATATAATACTGTAGTGCAAATATGGCAAAAAAATACCCGTCTACGTTTTATTGACTGTCTAAGGTACAGTTGAATGCAATACCAGTAAGGGTGTGTATAACCAGCCACCACATACCATAAAACTTCCAGACAGACAAGAAGTTTCCAAGAATCACCATATTTTTCACTATTTCCATTGTTTCAATGTTTTCTACTTTCCAAGCTTTAGTGAGTGCCTGGTCGACAAGCCTTCCAACCTTGTCTGGCATGGCTTTAGACAGTTGAGCTGAACTTCCACCCTGTTCAAAACACATGGCGCAGATCTTAAGAAAGCACTTCATAGAATCACCTTTGTAGTCGGTGAAGCAAAAATCAAATACCATAAATATATAACGGATACGCAGATGTAGTATTAATCCCATTGCATAACAATGCATATGGATATGTTTGCTAATTTGTCATCAATCTTTATTCACCTGAAGTAGTTGTTCAGCACGAGGAAAGGCAGCATCAGCTACAGTCTGGTCCATTTCTGGTACCCCAAAGTCATTGTTGCAATACACATCTACCACACACATGGGAGACTTGACTGCAATCTGTTTTGAAGAAATCAAAACAAGCATAGTCAGTGTATGTAAGTGGTTGATGGAAAAATGTCATTCTGGGCTTCACTACTTGTCGTGTTAGCAATTTGAATAATTGTATGGAGACCACATGTCTGAACTGATGAAAAGGTACAGAGTCATGATGTTTTACGAGATTACAGCAGTGGTGTTTTACAACAGCAGTTACATAAATCACAGTTACCTTTTCAAGACGAGCAGCGAGGAAGTTTTTGCAGTTGGTCACCCACCATTCCTTAACATTAGCCAGACCATCTGACAATCTGAACATTTGTCCCCAGTTCTACAGAAAATAAAAGTAGCAGGCTTGACGATCTTATAAATTGATAGGAATTGCATACGATTTCTTTAGTTGGATTGCCCTAGCTTCTTTTATATCACACCATATTTAGCTCGCATTAATTTTCAATCTTATCCACACAATGGCTGTTTTGGCATCATAAAACAAACCCCCTCACAGACCAACTACTACATGTATATAGCCAGTTTGCCAAAGTCTTGTTGTTGGAAATGGGACGAGTTAGCCTCTATTTGTTGCGGCATTCTTTTGAATGTGGAAGAATAGGAAAAAATACCTTCCACTAAGCGGTTTTTACTTTAGACCCAAATAACAAAGCAAAAGAATTCCATCTGATTCTTCATCATTGCTCTGAAAATTGGTTGCCAAAGTATTTGAGATTTCCATTATATTTATTTGTTTTCATTCTGTGGTGGAATTACCAGGAATTCCAAAGATGAGGTTTTCCAAAAACTATTTAACCATAAAATTCCATTTCAACCTTTGTGGTAAAACATTTTTTCTGACTTTCAAGTACCCTTAGGCCATTCACAAATCTGGATTTTTTTTTCACTGACAAGTGGTTCTTCAGTCCCACTCTTTCAATTCTCTCCGTATCTATAGTGTGTGAAATAGTTTCAAAACAGAAAAATATCAACTGTCATTTTTTCCAGATTCAGAACCTCAGAAAAACCATCTATTCAACCACTTGTATATCCAAAAACATTTATGAATACAAGTGTATATGAACACAGCATATTATTCTTATGTAGCGAAACAGCTACTACAGTTCTCAGCTCATTACAAGTGCACCCCTTTATATACTCCACATCACAAGATGATTTACTGCAGATATGAATACCTCTTTTTCATCAGTTCCGAATAGTAATAAGTGTTGCGAAACTGTATATGTAGTCCATAGACCAAGCTGTCGATTGTTGTAAAAGTCTACAAATCTATCGAGATACTCATAGTTCAACTCGCCACCAATCTGAACTACAGTCTTCTGAGTGTTGCCACTCAGAATACGGTTCAATACAATAAGGTAGACCTCCAGCGCATCAAAGACTATTTTGTTTACATAGGTGCAAGGTCTTGGCATTATCATATCAAACACGGTAGTGACCATCCTGAGACACCTTATTCCTTCTGCTTCCTCAAGTCTGAAACAAAGTGAATAACAGCGAATGGAATAAGGAATCGTAATGTTTACGTTGTTCGTTGATATAATTGCGAAGCTCTCACAAATTCAACACAAGGAATTCGAATGACATTTGCGGAGATACTGATAATTTCGTCATAAATCAATTACTTGAGATTATGCACAAATGCCAGGAACAAACAACATTATTCTCACCTCTGATGCACTGATAAATAGTAAATTCCTTGTCCAGTTTTTATATACCTCTTAAAGGGCCTGTGAAGAGGGGGTCTCTGAGAGCCTAACCAGCCTAGTAATTGGATTCCCCATGTCTTTTTACCAATTTTAAACTCTCTAGGACAACTCCTTGAGGAATACTAAACTTTGGTAAAACCCCTTTCGCTACCAGTTCATTTCCATATCCAAGAGATTCCAACCAGATGTGTGATGTCACAAGTCTTGTTTCATACTGAGCCCAATGATAATTTATATAAAAGAGTCGATGTGGTAATAGTGAATTTGTGAGAACTCATTGAAACCTTGTATGGAGTTAATTAGTTTCACACATTAAAAAAATACAATAGGGTAATATAAAATTTCTGTAACGAGCATCAGTTTATATGTGCGGACTGTTTCATATAAACTACCATTGCTGCCACCCCTGATTTGGGATGTGTGACATCAGCATTAGGTTTGAATCCCCATTCCAGTTGTGAAGACCAAAGACGTATTTTCTCTATAACCGATAGACATACAAAGTTCTCAGTTACCCCCTTTAAATACATAAGTTCTCCAGGCTTGTAGTGTTCTAAATGTTTTGGGATTTCTGATATATGGTTGGAGAGTCCAATTTTTAGAGGCATAAGTAGTACACAATGAGAAGGTCCCCCGAACTCGTCTTCAGATCCTTTCCCTCATAATATACATTTAGGTATTTACTGAAACGCAACAAAAGAACACAAAAGTCACAAGAGCAAACAGAACCACACTTACCCATCAGCAATATCATCTCGCAGTGATATGTACTTCGGCAAGCTCGTCACCAGATCATCTCCCTGATATAAAATCATTGTCTAAGCACGAACGAATTACATTATATGCACTGAATTGCGTAATATATGGAGCGTAATATATGAGTAATGATGTATAATATATAAGTAATTGCCTTCTTGAGTGGTGGTCATTTCTATTTTTAAAAAATAGTTATCACTCCATGGGGCAACTACTGTAGTTGGGCCATGTGCAGAATGAATATTCAATTCAGTAAGGTATATAAACAAAAATTTTAAACTATTCAGTATTTTTACGACTCAGGTGTATATTATCTTAGAGATTCCTTCTCCTGCAATCCCATGGTATAGTTTTTACAACTAAACAAGTAACTAGCACCACATAGGCCTATTGTATGAACATGAAATACCTTGAGATATGAGCGACGCTTGAAATGGTATTCTACGCATCCGATAATGCCACAGAGTGGTATATGTTTTGTGTCTGAAATGTCAGTGTTGTTCATAACGTTAACCAGTTGCTCTTCATTCAGCAGAGCAAGGAATGAGTAAGGGACCAGGGAATCCGCGGGTGCAAAACAGCTCATCATTTCAAAAAGGTATCTCCAGCCATGTCTACAATTAGTGGTAAGGTAAAGGGCATTAAAGTTCATAACAGCAAGGATGAGCTGAGGTACCGGTACAAGTGTATGCGTCTTACGAGGTAATTTGCACATCATCTTCAAAAATCCTAGAAAATCTTGCTGTATAACTCGCATTAAACTGGCTCCTTTTTGAGCAACACATATTATTATAAAGAACTAAGACGTATGTACCATCCAACATTGATATTTCTATGACAAAGTTCATAGACATATTTTCCAAGAAGGAACTTGATAACTGACCCATAACTGGCAGCGAATTATTTGAGAGGAATGTTAGTTCCACTTACTCATCATGTCGCCTGGTTTTGAAGTTAAATGCCAGTTTGTTTACATCTCCAACACCCCACCATGCAGAATTCAGCCAGTCTGCGGACCGGTTATCGACTGAGTCACCTTTGATTATGTGGAATAGTGGGATGAGTAGACACCAGCCATCCTTATAATGATCCTCTAATATTTGACAGCAGTATTTCAGTTTTTCAACAAAATCCCTGTAAATAAAAACATGGACGGTGATAGTTAAACACTTTACAGAACACCTTAAAAGACTTGACAGAGCAGGATGATAGACAAGTTAAGTATAACTTAAAGTTGAATACACATTATGACAGACATTCCCTGCTTACACCATGAAAAAATTTTTCACCAATATCCCAAAAGCATGGAAGAGCAATACAGTTTTTTACATTGAGAGGAGATCCATAAGGACAAAAATTTTCTTTTTCAGAGAACACAATATTTTCCAAGTTGTAAAAATAATTGTTCTATATACATTAAAATGATTTCTCCCAAAACTTTTATTCCAATCATGGAGTGGTGTTTTAGGTGAAATTTCTCTTTCTCTCTCTCAGCGTAACTGTTCAAAATCGGCGTTACCTTTTGGTAATTCAGAAAGCATTTGTCTTAGCAAGCGGGCAAACAGCACCATGTCTACATTTATGTGACAAAAAATAATAAGGATTGCAGTCATCATTATATTGTGTTTACCTACAACCAACCACAACACTAAACCCTAAACCTCCGGCAGTTTTACTGGCAGTGATGTTTGTCAACTTCCTTTAGTCAACAATATCACCTTTTTTGTTTCATATTATTTTCTTGTCTCATTCGAATGATGTTGCTTGGCAATAAAGGTATATATGTACATATCTATATAAATATATATATATATATATATATGTATATATAAATATATATATTTATACATATATTGATTTTGCACTCAATTGACATTGAGAGTCCCTTGACAGCCATGACAAAAGTACCAGCATCTGGGCAGCATAATGTGACATTCAAAAACAGAGTTGATAATATAGAGTGGTGAGCCTATCTCAATACATGTGGGAAAAGTTATTCCATTTTATTTTGAGGATCCAGTTCTTCAGTTTTCTCAAACAGGGTGCCAAACTAAAGGCATGAGTCTCTAGATGTATTCAGAATTCTTTTTGACTCTGAGAACCTTGCCCTGTTGAGCAGGGATGGCTTTAAAGAAACAAAAGTCAGTCAAAAATACTTTTATTTTTGCATCAATTGCCGACCAACACTGCCAGTAACTTGGTCATACATATTGGTCCAACAATGATTTTCACTGTTGTACTAGAGGGCTTTTGACCTGTCAATAACCCAAAGAAAATTTGATTATGCAACTTCAGATGGCTGAGAAAAGGTGGAATAGCTGGGTTTTCGACTATCTCCGTTACAGTATACAAGCCATCTCATTGGAGGACGTTGCCACATGAGTGACTCACCACTGTATACCATGACCTGCGTCAATAGCCTCTAAAAAGTCAAAGTGCGACACAAAAACATAGCAAAAACTGTCACCATAAAGGCAATATTAAAGGACCAGCTAAATCAGACATGATGTTAAACTATATCATAAAGTCACAAAACCTAGATGAGACTGCCATCCTTCATTCGTATTAGTGGGGCAAATGGTATGTACTTACTGGACAGCCGGGTTTAAGAGATCTAAGTTGATAGTTTGAGGGAAGATTCTAAGAAGTTGTCCGATTCGCTCTACTGTTTTGTTGATAACCATGAGAAGGTTATGCTGGTTACTTTTCAGATAGGAGTGTCCATCGATTTTTGTAGCAGAGAGCCAAAGGATAGTCAGGAAAGATGACACAATCAAAGTCACATCATTTTGTCCATCTTTTACCACCAGCAGGTGTTCACTGATACACGCATTTATAAAGCGATCAAAGGCCTACAAATGTAAAACATGTATGTATATGCTACAATTGCAGACTTTTTCCTTAAAGACAGAGAGTTCGAGCCTCAGAAAAACCATGACTCTCACTGATTTTGCTCTCCCAAAACTGCACATTACCCTGCACTAAACCTATCAAGCACAAGGTCGATAATTCAAAAGGTAAGCTTGGTATTGAACCAATGGATCCGTTCTATGAGCATTGACGTTTTCTATGGTAGGTTGTAAACAGAGACAGCTTGTAAAACTTTGCTATCACAAAGATTGATCTTTTCCGAATGGAATTGACCAACAAAATACTTACCGCCTTGCAAATCCGTGCAGCCTTAGCTGCTGGGGAAACAATATAATAGACGAATGTGCTGTACCCTGAAAGGTGCTCAAGTTGGTGCGCCAGCAAACTGCGTATCCAGTCACACAGTTCGTCCAGAGGCCTGCCACTCATTAGCTCAGCCACACAATTCGGCAGCATGGCAAAGAAACCATTTTCTCTATCCTTGTCCTTGCTGTAGCTCCCAAATACTTTGCCAAATGCCTTTGTGATAAGCAGCGACTCATTCTTCATCAAGACCACACCATCATAGATGGTAGAATCTTCAGCATAGCAGGCAGCTGAATGTAAATAGAGGAAAAAAATTACCATGTTTCAGTTTTACTTCCCTTATACCGTCTTGCAATTTTAATTTCTGAATTGGGAATGTCTTCCTGCTTAGATCTATGCACAAGTTACTGAACACGTTTTGAATAATGACTTACCACCTAGATTAAGAAATCTATTAACAACATGCTCAGAGCCAACCATGCCATATGTACCAAGCCACTCAAAACAATCGTTGTAGCTTGAGTTCTCCTCATAAAGGAAGTATTTGTATTGAAAGCGCCTGTCGCGACAGGCAGTTTTCCACACGCCAGTCCACACACCTCCTTCACTGAAAGGAGAAAAAGATTTCATTACGATGACAGCATCAAAAATGTAATACAGTAAACATAGAGTTTTCATAAAAGATTCTTATTTAATAATAATATCCTATACATCTGCTCTATTACTATTGTTGTGAGGCTATGAGCCTGAACATCAATAAGCTCTCAAACCATACCATGTTAAGTGTCTCAATTGGTGGTGTGGAGTTTCAAGGATAAAGGAGAAAAACTTTCTGAGATGTAGACGGATAATATATGACCAACTTAATATCATACTCCCTTATATGTCTGAAAAATAATTTTTTAGTTTAGATCATAGAAGAACTTCTCCTCCAAGAATTATCATCATTTTACGGTCGCAACTGACATTTTATTATGATCAGCAATTCTAAACAAATTTCAAATCTGATTGTGGGTTACCTGGGATGCAGTGTGACAAGTTTGACAAATCCGTTTCCACCTCTGAGTTCCACGATTGGTTGAGTCCCCTTCTCATCATATGTTTTCTGTATTAGCTCAGAGAGTACTATCTTGAATGTCAACAAACGCTCTGTGTTACTGAAATAGTGATGAAATATATGCGATGAACTCATAACATATAGCACGAAATAACTGATTCATCATATCAGTATAGCTGACATAAGGTTACAACATCATGATATATTGAGGCAAGAGTAGTCAGTGTTGTCTTTGAGAGTTGATACCAACTGTAGCGCGTTTCCTGTATTTGTGAGAAAAAAAACCAGACAAGGGAGGACTTATATGACCAATAGAATGATGGCTGATTTTTGTATGAAAAGAATAAGAATATTGTATTTTGTATGGTCTTCGCCAATTCTCAAATTTTTGAACCGGAAAAACACTTTGAAAAGAGCCTGGTTGAAGCTTGGATAAATGGTCCTGAGATATCTACCATCAATATGAGTACATCTAAGGGCATCCTAAGCCACTCCTTGCATTAAAATAATTTATGATCATAGCCCAGTGATATTTCTTTCGTAGAAGGATATTAGTTCGACTGCAAGTTGCCAAATTGAGGTGATATATATCTATATCACTACTGCTGGAAATGAGAAATCACAACCTGTCATATAGTGTCTCGATGCACGCACGATCAAGATCTGTGTAGACATTGTTCCCCTGAGTATACCTACCAACAAACTAGACCACATGATTTATTGATCAGTCGACAATTAAAGACAGCATTTCAAAAGCAGATCGTATGGAAAAATGACCAATAATTACAGGAACAGATAGCTAGTATCTATCAACCGAAATATCACTGGCTAAAACCCATCATAGATTTTCAATAAAACTGGCATCTTACAACAGATTTTGTTGCTTTTCTTTCGCCTGCTGGTTTTGTCTACGCTCTCTACCTTTTGATGATGGCACCTCAGTGACTGCTAGCTATAAAATTAAGTAATCATATATGGCTAATTTCTCCTCATGAGATGTATGCCTATGGCTGCCTATGTTTAGCAATGCAATGAAGTAAAAAAGTGGTAATAGAAACTGCTGTCTTTTATTCTGCTTTCATTGTGAATAGAACTAGAATAAATGCATGTATTACACTGACACTCTGGCACCATGCACACCACATGGCTTAGCTGTTAAGAATTTCTCAAATACTTCTGGCATCAAATATCTTTAACAATACTGACCTATGATTTCAGTACTAACCTTTGGGAGACCCATTTTGGGGAAAAGTTTATTCATCTCATGTGAGTGTGTATTAATGAACTTCCGCATTCTGTTCACATTTTCTCCAACAGGCTGATAGTGAGTCAACTTCATATCCCTTTGCATATCCAGATTTCCAGTATAATCTTTTCTGATATTATTACCATGTCTTAAAGCATCTCTTATCTTTTCCTCGTCACCTTTATTGAACGTATTCTTTGCTTCCCTGGATTTTACACGTTCATCAGCTTTCACAAGCAGATCCACCAGATTGTTGAATATAGCCACAACATCATCATCTGTGATTTCTAAAAGCAATCAGAGAATTTTGCTGGACTTCTGACATTAGAGTGCAGTAGAATTTCCATACAATGTTGACTACAGATCTACACAGTGACCACAGAAAGAGTTAGCCTGGGACATACTCTTGTGTGTGTTTTGAGATGTCTGTATCCACCACCCACATTATAATTTGATACCTAGAGTTAGTTAACAAGTAACTAACTCGTTTCACTAACCTATGACAGGTTGATTGCTATTAGCGATTTTGTCCCCTGCAGCTAGGCCTGAACTTTCATTCTCCTTAGCCTTCGTCTGTGACCTAGTTCGTGTAGCCACTGATTCATCTACACCAATAAGAAAAATAAAGCAAATTTATACAATCCATGTAATCTGAAGTCCTAGTGCTCTAAACCCAAGTTTGTCAGCTACTTCAATGTCTGCCCCTTCCTTTCAACCCAAAATTCCTTCAAAAACAATTGCAATACAGGGTTAAGAGGTTTTACGCTGAATGGCGACATTTATGAATCTCAGTGACAGACTGGCACCGTGATAGTAGAAAAGCAAACACTAGTAGCCTGGTAATACGCACACGACAACTAGCAAGGAAAACTGATGAAGTTGAGCCTACCCGCTTCACCATTGACTTTGGTGTCTCCTTCTGACATGTCTATTCGCTCCTTTTCCTTTCCTAGGGAAGGAGTCTCTCCCAAAGGAGATTTCTCAGCACCAGTATTGTCTGCAGCAAAAAGGTCAAGAAGGATAGAGAGAGATAAGCTTTATTGATTTCCTCCAAGATCTAATAAGATGTACTGGAGTGAAAAAGAGAAAAACTCAGTAATTCAATTAATATGAAACTGGGTTAGTACATTTTGGGAACCTGCAGTTAAATCCATGTACACTACAAATCTGGTACCAGACATCACAGGGACGAGCTTTCGGAGTAGTGAACACAGAGAGCGGTAGACACAAAATAATATAAGTTGTGAAACTGATATTTTTTTCTATATGGAAAATAATTTTTTGAAGAAATCAGATTGGATGTTGGAACGGAACACCATTGATTCCAACTCACGTCCCTATATACGACCGAAATGCCCCTCAAGAATCAAAAAAGATGCACCACACTGCTTGCAGATTAACACTGAGACATGAGTCTCTCTGCCTTTCAACAACTTTGCCGATTGTGCCGCAAACAGAACCATCTTTGCTGTTTAGATTTAGGCCCAGAAAAAAGTCAGGACAAGTTGGTCAATTTGCAAAGTGAGGAACTTAGCACATTTGGATTAATCCAAGAACCAAACCATATGCATTAATGGTTGCACATGAGAGAGTGAACACGTACCTCTAACAGGAAAGCCTGGATATTGTTTGCTGTGAGGCTGAGCAGCAGCTACAAATATGCTACCTGAAATAGAGCAAAGGCTCAATGGTATAATGCCGCACAAAATGAACATAACGTCACTAGCATTAGTCAGTGTTATCATACGGCTCTCAGGAAGATGAGATCAGTGTGAAAGGTAATAAAGTGTTCAAAAGTGAGCATACTGAACAGAATGACGATAGCACACCCATGAATATGGAAATTTTAAATATTCTCTCTTTTCTGATTCGGTTTGGTACATAGTAGTAAGACAGGAAAAATGATTTAATAAAGTCAATCCAGCTTTGGGCCAATTTATCACAGAAACAAAGTTCTTTCAGGTTGATAACGGATGCACCTGAAATCTGGTTGCTAGAGGATGAATTCTTCAGTTACCATAATAATGTTTTCACAGAAATTTTGAATCAGAGTCATCCACAAATGAGTGCTTCATCAAACTGATTCACCTGAAAAAGTGGTTTCTAAGTACTCTCTCTTTCTCGAACTCCCACCGATTTCAGATGTGACATTTTCAGATCTGAAGCAATTTTGTTACTGTGTATGACAAGCACTTATGCTGTTAGTACCATACTAAAATATCCTTTCCTATATTCCCTGTGTTCAAAGGGGGCAAAATCAGAAAGAAGAAAGTGTTAAAATTTGCAGATTTTGGCAATTGGAAAACTGTCTACTTAATGAGACAAATAAACAAAGAAACTAAAACGTTGGGTTATGATAAAAATAAAGATATTGGCTTGAGATTTACCTGTTGGATTCTTTTCTTTATCGAATCCCATCTGGCTGGTAAGAGTGCCTGGTTGAGTGTGTGAAGGTTCTGGATTCTCAGCGCCTACAGACGGAGGGCCAGACTGCCCTTCTGACTCGTCAGTTGCATCCATTGGATCATCAGCGCTTTTATTGTCAGTTTTTTGCGTTTCTGCATTTTCATAAACGTTCTCACTGTCAGTTTTGAGGCTGGCATCTGCAGGCTGATTCTCATTATTGTCAATCTTCTGTCTACCACTCAGATGGGCAACAGAGTCTTCTTTCTTGTTCTCGTCATCTGACCTCAAAACTTCAGCAGAATTTTCTTGATCAATCGTTTTTTCCTCAGGAGCAGCAGGCTCAATCTCATTAGAATCATTGATGACAGCTGCAGCACCACCGGTGTCAAAGTTATTTCTCCTGTCATATTCGGGTGAAATGTTCTCTGATTTCACATTGCTCAAGTCTTCCTTTCTGAAGTGAATACTGGGCAATGAGAAATCGCTGCTGTTCAGTTTAATCTGGTTGTTTATTTCATCCTTGCTAAGGGATTTATCTACAATCAGCTGTTTGATTTCTTCAAGCGTTGCAGCTGGCTTAGGCGTTCTCTGAGGTGGTGGTTTCCTGGCTCGTGGTGGAGCCACAGGAGTCTTGTTGACTGCTCCAAGCAGGGTTTCTTCTCCTTTTCCACTTGCCGTGACATCCAAGCCCTGTTTGGCACTGTCCTCTGACTGAGTAAGATGCAGCCTTGTCTGATGGCTTTGGCTCACAATAGTCCTGTTATCCACAACACTCAGGTTTTTTATTGGTGGTATGTAAGGTGCAAGTTCCGGGTCAAAAGAGCTATGTGGAATATTTTGTTGAGTTGCAGATGCTGCAGTTTGCATTCCACAACTTCTTTCTTCATCATCACCACTCTCTGCTGTGTCATAGTTGGATTCACCTGATGCGGAACCACCCATCTCTTCTTCCAGTTTCTTCTCTGCTTCTTCAGACATTGCATCAGGCATGGAGGCGCGTTCAGAATCCTCTGTCAGGCCGAGATGCCTGGCAGCTAAACCTGGCCCAGAGGAACCTTGATGATGCTTGACGTGACCGAGCTGCTCATTATCTGGGTCGATTGACAGCTCTGACATCTCCTTCTCAGGTGTCTTTGGACTTTTATTGGCAGGTGGGTTTTCAACTTGATCACCTGAGAACAGCAATTATACGGAGAGATACAGTAAATAATTTACATTGAAATATTGCCACAATATTGAGCATGGACAAAATGATCAAAGTTCAAAATTACAAAGTGAACAAAATGATAAGTATCAGCGGGTTTTTCCCCCAAATGGCTATGGAGAAATTAACTCTAGGTTTTCAGCATTTAAAATATTTGTTCACATCGACATCGGCAGCGAAAAATAATTGTGTTTTGTTTTACGTGAATCGCCCAATCTCAATTGCTAACTGTCTTCTCCTAACCTCATTTACCAATGATAAGCAAGAAATTCTTCCAATGATGCAGACCCAACATATTTTCTGGTCAATAATGAGCTCAGTTTAGTAGCAATGTCAAATATTAGTTCATATGCTACAAATTGTGGCTGATGGTTTGTTATCACTATACAATATCAGCTTCAAATCTGTATCTAAATCAATTTGCATGACCTAAGAAAAATCTACTCACCATTGCTCATATCTTCTGCAGGACGTTTCACCGATCTCGTTGCGTTCTCATCAGGTTTATTGCCACCTGGAAAATCTCTACAATGCGGAACATAATAACAGTCATTAAAGACCAACCAATCTCTTTCACATGACACCATATTGCAAGAAATTTAATTAACAAATTATTAATGCAAAACTCCTTGGTTGCAAATACATTTGTATTTACAAAAATAGCAAAAAAATGTAGGTGTAGGTAGGCACGTTACTAGCAGCAATGTCTTCCTTCACTTGTAAAATAAGGAACCCACTGATGATTGTACGGCATTAAAGACTATCCAAAGACTAATCAGTCAAACATGCTTTTAACATCCTGTTAGGGTATGGGAATAGCCTGGGACAGGCTCTCTGTGTGTTTTGGGTGGAGAGCCTGTCCCTGGCTAGTATGAATCATATTTGGACAACTCAAAAAAAATCAAATTGGCCTGCAAAAGGTAGGTTCAGCTAGTGATGGCATAATTTTGGGGTTTTTAAGCGGGAATTCCAGTGACAATTATTAAATTTCTAAAAATAAAAAAATCACCGATTTTTGCAACTTATGAGAGCTCTCTGATGATGTCACTTTGGGGTACAATCAAAGCAAAGAAGTAACCTCCTTCATATAAGATAATTCCCAGAATTTATTTAGATCCGTAATATTCCCTATCTAAGCCAATACATCATCGAAAGCAACTCAGCTGTGTGGACTGTGGGTAGTCTTTAAGCTGAAAAACTCACTCTTTGGTGATGTGGACCCATTCACTTAGAGAAGCATCAGTACTTCCCTGTACATCAGCTGCAAAATAAAACACAATAAGACATGAATGGTAAAACATGTAATTAACATTCATTGATATTGAAACCATACCATTGTGACCAAAAATTAAAACCCATAAAGCATCGCCTAGCAGAGTCACAGAATCACCATTGCGAGTCAGACGTGGTACACCAATGACAAACAATGTTGGAATGTTATGATGATTTGCGCGACTCCGTTCAATCAATTCATTGGTTTGTGTATAAATTCCTAGAACTAATATCAAGGTGTTAACAGTAAGTACATGATAAGATCAAGCTTCTACAATATATTGTACTCATGAAATAACTATAATGGGAAGCAAGAGATAAGATAAAATATATAGCTGAGAATCATTACCACATACAAAATTGAAACTGGTATAGATTTGCGATGGTACTTTGAGTTGGAAAAACATTAGAGGGAATTCCCCGTCAAAGCACAAGCACGACATGAAAGCAGTTTTAATCAATAGGTCTTTGTTGATACACCCATACAATGTAAACACCACCACTAGTTCAATATAAAACATAGTACGTTTTCAGTTGCATCCAGCCTGAATAAGTTATTAAGACAAAAAACCTGGAGCATTCCATAAACTCTGTTATAAACAACTGTTATAAACTCTTGCTACAGGGTCTTGGAGAGGTACACTCCCAAACCCAAACAACAATTGTTCAGTTTATATGTGCTTTATTCTATTAGTCGACTGGTTTGCATGGAGCTCCACCCGTATGCCTATCAGTACATTGCTGTGCTAGAACAGTCAGAATAAAGCTTTTATCACTCAATACAAAGCCCAATGGAAGAGCGATGCAAAGAGTAGCAAGCAGAAGTTGGGCTGATACAATAGGATGTACATTACCATAGGGAAAATTGGCACTAAAATGTTGAGAATCCATAGTCATCGACTCCCCACCTCCACCATGTTGAGTATGCATCGCATCTTGTGCTTGTAGACCAACAATACTTGGGTCATCTAGAGTTGCTAAAAAACAAGACTATTTATTAGTATTATGCCTTGCATGTAATCATACCTTGGAAAAGGGCATCGGCGCAAAATACCGCGTCATTCCAATAATGCAAGTTGTATAATCATCCAAATAGGAAACACATTTGTACAGCTCAGGGCGCTGGCGAGGGCAAAATGAGATTCTCTCAACAGCAGCGAATAGCTGTTGTTCCAAAATTGGATATATGCATACAACAACTACGATATCGACTTACGTGGCATCTCAAAGTCAAATTTGCACTGGCGACAGTACCGTGGGAGGGCCCCTTTCTTGCTGCGCTTTCTCACAGTAGTACACCCTTCAACTGGGCACACCAAAAGTGCTGCCGAGACCATTGGATCTACATAGGGAGTAGCACTGAGGTTCTGGAAGTTACATGGTGTGGCAACACTTTGCTGCCCAGATGTCATAGTACTGCTGCCAGGTGAAGCGTTGACGCCCTCAGTGAATGCTAAAATTATGCAAAGTCTACATTATTTAGTGTGAACGTAGCGCACTGTAACACACAGACAAAATGTTGCGCTACTGTCGGTCTCTAACCAATAAAGCACAGATATGGCTTACTACAAAAATATTTGTAAACCAGTAGAGAGCGAAACATTCATAACATGGATTGCACTACAAACCCGTAAGACCAATAATGTGGCATCAATTTAACTTTTTGTGGACATTTATCACATACACATGGATGTACATGTATTACACGATGTACAGGTACATGTAGAGGGATACCAGTGATTGCAGAGGCCATAGATTGCTTATTCTGGTTTTCATTGCCAGTAAAATTTACCTGAATTCAACGCACCCTTCACAGAGTTTTGAGAATCCAACACCATCCGCTCTCCATCACCTGTTTGCTGCTTTGCCAACTCCTCTGGCCCAAGCAGGACAACAAAGCTTGGTTCATTGCTTTCAAGTGCTGAGAAAGTGGTGGAGCACAAAAAAAGTACTACTGGTAAGTCTGATCTGAAGTAATATTCAGGTATGTGCAATATTGAAAAACAGCAATACTGAAGTGATACTGAAAAGCTCAAACCTTTGAAGTTCACAAGGTCCTTCATCTTAAGATACACTGTATTCCAGCTATTCAATTCAAAGCCACCTCGTCAATAAAGAGGACTATGCATTAGAGCTTGTGCATTCCTCTGTGCGCAGCCTGCTCGGGCCTAGGTTCGTATGCAGTCAGTACCAAGGACTTTTTACCCTAGTTAGACAGGCATCACTAGTGATTAGCTAAACAGAGAATTTGACTGGCACAGTATTACGCGCCATCCTCATGAAGACCTTGAATAAAACCATGTGTCTGATATAATTCAGAGTGACCATTAGTAGCAAGATCGATGGTAATCAGATCGTTTTAACAACGTACCAGCTTGGGAGAAGTCAAACTTGCACTTGCGACAGTAACGTGGGAGGGCACCTTTCTTACTGCGCTTTCTCTCAGTACCACATCCTTCCATAGGGCACAAAAGCAGCTCATGAGCGGTATCTGTGTGGCTATTACTAGGATTCCCAGGTACATTTACTCCCACTGAGCTTTGATTATCAAATGTTGGTTCTGGGTATGAAACATGTTGCTGAGCTGAAGAAACTGCGGCAGCTTGTACACCATGAGTGTCGGTTTTTTCAGCATCAGTGTCCATTTGGTTTGTGGGATTGGGATCTGGGGGTGTACTGTGTAGGGGGCGGGTGCTTGGGTGTTGTTCAAGTTGAGCAATGGATTGAGTCTGATCTGCACCATGCTGTTGATATCCGCCAGAAAGCACATCACTTAAGCTATGGCTCCCAGAACCATCCATGACAGCTGCTGTCTGATACGACTCTGCTGTTTGTGTAGTTGGTGTGTTACTTTGCTCTATGCTTGACTTAGCTTTGGTGCTTGCAACAGTCCCTCTGTGGTCGACCTGCTCACCACACACAGTGCATTCCTTGGGATAAAGGCCATCTGTGTTTCTCTCCAGCTTCCGTCCACAGTCCACATTGTGGCATACTCGCACTTCTGGTTTTTTCAGCGGCGCATCCACTTCTTTGCCACATTCTCCACAGTGTTTGGGATAGACACCTTTTTTATTTTTCTTCAGAGGCTCTGCACAATTCTTATCAGGGCACAATCGAACCTCCTCACACACTTCTTGTTCTTCTGTAGATGCCCCACATTCAGGGCAATGCTTTGGGTAGACACCCTTTTTGTTTTTCTCCAATGGCTCTCGACAATCGACATTGGGACAAATTTTAACATCATCAAGATTGGTTGGTTTTGAACATTCAGGGCAAAAATCTGGAATCACCCCCTTCTTGTTCCGCTTGATGAATTCACCACATTCACTGTGTGGGCATTTAATGCCTCCTTGATCCATCCTTGAAAATTCATCTACACGTTGACTGCAATGAATATTAAACAAAATTATAACAATAAACATAATATTGTGAAGGCTGTGCTATGTTGAAAAAGCATTCACTATCGACGACCATCTGTATTTGATAAACAACACCTAGAAATTGATGGCCAAATTGCTCAGAAGAGTGGACCGATACATCACCTTATCGTCACTATTATCATGGTTGATGAGTAAACATGAAATTGAAATTACATTTAGGTCACTTCATAGGTCCCACTGCTCAAGGTTCTTATGGTGAACATCCGAAACCATGCAGATATATGTTATCTTTACCACATAGTACCAGCGTATAAAACTATTCTGTGCGTGTCTTCAAGACTACTGACAATTGTTTGTGTTATCCATATATTGTGCTTAACTTCTGGAGGCTTATTTATGACAGGACACTTGATTATTAAACAGATAATACATAACACAGAAATAAGACAGTGAGAGGCGTACATAAATTCTAGTTAATCACTTGTCGATGAGGCAAACTTATCTGTTGCTTCAGTTTAATGAATGATCTACGGACTCAATACTATTAAGCCAGGGTTTCCTTCAGTCCATCATCATGTAGCCAAGCTTGAGACCAACCTTGGTAACGGCTGCCCACCGCTCTATCCACTCGCACTATTAGCAGGGTTGGCAGGTTTTGGACAAAGTGGTAAAAACCGCCCCTTTTGGACAGGT